>Ga0070741_10005372_pt1 | contig 28555 bp, 25 predicted proteins | sample Coa_R1_4_FD_66440 | JGI IMG/M metagenome (GOLD analysis project Ga0070741, IMG submission 66440) | Surface soil microbial communities from Centralia Pennsylvania, which are recovering from an underground coalmine fire - Coalmine... | ecosystem: Environmental > Terrestrial > Soil > Unclassified ... | reverse complement strand
GAGGGATTCGAACTCCGGGCCACCGCCTCCAGCGAGAGCGCCGAAGGGCTGGCGCTGAGCGCCGGCGGGGCGGGCGTGATCGGGCTGGGCATCAACCAGAAGTTATCCAGGCCGTCGGACTCCGGGCCGCCCGATTGCTGGGCGCTGATCTCGATCCGTTCCACATTGGCCAGCGCCTGAACAAAGGCCGTCGCGCCGGAGACGCGCTGCCAGATAGAGTCTTTCAGCGGGGCGACGTAATGGGTCCAAAGTCCTGTGGGAGGCACAGGCCCCGTCCACACGAATACCGAGTCGGCGGCAACTAAACGAATCTGAACGGGCTTGCTCGCCCCGGAGCTGGACAAGTGCAAATAATCAAACTCGAACTGCGGGCTGGGCAGGCCGGTATAATCTCCGAGGAAACGGTCGGGCGCTACCAGAGCGTCCGGATTGGCTCCGCCGGAGCTGTTCAGGCGGATATATCCGGCCGGATTCCCGTCAAAGGCCACCCATCGGAATGTCGAATCGGCATTCCCGGCAGTGGCGCCGGCCAAATTCGAAGCCGGATAATTGCGAGTCCAACCATCCACGCCCGAGGCAAAGCTGGTGTTGCCGGCGGCGACAGGTTGTATGGGGCCGGTCCCGCGCGATAAGAGCGCAAAGTTATCGATTCCGCTGGATCCGCCGTGAAACGTCAGATTCGCCAGCACCTCGATGCGCTGAACGTTCGATAGCACGGTTGCCAGGCTGGCATCGCCGGTGAGCCGGTTCCAAAACTCCTGCTTCAGAGCAGCCGTGTAGTGGGACCAGATATTCGATTCGCCCTCGCAGTCGTATTTATTTGTAACGGGATTCAGCACCAGCCGCACGCACGGATTTACGTTGGACACAGGCGATGGCGGAATTGGCCCTTGCCAGCTATATGCGGTGTTGGCGCCGAAGATCCGGATTTCCACCGAATAGACCGTCTCGGACCCCGTTAACTGGACGAAATCAAACTCGAAGCGCGGGTCCTCCAGACCCGATAGATTGCCGAGAAATTTCGCTGGGGCCACGAACGCGCCTGCGGCCAGGCTCTCGGCCTGATAGTAGTGGGCAAAGCCGCCCGTATTGCCCCCGGTCGAATCCCATACCAGCGTCGAGGCAGGGTCGCCCTGGCTTGCTCCGGGCAGGCCGCCGGTGCTGGTGTTGGCGGTCCAGCCGTCGAGATCCTTATCGAATGTAGACATTGCCACTACGCGCACGGGCGGTATGGAGCCGCCTTCGACGGTAGCCGTGATACTGGCCTCGACCCGGATGTCGGTCGAGTTCACCAGGAAGGCAATGTAGTAAGTGCCGCTTTGCAGCGGCGGGGAGCTTTGGGGAGTGACAACGATCTCTTTGTTGCCGGGGCCGCCGCTGGTTCGATAATCGTAAAGCAGCGGGCCGGTTCCTGACATTCCGACCTCCGCGTTGTAGCGCACAAGCAGGTCGACGTCATAGAAAAGGGAGACCGGGGCGAAGTCGATCGTCAGCTTGGTGGATCCCGGGGGGACGTATATCGAGTATCCAAGGTCTCCGTTATAAAATGTGCTGGCGGTCTCTGGCTGGGGCAGCAAAAATGTATACGGTACGCCGTTCGTCAACAAAACATAGGCTCCGCCGGCCGGCGCCAGCAGCAGCGCCAAAATCAAAGCGGTGATAATTCGCTTTCTCAAGAAGCCCCTCCACCAACCTTCATCGGCAAAAAGATCTGGCTCAGCGCATATTACTCCGCTACCGATGGTGCAGTATTGAGGTACTTGCCGGAAATCCGGCGTTCACACTAGATAAACCGGAGTTTTGACCTAACTGGAGGCGCACAGCGTTTTGGCTGGCCCGCTCGGGGGCTGTTACCATGGGGCGAATGATTATTGGACTGACCGGCACCAATGGAGCGGGCAAAACAACCGTCTGCGAACACCTGAAAAGGCTTGGGTTTGCATATTACTCCCTTTCCGACGAGATCCGCGCGGAACTGGCGCGCCGCGGCCAGCCGGCCACACGGGAAAACCTGATCGAGATGGGCAATCGCCTGCGCCGCGAGGGTGGGCCGGCCATTCTCGCCGAGCGTGTGAAAGCGAAGCTCGAGCCGGGCTGCAATTACGTAGTCGATTCGGTTCGCAACCCCGCCGAGGTCGAGGCTTTGCGGCGGCTGCCCGATTTTCACCTGCTGCACGTGGATGCTCCGATCGCCCTGCGGTACGAACGCGCCCGCGCCCGCCGCGATGCGCGCGTCCCGGCCACATTCGAGGAATTCGTGGAGCAGGAAGAGCGGGAAATGCACAGCGCCGATCCCGCCTCCCAGCAGTTGCGCGCCTGTTACGAATTGGCGGACGAGCGCCTGGTCAATGCGGGGACCAAAGAGGAGCTGCTCGCCCGCCTGGATGAGCTGGTTCGGCGTTGGGCCATGTCGGCCAGGCGCCCCGATTGGGATGAGTACTTCATGAGTATTGCCCGCATCGTCGCCTCGCGGTCCAACTGCATGAAGCGGAAAGTCGCCGCGCTGATTGTAAAAGACCGCCGTATCATTTCCACCGGCTACAACGGCACGCCAAGGGGAGTGAAGAACTGCAACGAAGGAGGCTGCCCGCGCTGCAACTCTCTGGCGCCCAGCGGTACAAATCTGGAAGAGTGCTTTTGCTCGCACGGCGAGGAAAACGCCATTGTGCAGGCAGCGTACCACGGCATCAGTTTGAAGGACTCCACTCTGTACTCGACTTTCTCCCCCTGCCTGATATGCACGAAGATGATCATCAACGCTGGCATCCGTGAAGTGGTCTATAACATGGATTATCCGTTGAACGAGAATGCTCTCCGGCTGCTGGCTGAGGCCGGAGTCGCCGTTCACCAGGCGGGCAGCGGCAGGAGCAGCGCGGCGGGCTGAACTTTCCGGAAACTGTCGCTTTCTCGGCGGCTCCCTTCACCGGCTGGCGTATCGAAGGCGGTTCTCAGGTCAGCGACAACCGTCGTCTCCAGCGCGGTTAATGGCTTCAGGAGAATAGATCCATCACGGGCTTGCCTTGGCCGTCTTTCGTGACATGAAATGGGCGCTGCTCGACCTCGTATGCCAGATCGGGCGGAATGCCCAGGGCGTGGTAGATTGTCGCGTGCAGGTCTTCGATCGTCACCGGCTTTTCCACGATTTTGCAGGGCCGCTCGTCGGCGGTCTTTCCGTAGAGAAAACCTTTTTTGAAGCCGCCGCCGAATGCCAGCACGCTGCACGCTTCGGTGAAGTGCCGGTGCATGCCGTAATGCTTCGGCTCGGTCATGATGTCCGGCTGATGAATGGAAGCCTGCTCTTGGACGCGCTTATCCGGCTTGCCCTCCACCATCATGTCCCGCCCGAACTCGCTGGCCACCAAGACGAGTGTTCGATCGAGCAGCCCGCGCTCTTCCAAATCGAGCACAAGCTGCGCCACCGGCGCGTCAATCATTTTCTTCAGGCCGATCATGCGCTCATGGCCGTTCTCATGGGTGTCCCAATGGCGGAAGGGGACGTATTCGGTGGTCACCTCGATGAAGCGCGCGCCGGCTTCCGCCAGCCGCCGGGCCAGAAGACAACCCAGGCCGAAGCGTCCCGTGTTGTAGACGTCATAGCTTCGCTTCGGCTCGAGCGATAGATCAAAAGCCTTGGCCGCCGGCGAGTTCAGAAGCCGGTGCGCATTTTCCACTGAGCGCAGCAGAGATTCCTGCTGGTAGCCGCTTCCGTACCGGAGAATCGGGCTGCTGGCCACCAGACGGCGGTACCTCTCGTAACGCTCGCGAAACCTTGCCTGTGTCAAATGAGCGGGACGAACCGTCGCCGCCGCATCTTCCGGTTCCGGAATCAAAAAGGGTCCGTATTCAGTCCCGAGAAAACCGGCTGTGTGAAACGCCTTGAGGCCGTCGCTTTCGCCGCCCATTTCCAGACGCTGCCCGATGTCAATGAACGCTGGAACGTCCGGGTTCTTTGGGCCCAGAGTCCGGGCAATCACAGCGCCCAGGTGGGGCGCAGCGACGGACTGTGGCGGGGGGTATCCGGTATGCCAGTGGTATTGGTGCCGCGCGTGCAGAATGTGGCCCAGGTCGCCCACGCGGTGCGTGCGGATCAGCGTAGCGCGGTCCATTACTGAACCAATTCGATCCAGACCCTGCGAGATCTTGATGTTGTCTACAACCGTATCAATCGCCGGAAACGTGCTCAGCACACGACTCGACGGCAAGCCGGGTTCGAAAGGCGTGTACGCCTTCGGATCAAACATTTCCGTCTGCGCCATGCCGCCCGCCATCCAGAGCAGAATGAAACAATCCGCTCGTGGCGGAATCCTCGGCTTCTGTTGCGGCCACAACGGCCGCGGCTCGGCGCTCATCAGCGCAGCGAGTGCGGCGCCGGCCGAGGAGCGCAGAAAATGCCGCCGGCTCAGCCCTTTGAATATCTCGTTGGCCACGTTCTCCATCGTCGCAACCTCGAATTAGCAGCCCATCAATTGATGAATTGAAACTCCGGAGAGAGAAAAACGCTCCAGAGCAGATCCTCCAAACCTTCGGAGGTAAGTTTTGGCGAAAGAAATTCTAAAGCCGTTTTTCGCTCTCCCGCGTTCGGCTCGCGGCCCAGCGCATGACGATAAATGCGCGTCACCAGTGCTTCGGGATCCCGCTCAATCGGGGGAGCCGCCACAGGCGCTCCAGGGGCTACGCGCACGAGTTGCCGCCGGTCCGGTGCTTCGGTGAACACGAAAAATCGGACGCGCGGATTGATTTCGTCCGTGCGGCATTTCTCATCGAGACCCACGGTGGCCCGGAAACGCGTAAAGCCCCTGCCGGCGATGTCGTACACCAGTTCCGAGGGCGTTGCTGCTGTGACGGCGTCCGAGTAAGTCTGGGTCCCAATTCGAAGCGGCCCTCGGGTGAACTTGGACCTCGTTTCGAGAGCGGTCAAACGCGTCACGCCGCCCGGCGAGACCAGCTCCGCATCGGCCCAGCCAGCGATGACCCGGCTTGGGTCGTAGGAATCGATGTCTTCAATCAGCAGCCGAAGCTGCTGCGCGCCGGAAATATCGACATCCACAACCGCCCGCCCCGAGCGCATCTCGCCGCTGTCGAACAGATTGGGGGGCGCCGGCGGCAGCTCGCCCAAAATTCTCTTTGCGCCCCGGTGGATGAGGCCGGTCATGGTCTCGCCGTTGACGAGTTCCAGCGCCTGGAGCGTAGTCGGCTCGCTGTTACGCTCCGTGAAAACCTGATCGCGGATCGGCCGGCCGAGAGCGCGCGTAAGCGGGCTCGATTTCAAGCGCCATTCCCGCACATAGGTTCCGGCTCCGGCTTTGACGGGCGCCAGCACACGCCACTCTCCGGTGATGGAAGAGACGGCATCGGCGAATTGCTCGGCGGTGAGCCGGCGCTCCACGGGCCCACGGAAGGCATAGTTCTTATCTTCTCTGTTCGGTAGATGCACGGCCGGCAGTTGGTACGCCTGGGAGGTGAGAATTGTTTCCAGCAGAAACTTCAAATCGTAGTGGTGATCGGCGAAATCCGAAGCCAGCCAGTCGAGCAGGTCGGAGTCCCATGCCTGCGCAGCCATATCGTCTACTGGTTCGATCAGGCCGCGGCCGAAAAGCCTCTGCCAGATGCGGTTGACCAAGGTGCGAGGAAAGCGGCCGTTTTCCAGCGAAGTGAACAGCCGCGCCGCGGCCGCGCGGCGTTCCTCGAGGGATGCTGTGGCCTCCACGCCGCCAAGCTCCGGGAAGAGAAACTTCGGCGTGGATTTCTCGCTGGTTTTCACATCACAACGATAAACATCCATTTCCCCTCGAGGTGAGAAAAAGCTGGCGAGGCCGTAGGCGTCCTTCAGCTTCCAGTCGCTGATGAAGCTGTCGTGGCAGGAGTTGCATTTCAAGTTCACGCCCAGAAAGACCTGCGCGGTGTTCTGGGCCGCCTGCATCACCGGCGTCTGGCTGGCGCTGACGTCGCCGCGCCAGTTTACGCCCAACAGAAAGCCGGCCGGGTCATCCGGCCGGACCGGATTCAACAAGGCGCGGGCGAACTGATCATAGGGCATGTTCTCCCGAAGGGATCTGAGGAGCCAGCCGGTGATCGACTGGCGCATGCCTGCGTAATTCACGCCTTCATCGTTCCGCAGCAGGTCGTTCCAAAAGCTGATCCAGTGCTCGCTATAGTTCTCGTTGTTCCCAAGCAGCTCGCGAATCAGCCGCGTGCGCTTACCCGGCCGCGTATCGCCGAGGAACATGTCTAGCTGCTCCGGCGTGGGCGGCAGGCCCCACACGTCGAAGTAGGCGCGCCGCGCAAAAACGGCGTCTGGCACAGGCGCGGAAGGCGGATACGAATGGCGCGCCAAATAAGCGGCCACAAAGTGGTCTATTGGATTAGCTGAGCCGTGCAGAGAGCCTTTCGGCACTGCGGGCCGGCGCGGCGGAATGCCTGACGTCGCTTTGGTTTCCGGCGCGGCATTGCTGAGCGGCGCTCCCTGATCCACCCAGTCCCGGAGCGTCTGCATCTCTTTTTCATTGAGGTGATCCCCGGTGGCCGGCATAACCGGCGCGCGGAAGCCGGAAACGCGCTGGATCAGCAGGCTGTCCCTGCTATTTCCGGGCACGATCGCCGGGCCGCTCACGCCTCCTTTCAGGATTTCGGCCCGCGTGTGCAGGCGCAGCCCGCCTTCCGCCTTCTCGCCGCCGTGGCACGCTCCGCATTTCGCAGCCAAAATGGGCTGAACGTTATGGACGAAATCGACTTTCCGGGATTGCCCGGCTGCTTGCGCGCGGGCCGCGCCCGGCATGGCTAAGACGATCAGAAACGCCAGGAGCCGCCACATAGGCCTTGCAGGAATTATCGCACAGGCCTCTTAGCAGGGATATCTGAAAACGCTGTCCTATACTCCGCTCGGCTTGAGGCTTCCGCCGCCTCGAGGGACCCACAATTTCAAGGAGGGGGAATGAGCCGCCTGTCTCGATGTGTCTGGATTCTCGTCTTTCTTCTGGCCGCCGCCTCGGCGCAGGACCCTGCGCAGAATGTTCCCAAGCTTTCCGGCTTTACCTATTGGCCTGCCGCGAAGCTCAAGAGCTATCCATCGGTTCTCAAAGCCAAGGAGCCCACCGTGCGGGGCGCCACGAAAACGATGATGGCAGCCGAGCGCCTTGGCGATCACGGCGGGTATAGTTTCATGGAAGAGCGCCGTGATGTGGACGGCGTGCCGGAGATCCACGCGCATCTCGATGACATCTTCATCGTGCAGGATGGCGAAGCCACCCTTCTCTACGGCGGCAGAATCGAAGGCGGGGAGGAGCTGCGTCCCGGAGAGACGCGCGGCGGCAGGATCGTGGGCGGCACAATGCAGAAAGTAGCGGCCGGAGACATGGCCGTGATACCCGCCGGCATGCCGCACCAGACCATCGTGTCCAAGGGGAAGTCCTACACCTTCATGGTCATCAAAATTGAAAAGAAATAAGCGCCCGGGCTGCCGGGGAAGGCGCAGCCCAATTATCTCTCCTGGGCGTCCGCGAATTGGCGGCCGCCGGCGCGGCCGCATTCCGGTTTGGCGCTGCTCTGCCGGGCCGCCTCTCGCTTTGGAGGGCGGGGACGGCCGAAGCAACTAATCCAGTCTCTTTCGGAAACGCACGGCGCTCAGCCCCAGGATAGCGACTCCGTAAATGAGCAGCGCGGCCATCTGCGGCCATAGGACGGCCATTCCCACGCCCTTGAGAAAAATTCCGCGCACAATCTCTATAAAGTATCGCAGGGGGTTCAAATAGGTTAGGTACTGCACCGGGAGCGGCATATTGCGAATGGGGAATGCAAAGCCGCTCAGCATGAAGGCCGGCGCAGTAAAGAAAAACGACGACATTACGGCCTGCTGCTGCGTGCGCGAGATTGTCGAAAGGAACAGGCCAGCCCCCAAGGTCGTCAGCAAAAACAGAATCGAGCAGAAAAGCAGCAGCACCGGGCTGCCCCGCAGCGGCGTCCGGAAAATCAGCAACGCCGCGGAGATGACCAGCACCACATCAAACAAGCCGATGATGGCGAAGGGCAGAGTTTTGCCGATTATCAGCTCGATCGGCCGGATCGGCGTCACCATGAGCTGTTCCATGGTTCCAATTTCCTTTTCCCGCACGATCGCCTGGGCGGTCAACGACAACGTGACGATCATGATAATGTTCACCACCACGCCCGGTACAAAGTAGTTCCGACTCTCGAGGTCGGGATTGAACCAGACCCGCGTCCGGCTGGCTATGCTGGGCGCGCTGAAATTGGGAGCAGCCGCCGGCGAGCGCGCCATAATCCGCATATTCTGCTGCGCGAGCATGATCTTGCTGGAGTAATTCGCGATGACGCTGGAGGCGTAGCTGGAGACCAGCGAGGCAGTGTTGGAGTTCGCGCCGTCCACCAGAACCTGCACCGAAACGGGGCGCCCGCGCTCGATATCCCTCCCAAATCCGGGCAGCACACGAATCACCGCCTGCACGTGGCCGCGGTCCAGCAGCGTCTGCACCTGCTCTTCACTTGACGGCGCAGCCACGATCGCGAAGCGGGGCGATCCCTGAAAGCCGGCGAGGAGCTCGCGGCTCTGCGGGGTGCGGTCCTGGTCCATCCAGGCGATCCGGCTGTTTTCGATGTCCAAATTCACGGTGTATCCGTAAATTAACAGTTGGATGAGCGGAGGAATGAACAGTACACCGCGCATACGCGGATCGCGGAGCACCTGGATGAATTCCTTGCGGACAATATTGCGGACCCGCTCCCACATAAATTCAGGCCACTTTGGCGCGCAGCTTGCGCGTCGCGCCGACAAACACGGCGATTCCGAAAACCGCCAGGAAAACAATTTCGGCCCACAGAGTCCGCAACCCGATGCCTTTCAGAAAAATTCCCTTCAGAATCGTCACGAAATAGCGGGTTGGCGTTAGATAAGTGATCAACCGGATGGGCAGCGGCATGTTCTCGATGGCATAAATGAAGCCGGAAAGCAGCATCGCGGGCAAAAACGAACTCAACATGCCCAACTGGAACGCCATCATCTGCGACTTGGCCGCCGCTGAAATATAAATGCCCCAGAACAGGACTCCGCAAAGAAACAGGCAGCCGGTTGCCGCCAGAAGCAGAATGCTTCCGCGCAAAGGCACGCCGAAGAGGAACACGCCCACCAGAACCGCCACCAGTGCGTCCACTACTCCGACTACGAAATACGCCAGCATCTTGCCGAGAACCATTTCCGCCGGCCGCACGGGAGTCGAGAGCAGTTGTTCCATGGTCCCCATCTCCCATTCGCGTGCGATGGTAAGCGAGGTGAGCATGGAGGTGATGATCATCAGGATCACCGCAATCAGGCCGGGGACAATGTAATTCTTCGATTGCAGCGAGCTGTTGTACCAGACGCGCAAGCGGGCCTCGACCGGCGCGGAGAGCGTCACACCGCCCTTGCGGTTCTGCCCTTCCGAGCGCAATTGCAGGGAGTAGTTGCGAAGCACTGAGTCGGCGTAGCCCAGAGCGATGGAAGCCGTGTTGGAATCGCTGCCGTCCAGCAGCACCTGCACGCCGGCCTCTGCGCCGGAGCCGATACGCCGCGAATAGCCGCGCGGAATCGCCAGGCCCATCAGGATGCGGCCGCTGTCGATGCCTTGTTCCATGGCCCTGTAGTTGTCGACGAGGCCGGCGATTTGGAAGAACCGCGATCCTGCAAAACGCTGGATCAGCTCGCGGCTTTCGGCGCTTTGGTCGGAGTCGTACACCAGCGTCGGGATGCGGTCCACATCGAGGCTGAGAGCGTAGCCGAACAGCACCAGGAAGAGCAGCGGCATGGCCAACGCGATCGCCAGGCTCCGCACATCGCGCACAATGTGGCGCAGCTCTTTCTGGAATATGGCACGCAGGCGGCGCCGGCTCACGAGCTCTTTCGCTCCTCGGCCTCAATCAGGGCCACGAACAAATCCTCCATAGAGGGCTCGATTGGCTCCAGACGTCGGATCTCGATCTGGCGCGCCGCCAGCGCTTGCCGGATCCGCGCTGAGGAAGCCTCCACATCATCCACCGTCACGTGGAGCCCGGCGCCGAATACCGCCACGTCCAAAATTCCGGGCTGCGTTTCGATGGCCCGCATGCTCTCCAGCGGATCCGACGAATCCAGTTGCAGCAGCCGGTGCGATTCCAGCTCCCGCTTGAGCGTTCCGGGCTCTCCCAGGGCAATGACTCGGCCGGCGTACATCAGGGCGATGCGGTGGCAGTATTCCGCTTCGTCCATGTAGTGCGTGGTTACAAACACCGTGTGGCCGGCGGCGGAGAGCTCGTAAATCAGGTCCCAGAAAGCCCGGCGGGCGATGGGATCCACGCCCGAGGTTGGCTCGTCCAGGAACAGCACCGGCGGCTCATGCAGGATCGCGCAGCCCAGCGCCAGGCGCTGTTTCCAGCCGCCCGAAAGCAGGCCGGTCATTCTGCGGCGCTGCTCGCTCAGGCCGGCCATTTGCAGCACGTAATCCTTGCGGGCCGCCCGCTTCGGGCGAGGCACGCCGTAAACGCCGCTAAAAAAATCGATGTTTTCTTCTATCGTCAGGTCGTCGTAGAGAGAAAATTTCTGCGACATGTATCCGATATTCCGGCGCACCTCCTCGGGCTGCTTGGCCACATCCAGCCCGTTCACGAGCGCCCGGCCCGCAGTGGGCGAGAGCAGACCGCAGAGAATGCGAATCGTCGTGGATTTGCCCGCGCCGTTCGGACCCAAAAAGCCGAAAACCTCGCCCCGTTCCACGGAAAGAGAAACGTGATCGACGGCCACGAAGCGGCCGAACGTCTTCACCAGGTTCTCGACCTCTATGGCCGGGTGCATTGTTCCTCACTTCGACGGGGCTGTGGATCCGCTTTGAGCGACACGACCCCGGCGCCGGGCCCTGCTAGACCGCGCCTTCCGCGGCTCTTGCCCGCCGCACCAGCGCTAAAAACACGTCCTCCAGCGACGGCTCGACCCGCCGGATCCTCGCTTGCGGCAGCGCCTGTTGCAGCGATTCGGCTGGCGCGGCGGAGGGAGAAACCAGCACGTGCAGCGCGGCGCCCGACATCTCGACGCTCACCACCCCGGGCTGCCGCCTAAGAATCCTGCGCGCCGCATCCCGATCGGCGGCCTCGACCTCGTAACAGATCTCTTCCAACTGCCCCTTCAAGGCTTCGGGGGTGTCGCAATGGATGAGGCGGCCCCGATCCATCATCCCGATGCGGTTACAGCGTTCGGCTTCGTCCAGGTACGCGGTAGTGACGAAGATGGTGATGCCATCTTTGACGAGCTGATAGAGAATGGCCCAGAAATCGCGGCGCGAAAGCGGATCGACGCCGTTGGTCGGCTCGTCTAAGAACAAGATCTGCGGGCGATGCAGCAGCGTGCACATTAAAGCGAGCTTCTGCTTCATGCCGCCGGAAAGCCGGGCGGCCTGCCGCTGCCGGAACGGCTCCATACGCGTCATAGCAAGCAGGCGGCGCTTCAATTGATCTCGCCCCAAGCCTGTGATTCCGAACAAATCGGCGTAGAAATCCATGTTTTCTTCCACCGTCAGGTCGGCATAAAGGCCGAAGCGCTGCGCCATATAGCCGATCTGATCCTTCACCGCTTCCGGTTCCCGGGCTGTATCGCTCCCGGCCACCCAAGCCTCCCCTTCGCTCGGGTCCATCAGGCCGCAAAGCAATCGCAGCGTCGTGGTCTTGCCGGCCCCGTCCGGGCCGACTAGACCGAAGATCTCGCCGCGCTCGACCTCCAGGTCGAGATGGTTCACCGCGGTGAGCGCGCCGAAACGGCGCGTCAGGCCATGCGCTTGTATGATCGCCCGCTCCATGCTTTGCGTTAATACTGCTGGCCGACCAGGATCTCGGCGTCCACCGGCATGTTCAGCTTGAGCTCGCGCCGCGGATTATCGACATCGATCTTGATCCGGTACACCAGCTTGACCCGCTCTTCCTGGGTTTGAATCTGTTTGGGCGTGAATTCGGCCTCTGAGGAGATGAAGCTCACCCTCCCCCAATACGCTTTGCCGGGATACGAATCGCTTGTAATTTTCGCCTTGGTTCCCAGCTTGACGCGCCCCAAATCCCGCTCCCCGATGTATCCCCGCAGCCAGGGATGATCCATATCGCCGATGGTGACGACCGTGGCGCCGGGCGCAAGAACCTCTCCGACATCGGCCGCTTTGACGAGCACCACGCCCTCGATCGGGGAAACAGCAACCGTATCTTCCAGTTGGGAATCGATTAGGGCGATCTGCGCCCGCTCGCGCTCGATCTCCGCGCGCCGCGCGCTTACCTCCTGGTTGCGCCGCTTCAGCTCGAGCTCGTTGGCCTCGGCCATTTTCAGCGCCGCGCGAGCCCGCTCCATCTGCGCGCGTGCGGCCTCAATCTGCTCCTGCCGCGGGCCGATCAGAACCAGGTCGGCGCGTTGTTGGGCTTGTTTCAAAGCCGCCTGGGCGCTGTCGAACTGCGTCCGGTATTGATCGTATTGCGCCCGTGAGATGTCGTCGTTCTTGAAAAGCGCCTGGGCGCGCTCCCAATCGTTCCTGGCGCGGTCATAAACGGCTTGGGCCGCCTCGACCGCGGCTTTGGCGTCCTGGATTTCCTGCGGCCGCGAGCCGTTTTTCAATTGCTCGTATTGGGCCTCATAGGCTCGCAGGTCGGCGCGGCGCTGCTCCAGGTCGGCGTGAAGCGTCTGCTGCTGCCAGTTCACCGCGGTTTGCGCCTGTGCCAGTTGCATTTGGGCAGCCGCCAGAGCTGCTCGCTCGCGCTCCTGCTGGCGCAGCAACTGGTCGCGGTCGAGCCTGGCGATCACCATTCCCTTGGTCACTGGATCGCCTTCATCGACCATTCGCTCGATCAACTTGCCGGCCGTCTTGAAGGCGATGTTCACCTGTGTCAGCTCAATATTTCCGGAGAGCACGATCTTGTCTTCCGGCTGGCGCTGAAAGCCTCGAAAGGCGACCAGCCCGGCAATGCCGGCTCCGACCAGAATAATGGGCAGAATCAATTTCCTCTTCACTGGAAATACTCCCTCGCCGGGAACGATGGCGCCCGTTCGTACCCTCTACTTCCGCCAAACGGCATCTCCTGCCTCGTAGAAGCGCCCCAAAGACTTCTTCCAGGACGCAGTGCGAACCAAGGGTTTCGCCGCCCCGCGCCAGAACCTTGCGCTTTGCGGCTCGTACTCCGGCGGCCAGCGTCACGCCGCTGGGGCTACTGCACTAGGCTGCGTATCGTACCGGTGGCCTGCGCCAGGTCAATCCGAGCCAGGTTGTAGCTGTAAAGCGCGGCTATGCGGTTCTCCCGCGCGCGCTCCAACCTGGTTTGGGCGTCGGTAACTTCAATTCCGTTGGCTACGCCGGCGGCATAACGCCGCCGGGCCTGCTCCAACTCGTTTTCCGCCAACGCGAGGCCTTCCTCTGCGACCTTGACCTGATCCTCCGCGGAACGCAAGCTATCGAGCGCCAGCCGCACGTCCAGCGCGATCTGCTCCCGCAGGTCGCTGGTGCGAACACGTTCCTGCCGCCACTGCGACTGGCTCTCCGCCCGGCGAGCGTCGCGCCGGCCGCCGTCGAACACCGGCACCCGGAGCGACACGCCATAAGTTCGCGTCGGAAAAGCATTGTCGATTCCTGTCCCGATCGAGCCGTAGTCGGCGAAGGCAGTCAGCGACGGCAGGCGTTCCATCTTCACCGCGCTGCTCGCCAGCCGCGCGTTCTCCTCCCGCTGCTGCTGCGCCTTCCAGTCGGCCCGCATGTTCAAGGCCTGTTGCGTCGCTTCTTGCACCGCGATCGGATCGGCGGGCAGATAGGCGAGCTTATCGGTAAGCTCGATGGCAATATCCAGGCGAACGTTCATGGCGCGCAGCAATTGCAGGTGGGCGCGGCGGCGGTCGTTTTCGGCCGCCAACTGCCGCTGGCGCGCGTTGGCAAGCTGAACCCGCGCGCGGGTAATTTCGATTCCCGTGCCAGTTCCCGCCGTTTTTTGGTCCTGCGCCTGCTTCACCAGCGCTTCGGCGAGCGCGACGTCGGCATTGGCGGCTTCGAGCGCAGCCTCGGAGCGCAGCGCCGCGTAGTAGGCTTTGGCGACCTGCGCCGATACCTCGTTGTCTGCGTTTTGGCGGTCTGCTTTGGCGGCGTTGACCGCCACCTTCGACGCCTGAAACCGGCGGATGCTGCTGAAATCGAACAGGCTCTGGCTGGCCGTGGCCCGGGCATCGAACACATTGAAGGGTCCCACCACGGCCGGAATCTGAAACCCTGGCAACGGGGCGCTCAATTGGAGGCCGAAAGCCGCCAGGTTGCGGTTCAAATTTTCTTCAGTGACGGATCCTTCTATGTCGGGCAGCAGAGCGGCCCGGGCCTCCGCCGATCGCAACCGTGCCTGCCGCAGGGCCTCCTCCGAAAGCTGGATCCGCGCGCTTCCTTCGGGAGAGAGCGCGATCTCGACGGCGCGCTTGAGGCTGAGCCGCACCGGGCCGCCATCCCCGACCGGCTGTGCCTGCGCCAGGCAGGCGAGCGGCGCTATTCCCAGCAGCAGCAGCTGGATCGGAATCGCCGGCCGGCTCATTTGCGTTTTCTCCTTACTTTTACCGGAGCGCAAAATCCGGCGCTCAGAAAATCGATGAGCCGCCGGAGCGTGGTTTGCCAGTCGGGTGTTGGGCAGGCGCCATTGGAGATAAACTCCAGCCCCTGGTCCCCGCGCAGGGTGTGCGCCATGGCTCCGACAGCGAAATACATGCGCCAGAACAGCTCCTCCTTGGGAACTTCGGGTAAAGCGCGGTGCAAAGCGGAATGAAAAGCGGTCAGGACGGGGCCGAAGTTGTTTTTCAGGATTCTCGGGAGCGCGTCGTTTTCCGCGTGAAGGCGGCCCATCAGCCGGGCAAAAGCCGCGCCGCCCTCTGTGCATTCCCGCGCCAGCCGGAAAGCCGGGGCCAGGAAGGCCTCCAGAATTTTCTCTACCGGGGGCGGTTTGCCGCCGGCCTCCCGCTCACAACGGGCGAGCATCTCCAGCCGCTCGCGATTTACCGGCGCGGCCCGTCGCACGACCACCGCCTCCAGAAGATCCTGCTTGGAATGAAAGTGATAGTGAACCGCCGCCAGGTTCACGCCTGCCTCGGCGATCACTTTGCGCAGCGAGGTGGGGGCGTAGCCGTGCTCGGCGAAGAGGCGTTCGGCTGTGTCGAGAATGCGCGTTTTCGTGTCGGCCGCGGCTCTCATTCAGTCGTACGTTTGAATTGTACGACTGAATGATATACTTGGCAAGCCCAATGCGCAAAAATTTTTGAAACGCCCTTCCCGCGAAGGGACCCGCTTCGGGACCAGGGGGCCCCACCCGCAAACCTTCACCGCGAGCCGCGGTCTATGTTCGCAGGCGAAAGCGGACTGTAGGGTTACATTCGGATTTTGCCCGTCCCTTGACGAACCGGGACCGCCGCTATGGTATGCTTTGCCCCGGAAAGGAGCCCACTTCCTATGGAACGAAAGAAAGCGACCGATTTTCCACAAGAGTTGCTGAACCTGTTTGACCGCTACATCCACGGCGACATCGGCCGCCGCGAATTTCTGGAGGGCGCAAAACAGTTTGCTGTGGGCGGTTTGACGGCGACGGCGATCTGGGAGAGCCTGCGCCCGAACTATGCCTGGGCCGAGCAAGTCGCCAAAGACGACAGCCGCATCAAGACCGAGTACGCCACGGTGAGCTCGCCGCAGGGCAACGGCAGCATCCGCGGGTATTGGGTTCGCCCGTCCAATGCCGGGGGCAAAGCGCCCGGGGTGCTGGTCGTTCACGAGAACAGGGGCCTGAACCCTTACATTGAAGACGTGGCGCGGCGCCTGGGTACTGCGAATTTCCTCGCCTTTGCGCCCGATGGTCTCACCAGTGTAGGCGGCTATCCGGGGGACGAAGAAAAGGGTGTGGCGGCGTTTCGAACCGTGGATGGGAAAAAGATGTTTGAGGATTTCGTAGCTTCCGCGTATTGGCTGAAATCCCGCCCCGAGTGCACCGGAAAAATCGGTGTGGTTGGCTTCTGCTTCGGCGGCGGCGTCGCCAATAACCTGGCGGTGCGCATGGGGTCGGACCTCGCGGCAGCGGTTCCTTTCTACGGGGCGCAGCCCTCAGCGGCGGATGCGGCCAAGATCAAGGCGCCGCTTCTGCTGCACTATGCGTCGCTCGATACCCGCATCACCGGCGGCTGGCCCGCTTACGAGCAAGCGCTAAAAGCAAACCGCGTGACCTACACGGCGTATGTTTATGAGGGCGCCAATCACGGCTTTCATAACGATACGACCCCTCGCTACGACGAGGCCGCGGCCAAGCTGGCCTGGCAGCGCACGATTGACTTCTTCAATAAGTACTTGAGGAGCTGAGCCAGGGTCCGCGCGCTGCGCCGCCGCTTGTGGGAGCACGCAGGCCGCGGCGGCTTCCGGCCCTTCGGTGAGAACCAGAACCTCTGCAACGCGGCGTCGCGGCTGGCTTCAGCCGGGCGTGCATCCGCACCGCTGCCGCCCGGGCGAGGAATCGGGAGGAGGGCAGACCGATGAGTGAAAGATCTGGCAAGAGCAAGGCGGAAGAGCGCCGGCACAGCATGGAGACGGGACGCCGGCGCTGGCTGCAACTGTCGCTGGCTGCTGGAGCGGCCAGCGCGCTGCCGCCCGCCAAGGCGGCTGCGCAAGCTCCCCGCTCCGCCGCGCCGGCCGCCCGGCGCCCCATCGACGAGTACGACCCGTCGAACATCAAACTGGCCCACCGCGTGCCGGCGAACATCGCCGAAGACGACTTGTTATTCCTCAAACAAATTGGGCTGCGCTGGGCCCGGGTGGAGTTTGGAGCAGGGAAGGTTTCCTTCGAGCAGATTCGCGCCACGCAGGAGAAGTACGCCCGCTTCGGGATTCGAATCTTCTCAGCTGTTCAGGAGTCGTACCGGTCCTTGAAGATCCAGCTCGGCCAGCCCGGGCGCGACGAGGATATCGAAACCTTCCGCACGTTCCTACGCGATATCGGGCGGCTGGGGATCGGAGTGGCGAACATCGATTTCCATCCTGGCAATACCTATACGACAGCCATAGTGGAAAGTCCGCGCGGGTACAAAACGCGGCAATTCCGGCTGGCCGATTTTCGGTCAAAGGTGGAAAAGCAGCGCTTCGAGCGGGAATACCCGGCGGAGGAGATCTGGGCCAATTACACTTATTTCATCAAGGCTGTGCTGCCGGCGGCGGAAGAGTCGAATGTGAAACTCGCCCTGCACCCGGATGATCCGCCGCTCGAGAAGATGAACGGCGTCGCCAAAATTTTCACCAACTATGAGGGCTACCACCGGGCCGAGCAGATCGCCGGCGGCAGCCGCTCCTGGGGCCTCACCTTTTGCATCGGGACCTGGTCGGAGGGCGGCGGCAAGATGGGCAAGAACGTCTTCGAGATGATCCGCGACTTCGGCGGACGCGGCAAGATCGTCGATGTGCACTTCCGCAATGTCAGCTCGCCGCTGCCCGATTTTGTCGAGACCTTCCAGGACGAGGGCTATCTCGACATGTACCAGGTGATGCGGGCGCTGCGCGAGGTCCGCTTCAGCGGCTCGGCCGTGCCCGACCACGTACCCGCGCTGGCCGGAGACCAGACCATCCACCGCGCCGGCACGGCTTATTGCATCGCCTACATGCGCGCCTTGCTCCGGCGGGCGAATGAAGAAGTCGGGTAATCAGCGTTTCGGCGCACGCTGGCGAGAAGCGGAACGCCGGAAAGCGTCCGCCAGTCAGGTGCGATTTGAGTAGAATAGTTCTCGCCAAAAGCGCGAGTGCGACCCGGCCCGACGTGACTCTGGGGAGCGGCGGCAAGAGCGGCACGCCGGAGTTAATCGAAATGACCCACGTCGGCAGGGCAGCAAGTGCCAGGAGGAGAACATGTCCATCAATTTATCAGCCTGCTTCAATCGCCGCGAGATGCTAACCGCTATGGCCGGGGCGTTCGCCGCGGGGCGGGCGCTTGCGGCGCCCGATCAGGCGCTGACGTTCCCGGGGCTCGACCATGTGGCCATCGCGGTTTCCGACGTTGAGAGATCGGTGTCCTTCTACTCCCGTGTGTTCGGGCGTGATGTCTTGAAAGACAGCCGCAGTCCGAGGCGCTATCTGAAAATCGGCCGCTGCTATATCGCGATCGCGGGTCCCGCGCAGGGACAGCCTGCCGGCCGCATCGATCACATCTGCCCCGGCATCGGCGGGTACGATTCGGCGAGCGTGAAAAGCGCTCTCGAGCAACGCGGATTTGCGCCGAGAGAGACGGCCGTGGGCTGGTATGTTGCCGATCCCGAAGGCATCCAGATCCAGCTCTGGACTGAAAATTCCTGGAGCAAGCTGAGCAACGCGGCGCCCGAAAAACTCTCCGGCAGTGAGGAGCCGTTGTTCCGCGCAACCGGCCTTGACCACATCCTGGTCCAGGTAACCGATCCCGAGAAGTCGGCCAAGTTTTACGAAAGGCTCTTCGGCCCTGTGTCGCAGCGGGGCAACGACCGGATCTGGTTCCGGGTAGGGACGGGACGAATCGGGCTGCGGTCGCTCGAGTCCGGCGGTCCCGCCGTTCATCACTTCTGCGTTTCGACCTCGGAGCGAATCGACTACGACGCCGCGCTCCAGAAACTGGAGGCGCTGGGCGCCAGGCCGGTGAAGCCCGAGGTGCAGGGAGCGCCGGAATTTCACGATCCCGATGGAATCCTCGTGCAGGTGATGGGGCCTCGCGGCGCTGCAAAAAAATCATAAGCGCTTACCAGATCTGCCCCCCGGCATCCCTCGGCTGCAAGCTTGCCCTGGCGGAGTCGACCCCACCCTTGCGGGGGAAGTAAAGGAAAGCCGCTTCCTTCAAGTGGCTGTCCGCCGCCCGCCCCGGCGCGGCAGCAGTACGTCTTTCTCCGAACCGTCATATTCCTCCCAGCAGACCCTTGCTAGTCCAAAGGTACGGATTGACCCTTGCCGGCTTCGGTGATAAAGTTGACACTGGCTGAGTGCTGCACATGTGCGATGCATAACAGTGCTTCGGCTTGGGGGGGCAAAGATGCGAAAAAACTGGGCAATGCTTGCTGCCGGCTTCCTTTGGGCTGGCCTTCTGATTCCCGGAATAAGTGCGCAGGAAAACGGTCCGAACGATATCGCGCCAAATGGGAAAGGCATCGGGACGCTCCAGCACCCCAACAATGGACATCAGCCGGAAGGGCAGGGGAAGCCGGGCGGCTCGGGATCCTCAGGGTCAAATGGCATTTACTATCATGGCGGTCCGCTGATTCTCGGCACTACGCATGTATATTACATCTGGTACGGAAATTGGTCGGGCAACACCGCGACGACGATTCTGACCAACCTTGCCAACAGCATCGGCGGTTCCCCGTATTTTAATATCAATACGACCTACTACGACGGCAGCAACCAGCACGTCAGCAATTCCGTGACTTTCGCCGGCAGCGCTTTCGACCAGTACTCACACGGCACGAGCCTTTCCGACTCCGATATTCAAAGCATCGTGAGCCTCGCGATCAGCAACGGGCTGCCCCAGGATCCTAACGGCGTATACTTCGTACTGACCTCCGCCGACGTGAGCGAGAAATCCGGATTCTGCACCCAGTACTGCGGCTGGCACACGCACGGCGCGATCAACGGCAGTGACATCAAATACGCCTTCGTTGGCAATCCGGATCGCTGCCCTTCGGCTTGTGAGGCCCAAACCTCAGCAAGCCCCAACAACAATCCCGGCGCCGACGGCATGGCCAACATCGTCGCTCACGAGCTAGAGGAATCGGTCACCGATCCTGATTTGAACGCCTGGTATGATCGCCGGGGCTATGAGAACGCTGACAAGTGCGCCTGGACATTCGGAACTGTTTACAAGACAAGCAACGGCTCCTACGCCAACATGAGCCTCGGCGGCTTGAATTACCTGATTCAGCGCAACTGGGTCAACGCTTCCGGCGGTTACTGCGCACTGAGCTATTAACCATTGGCCCCGCGCGAGGAGTCCTCGTCAAACTAGCATTACTGCCAGTACCCTGTTGACCGCGCCCAGTCCTGAGTGATACATTCGCCACGATCGCTTCCTAAAACAATCAGGGAGCACTTTGTTCGAAAGGGGAGCTGTCCATGCGCATGTCCCTGCTCGCGGCGGCGGGCGCGATTCTCGCCGGATTCTTTGCAGCCGGGGTAGAGGCCCAAACGCAGCGCGATGTTGTCCCCGCCGGCAGTGGGCGGGGGACGCTCGATCAACGGCTGCATGGGAAACGCGGCGGCGGGAAATCGGCAGGTCCGATCGGCTATCATGGCGGACCGGTTTTGGATGCGCCCGCAACGGCGCCCGTCAACGTCTATCTCATCTGGTACGGAAACTGGTCAGGGAATACCGCGACCGCCATTCTGCCCGATTTTCTATCGCACCTCGGCGGCTCGCCCTACTTCAATATCAACACGACATACTACGAGATCGTCAACGGCATTGCTTATAACGTCGAGAACAGCGTGCACTATTCCGGCAGCGTGAACGACAATTATTCGCGCGGAGCCAATCTGAACAACGGGGCCGTCGCGGCCATCGTGGCGAATGCGATCTCCAATCTTGGATTGCCTGAAGATCCCAACGGGGTGTATTTCGTGCTTACTTCGCAGGATGTCAAGCTGGGCGGATTTTGCGGATCGTTTTGCGCCTGGCACACGCACGGAACGATCGGGGGCGCCGACCTTAAGTATGCGTTCGTCGGCAATCCGGATCGATGCCCTTCTGCTTGCGAAGTTCAGAGCTCGATCAGCCCCAATGACAACCCCGGTGCGGACGGCATGGCCGACAGCATCGCGCATGAGCTCGAGGAATCGGTCACGGACCCTGATTTCAACGCCTGGTATTTCAACGACGGCGAAGAAAACGCGGACAAATGCGCCTGGACATATGGCCAGACCTACACCACTGGCAACGGATCTACCGCGAATATGAAGCTGGGCGGCCGCGATTACTTGATCCAGCAGAACTGGGTAAATCAAGGGGCCGGCTTCTGCGCGTTGAGCTTCTGAAGCCGGCGGGCACGCATCTTCTACGCTGGCGGCGCGGAAGCGGGCTTCCCGGAAACGCTTCCTGAGCCCTGGCGTCCCGGCCGGCCTTCCGAATCGAGAATCAAGGTCACCGGACCGTCGTTGACCAGTTCGACTTCCATCATCGCCTGAAAAATTCCTGTCTCTACGCGCAGTCCGCGCGCCCGCAGGGCACGGATGTAATGTTCGTAAAGGCTTTTTGCCAGACCGGCAGGCGCCGCTTCATCGAAACTCGGGCGGCGGCCCTTGCGGCAATCCCCGTAGAGAGTGAATTGCGAAACGACCAGCACAGCGCCGCCCACCTCCAGGAGCGAGAGATTCATCTTATGGCCGGCGTCTTCAAAAATGCGCAGCCCGGCGGTCTTCTCGGCCAGATACTCGGCGTCGGCGACGGTGTCCGACTTGGCGACGCCCAGCAGCACCAGCGCGCCCGGGCCGATCGATGCGGCGGTTTCTCCGTCCACCGCCACGCGGGCGCGGCTTACTCTCTGGATAACGGCTTTCATAGAAAACCGCAGTATACCCGGATTCCACCGGTTGCATGCCCTCTGGTTTCTGCGCTAGCCTTTTTCCATAAGTATGTACTGCACGAATTGCGGCCGCCGAATCGGGGACGGGAACCGCTTCTGCACACAATGCGGCAGACCCGCGGGTCCGGCCGCCGCTGCCGGGACTCCGGGCCGGGGACCGCAGCGCAGGCTGGTCCGGATCGCTTTAGAGAAGAAAATTGCCGGCGTGTGCGCGGGCGTGGCGCGTTATTTTGATGCGGACGTGACTCTGGTGCGCGTGGTCTGGCTCGTGTTTGCCATTTGCACAGTCATACCGGGATTTTTGGCCTACTTGGCAGCATGGATTGCGGTGCCTAAGGAAGACCAGCCGCACGGACAGCGGGGAATGGCTGTTCCTCATTGTTGACAGGACGGTCCCAGGAGGCAGGCGCCTTGGGCGGCTCATACTTATGATTGAGACCTATGCGTATGCGCGGGCGGGTTTTGTAGGCAATCCGAGCGACGGCTATTACGGGAAGACGATCTCGTTTATCGTCCGCAATTTTCGCGCTCGCGTACGGCTTTATCCCAGCGAACGGCTGGAAATCAAATTATCTCCGGCTGACACCCCGGTGTTTCGGAACTTCGATGACTTGCGCCGCGTTACGCGCTGGCGCGGCTACTACGGCGGCGTGCGGATCATTCAGGCGCTGCTGGTGCGGTTTTTCGACTATTGCCGGGACCGCGGCCTCTCGTTGCCGGACCGGAATTTTACGATCGAATACGAATCAGACATCCCGCTGCGGCTGGGCCTGGGTGGATCGAGCGCTATCATCACCGCCGCGCTGCGCGCCATGATGAGCTTCTTTCAGGTCGAGATTCCTCTGCCGATCCAGGCGAATCTGGTGCTGGAGACCGAGACCCACGAATTGGGCGTCCCTGCCGGACTTCAGGACCGCGTGATTCAGGCTTACGAGGGTCTGGTGTATATGGATTTCTCCCGCGAGATCATGGAGCGGCAGGGCTATGGCGAATACGAACGGCTGGATCCGGCGCTTCTCCCGAATGTTTACCTGGCCTACCGGACATCGCTGAGCGAAGGGACGGAGGTATTTCACAACAACGTCCGCGAGCGCTTTCGGGCGGGCGATCCCGAAGTCGTGGGAGCCATGCGGCAGTGGGCGCGCTATGCAAGCGACGCACGGCAGGCGCTGCTCGCCAGAGACTACGAGAAGCTGGATGAGCTGATTAACGCCAACTTCGATCTGCGGGCCAAGGTCTATGGAATCAGCGACGGCAATCTCGAGATGATCCGGATCGCGCGGCGCCTCGGCGCCAGCTCGAATTTCGCCGGCTCTGGCGGCGCTATCACCGGCGCGTATAAGGACGAGGCGATGTTCCAGGCCCTCGCCCGCGAATTTGCGAAAATCGATGTGGGAATTGTAAAACCGGAGATCACGCCGTGCGGCGAAGAGGGAAAGCGCTGCCGGGATCATCTGGGGCGGCCATCGCTCCCATGAGTCCGGGGCCTCGCGGGAACGAGCGCTGATTTCGCAGCTTAACCTAGGTTTAGGCCTTGACTGAAGCCTGGCTTCACTTAGCTCAAACTTAGCCAAATCTGCATCACCGGCGCGCCCCCCGAACAGTCTCTCTCGGCTCCCGCGGAGTGAATCAGGACCCGGAAGCTTCCAGGCGGATCGCCTTGTAGCCGCCCCTGGCTTTGTAGTAAAAGAAAAGCCCGCCAAAAACCGCCGTCAGCACGACCGGTAGCACAGCGACATAGCGGAAAGCGGCCGCCGCGCCGTAGTTGTCGTACCAGCCTCCCATTATGGGCAGAATAAACGCGACGGCCAGATTGCCGGCCCCGCCCATAATCGCAAGCAGCAGCGCGCCGCCTTTGGGAAAGCGCTCGGAAGTGACGCCCAGCATCACCGGCCAGAAGAAAGGCTTGCCGATGCCGAAGACGGTCGCCGCCACGAACGCCTGCGCTGGCGTTCGAACCGAACTAAGAAGAAACAGTCCGGCCGCTGCGAGGGCGGAGGAAATGGTTAGCAACCCGAGCGGCGTGAGGCGATGCGCTAAGACGCCGCCGCACCAGATGCGCAGCGCAAACATGATGCCGGACGTGTAAACGAGTATCAAGATGCCCTGCATTCCCGCGAGATTTGTGATGAGCGAACCGACCCATTGGTCGGGGCCGAGCTCAGTGGATGCCGTCAGCCACATACAGCAGAACCACAGCAGAAACATGGGGCGGAGTGTCTCGGAGAACATCGCGCGCGTCGAAACGCCGGCGGCCACGCGTTCGGTAGCCGGAAATTCCTGCCCGAAGATCATGATTCCGTACACGACGGCCGGAACCAAGATTATGCCCAACTTGATTTGCCAGCCGAAAGTCGCCGTGCTCGCCGGAACAGCCGTGGAATCCAGGCCCAAAGCTTTGGTGATTGTATAAGCCAGCAGGCCGCCGGCGATGAGCCCGCCGGGCCACCAGGCGTGCAGCACGTTCAACTTGCGCGTCTTGTCGCCGGCGAAAAGCGTAGCGCAGAGAGGGTTGATCACGCCTTCCACCAATCCTTGCGACAGGCCGAGAGTAAGCATCGCGGCGTACAGTATCAAGAACCCAGGCTGCGTGTAATAAGGACCGGCCGGGGCGGCGGACCGGGGCGCAAAAATGATGGCAAGCACAGCTGCGATATAACCCCCGCTCGAAAGCAGCAACAGTTTGCGCATACCGATGAAATCCACGAGCGAACCGCCGATGAGTATCGACACCGTGAATCCCCAGAACGCGGGGCTGAGCAAAAGGCCCGTCTGCTGCTTGGTCAGGTGGAAATCCGCGCCGAGGGCGTCGAGGATGTCGCCCCGGATGGAAAATACCATGGCAGTAGTAATCAGGGCCACGCAACTCGCCAAAAACAGCCTGCGGGGATTCACCTTCATAGTTTCTCCGATCCTAGCTGCCGGGCAGGCTGCGGGAAACGCATTCTGAAAACCGCCTGCCGCCGCTCAGCGTGAGAACGTCTTTCCCGGCCCATGGACGCCGCTCCGGGCAAGAAACGGGCGGCCCAGCGCTTTTTCCCACAAGTTGCCGGCGATTCCCCACCCTCAGCACGTGCCACGCCGCAACTCGCCGGCCCGGCGTCTCATGGGGCGGGGCGGCGCATGCTCCGAAGCCGCCAAGATTACAACGAATTGGGCCGTTGGTAAAGAGAGGCGCCCCTTTGGTAAGCTTCCAGGCATGGGTGAATTGAGCCGCATCGGAGTGGCCATCGACTCCGAGCTGCTGCAAAAATTTGACAAGCTCATCGCGCGCCGCGGGTATGAGAATCGCTCCGAAGCCTTTCGCGATATGGTGCGGGATGAGCTGGTGACCGAGTCATCCAAAGAGCCCGACGCGCCGGTGGTGGGCACTGTAACTTTGCTCTACAACCATCACGTGCGGCTGCTGAGCGAAAAGCTTACCGATTTGCAGCATGAGCATCATAAATCGATCCTTTCGACCCTGCACGTGCATCTGGACCACGATCACTGCCTCGAAGTTCTGGTTGTGCGGGGCAAGGCCGCAGCGGTCCGCAAAATAGCAGACGCCCTGATCAGCACGAAAGGCGTGAAACACGGACGCCTGACCATCGCCGCGGCAGAGGCCGAGCTGGAATGATCGTCGGCAGCGGCGTAGATCTGGCCGAGGTCGCGCGAATTCGCAGGTCGATCGAGCGCTACGGCGAGCGTTTTCTAGCCCGCGTCTATACGCCCGGCGAACGCGCGTACGTGGAGCAAAAAAAGAACCGCTTCGAGCGCTATGCCGCCCGCTTCGCCGCGAAAGAGGCAGCCATGAAGGCCATCGGCACCGGGTGGAAGCACGGCGTCACCTGGCAGGATTTCGAGGTGGCCAATTTGCCTTCGGGCCAGCCGACGCTGCGGCTCTCGGGCAAGGCCGCCGAGTTCGCCCGGCGCCTCGATGCAAAGCGGGTCACGCTCTCGCTCTCGCACACGGAAACTCTGGCCATCGCGCAGGTTATTTTGGAGAGTTGAAAACCGGCTGCGCCTGAGGCGCCTCCCGTTCCGGCCGCGATTCGAGCTGCGCCCGTTCGAGTTCCCGCGACTGCTCCCAAGTGTAGACCATGCGGTAAATGACGGTCAGGTTGGACAATACAGCAATGACCCAAAGCACCGGCGCCATGCGGTCGAACAGCGCGCCGAGAATGATGAGTACGATCCGCTCCGGACGCTCCAGAAAGCCCACCTTGCAGCGGGGGATCGTGTTCTCGGCTCTCGCCCGCGTGTAGCTGACCATCACCGAGCCGGTCATTACGATCGCCGTGAGAACAATGTAGAAGAACCGGTCGATACTGGCGTAATACACAAGCAAACCCATGAAAAGGGCGAGATCGGAATACCGGTCGAGAACCGAGTCGAAGAAGCCGCCGAACCGGGTCACGCGATTGCTTTCCCGGGCGACCGGACCATCGACCAGGTCGAAGAACCCGGCGCCGATCACCACCAGCCCGGCGGCCACGAATCGGCCGCGCGCAAACTGCCAGGCGGCGGCGATGTTGGTGACAAGGCCCAGAAAAGTAAGGAAATTGGGATTGATGCGGGAGAGTGCGAGCGCGCGGACAATGCGGTCCAGAATGTAACCGCAGGCGACGCCGATGGCGCGGGTATACGTTATGGCCACGCTCGCCTACCCCTCATCGTGAATAGTCGTCAAGCGGAGAATCTCAAATTCTTTACTGCCCGCCGGCGTACGGATTTGTACTATATCGCCCACCCGCTTGCCCAACAAACCCCGTCCGATAGGTGAAGTCGTCGATATAGCCCCCCTAGCCACATCGGCCTCCTCGGATGTCACCAGGCGGTATGAGATCTCGTTTTCCGTTTGCAGATCATAGAGTACCACGGCTGAGCCGAGACCGACCGCATCGCGGGGGATCTTGGAAAAGTCAATCATGCTGAACTCAGCCAGGCGTTTCTTTAGCAGGCCCAGGCGCGCCCGAACGATCTCCTGGCGCTCCTTGGCCGCCTTGTACTCCGCGTTTTCGCTCAGATCTCCATATTCGCGGGCGGTTTTGATCTCTTTCGGCAGTTCGTTATGTAGTTCATATTCGAGAGCTTTGATCTGCTCTTCCAGTTTCTGCAATATCTTCGGCCCTGCCATACTTGCGATTATAGAACACGCAGCAGCGGCAGTGGACGCCGGATGCTGTCCAATCCGGCCTCGGTCCCGGCTCCCCGCAGCATGAATTCCCGGGGCAGCCAGGCCCAGTTGGCGGTCAATTTCAGCAAAAGCGGCAAGGAAGCTGCGATTGTCCCGGCCCGAGCGCTTGATCTACCGCTTTTGCCCCTTTGCTGACTGCGATATTCTACCCAGTGAGGCGCCTATGGCCTTTCAACTTACCGTAGCGGGATTCGCTGAAGGTGCAATGATCCCCAAGGTCCATACCTGTGAGGGCAAGGACGTTTCGCCAGCGCTGCAATGGAGCGGCGCTCCGGCCAACACCAAGAGCTTCGCTTTGATCATGGATGACCCTGACGCGCCGGGAGGCGCATGGAATCACTGGCTGCTATTTGACATCCCTGCGAGCGTGCAGGCCCTTGCCGAAGGATTCAAGCCGGGGCAGGTGGGAGTCAGTGGAGTAAATGATTTCGGACGGCAAGGCTACGGTGGGCCATGCCCGCCGCAGGGTCACGGGCCGCACCGCTACTTTTTCAAATTATTTGCCGTGAGTACGGAATCCCTCGGGCTGCGCGCCGGAGCCAGGCGCGCCGACCTCGACCGCGCTTTGCGGAATCGCATTCTCGGCCAGGCCCAGTACAGCGGGCGTTATGAGCGGAAGTGAGGGCGGCGGATAGCTGCTCACCGGGAATGCAGCGCCTGAGCGATCGCCTTCTCTGCAAGCGGCGCAATCAGCTCGTAACCCGCATCGTTAGGATGCAATCCGTCGAAAGTCAACTCCCGCTTCAGCATTTGCTTATCATCCACCATCGCGGAGTAATAATCCAGATAGACAAGCCTGTTCTTGGCGGCGTAACTCCTGATCCATTCGTTGAGCGCGACGATCTTATCCGGAGGCCGCCGGTCTGTCTGCGGCCGGATATAGTCGCAAACCGGCATCACCGATGCCAGCACCACGCGAATGCCGTGAACGTTGGCCAGCTCCGCCATCGACATCAGATTGTCCTCAATGGCTTCGAGCGTGGTCGGCCCGGTGTTTCCCGCGATGTCGTTGGTGCCGGCGAGAATGACCACCACTTTCGGCTTGAGGGCGATCACATCGGGCCGGAACCGGACGAGCATCTGCGGGGTCGTCTGGCCGCCGATGCCCCGGTTGATATAAGGCTTGCCCGGAAAGAATTTGCCGTATCGGCGTCCCCAGTTGTCCGTGATCGAATCGCCCATAAAGACCACGCGATTCTCTCCGGCCGCCGGCGGCGCCAGCTTCGAGTTTTCCTCGCGATAGCGAGCCAGGTTAGGCCAGTCCTGGAGTATGCGGGCCTGCCTTTTCACCAATTCTTCGGCGGTGGGCGCCGGTGCAACAGCTTGGGTCGGGGCCTGCGCCCGGGCCATCGCTCCGAGCAACACGACGCCGAGCGCGATCCCGGCGGTGCGACTGGGGTGCAAAACGGTCAACATATTCTCTCCGACCTGCAAATGGGCATAGTATACAACAGTCGATGCTGGTGGTGCGGCGGCCTGGGCGGCCTTCGTTCTCAGCGGCCAGGACGTCGCGGAACGGCACGCGCCGTTCTACTGAATCGTGCTTTGACCTTCAACCCCCATGTCGTCGGGAACGATATTCCGGTTTACGTGCCGGTCGAGGTTGATGACGTAGGTTTCCTTCGCCTCAATGAGAATCGGCGAGTGCGTCGCGGCAATCACGCGGAACCCTCGCTGATCGACTAGTTCCATCATCATCTTAAGAATGCGGCGCTGATTGGATTGCGACAGAGCCATTTCCGGCTCGTCCAGCAGGAGGATCGTCCCGTTCGGCAAGCTCGGAAAGCTCTGGCTGAACATCGACAACATCACCT
>Ga0070741_10005371_pt1 | contig 28555 bp, 24 predicted proteins | sample Coa_R1_4_FD_66440 | JGI IMG/M metagenome (GOLD analysis project Ga0070741, IMG submission 66440) | Surface soil microbial communities from Centralia Pennsylvania, which are recovering from an underground coalmine fire - Coalmine... | ecosystem: Environmental > Terrestrial > Soil > Unclassified ... | reverse complement strand
CGAGTCGATGCGCGGCGCCGACTGCACGCGGCCGTCGAGGATGATCGCGAGCTGCCGGCCGATGTTGTCGCCCGTCACCTTGCCGAACTTGCGGCCGCCTTCGTTGTTCAGCGTGAAGCTGACCGCCGGCTGGTTGTTCTCGTCGAGCGACGGGCGCGCATTGCGCAGATCGCGGCCGGTCACCGCGGCCACCTTCTTCACCAGGTAGTAGACGGTGCTCGCGTCGCCCGGCGATCCGGCGCCCGGCAGGATCTCGTCACCCGACGGCACCTGGCCGTTGACGAGCAGCGCGTTGCGATCGGAGACCGGACCCTGCTCGACAATCTTCAGCTCGAGCAGCCCCTGCGACCCCATGATCTCTTTCGCGCGCTCGACGTCGGTGACACCCGGCAGCTGCACGAGCAGTTGATCGTCGCCCTGCTGCGAGATGCTCGGCTCGGTGACGCCGAGCTCGTTGACGCGGCGCTCGATCGTCTGCCGCGCCTGCACGACCGCTTCGTCGCGCAGCTGCAGCTGCACGTTCGGCTTCATCGTGAACGTGTAGCTGCCGTTCACGCTCGACCCGCGGTCGAAGTTCGCCTGCACCTCCGTCGCCGCCTGCCGAAAGTTCGCATCCATCGTCGGCGGGACGCCGTCGACGCGGAACTGCGTCGGCGAGGTGGTGTCGATCTTCGAGAACGTGATGTTCTTGCTCTGCAGCTCTTCGCGCAGGCGCTCCATCTCGGTGTCGGACTCGAGCCGCAGCGCGTCGTCGGTCTGGACGCGGAGCACGAGATGGACGCCGCCCTTCAAGTCGAGCCCGAGCTTCAACTGTTTGTCCATCAGCCACGACGGCGAATGGACACCGTAGTGGGCGGCGACGATCGGATACACGCCCAGCGCCGTGAACAACACGAGCACGGCGACGATGGTGATGACTTTCCACTGGAGGTTCTGCATAGCGTTCCGGCAGCCTTGCGCTGCGCGCAACCCTGAAGGGCTGCGCTACTGGTTCACCGCTTCGTTGACCGGTTCCTGGCCCTGGTAGCCGCCGATCGCCTGTTTCGCGACCTGCACCCGGACCTTGTCGGCGATCTGCACTTCCACCGTCTGTTCGCTGAGCTTCGTGATCTGCCCGTAGATGCCGTTGACCATCACGATCTTGTCGTTCACCTTCAGGCCGCCCAGGAACTCCTGCACCTTCTGCTGCTTCTTCTTGGTCGGCAGCAGGATGATGAAATAGAAGATCCCGAGGATCAGAATGAACGGGATGACCTGCAGGAGCGGGCTGCCGCCCTCAGGCATCGTTCCCAAGGCGAACACGTAGCTCATCGCGAAAAGAATCGAATGTCCCAAACGTCAAACTTTCTCTGATTCTGCGAAGGGTGTCAAGGTAAAAGTATAGATTATGCAACGTGTTAAGGGTGGAAGCGTTAATCTCGCCGGCGGCGAAGAGGTGCCTGAGATACGCGCGTGAGAAGTGCCGGCACGTGTAGCACCCGCACGCCGGATCGAGCGGCCGATCGTCCTCTGCATACTTCGCGTTCTTGATGTTGATCTTCCCCTCGCTCGTGAAGAGCTGACCGTTGCGCGCGTTGCGCGTCGGCAGCACGCAGTCGAACATGTCGATGCCGCGGGCGACCGACTCGACGAGGTCGATCGGCGTCCCGGTGCCCATCAGATAGCGCGGGCGATCGGCCGGCAGCAGCGGCGTCGATTCCGCGACGAGGTCGTACATCAGCTGGTTGGGCTCGCCGACGCTGAGACCGCCGATCGCGTACGCGTCGAAGCCGATCGCCACCGTGTCGCGCGCGCTTTCGCGGCGCAGCGCGGGAAACGCGCCGCCCTGGACGATCCCGAATTGCGCCTGCCCGGGATTGGTCGCGCGCACCTCCGGCGCGCGGCCGGCGCGAATCGCGAGGAACCGATCGCGGCCGCGCTGCGCCCAGCGCAGCGTCCGTTCCATCGACGCGCGCGCCTCGCCTTCGGTCGCGGGGTACGCGAGGCACTCGTCGAGCATCATTGCGATGTCGGACCCGAGCTGCGCCTGGATGTCGGCCGCTTTCTCCGGCGTCAGCAGATGCGCCGATCCGTCGAGATGCGATCGAAAGCGCGCGCCGTCCTCGTCGATCGTCCGCCGTTCGCGCAGGCTGAACACCTGGTAGCCGCCGCTGTCGGTGAGGATCGGCTTCGACCAGCCGATGAACGCGTGCAGGCCGCCGCGGCGCGCGATTAGATCGTCGCCGGGACGCAGATACAGGTGATACGTGTTGCTGAGCAGGATCTCCGCGCCGCACCCCTCGAGGTCGCGGTGCGTGACGCCCTTCACGGCACCCTGCGTCCCGACGGGCATGAACGCCGGCGTCTGCACGACGCCATGCGGCGTCGTCAACTCGCCGCGGCGCGCGGAGCCCTGCGTGTGCGTCACGCGAAAACGGAACATCGACAGTATCGTAGACTCTTCTGGTGAAGAAGCTTCGGGTCGGCGTGATCTACGGCGGGCGTTCGGGCGAACACGAGGTGTCGCTCGCGTCGGCGGCGGCGGTGTTCCAGAACCTGGATCCGGAGAAGTACGAGACGGTCGCGATCCGCATCGAAAAGGACGGCCGGTGGGCGCTGCCGCGCCGAGCGCCCGCGGTGATGAAGGCGGCCGACGTGATTCGGACGAAGGCGGAGCTGTCGGATGGGTCGCGCGAGGCGCACCTGGTGGCGCACCCGGGCGGCGAGACGCTCATCACGATCGATCGCCGCGACGACCGCACCGTCGTGTCGGGCCTCGGCCTCGACGTCGTCTTCCCCGTGCTGCACGGCCCGTACGGCGAGGACGGCACGGTGCAGGGGCTGCTCGAGCTCGCCAACGTGCCGTACGTCGGCGCGGGCGTGCTCGCCTCCGCCGTCGGCATGGACAAGGCGGCGATGAAGCTCGTCTTCGCCGCCAAGCAGCTGCCGATCTGCGACTACGCGGTCGTGATGAAGCACGAATGGCTGCGCGACGAGCGCGCGGTCGTCAAGCGCCTCGGCGCGGCGCTCGGCTTCCCCGTCTTCGTCAAGCCCGCAAACCTCGGATCGAGCGTCGGCATCTCGAAGGCGAAGCACGCGACCGAGCTGCGCGACGCCGTGGCGCTCGCCGCCGAGTACGACCGGAAGATCGTCGTCGAAGCGGCGGTGCCCAACGCGCGAGAGATCGAATGCGCCGTCCTCGGCAACGACGCGCCAGAGGCGTCGGTCCCCGGCGAGATCGTCCCCTCGCGGGAGTTCTACGATTACGAAGCGAAGTATCTGGACGAAGGATCGCGCACGATCATCCCCGCGGAGCTGACCAAGAAGCAGACCGAGGAGGTGCGCAAGCTGGCGATCGCGGCGTTCACGGCGATCGATTGCGCCGGGCTCGCCCGCGTCGATTTCCTGCTGGCGCGCGACAGCGGCGTCGTCTACGTGAACGAGGTCAACACCATTCCGGGGTTCACGACGATCAGCATGTACGCGAAGCTGTGGGAGGCGAGCGGCCTGGCATATCCCAGACTGCTCGACCGCCTGATCGAGCTGGCGCTCGCGCGCCACGCGGAGAAGCAGCAGTTACGGACTTCCATCTGACGCGATGGGGCGCGGGGCTGGCGGCCGGCGGCTGGATCCTCAGCGCCGCGCTGCTCGCCGTCCCGCGCGCGAGCGGCCTCACCGACGCGACGCGTCTCGGCGCGATCTACGACTCGATTCTCGACGCCCAGTTCGATCGCGTGGAATCGCAGCTTGCGGCCGCGTGCCCGCCGGCGCCGGTCGAAGCGTGCGCCGCGCTGCGCGCCGAATCGGTGTGGTGGCAGATCCAGATCGACCCGGACGACAAGTCGCACGACCCGCGGCTCGAGACGCTCGCGGCCGCGGCCATCAACGCCGCCGGCGCGTGGACCGAGCGCGAGCCCAAACGCGCCGAGGCCTGGTTCTACCTGGCGGCGGCCTACACGCCGCTCGTCCAGCTGCGCGTGCTGCGTCACGAACGGATGTCGGCCGCGCGCGCCGGCGTCAAGATCAAGGACGCGCTCGAGCAGGCGCTCGCGCTCGACTCGACGCTGACCGACGCCCATCTCGGCATCGGCCTCTACCACTACTACGCCGGCGTCGCGCCGCTCTACGCGAAGATCCTTCGCTGGCTGCTGCTGCTCCCCGGCGGCGACCGCGAAGCCGGTCTGAAAGAGATCCTCGTCGCGCGCGATCGCGGCGCGCTCCTCGCCAGCGAGGCCAACTTCCAGCTCGCGCAGATCTACCTCTGGTACGAAGATCGCCCGCGCGAGGCGCTCGCGCTGCTCGAATCGCTCGATACCCGCTATCCGGACAACCCGGTCTTCCTCGAACGCATCGCGACCGCGTACGACGACTACTTCCACGATCTCGACGCGTCGATCGCCGCGTGGACGCGGCTGCGCGACCGCGCGCGCGATCGTCGCGTCACGTCGCCTGCAGTCATCCTCGCGCGCGCCGATAAGAACCTGCAGCAGTTGATCGCGCGGCGCGCGAAGAAGTAACACGCGAATCAAAATTTTTGACTTTTAGGTGTTGATTGTGCTTGACACTGCGCGAAAGGGGTCCATAATCTACATCTAGTATGCGGGTGGCCTTGTTAGGCCACCCGTTGTGAAGCTCGGGCGGCGGCGATCGGTGGACGTGCCAGGCGGCAGCCATAGGGTGATCACCGGGGCGCCCGCGCACTCATCCCACTTGAAGGGGGGGATAACAGACAATGGCGAAGAAAGCCAAGGGCGGGAAGAAGAAGGCCGGGAAGAAACGCTAACCGACCTCGCCCGTCAAGATAAAAGGGGGCGGTACGTTCGCCCCCTTTTTGATTTTTCCCCCCGCTCATCGTCGTCCCGTCCCACACCCGCACCGCGCGAATCACATCGAACTGCTGAATCTTGTCGACGACGTCCATGCCGGCGACGACGCGGCCGAAGACCGTGTAGCGCGCGTCGAGCTGCGGCTGCGGCGAGTGCGTGATGAACCACTGGCTGCCGCCGGTGTCGGGCCACGGATCGAGCGCCATCCCCACGGTGCCGCGCAGGTACGGCCGCTCGTTGAGCTCGTCGCGGATCGAGTAACCGGGCCCGCCTTCGCCGTCGCCGCGCGGATCGCCGTCCTGGATCACGAAGTCGGGGACGACGCGATGGATGGCGAGGCCGTTGAAAAAACCTTTGCGCGCGAGCGTGACGAAGTTCTCGACCGTGAGCGGCGCGTCGAGCACCGCGAGCTCGACCTGAATCGTCCCGCGATCCGTGTCGATGTAGATCTGCGTCGACACCGGCGGGTTGACGAGCCGCGGCGCCTGGTACGTGTCGGCCGGCACCGTCGTCGGCGCGGGGCGAATCTGTGTGTCGAGATCGGCGCCAGCGGTGGGATCGAGGCGCTTGAGGAGCTGGACCGCGCGCACGCGCACCGCCCAGTCCTTGTCGGCGAGCGCGCTGCGCAGGACCGGCGTCGCGGCCGCCGCGCCGTATCGGGCGAGCGCGGCCAGCGCCGCCGCTCGCGCGATGTAGGTCGCGTCGCGCTGGCTGAACTGGTACGCGGCCGCGAGCGCTGCGTCGCCGCCGGACGGTTTCAGCTCGCCGACGCCCGCCGCCGCCGCCGCGCGGACCGCGGGGTCGTCTGCCTTCAGATGATCGACGAGGAGTGTCGCCGCGTCCGGCGCCTTCAACCGCACGAGTCCGTCGAGGACGGCGGGAACGACCCGCTGGTCCGTGTCGCCGAGCATCTGATGGAGTCGTGGCAGGCCGATCTCCGGCGGCAGCGTCGCCAGCGTGGACGCGAGCGCCGCGCGGACGCTCCACTGCGGATCGGGATCCAGCCCCGACAGCACGGTGACGAAGCCGTCCGGATCGAGCGCCGCCGACGCGCGCAGCGCGGCGGACCGAATCGCGGGCAGCGGATTGGTGATGAGATCGAGCAGCGTGTCGGTGACGGCGCCCGCATTCGCGCGCATGCCGCCGAGCGCGCCGATGGCGGCGAGCCGCACGTGCGGATCGGTGTCGGACGCCTGGACGAACTTGATGATCGGCGCGGCGGCGGACGGATCGCCGATCGCGCCGAGCGCGGTGATCGTCTCGATGAGCACGCTGCGATCGCCGCTCGACAGCAGCGGCATCAGCGCCGCGACGGCGGACGGCTCCTTCAACTGCCCGAGCCCTTTCACGGCGAACGCGCGCGCGTACGCGTTCGCGTCCTTCGTGAACGCGAGGAGCGCGGGAACGCCGCGGCGGTCCTGCAGCCGCTGTAGCGCGAAGGCGACCGGCCACCAGTGGACTTTCGGCTGGCCGCCGGCGTCGAGCACGGCGGCGGCGAGCGGCGGATACGCGTTCAGCGCGACGAGCGCGTCGATGCCGAGGCGCGCCGCCGCGGCCGGCGTGTCGCGCCGCGCCTCGTCGTCTTCCGGCGGCGTCTGCGCGAGCGCGCCCGACTGCACGATCTGCGCGACCATGCGGCCGATCGCGTCGGCGTCGGCGGCGTCGCCGATGAGGCCGAGCGCTTGGGCCGCGCTCCCCTGCACGAGCGGCGACGGATCGGCGAGCGCTTTGAGCAGCGGATCGCGCGCCGATCGGTCGCGCAGCAAGCCGAGCGCGAACGCCGCCATCTGCCGCACTTCGGGGTCCTGCTCCGAGGTCAGCAGCGCGACGAGCGGCGGCACGCCGTCGGCGAGGCCGACGCGGCCGATGGCGAGCGCGGCGCGACGGCGCACGCGCGCTTCCGAATCCTGCAGCAGGCGCGTCAGATCCGGCGGCGGTGGCGGCGGCGCGACGATGGCCGTCCGTCCTTTGGCCGGCGCGGCGGGCGCGGGCGGCGGCGGCGGTGTGGGATCGCGCAGCATCCGCTGATCCTCGAGGCGGAGGATCCACGACATCTTCTGCTCGAAGGTCGGACCCGCGGCGATCGTCGGCGCGGGGGGCGGATTCGTACCGCATCCGGCCGAGACCACGGAGAGGACGGCGCAGACGGCGACGGCGCGGAGCAGCGAAGGCAGCGATTTCATGCGTGCGCGAACTCGATGGCATGCCGCCGAACGGTCGCCGCGTCGACGCGGTCCTCGCGAATCGTCACGCCGAGGCCGGGACCGGTCGGCACGGCGATCGTGCCGTCGGACGCGAGCTCGATCGGCGGGTCGATGAGATCCGGATCGAAGTAGCGTTTGCTGGCCGCGACGTCGCCGGGCAGCGTGAAGTTCGGGAGCGTGGACAGATGGATGTTCGCCGCGCGACCGATGCCCGACTCGAGCATGCCGCCGTGCCAGACGGGGATGCCGTGCGCGGCGCACAGGTCGTGCAGGCGGATCGATTCGGCGAAGCCGCCCATGCGGCCCGGCTTGATGTTGATGATGCGGCACGCGCCAAGCGCCAGCGCTTCGCGCGCCGCGTTCACCGACTTGATCGATTCGTCGAGGCAGATTGGCGACCGCAGCCGCTGCTGCAGCCGCGCGTGATCCAGGATGTCGTCGTAGTCGAGCGGCTGCTCGATCATCATCAGGTCGAAGCCGTCCAGACGCGCGAGCGCGTCGACCATCGTCTCGTCGGTGGTGTACGCGGCGTTCGCGTCGACCATCAGCGGAATCGATCCGAAGCGCGCGCGGATCGCTTCGACGGCGCGCACGTCGGTCCACGCGCCCGGCTTCACCTTGATCTTGATCCGCTGGTAACCCGCTGCGAGCTCGGTGGCGACCTTGTCGACGAGCTGCTCGATCGAATCCTGGATCCCGATCGACACGCCCGAGGCGATGCGATCGCGGACGCCGCCGAGCGTCGCCGACAGCGGCTCGCGGCGCAGGCGCGCGTAGAGATCCCACGCGGCCATTTCGACCGCGGCCTTGGCCATCTGATGGCCGCGAATCGCCTTCAGCGCGGGAAACACGTCTCGCGGATGCGCGAAGTCGACGCCGAGCACGCGCGGCGCGATGAACTCGCTGATGATCGACCACGCGGCATCATTCGTCTCGGAGCTGTAGAACGGATCGCGATCCGCGACGCACTCGCCCCAGCCCGCTGCGCCCTCGCCCTCGACGCGCACGAGGATGAAGGTTTTGTCGTGCACGCGGCCGAAGCTGGTTTCGAAGAAATGAACGAGCGGGAGCGTCAGCAGGCGCAGCTCGAGACGTTCGATCCGCACCGCGCGATGATATCATTCGTGCCGCTTGGCATTCCGCCACATCGCGATCGAAGGCCCGATCGGTGCGGGCAAAACCGCGCTGGCGGAGCGACTCGGCACGCGGCTCGATGCTACGGTCGTGCTGGAGGAAACCGAGAATCCGTTCCTCGCCGACTTCTATGCCGACCGCCCCGGCGCCGCGCTCCAGGCGCAGCTGTTTTACCTCCTCAATCGCCATCGGCAGCAGACGGCGCTCCGGCAGACCGATCTTTTCAGCCAGACGACGATCTGCGACTACGTCTTCGACAAGGACAAGATCTTCGCGTATCTGAACCTCGACGACAACGAGCTGTTCATCTATCAGCGTCTCTACGATCTGCTCGCGCGCGACGTCCCGTCGCCGGATCTCGTCATCTACCTGCAAACGCCGACCGACATCCTGCTGCGTCGCGTCCACAGCCGCCGGCTCGACCCCGAAGCCGTGGCGCTGCAGCCCGACGACGAGTACCTGCGCGAGTTGAACGAGGCGTACCACCACTTCTTCTTCCACTACAACGCCACGCCGCTCCTCGTCGTCGAGACGTCGCAGTTCGATTCGGACGCGAGCGACGAGGCGCTCGACGATCTGGTCAAACAGATCCGCGGGATGGGACCCGGCACGCGCTATTACGTCCCGCGCACGAAGTAGTAAGCTGGTCGTTATGCCTTGGTTCAAGAAGACCAAGAAGCCGATCACCACCCCCGCGAAGGACAAAGCGAGCCGCGTCCCCGAAGGGCTGTGGGTGAAGTGTCCGGACTGCGGGCAGATCCTCTACAACAAAGATCTGGTCACGAACCAGAACGTCTGCCCGAAGTGCGCGCATCACTTCCGCATCAGCGCGGCGGATCGGCTGCGCCTCCTGTTCGACGGCGAATGGACCGAACACGATCGCGCCCTCGAGTCGACCGACCCGCTGCAGTTCGTCGACACCAAACCGTACAAGGCGCGGCTGAAGTCGAGCGCGGCCGCGACCGGCCTGAAGGACGCGATCATCGTCGGATCCGGCACCATCGACGGGCTGCCCGCGATCGTCTGCTCGTTCGAGTACGAGTTCATCGGCGGCAGCATGGGCGTCGTCGTCGGCGAGAAGATCACGCGGGCGATCGAACGCGCGATCGAGACGCGCGTGCCGATCGTCATCGTCTCGTGCTCGGGCGGCGCGCGGATGATGGAAGGGGCGCGATCGCTGATGCAGATGGCGAAGATCTGCGGCGCCCTCGCGCGGCTGGATCGCGCGCACCTGCCCTACGTCTCCGTCCTCACCGATCCGACGACGGGCGGCGTCACGGCGAGCTTCGCGATGCTGGGCGACCTGAACATCGCCGAGCCGAAAGCGCTCATCGGCTTCGCGGGGCCGCGCGTCATCGAGCAGACGATTCGGCAGAAGCTGCCCGAAGGCTTCCAGCGCAGCGAGTTCCTTCTCGAGAAAGGCATGGTCGATCTGGTCGTCGACCGCCGCGAGATGAAAGCGGTGATCGCGAAGGCGCTCCGATTCATGGGAGCCCAGCCAGCGGCCGTCGAGGCGCCGCCCGTCACCATCATGGCCGAGGGCTGATGGCTCATGGCTGACGGATGGACTCGCCATGGATCCGCTTGCGTATCTCTTCGGCCTCGAACAGTTCGGCATTAAGTTCGGTCTCGAGAACATCACCGCCATCGTCGAGCGTCTGGGCCGTCCCGATCGCGCGTACCGGATCGTCCACGTCGCCGGCACGAACGGCAAAGGCTCGGTGACGGCGATGACCGACGCGGCGCTGCGTGCCGCCGGTCACCGCTCGGCCCGCTACACGTCACCTCACCTCGTCGACCTCACCGAGCGCTTCGTCGTCGACGGTGCACCGGTGACGCCTGCGGCGCTCGTCCACGCCGCGGCGGACGTGCGCGACGCCATCGAGTCGCTGCGCGCGGACGGCACGCTGCTCGTGCAGCCGACGTTCTTCGAGGCGACGACGGCGATCGCGCTCGAGCTGTTCCGGCGCGGACGCGTGGAGGTGGCCGTGCTCGAGGTCGGGCTCGGCGGCCGGCTCGACGCGACGAACGTCGTCTCGCCGGTCGCGACGGCGATCACCTCCATCGCCTTCGACCATCAGCAGTATCTCGGGTCGACGCTCGCGCAGATCGCGTACGAGAAAGCCGGCATCATCAAGCCGCACGTGCCGGTCGTCGTCGGCGAGCTCGAGCCGGAGGCGCGGGACGCGATCGAGCGGGTCGCGCGCGAGCGTTCGGCGCCGGTGATTGCCGCGCGGCGCGCGGACGCGGACGGTTTCGCGATCGGCCTGCGCGGCGCGCATCAGGTGATCAACGCCGCCGTCGCCGTCCGCCTGCTCGACGTCGTGGACCGCGCAGGCGTCTCGGTGACGCGTGACGCGGTCGCCGAAGGGCTGCGGCATCCGCAGTGGCCCGGCCGTCTCGACGAGCGGCGGCTGAGCGACGGACGCGAACTGCTGCTCGACGCCGCGCACAACCCGGCCGGCGCCGCGGCGCTGGCGTCCTATCTTCGGGACGATCCCGTGAAGCGACCGCTCGTGTTCGCGGCGATGAACGACAAAGACGTCGACGGCATGCTGCGCGAGCTGCTCTGCCACGGCGGAGGCGCGGTCGCGTCGGTCGTCGTGACCCGCGCGACCAACGCGCGGTCGGCGGACCCGGAGACGCTCGCCGCACGCGTGCGCGCGATCGCGCCGGCGCTGGAGGTCACGACGGCGTCCGCCGTCGCCGACGCGCTCGCGGCCGCGTGGCGCCGCTCGCCGCGGATCGTCGTCGCGGGATCGATCTTCCTCCTCGGCGACGTCGCGCGGCAGCTCGGATTACACTTGTGACGGTGCTCCGGGCCATCGTTCTCGTCTCGTTCGCGCTGCTGGCCGTGCCGCGCCTCGCGGACGCGCAGCCGCCGTCGACCGACGAGATTTACAGCGACCGTCGCGAGATCTTCAACGAAAAGAACCAGCATCACATCGGTCACGTCGAGCTGAAGAACAAAGACACGACGATCTACGCCGACGATGCGTGGTTCTATCCGGACGAGGATCGGTTCGTCGCCACGGGCAACGTCACCTTCTCGCAGGGCAACAACCGCATTTCCGCCGAGAAGGCCGACTTCAACACGAAGACGCATCTCGGCGTGTTCACCAACGCGAGCGGCATCGCCACGATTCAGCCGCCGCGCCAGGCACCGAGTCCGACCGGCGTCGCCGTGCCGCCGGTGCCGGGGCAACAGTTGATCGTCTATTTCTTCGGCGACGAAGTGCAGAAGATCGGGCCGAAGAAGTACCGCATCACGAACGGCGGCTTCACGACGTGCGTGCAGCCGACGCCGCGCTGGGATCTGCACTCCGACACGGTGATCCTCAACCTCGAGCACTACACGTTCCTGAAGAATGCCGTGTTGACGGCGAAGGGCGTGCCGATGCTGTACCTGCCGGTGCTGTGGTATCCGACGAAGAGCGGCGATCGGGCGACCGGCTTCCTCATCCCGACGTACGGCTCGTCGTCGATCCTCGGGCAGTCGCTGCACAACGCGTTCTTCTGGGCGATCGATCGCAGCCAGGACGCGACGATCACGCACGAGTGGTACTCGAAGGTCGGCCAGGGTGTCGGCGCCGAGTACCGCTACAACTTCGGGCGCACCGCCGACGGCAATCTCTGGACGCACTTCCTCGATCAGCACGAGGCGACATACACCGACGAAACGACCGGCCTGCCGATCACGACGGGCGCGGCGAAGGACTTCGAAGTCCGCGGCGCGGCGAACCAGTTGCTGCCGGGCAACATCCGGCTGCGCGCGAACGCCAACTACTTCTCGAACATCGAGTCGGCGCAGACGTTCAACACGAACATCTACGACGCCTCCCGCAACCAGCGCGCCTACGGCGTGAACGCCGTCGGCGCCTGGAGCAGTTGGACGATGAACGCGACGTACGACACCACGGAATATTTCTACGATCTCAGCAACTCGAGCGTCACCGGCGACGGTCCGCGCATCGACCTGAACCGCAACGAGCGCCCGCTGTTCGGATCGCAGGTGTACTTCTCGCTGATGTCGGAGTACGCCAACCTCGTTCGGAACACGCGGACGTTCGACCCGGCGACGACCGATCTCCTGACCGAAACGAACCTCGGCGTGAACCGCATCGACGTCTGGCCGCAGATCCGCTACCCGTTCAAGAAGTGGCAGTGGTTCACGGTCAACACGACGGCGAGCTGGCGCGACACGTACTACACGCGCAGCGCCGTCATCGATCCCGAGACGGGTCAGCCGAGCTTTACCGAGACGTCGCCGAACTCGATCAATCGGCAATATTTCTCGGTGCAGTCGCAGATCGTCGGGCCGGTGTTCAACCGCATCTGGGACACGCCGGACAACGGCTACGCCGAGAAGTTCAAGCACTCGATCGAGCCGTACCTCACCGTGCAGGAGACCTCGTCGATCGACAACTTCGATCAGATTCTCAAGACCGACGGCGTCGATTCGATCGCGGGCGGCACGAATCTCACCTACGGCGTCGTCAACCGCTTCTTCGCGAAGCGGAAGCTGACGCCGGGGCAGCCGGCGACTGCGCGGGAGATCGTCGACGTCGAGGTGTCGCAGAGCTACTACACGAACCAGTTGCAGGCGCAGTACGACCTCAACTACCAGACGTCGCAGTACGGCGGCGGCACGCCGAGCCATTTCTCGCCGTACGCGCTCAGCGTTCGCGCGATGCCGACGAACGCGGTGAACGCCACGGTCCGCGCCGAGTTCGACCCGCGCTACAACGTGCTGAAGACGATGTCGGCGAACGGATCGTACGCGCTCACCGGCATTCTGCAGACGCAGGCCGGCTGGTCGAAATACGGCTGCGTGCAGCAGCTGCTGTTCGCCGGGCAGACGTGCGATCAGGTCGAGTCGCAGAACGTGAACGGATCGGTCAACGCGCACACGCGCGACAACCACTGGGGCACCGTCTACAACCTGAACTTCGACGTCACGCACAGCGCGCTGACGATGCAGCAGATCACCGGGTTCTACAACGCACAGTGCTGCGGCATTGCGTTTCAATATCAGACCTACAACTACGGCGCGGCGTCGTCGATTCCCGTCCCCGCCGATCGCCGCTTCTTCCTCTCGTTCACGCTCGCCGGCCTCGGCGCGTTCTCGCCGTTCAACGGCGCGCTCAGCGGGGTGCCTCGCTGATTCTGGTCACCGGCGCCGCCGGGTTCGCCGGCAGCCATTTGATCGATCGGCTGGCCGCCACGGGCGAGCCGATCGTCGGCTGGTACCGTCCGGAGGGACATCCGCCTCAGGCACGCGCCGGCGTCGAGTGGCAGGCCGTCGACGTCCTCGACCGCGACGGCGTCCGCCGCGGCATCGTGCGCGCGTCTCCCGACGCGATCTATCACTGCGCCGGCGCGGCGAACGTGGGCCGAGCGTGGAACCGCGCGGAGGCGACGCTCGCGATCAACGTCCGCGGCACGGAGTTCGTGCTCGAAGCGGCGGCGGCGCTGGAGCGGCGCGTGCCGGTTCTCGTGCCGAGCTCCGCCATGGTGTATCGTCCGGCGAACCATCCACTGACGGAGGAGCAGCCGCTGCAGCCGCCAAACCCGTACGGCCTGACGAAGCTCGCCACGGAGATGCTGGCGGCGCGCCTGGTCGCGGAGGGATCGGACATCCGGGTCGTGCGTCCATTCAACCACATCGGCGCGCGGCAGTATCCCTCCTTCGTCGCGTCCGACTTCGCGCGCCAAATCGTCGAGATCGAGCGCGGCCGGCGCGACCCGGAAATCGTCGTCGGCAACCTCGACGCCCGGCGCGAGCTGACCAACGTGCGCGACACCGTGCGCGCGTACGAAATGGTGATGGCGCACGGCGTGCCCGGCCGCCCGTACAACGTCGCCTCCGGCGAGGCGCATTCGATCCGCGAACTCCTCGATCGCCTGATCGCGCACGCGCACGTGTCGGTGCGCGTCCGCGTGGATCCGTCGAAGTTCCATCCGAACGATCTGCCGCTGCTCGTCGGCGATCCATCGCGCATCCGCGCCGAACTGGGCTGGGCACCGGAGATTTCGCTCGACGACACGCTCGACGAAGTGCTCGACTACTGGCGCCAAAAAGAAAGTTAGAAGTTAAAAGTTAGAAGTGAAAAGTTGAGGCGACGTATTCGTCTTCCTGGTTTTCACTTTCGAACTTTGACCTTTCACTTTTCACTTTTAACTTCTAACTTCTAACTTCTAACTTTGATGAGGGTTCTGGTCACTGGCGGCACGGGATATCTGGGGCGCGCGATCGTGCGTGCGCTCGCCGCCGCCGGTCACACGCTCGTTGTCTTCGGCCGGACGGCGACGCGCAGCGGCCTGCCGGGATCGCTCGTCGACGGCGACGTGCGCGACGCCGCGGCCGTGGACCGGGCCGCCGCCGGCTGTGACGCGATCTCGCACAACGCGGCGCTCGTCAGCATCTGGCGCCGGCGCGCGCAGGACTTCAACGAGGTGAACGTCGGCGGCCTCCGCCATGTCGTGGCCGCTGCCGCACGCCACGGCGTCCGGCGCATCGTCTACACCTCGTCGTTCCTCGCGCTGCCGCCGCGCGATCGGCCGGACACGATCGCCGCCAACGACTACCAGCGCACGAAGGTGCTCGCCGACCGCGCCGCGGACGCGGCGATCCGCGACGGCGCACCGCTCGTGCGCGTCTATCCCGGTGTGATCTACGGTCCCGGCACGTTCAGCGAAGGCAATCTCGTCGGCCGTTTGATCGCGGATCACCTGAAGCATCGGCTGCCCGGTCTGATCGGACCGGAACATCCCTGGTCGTACGCGTACGTCGACGATGTCGCCGCGGGGCACGCGGCGGCGCTCGCGCGCGGCGAGCCCGGCGCGCGCTATGTGTTCGGCGGCGAGAACGCGACGCTCTACCGCGTCTTCGACATCGTCCGCTCGGTCACCGGGCGCGCGCGGCCGCTGCGGATCCCGTTTCCGGTGGCGGACGCACTCGGCGCGGCGGAGGAACTGCGCGTGCGCCTGTTCGGCGGCACGCCGCTCGTGACGCGCGGCGCGGTCGAGATTTTCCGTCACGACTGGTCGCTCGACAGCGGCGCGGCGGCGGCCGCGCTCGGCTACGCGATCACGCCGCTCGAAGAAGGCGTCCGCCGGACGATCGCGTCGATTCGCGGATGAGCACGCATTCGGAACGCGCGCGGCAGTGGGTGCACGTCGGATCGAGCGTCTTCGCGCTGCTGCTGCGCGGGCTGACGTGGCCGCAGGCGGCGCTGCTCGCCGTGGCCGCGCTCGCGTTCAACGCGTTCGTGCTGCCGCGCCTCGGCGGCCGTCAGTTGTACCGCCCCGCCGATCACGCACGCGGTTTCCCCGTCGGCATCCTGCTGTATCCCGTCGCCGTGCTGCTCCTGATCCTGTTCTTCCGAACGCGGCGCGATCTCGTCGCGGCGGCGTGGGGCATTCTCGCCTTCGGCGACGGCATGGCGACGCTCGTCGGCCATCGCGTCCGCGGCGCGCGCCTGCGGTGGAACGGCGACAAGTCGGTCGCGGGCACGCTGGCCTTCCTCGTCTGCGGCGGCGCGGCCGGCATGGCGTTCGCGCTGTGGGTGCGGCCCGCGATCGCCCCGCCACCGTCGCTGGCGTTCGCCATCATCGCGCCGCTCGCCGCGGCGGTGGCGGCGGCGCTCGTCGAATCGATTCCGGTCCGGCTCGACGACAACATCTCCGTTCCGGTCGCCGCGGCGGTCGTGCTGTGGGCGGCATCGCATCTGGACGCGACGGCCTGGTCGGCGTCGCGCGCGGCGGTGATCGCCTCGCTGCCGCTCGCCATCGCGTTCAACGTGGTCGTCGCGTACCTCGGTTTTCGCGCGAAGACCGTGTCGATCTCCGGCATGATCGGCGGCGCCGTCGTCGGCATCGTGATCTACGCGTGCGGCGGCGCCGGGGCGTGGGCGCTGCTGTTCCTGACGTTTGCCGCGGCGACGATCTCCTCGCGCGCCGGTCTCGCACGGAAGACGCGGCTCGGCATCGCCGAAGAGAAAGGCGGGCGCCGCGGCGCGGGCAACGCGTTCGCGAACTGCGGCGTGGCCGCCCTCGCGTCGGTCCTCGCCGTCGCGACACCGTGGCGCGCGGAGGCGCTGCTTGCGCTGACGGCCGCGCTCGTCGCCGGCGGCAGCGACACCGTCGCGAGCGAGATCGGCAAGGCGTGGGGACGCCGGACGTTTCTCGTCACCTCGCTCGCCCGCGTAGCGCCGGGCACGCCGGGCGCGGTGTCGCTCGAAGGGACGCTGGCCGGCCTCGCGTCGGCAGCGGTGCTCGCGGCGATCGCGATCGCGCTCGGCCTCGTCGGCGGCCGCATGATCGTCGCCGTCATCGTTGCGGCGACAGCCGGCGCGCTCGTCGAGAGCGCGCTCGGCGCAACGCTCGAAGGACCGGGTATCCTGAACAACGACATGCTCAATTTCATCAACACCGGAGTCGCCGCGGTCACGGTGTTATGGCTGGCCTAGGGGCACCACGCACGTCGCACGACGCACCAGGCACCACGTCCCTCGCACCCCGCAGCAGAAATCCGTACGTGGACCTGGCGCGTCCCTTCACGCTCGTCGCGCCGGCGCTCGGCTTCATCTCGGGCGGCTTGACCGCCATCGGCGCGGCGCCGCGCGCGCCGTTCGCCGCGTCGATGCTCGTGCCGCCGCTCGTCGGATCGCTGATGGCGGCGATGCTCAACGCCGGCAACAACGCGCTGAACCAGATCTACGACTACGACATCGACTGCGTGAACAAACCGAAGCGACCGCTGCCGAGCGGACGCCTGACGTCCGGCCAGGTCTGGGTGTTCACGATCGTCACCTACGCGCTCGCGCTCGTCCTCGCGTGGTTCGTCGAGCCCGGCACGTCTGCCCTGAGTCCGTCGAAGGGGCACGAATGCTTCTGGCTCGTGCTCGTCGCCGTCGTCTGCACCTATCTGTATTCGGTGCCGCCGTTCCGCACGAAGCGGCTCGGCATCTGGGCGAACATCACGATCGCGATCCCGCGCGGCACGCTGCTGAAGGTCGCCGGATGGTCGTCGGCGAAAACGATCTTCGGTCTCGAGCCATGGTACATCGGCGCGATCTTCGGCCTGTTCCTGCTCGGGGCGACGACGACGAAGGACTTCGCGGACATGGAGGGCGACCGGCGCGGCGGTTGCCGGACGCTGCCGATTCAGTACGGCGTCACGCGCGCGGCATGGATGATCTCGCCGTCGTTCGTCGTGCCGTTCGCGATGATTCCGGTCGGCGCATGGCTCGGCATCCTCACGGGCAACTTCTGGCTGCTGCAGTTGCTCGGGACGCTGATGACCGCGTACGGCGTGTACGTCTGCTATCTGATGCTGCGCCGCCCAGCAGAACTGGCGATCGACGAGAACCACGTCTCGTGGGCGCACATGTACCGCATGATGTTCGTCGCGCAGGTAGGCTTCGCGCTCGCCTATTTGTTGTAGATGCGCTATCGTCTTGCGCGGAGGATGGGGATGATTCGCAGGTCCATGCAGATGCTGCTCGTCGCGCTGATCGCGGCGTTCGCGGTGACGTCGGGCGCCGAGGCGGCGCCGGCCAAAGCGCCGCGCCACAAGACGGCGACGAGGCATTCGTCGGCGTCGGCGTCCGGCACCGCGGCGAAGAAGAAGACGTCCGCGAAACGATCGACGCGAAAGAAGACGACGACGTCCTCGTCGACCACGCGTCGCACGACCAAGCGCAAGCCGACGACGAAGCCGCGCTAGTTGACAATCGGACCGCCGCGGTCCGATGATGGGCGAAGATAAAGCGAATGCTTCGCCCACTCCTCTTTGATCTGGGCGCCCGCCGGCCCACCACCCGCGAGATCGCAGACACCGTTCGTCAGGGCGGCACCGACGCGCTCACCGAAGCGCAGCGGCGCGCCGATCAGGCTCGCTATCAGGAAGTCACCTGCCGCTCGGCGCTGAATTCCGTCAAAGGGATGCCGTTCGAGTGGACGCTCAATCCCTACCGCGGCTGCACGCACGGCTGCCACTACTGTTACGCGCGGCGCTACCACGTCCAGTTCGAGATGAACGCCGACGACGAGTTCGCGTCGGTGATTCTGGTGAAGAAGAACGTCGTCGACGTGCTGACGCGCGAGCTCGCGCGTCCGTCGTGGACGGGCGCGTACGTGGCGGTCGGCACCGCGACCGACTGCTATCAGCCGATTGAAGGGCACTACAAGCTGACGCGCGGCGCCGTCGCCGCGTTCCTGCGCGCGCGCAATCCGATCGGCATCGTGACGAAGGGACCGATGGTCGTGCGCGACATCGATCTCCTCGTCGAGCTCTCGCGCGTCACGACCTGCACCGTCTACATGAGCGTGCCGACGGTCGACGAGGACGCGTGGGCGCGCCTCGAGCCCGGCACCGCGCATCCGCTGCAGCGGCTCCGCGCCGTGCGCGAGCTGGTCGACGCGGGCATTCACGCCGGCGTGCTGATGAACCCGATCGTCCCCGGCTTCACCTCCGCCCGCGCGAAGATCGAGCGGACGGTGAAGACCATCGCGGAGCACGGCGCGCGGTTCGTCGGCTGCAACGTCATGTTTCTGGAAGACGGCACGCGCGCGCACTTCATGCGCTTTCTGCAGCGCGAATTCCCGCACTGGGTGCCGCGCTACGAACGCTTGTACGCGAAGAAGTACGCGCCAGACGACTATCGCAAGGAAGTGACGGCGATGGTCAGGCAGCTGCAGACGAAGTACGGACTCAGCCCGCGCGAGCGCGACGTCCACGACGAGCAGCCGACCGGCCCGGTGCAGGTCGGCTTCGCGTGGTGATCTCAGGCTGACGCGGCCAGCGTCGGATCGGCCGGCAGGCTCGCCGGCGCCGGATCGACGACGATCTCGCCGTCGCGCGCGCGCACTTCGAAGTGCGTGCCGTCCTTCCACCGCTCGCTGATCGGGAGCTTGATGTGCTCGTCGATGAAGCGCTTCAGGAAGCGCGCGCCGAAGGCCATGTTGTAGCCCTTGGTCACGACGACCTCGAGCGCCTCGTCGCTCACTTGAATCGTCTTGGCCGACCGCGCGAGCGTCTTCTTCACCTGCTCGAGATAGTGCTTCGCGATCTCGCGCACTTCGTCGTGCGTCAGCGGATTGAACAGCACGACTTCGTCGATACGGTTCCGGAATTCGGGCGGGAAGCGCCGTTCGAGCTCGCGCATCACCTCGCCCTGCACCTGCTCGACACCGGCTTTGCGGCTCAGGAAGCCCAGCGGGCTCGTCAGTTTGCGGAAATTCTCCGACCCGACGTTCGACGTCATGATGACGACCGAGTCGGACAGATACACGCGCTTGCCGCGGCCGTCGGTCAGCCAGCCCTCGTCGAACGCCTGCAGGAACAGGTTCAACAGACTCGGGCTCGCCTTTTCGATCTCATCGAGCAGGACGACGGTGTACGGGTTGTCCTTCAACTGGTTCGTCAGGATGCCGCCGCGCTCGCTGCCGACGATGCCGCGCGGCATGCCGATCAGCTTGTCGACCGCGACCGACCCGTCCTGGTACTCGGACATGTCGACGCGCACCATCTTCTTCTCGTCGCCGAAGAGGAATTCGGCGACGGCTTTCGCGAGCTCGGTCTTGCCGACGCCGGTCGGTCCCAGGAACAGCAGGACGCCGTCGGGCCGGTCGAAGCCATCCTTCAACGGGCCCTTGTTCAGCACCAGACGTTTCGCGACCGCCTTCACCGCGTTCTGCTGGCCGACGACGCGCTTCTGCAGCTGATCGTCGATGCCGGTGAAGCGCTCGGTGACGTCGCGGTAGACCATGTCTTCCGGGATCTGCGCCGCGTGCGAGATCACCGCGACGACGTCCGCCGTGCGCACCTCCCAGCGGCGATCGATTTCGGCGCGGACCGCGGCGGTGTCGAGCCAGCCGATCACCTTGTCGGGCAGATGCAGGTGCCGCATGTAGCGCGGCGAGAGCTCCAGCGCGGTGTCGAGCGCCTCGTCGAGCAGGCGCACCGAGTAATTACGCTCCAGGCGCGGACGCAGGTTGTACAGGATGCGGCGCGTCTCTTCGATCGACGGTTCGCAGACGTTGACGCAGCGGAAGCGCCGCGCGAGCGCTTCGTCTTCCTGGATGTACTCCTTGTACTCGCTGAGCGTCGTCGCGGCGATCATGCGGATCTCGCCGCGCGCGAGCACCGACTTGAAGACGTTCGCGGCGTCCGACGGCGCCCCGAGCGCCGAGCCGGCGCCGACCATCGTGTGCGCTTCGTCGACGAACAGAATGAGGTTCGGCCGCTCCTTCAGCTCGCGGATGACGTTCTGGATCCGATCCTCGAACATCCCGCGCAGCATCGTCCCGGCGACCATCGTGTTCATCTGCAGGTTGACCACCTGGCAATCGCGTAGGCGGACCGGCACCGATTCGGGCTCGAACTCGATCTTGCGTGCGAGCCCTTCGGCGATGGCGGTCTTGCCGACGCCGGGCTCGCCGACGAGCATCACCGAGTTCGCGCGTTCGCGATGGCAGAGGATCTCGAGGACCTGCTGGATTTCCTTGTCGCGGCCGAACACCGGCGGCACCTTGTCCTGGCGCGCGAGCAGGTTCAGGTTCGTGGCGAAGTGTTTCAGGAACGGCGGGAGCTCGAAGCGCTTCTTCAGTCGCTCTTCGCGCAGCTCCATGTCGCGCATCCGTGTATTGAGGCGGTTGACGAGCACCTCCGGTTCGACGCCGTGGCGGCGCAGAATCGACACGGGCACGCCCTGCGTCTCTTCGAACACGGCGGAGAAGAGATCTGCGGCTTCGATCGTCTGCCGTCCCGCGCGGCTGGCATGGTGCAGCGCGAGCTTGAACACCAGCTTCGTCGCCGGCGAGACGCGCAGTTCGCGTCCCGCGAACGACGGCATCATGTGCAGATGTTCTTCGATCGCCTGGAGAATCGTGTGCGGGTTGAGCTCCACGTCGCGCATGACTTCGGCGAACATGTCCCATTCGACCTGCGCGAAGGCCAGGAACAGGTGTTCGTTCGTCAGCAGCGCGTGTTCGCGACGCCGCGCTTCTTCGATCGCACGATCGACGATCCGCTGGGCGGTTTCGCCAATCTTGCTGGGTGAGATGTCGAGGTCGTCTACCTGCACCGGCTGCCTCCGTCGTCTCATAACGAAGGCAGCAAGACGTACGCCAGTCGCGACGCTGTGGCTAATGCGCCACAGCGCGTCGGCGGGGACTACTGACGGGCCAGCTGCATCAAGGCTGCAATTCGTTGCTCTGTCGGCGGATGCGTGCTGAACAGCCCCATCATTCCGGAAATCGAGAAGGGCTTGATGATGAACATGTGGGCTGTCGCCGGGCTGGCATCGAGCGGGATCATCCGTGACCCGGCTTCGATTTTCCTCAATGCGCTCACCAGCCCGAGCGGGTTCCCGGCGATCGCCGCCCCGCCGGCGTCGGCGTCGTATTCGCGGGATCGCGAGATCGCCGCTTGAATCAGCATGGCGGCAATCGGGGCCAGGATCATCATCGCCAGCGCGGCCACCGGGCTGCCGCGACGGTCGTCGCGATCGCCCCCGCCGAGCCCGAAGAACATCGCGAAGCGCGCGAACATCATGATGGCGCCCGCGAAGGTCGCCGCGATGGAGCTGATGAGGATGTCGCGGTGCTTCACGTGCGCCAGCTCGTGACCGAGCACGCCTTCGAGCTCCTCGTCGTTCAGCATCTGCAGGATGCCTTCGGTCGCCGCGACGGCCGCGTGCTGCGGATTGCGTCCCGTCGCGAAGGCGTTGGGCGAGGCGTCGGGAATCACGTAGACGCGCGGCATCGGCAGCCCCGCGCGCCGCGTCAGCCCCTCGACGATGCGGTACAACCGCGTGTCGGGCCCGACCTCCTGCGCGTTGTAGCTGCGGAGCACGATCTTGTCGGACCAGAAGTACGACACGAAGTTCATCCCGCACGCGAGCACGAAGCCGGTGACGAGCCCCTGGCCGCCGCCGATGACTTCGCCGAAGAACAGAAACAGCCCGGTCATCACGCCGAGCAATAGAGTGGTTTTGAGTGCATTCATTGCAAGCCCTCACTCGATTGTATCAACCCGGCGATCAGCGCGGCGCGATCCGGCAGCGCCTCGATGGTGACATGTTCGTGACGCGCGTGGGCGCCGTCGCCGATCGCGCCGAGGCCGTCTAACGTTGGGACGCCAAGCGCGGCCGTGAAGTTTCCGTCGGACCCGCCGCCGGTGCTCCCTTCGCGCAGATCGACGCCGATGACGGCAGCGATGGCTTTCGCGCGTTCGAACAGCGCGGCGACCGAGGCCGTTCGTTCGAGCGGCGGACGGTCGAGGCCGCCGCGGACCTCGAGGCTGGCGCGTGGATCGACGGGCGTCAGCCCGGCAAACGCGGCCGCGATCGCCTGCGCGCCGGCCGCATCCGTCGCGCGCACGTCGACCGTGGCGCGCGCCTCGTCCGGAATGACGTTCGACGCGCGGCCGCCTGAGACTCGCGTCACGTTGACGCTGATGCCGCGCGTCGCATCGTGCAGCGCGTTCACGCGCAGGATCTGATGCGCGAGTTCGTGAACGGCGCTCGCGCCTTTCTCGGGCTCGATGCCCGCGTGCGCGGGGACGCCGCGAACGGTGAGCTCGTACTGGCCGCATCCCTTGCGCGCCGTCTTGAGCGCGCCCCCGGGCAGCGACGGCTCGAGCACGAGCACCGCGGCGCTGCGCCGCGCCTCGGTTTCAATCGCGTGGCGCGACGTCTCGCTGCCGATCTCTTCGTCGGTGGTCCACAGCATGACGACAGAGGGCCAGTCGTCAGTCGTCGGTCGCAGGTCCTGCAGCGCGCGGATCGCGAGCAGCCCGAGCGCGATGCCGGCCTTCATGTCGAACACGCCCGGTCCGTACAGCCGGCCGTCTCGCGGCTCGAGCGGCATGCGCGCAAGCTGACCGACGGGCCACACGGTGTCGAAGTGGCCGAGCAGCAGCACCTGGCGATCCGCCGACCGATGCCACTCGATGCGCAGGTGATCGCCGCGGTCGCGCTGCGGCAGACGTGTGACGCGGCCGCCGAGCGCGTCGGCGCGCCGCGCGAGTTCGGCGCCGCACCGATCGACCGCCGCCTTGTCGAGCGACGGCGACTCGAGGCGCACGAGCGCCTCGATGGTCTCTACGAGCCAGGCCAGCTCGCCGCGACAGAAATCCCGCAGTCGTATAATCGATGACATGTGGCTGCCGTTCGTCGTCGCTGCCGCGCTGCTGACGGGATCCCAGCAGCAGATGCCGGTCCCGCGTCCGTTTCCGCGGCCCGGTTCGTCGCAGCCGCCGCCCGCCCAACCAGCACCGGCACCGCCTGCGCAACCCGCGCCGTCACAGCCGGCACAACCGCCCGCGCGCCCGCAGACCGCCGCGCCCGAAGGCGCGCCGACCGAAGCGCAGCTCGGCGTCCCGATCTACCCCGGCGCGCAGTTCATCGGGTCCTACGACGCCGGGCGCGGCCAGCGCTACTACATTTTCGGCTCCACGGCGTCCTTTGTCGATCTGGTCGCCTACTACCGCGCCGCGCTCAAGCAGAAAGGCGATCTCGTCTACGAGGTGCCGGCGACGCACGAATTCGACGTCGGCAAATACAACGAGGACACGATGGCGTTTCCGCCCGGCGTGACGATCAAGGACTATCAGTCCGACGTCTCACAGGGCTACCCCAACCCAAAACCCGGAGCGCAGCCGCCGCGCTTCCCAACGCTCATCCAGATCGTCCCCGTCAAACCGTGACGGGAATCCCACATCCTCAAATTCACCGCGTCGTCTGGATTTCGCCGACCATCACGCCAAGCATGAACGGCGGGACGACCCGGTTCACGCGGAGGTCGATTCGGCGATAGCGGCGCGTCGTCCGTCCGCCGATCGGCAGTGTTTGCGTCACCCAGACGTGCAGCGCCGGCAGACGAACGGTCGTCAGCCAGCGATCGTCGCTGAACAGCTGCACTTCGGTCGGCGCGCCGGCCGGACCCGCGAACTCCGTTCGGAGCGGCACCGTCATCGTCGTCGCATCGGACGGGACGAAGAAGGTCGCGCGCCCCGCCGTCCAGCGGAAGCGCGTGCCGGGCGGGTCTTCTTCCCACGGTCGAAAGCCTGACGAGAAGCGGCCGCCCCACGGCGGATCGCGGACGACGATCAGCGCGGCGAGGATCGCAACGGCGGCGACGAGGCGCCTCACCAGAACCTCAGGAACAGATCGCGATACTGCGTCCACGTGGTGTTGGCGAACGGGATGATCCCGAGCCAGTACTGGATCATCTGCAGGATCGACAACGCCACCGCGGCCGACGCGAACACGGCGACGAAGACGCGGACGCACGGCCGCGTCGACGACCACTCGTACGCCGACGCGACCAACGGCGCGGCGAGCGCGAAGCCGTCGGTGAACGCGCGGTGACCGTAGCTGCCGCCAAGCTGCCAGTCGCTCCAGCTCGCGACGATGTACAGCTGCAGCGGGAAGATGATGGCGGCGGCCGCCACGAGGCGCCGGCTCCAGCCGCGCGCGACGAGCGCGCCGACGACCGCAAGCGCGAGCGCGGGCGACCAGAAGAAGAGTCCCTTCTGCGGGCTGAAGAGCACCGACGCGATCCGCGGCGCCCCGAAGTTGAAGCGGTTGTTCAGCAACGCGTACGAATTCACCCACCACGCCCCGGTGATGTAGCGATACAGCAGCGCCTGCGGCAGCAGGCAGAGCGCTCCGGTGACGACGGCGAGCGCGATCAGCGCGCGGCGCGGCCACAGTTCGCGCCAGCATCGCAGCGGCAGGACGAGCAGGAAGAGCGCGTTGACGTTGCGCGTCAGCACGATCAGCGCCGCGACCGCGCCAAGGGCCGCCGACGATCCAGCGGTCGCGCGCTCCCGCCAGCGTTCGACGAGCGCGATCCACGCCGCGACGAGAAAGAACGAGAACGCGTGGCTGAACGTCGCGTCGAACGTGCCGTAGTGGAACAGGTTCGTGCCCCACGTGATCGTCACGAGTGTCGCGAGGACGACGCCGTCGCTGAAGTGCCGCCGCAGGAGCGCGCGCACGATCGCGAGCCCCGCGACGAAGCACGCGAGGCCGGAGAGCGCCGCCGCGTGCTGGTAGTAGAACGAGAAGCCGTCGCGCGGCAGGTTCGACCACCACGTCAGCGCGTCGGCGGCCAGAAAGAACGGCAGCATCAGGAGCGCGACGCCGATCGGCGTCGCGTCGAGCCACCGATTCGTCGTCGGCCAGCGGCGAATCGCGGCGAACGCGGGATACTCGCCGCCGTACCAGTCCTGCGCGAGCGCGTTCATCGACAGGTCGTGATAGATGAACGCGGACGGCAGGTAGACGTAGTAGCTGTAGCCGTCGGAGCGGATGGGCGCATCGGCCCATCCGCGGCTGTAGATGAAAACGTAGCAGGCGAGCGCGATCAGCGCCGTGGCGGCGACAAAATGCCGGACGCCGTGCGACGCCATCGCATTTTCAGTTCTTGCGATACACGTCGACCGTCAGCGTGAGGTGACGCTCGCGCCTGCCCTCTGGCACGCGGACGTCCTGCTCGAACGAGCCGACGAACGTGAACCCGTCGGGCGCGCGCTGCCCGTGGACGACGTAGATCACCGTGCCACCGCCGCCAGCACACAAGTCGAGAATCTCATCGGTTTGCGCGGTAACGATAGCACATCACTCTGCCGGCGTCGGCCGTGGAAACCGCGCGGACGGGGGACACTTCTCGTCACCCTTGCACAACACGTCGTACGTGGACGCGGGGTCGCGGCCGGCGATCTCGCGGTCCTCCATGATGACGCGCGTGAAGGTGCTGCCTTCGGTGCCGATGAAGTGCGCGGCGCGCGTCGCGACGATCTGATCGAGGATGGCGACGCCGCCATCGCTCATCGCGAGACCGGCGGGCGGCGAGTAGCGCGTGAACGTCAGCCGCGCCCGCAGGTACGCGACATCCGCGTCGCTCGCGTCGGTCGCGACGAACAGCCGCGTCAACCCGGTGCGCCGCTGCGCCGCCCTGACCTGCGCGACGACGTCGTCGAGCGACGGATGTGGCCGGTTGGTCGCGAGGAAGTCGCCGCGTCGGAGATGCACGGCGAGGTACGGCGCGCCGCCGAACGCGGACGCGACGAAGCGGTCGGCCTCGCGCACGAGCGGCGCCGCGAACTGCATCCGCTCGCGCAGCGCCCAATAGCGCGCGCCGCCGTACGTGCCGTCCCAATAGCCGATCTGCAGGCCGTCGACGAGCACGCTGGAGGCGGACATGGCGGTCAGCGCCGGCGCGAGCGCCGCGTACGGCGCGAGCATGAAGCGGCAGTCGCGCGCCGCCGCCGCGATCGTCGTCGTGCCGCCGAAGAAGCGCGGACCGAACGGCGGCAGCACGAGCGTCCAGCCGGCGCCGAGATCTTCGGTGAGGAGCAGCGCGCGCGTCAGCACGTCGCGGCGCAGGTTGAACCCTTCGGCCGGCGGGATGAGGTAGAGCAGGAAGCGCCGCGGCGGTGTCTGGGCGGACGCCAGCACCGTCGCGGCGAGGATCCACGCGAGGATCTGGCGGATCACACCTTGACGTAGATCTCGCGGTTCTTGCGGAACTCGAGCGACTTCTCGTCCATGCCGCGCTGTGCTTCCTCGCGCACCTGCTGCGTCAGCTCCATCGAGCAGAACTTCGGACCGCACATCGAGCAGAAGTGCGCGACCTTCGCGCCGTCGGCCGGCAGCGTTTCGTCGTGGTACGCCCGGGCGGTGACGGGATCCAGCGCCAGGTTGAATTGATCGTCCCAGCGGAACTCGAAGCGCGCTTTCGACAGCGCATCGTCCCACTCGCGCGCGCGCGGATGCCCTTTCGCGAGGTCTGCGGCGTGCGCCGCGATCTTGTACGCGATCACGCCCGCCTTCACATCGTCCTTGTTCGGCAGGCCGAGGTGCTCCTTCGGCGTCACGTAGCAGAGCATCGCGGTGCCGTACCAGCCGATCATCGCGGCGCCGATCGCGGAGGTGATGTGGTCGTAGCCCGGCGCGATGTCGGTCGTCAGCGGTCCGAGCGTGTAGAACGGCGCCTCCTGGCACCACTCGAGCTGCTTCTCCATGTTCTCTTTGATGAGATGCATGGGGATGTGGCCAGGGCCTTCGTTCATCACCTGGACGTCGAACTCCCACGCGATGCGATTCAGCTCGCCCTGCGTCTGCAGCTCGGCGAACTGCGCTTCGTCGTTGGCGTCGGCGATCGAGCCGGGCCGCAGGCCGTCGCCGAGCGAGAACGACACGTCGTAGGCGCGCATGATCTCGCAGATCTCGCGGAAGTGCGTGTAGGTGAAGTTCTCCTGGTGGTGCGCGAGGCACCACTTCGCCATGATCGAGCCGCCGCGCGACACGATGCCGGTCACGCGGCGCGCCGTCATCGGGATGTAGCGCAGGAGCACGCCGGCGTGGACGGTGAAGTAGTCGACGCCCTGCTCGCACTGCTCGACCAGGGTGTCGCGGTAGACCTCCCACGTGAGGTCTTCGGGGCGGCCGCCGACCTTCTCGAGCGCTTGATAGATCGGCACCGTCCCGATCGGCACGGCGGAGTTGCGGATGATCCACTCGCGTGTTTCGTGGATGTTCTTGCCCGTCGAGAGGTCCATCACGGTGTCGGCGCCCCACAGCGTCGCCCACCGCAGCTTCTCCACTTCTTCTTCGATCGACGAGGAGACGGCGGAGTTGCCGATGTTCGCGTTGATCTTCACGAGGAAGTGGCGGCCGATGATCATCGGCTCGAGCTCGACGTGCTTGATGTTGGCCGGAATGATCGCGCGTCCGCGCGCCACTTCGTCGCGGACGAACTCCACGGGCAGCCCTTCCCGCAGCGCGACGAACTCCATCTCCGGCGTGATCTCGCCCTTGCGCGCGTAGTGAAGCTGCGTCACGCACGCACCCGTCCGTCCTGCGCCTGTCGACGGGCGAGCCGTCACCCAGGGCGCGCGCAGCTTCGGCAGGCCGGCCGTGACGTCGTGCCCCTGCGGGCCGCTCGTGTCGTACACGCGGATCGACGAGGCGCCGTGTTCGAGCGCGATTTCGCGCATCGGCACGCGCACGCCGCGCGCTCCGTCGACGTAGATTTTGGTCGAATTGGGAAACGCTGCAGAAAAGTCAGACATCCCGCACTCCCTCCGCCGGTCTGAACCGGGTCAGGTTCCAAGGGTCTCGTCTCAATCCGCCGACGCGCGCAGCGCGCGCAGGCGGATACCCCTGGCGGCAAGAACCGACTATAGCAAAATCACCGCGGACGCACCTCGGCCGTGCGGCCGGTCGCATCCGCGAACGCGGCGACCGGACGCTACGCCGTCGCCGGCTTCGGCTGCAGCCCCGCGGGGATTCGGCGCGTCTTCACGAGCGACGCCATGTAGGTGTAGACAACGGGCGTGAGATAGAGCGTGATCAACTGCGACACGATCAGGCCGCCGACGACGGCGAGGCCGAG
>Ga0070741_10005370_pt1 | contig 28555 bp, 25 predicted proteins | sample Coa_R1_4_FD_66440 | JGI IMG/M metagenome (GOLD analysis project Ga0070741, IMG submission 66440) | Surface soil microbial communities from Centralia Pennsylvania, which are recovering from an underground coalmine fire - Coalmine... | ecosystem: Environmental > Terrestrial > Soil > Unclassified ... | reverse complement strand
TGCTATGGCCTGACCAATCTGGACCATTGGTTTCAACGCATTTTCCTGGATCTCGAAGGCTATCGGTTGTTCGGTTGACATCCCACCGGTGGCGCTTCCCACCGAGAGTCCCAGAGACCCAAAATACCCCACCTTCTGAACCTGATTCCCCGCCGTTCGGCTTCAACGCCCTGGTCGATAATCTCTCCGATTGACCGATCCGACACGACATCATCCTTGAGTAAGGCATCGTCCCGGTTATGACACAAGCGCAGTGCTTTCGGACCTGCAGCTTTCGGCGTTCGGCTGCGGATTCGACGTAAGAAGCGGACAGATCGAGAACATGCTTGGGGCCGGGATCATCGGCGCCTTAGCAGTGCAAAAAGCGGCTCCTACGCGCAGCAGTTTCCAGCGCGGCACTGGCGCTGACTGTTGGCGTTTTGGTTCACCATCGAGTTCCAGAAACCACAGCCGAGCCGTGAGTGTCCATGATAGAGCAACGGAACGAAAATACCGTTTTTTGCCTGAGCACCACGCCGGGCTTTGGCTGTCAATTGGGAGAGGTCGGATTTGCTGCTTGCATATCGGGGCTGTGTGTTTCCCACGACGGCGGTCAACATTGGCTTGCAGCTTACGATTCGCTGGGACTGGATCAGCCTCTGGAGACGATGACCGTTGCTATTTCGCCTGCTTATCGCTCTGATCGGACGGTTTTTTCCGGTGTAGACGGCGGTGTTTTGCGGTCTATAGATGGCGGCAAGACCTGGAACAGCAGTGTGCTTGCTTCTCCGCCCCCGCTCGTGACGTGTCTCGCCATCTCCCCGAACTCTGCAGAGGATGGCATCGTGTTGGCAGGAACGATGGAAGATGGCATATTCCGTTCGACGGATCAGGGGAGACACTGGACGCCAGCAAACTTTGGCTTGCTTGATCTGCACGTGCTGGCAATGGCAACTGCCCCAAGCTTTGAACGTGGTGAGATGGTGTTCGCCGGTACGGAAAGCGGGAGCTTTCGCAGCCAGAACGGCGGGCGAGCATGGCGGGAAGTGAACTTGCCCGGCGGCAACTGGCGCAATATCAATCCGTCGAATGAGACTGCTTTACCGTTGGTATATCTGGTGTCCGGTGCGATGCGCGAGGATGAATTCTTGGTTGTAGGCAACACCCAGGCCAGGACCGTCGGGAACCGGCACACAGCCATTCGCGTCTATCGAGTCTAGATTATCGCTGAAAGTGTCAGCGTAGATGGGTCCAGAGTGGCTGATTGTCTTCGGATGGACAAGGCCGAGTTCGTAGTAGTTCGTATTCCGAATGGCTGCCATGCAGTGCCGTTGTGCTGGACCGCAGCCGTGAAGCTCCACATCAATGCCGAATCCCTCGGCGGCGTGTGCGGCCTTCATCGCGCCAGTGATGCCCAGATCATAGGTCGGATTCACTCGCAGGTAATCGGTCGCCTCGGCTACCACCATATCAACCTTCGGTTCCAGCGTTCGGACGTGTTCGCCCATCAGGATCGGCGTTTTGATGAGCTGGCGCAGTTTGCGCTGTGCGTAGAATGAAATGCCGCCGTCTTTGAACGGGTCCTCATACCAGAAGAAGTTGGCTTCATCGCAGGCCCGTCCGACTTTCAGCGCGTCGGCAAAGGTGTTGTATTCGCACGCCGGATCGAGCATCAGATCCATCTTGTCTCCGACGCGCTTGCGGACTTCAAGCACGTTGGCAACTTCGTGCTCAATCGGTCCGTTTCCCCAGCCGTGGATCTTAAAAGCACGGTAGCCCATTTGCTGGCACTGAACAGCGAAATCGGCAAAAGCTTCTGGGCTGTCGAGGCCGCCGTTCTCGTCGCCATGATAGGTCGAGGCATAGGCCGGGAGTGTTTTACGCCAGCCGCCGAGCAACTCCCAAACTGGCGCATTATAGCGTTTGCCTGCAATGTCCCATAAGGCAATATCGACCGGGCCCATACTCAGCCGATCTTGCTTTCGGAGGGCACGCTTGACGTCGTTGTAGATCAATTCACGCTGTAAAGGATTCCGTCCAAGCAGATAGTACACCCATGTCGCCATTTGAGCATAATCGGCAGTACCGCCACCTACGAACTCCCCGACGATACCTTGATCGGTGAAGATCTGGAGGAGGTAGTCAGTTCGGATGACTTTCGAGCCGGGCATATAGACCCAGTTAAAGCCATTGTAGGCATAGCCCAGGTTTTCGTGTTCCCACTGGAACTGGTGCACTTCGACTCGCTGGATTGCGAGTTCACTCCCCATGTTTGCTATCCCCCTGAATGGCGACAGACGTCTGGAACCGGGTTCAGCGCATCTTCAAGCGGAACTGCCGTACATTGGATCGGTAGTAGCCTGCTTGTTGACCACACGCTCCCCAACTGCCAGAGAACTGTAACCAGCCCGTAACGCCATCTGGTTCGATCCATTTCAGAGGCACACGTGGGCAATACGGATTAAATTCTTTACCTTCCCAATATTCTTCAAAGTGAACCAGCGAAAATGGCCCCCATGGTTCCGGAGCCTCGAATACCAGCAGATCCGTCCCATCTTCAGGCGAAAAGTCCTCGTGCAGGCGCCAGGTGAGCAGGAGATAGCGTTGTATGCTTGCTAGGTAAATCATTTCCGGCAACCCGACGAAGCGGTAGAGGCTGAGAATCGGGATGGCTTCGTTCAAGTCGTAATGCCATGCTGCATCTCCCGAAACGGTAAAGGCACAGACCCATTCCCAGGCTTCACGACGCATGATGCCATCTTTCGGTACGCGCCCCAACCTCAGATTACTGCCATTGTCCCATTGGTCTGTGGATACCGCATAGATATAGTCGTCACGCGCGTTGGCATTATTCTGTCCGAAATTGATAAATGTTGGGCCACCGAATTTGTGGCCTGGGAACATGGGCGTGGCGATGTTCGCCAGCGTTGGCACCCAAAAGTGACCCTTGTTGGTGGAGTAAACGATCTGTGCATCGCTGCCGTGCTGCGATGCGAGGCTAAAGGGTGGTTTTCGCGTGCGCAGCATATTCTGGAACGCAAAATAAAGAATCCCGTCTACGCAGATCATACCGCTAGGTTTTGGGCCATCACCGCCCCAACCCAAGTAGTCATTCATAGGGTGAACCTTCGTAATCTTATAATCGGTAGGCCCACCACTGAATTTCTCGATATCCAGACCGCTTTTGCTCTCTCCCCAATTGGGGTCACCTGCCGACGTATAAATCTCTCCATCGTCGGCCCAAGTCATCGGGAAAGTATCCCCCTTAATATCAGGGTCGGGATAAGGAATGCGATCACTGCACCATTCAATTCCTTTAATGTAATCGCTTTGGCGGATCGAAAAACGCTTTTCCATATGCTGCTTCCTTCACGCATAAAAGCGTAGGTTCACAATAGGCATGTGCCTCAAAGGGGGTAAATTGCCAGAAATACAGGCTTACTGCCACCGAATTCTGAAAACCAAAGATAGCAGAACGGGTGCTGAAAACGGCTCGGGAAGATATTTGTTCGGTGACGCATACGCTCACTGGCTTTGCGTAAATGGCAATTCGATTCCCGCAATGAGCGCGTGCAAAGATTGGCAAGTTCAAGGCGTTTGACATAGTTCCAGAGCATGTCAATCAGATTGAGTTCGGGAGTGTAAGGGGGCAAAGCTACCAGCCATAGGCGGTTAGCAGCCTCGGCGCTCAGGAAATCTTTAACGGCTTGGCGGCGATGGGGGCAGGCCGTCCCAGAGGAGCAGAACCTTGCCAACCATTTGACGCAGCCCGTGGCGCGGGAAATAGACGTAGCCCTCTCCTCAATAGACATGGCCCAGTCGTTTGGTCAACAAACGGCCATGCAGGATGATACCACCCATGATCGACACATGCTTGTGGCTCAGGGGCACAACCAAGATGGAAGTCTGTCCACGCAGGGACTAGGTTCACACCGGCATAGGTGGTAATCGAAAGTCGCTCTCATCTGTAAGCACTGTGGTGCAATTCTTTTTCGCTTTTTTGACCTGCGGTCAGCCCTGCCTCTGCCAACCGCGGATGGCCTGCTCATTACGCTGGCTGTTGCAGTGTCAAACCCAACATCTTGAGTAATCAGCTCACTTTTTGTTCGCTCATCCCTCCATTTTACCAGCTTTGACGCCCTTCTCTACCTCTCATCGTCTGTGTCAGCAAACTTAGGACGGCTCGCAAACTACCTGCGACCCAGTACGTTGTGTGGCGAATCAGGGATTTGGGCGGCAAAGACTTTCTTTAGCGCTGGGCAGCATAAAATCCTGATTTTGCCTGTATAGGCCAGTATACAGAGTTAAGGTTGTAGCATCCATGCTCTAAAAAGGCGTGTTTGTATCTGAAAACGGACTGAGGCTAAAATTGCCAACACATAGATGAGCCAAGCCGCTTCCACAGTGGCTGTTGACTGACCCGAACAGAGTGTGTCCGGGGATCTGGCGATTGTGTCATCATTGCATTCCACAAATGCAACGTCGTCCACTGCGACGGCAGATCTCACTGGTAAACGCCGTACTTCTTAGCTGCCTCGACCAAGGCATGAATATTGTCCGCAGGGGTGGCAGTGCCCAGAGCGCAGCCCGGCCCAAGGATAAATCTGTAGTCCGGCGCCAGGATCTCTACAGCTTCGCGGCAGGCATCGTCGATTTCTGAAGGCGCTCCCGTATACATCAACGTCGTGTTGATTGGACCCAGCAGAGTCGTCCTGCGCCGAGCACTGTTCTTGGCGGCTTGCATATCGGTTTTGTGATCGATCTCCAGAATCGATGCGCCCGTTGCCACGAAATCGGCGAGGATCGGATCGGTCTTGCCGCAGATGTGAATCGCCAGCGCAATGCCTTTGGCTTTCAACTCGTCAACCATTAGCTTCTGATACGGCCATGCGTATTGGCGGTAATGATGTGGAGAAAGCATATCCGGCCCTGATACTGATTCGCCGATGGAAGTCGAGTGACCGCCGCATTCAATCAATGCATAGGCGTAGCGGGTCGCAACCCGCCGCGAGAAATCAAGCACCTGATGGATCAACGCCGGTTGCTCGTTAAGCCCGATGTCCACCATCCAATTGGACAAGCCCCGCAGCAGTGCCGCTAGCGCAAAAGGCCCCTGGTCGGCCCGCGCACAGATCCACACTTTGTCGCCAATTTCATGCGACAGGATGCGCGTTGCCTTCAGGATCTCGCACATCGGGAAGGTCGTGTAGGGATCAGGGACTTCCAGATCAGCAATATCGGCCAGAACCTTGAGAACGGGCTCGGTCGCCACCGGCGCTGAATCGTCGTCATAGACGACCTCAACCCCACACGCCTGGGCATTACAAGCAGTTCCGTTTTCCAACAGGATCATGTCATGCTTGAACTCGCGCCACGCATTAAGCATGGCTTCTGCCAGCAGGTCGCCATTCTGAAAAATCTCCCGAAGCGAAACGCCGAGCATCGCTGCCGCGGGCTGAAAATTGTGCAGGTCAACAGGTACGCGATCCGGCTTCCGAAACTCAAGCGTAGCTTGCACTCGCTCGATAGATGTCATGGTTTCTGGCATAGCCGTCTCCCTTGCGCTACACCTGGCATTGCGCCTTAATGTCGCGAACGACATCGAGCGAAAGTTCGGCATAGTCGCTGTTTTCGACGCCGGTCTCGGTGCGCTCGAACAGGATAGTGTGCGCATCGGGCACTATCGGCACGTGATGCCACCCCCTGCTGGCTGTTGTACGCATGTTAAGGACCATCGGGAACATGTAAGCGCGCTGGCTGGGCATCGCCCTCGCAGACGATCAGATTCGGCCTTGCCCGCCGTCAGGACGAAGACTTCATTGGTCTCGCGGTGGTGCTCGACCCGGTGGAAGGTTTTGGGAGCAGCGCCCTCAAAATGGCGCAGCATCGCAACCCGCCAGCCGTGAAAGTCCAGCACCGACTTATACTTCTGTTCAAAAGACTCACCAACTTCGATAGGGCTTGTCGGTACAGGCCGTTCCATGGTGTTCATCTCCTATCGGGCCGGCTCGATCTTGATGGCTCTACCCCCACCATCTACGACAGAGGCACTTGGAACGGAAAGCTTATAGTTGTGGAGTTCAGCCTCCGTGACTGTCGAAACCTGCTTTCTCCATAGATCGGTCACACGATAGGAGCCGTTTCCGTTCAGCCCCATGTCGGCCAGGGGTATGTCCAGCGTGAACACGTGGGTCTCCGCCTCATCATGACTGCTGTTGGCAACCACGACGATGGCCTTTTCGCCGGGGATGAACCGCACATAAGGCATCGGCTTGCATGGGGGCGAGTGAGGAACACGCAAGATATGCGTAGCAGCGCGGTCAGCATGTAATACATCGCGGTTCTCACGCCTTATCGCCAACACCTTTTTGAAATCGTTGAGCATATCGCGGTGCTGCTGGTCGTTGAGCTGATCCCACTGTATCCAGCTTCCGTACAGCCAGCCGCCCGGTCCACCACCGCCGTACAGATCTCGGGCAAGGTTCGGCAAACTGACCTGATCGGCGTTGAATTCTTCACCCGCCATGAAGATAGGAATGTTGTACCCGAACATCGTGTAGACAAGGCTCGCTCGGTGGCCTTTGACCTTGTAATAGTTCCCTGGCCCAGACAACCAACCGTCATCGTGGCAGCTAATTTGACCGCCCACATACTGCGGCATTGGGTTGAACTCGCCAGCCATATCGTTGCTGAAACCAACATAATCTCGCTGGCAGAAGTGGTAGAGGACGGTCAACTCGGGGAAGATCACGATGGGATGCCCGGCCTCGGCACATCGGCCTGCGATAGCGTTCCACAGTGGAACCTGATTGTGCCGAGGGACATCGAGCCGATAGCCATCCACGCCATATTCAAGTACGTAATTCGTCCACAGCTTGATCCACCACTCGCGGAACTCCGCGTTCTCATAATCGTAATCGGTCATTCCCCAGGTTCCGCCCTTGAACCAGTTGGGGTGCTCGGCAATCAGCGGACTACCATTAACCACGCCGTGCGTGATCGCATCCAGGAAGACCCGGATACCTCGGTGATGCGCTTCGTCGATCATCGCCTTGAACTCTTCTGGAGTGCCCAGGGCCGCATCTAGTCTGTCAGGTCGGACACAGGCGTAGACCGTCTTAATGCCATAAAAGTGGGCCGTCGATTCACTGAAACCAGCCAACCAGATCCCGGTGATGCCCAGGTCTTCGAGATAGCTCAGTTTCTCCCGAAGACCGTTAAATGTGCCGCTCCCGCTGCCATCTCCTGCTCCGTTCGGCGACGTAAAGGCATAAGGGTTGATCTCATAGATGACCAGATCCCTGGTCCACTCCGGGGCCTCCACGAAGCCGGGATCGCCTACGAACAAGGGGTTTTTCATGGTTGCATGTCCTCAAACTGTAGCAAGAGTAAGCCTGGTTAACGTGCGGAGAAAGATGGCTCGACCCGTCACTTCGGGATCAGCCCTTAACTGCCCCCATCGTCAATCCACGCACGATATAGCGCTGTAGAAGTAAAGCCAGCACAAGCGTCGGCACAATGTACGCCACGGCTGCGGCGGAAAGGTTGTCCCACCGGACGCCGTACAGCAGGTTCATCTGAGACATACCGACCGGCATCGTTAGCAGGTCCGGGGTCGAGATCAGAATAACCGACAGGCCGAAGTCGTTCCAACTGAGCAGGAACGAGAAGATGGCAGCCACGGCCAGGCCGGGTGCAGCCAGCGGAAGGATAATACGGAATAGTACGGTCAGCCGGTTGCACCCGTCAACCAGACCCGCGTCGGTAAGTTCTGCCGGGATATCCTCAAGGAATCCATGCACGATCCAGATTACCAGTGGCAACTGTGCCCCTGCATGGGCCACGATCAAGCCGGGGAAGGTGTCCGTCAACCCCAGACGGGAAAACAGCAGGTACAGCGGAATCCCGACGGCAATGGCAGGCAGCATTCGCATCAGAAGCGTGAACAGTAAGAAGAATGACCTGGCGCGAAAGTGGTAGCGGACGAACCCATAGGCAGCCAGGCCGCCCAAGATGAGTGACAGTGACGTTGAACCAACGGCGACAATCAGGCTGTTGAGTAGATACCGCCCAACCGGGAAGTTGCGCAGGACCGTGACGTAGTTCTCCAGTGTAAGTTGCCTCGGCAGAGCAACCTCCATCAGATCGGCAGGTGGTTTAAGTGACCCTAAAATGAGCCAGGCGATGGGAAAGATGAACACCACTGCGCCGAACAACACAATTCCATAGCTCAATGTGAGCGTCAAGCGGCGCTGACCACTCACCGTCATTGCGATTCTCCTTGCCGCCTCATCAATCGAATCAGCACCAGCCCCGCAACCAGCAGCATCATCGTCATTATCCAGGCAGTCGAGGTTGCATCGCCTACTGCTCGATGGGTGAACATCTGTCGGTAAGCGAAGAATGAGAGAACGTCACTGCGCATCGCAGGACCGCCCTTCGTCATGACGAAAATGATATCAAATACACGGAATGCATCCATGCCCCGCAGGAGCAGTCCTACGAGAATAACTGGACGCAGCAGGGGCAGCGTAATACGGCGGAAAATGCCAATCAGACCCGCACCGTCAATCTTTGCCGCTTCATAGTATTCGTGAGGGATGGACAGCAGACCGGCCAGCATGAGCAGGATAATCAGGGGGGTGGTGGCCCAGATATCCACGATCACCACACTGTATAGGGCCAGATTGGGATCGGCCAGCCATAGGGGTGGGTTGATGCCGAGCTGTCGGATCACGTGGCTGATCACGCCGAGCTGGTCATTGTACATGAACTTCCACATCAGGCCCATTGCCGTTGGAGCTAACATCATTGGCGTGGTCAGCAAGGTTCGTAACACCGCCCGGCCTCGCTGAATATTTGCCAGCGCCAGCGCCAGGATCAGGCCAAGAACAAATTCAACAGGTACTGCTAGCCCAACGTAAATCAGCGTATTTTTCAGCGCGCGCAGGAATTCTTCGCTTTGGATGATCGTCGAATAATTTTGCAGGCCGACGGACTCGAAATCCTGCGGCCTCGCGAGATCGAAGGCATGAAAGCTCATGTAGGCTGAAAAGGCCAGCGGATAGACAAAGATGGCGAGCAGCAACAGCAACGCGGGCAAGACCATCAGGAAACCGAAACTGGCATTGCTCAATCGCCGCAGGTCAGGTAAGCCTGATATGCGTTCTCTAGAGCGGACTTCGGCAAGTGATGTGGTTTTGGAAGTGGACATAAACTGCGCCCTTGCTGAAGGTGCGGGACTAATTTACGTGCTGTAGACCCGCACCTGCTGCTCAGGAGAAACTATTTTTGGCCCTTCAATTTGGGTAGGAGTTCCGTGTAGAACTTGTTCTTATCCAGGATCGCTCGCGCCGCTTTGTTTGCATCGTCGAGTGCTGTCTTCGGGTCTTTTGCCCCGATGAGCGCTTCCTGGATAGCCTGATACTGAACCTTTTCGATCTCAAGCCACGAAGGGCCGGTATCCAGCCATTTTACACCGCGCCCATCGGCCAGGTTTGCGCCAATCGCAGCGTAGAGTATCGGGTCTTTTTCGGCCATCTTGGCCGACACCGACTTGCGCACCGGGTTTCCCTCGCCCCTCTGGGCGAAAAGCAGAGAGGTATCAGCGGAGGCCATCCATTTGGCAAAGGCGATAGCCAGGGCCTGTTTCTTGCTCATCTTAAAGACGTTCCACGACCAGCCGCCGATATTGCCCCCGTGGGTCTTCTGTCCCGGCTTCCGTCCGACCATAACCTTGCCCACGATTTTGGACTGCTTTTCGTCCTGGGCCAGTCCCCACATATACGGCCAGTTGATTGCCATCGCCACCTTGCCCTGGACAAACAGGGTGTGGAATTCGGTGTAGTCGTAGGTCGGAGTATCGGGTGGGTAAAGTTTGTACTTGCGGAAGTTATCGACGACCCACGTCAATGAGGCGACCGCTTCGGGCGAGTTGATGGTGGGGTTGTAGTCGGCATCCATAAGCTCCCCGCCAAAAGCATAGAGATAGTTGTACCATTCCCAGGTGCTGGCCAGCCCGGCGACGCCCTTGAAAGCCAGGCCGTAGATCTGGATCTTGTTGGCATCAAAATCTGCGTCGCCCGGGTGTTTGCCGTTCGAGTCTGTGGTCAGCTTCAGTGCGTATTCACGTAGCTGGTCATAGGTCTCCGGAGGTTTCTGCGGGTCGAGTCCAGCTTCTTTGAATAGGTCCGTGCGCCAGTACAGCAGGTTGGTGTCGGCAATCATCGGCAGGCCGTAAAGCTCGCCGCCGATGCTATACTGAGCGACATCGCCCGGATAGAAGTCATCCAGGTCTGGCGGCTTAGGCAGCGGGATCAAAAACCCGCTCAGACCGAAGTCTTTGGCTCCCCCGGCACCAGTATGCATCATGTCGTATACTCCCGAATTGTTGATAAGTTCCAGGCGGACCTTATCGTACATTTCGTTCTCGGGTAATGGGACATAGTGAACCTTGGCCCCGGTCAGCGTCTCAAACTGCTTGCGCTGCGCCTCGACCGCGCTTTCGCCGCCGACAGAGGTCTCAAGGAAACTGGAGTTGATTACAACATTTAGTTCCTGCCCGTCGAAGCGCCCAGGCGTGTAATAGGCTTTGACCGGATCCTGAGCTTTGGTGGCGACGCCAGGCGAGACGGCCAGCGCTACAAAGGCAATAAGCAGTATCCATCTGATCGTGCGCATTTTCCCCTTCCTTGTAATACCTAAACGCTTCCAGTAACCCGAAATCGATGTATCGTTGCGCTTTGCTTCATCACCCCCTTCGCTCGTCGAACCAAGTTGAACCAGCCAACTGGTAGCGCTCCCCCACTCGTTCGTTGAGTTCAATTCCGAATCCAGGTCCATCGAGCGGTTTGACCCAGCCCGGACGGAACCACGCCTCCGTGCCGCCCTCTACCAGATCGTGAAAGAAGGGTACGTCGTGGGCATGAAATTCGCAGACCAGCAGGTTGGGAATAGTCACGCCGACATGGGCGCTTGCCATAAGCGCGACTGGGCTGCCGATCATGTGCGGTGCGAAAGGTTTATTCACCGCAGCACACATATCCGCAATCTTTTTGCCTTCGGCCAGACCACCCGCCTTTTGCAGATCAGGTGTGATCACATCGCATAAATCGTTGACAATCAGGTTCCAGAAACCCTGCCGTAACTGTAGATTTTCGCCGGTTGCCACCGGTGTCGCCGTCTGGTGCCGCAGGTACCGGAGGCCCTGCTCGTCGTGAGGCGGCACGGGGTCCTCGAGCCAAAGCAGACGATAAGGCTCAAGGGCCTTGGCGACGTGCAGCATATCGTTGGCCCGGTAGCGCCAGTGAGCATCCATCGCCAGATCGACCTCCGGTCCAACCGCTTCGCGGAGTGCGCAGGTCAGACTAACCATCCAATCAATGTCTTTGGCGCGCAAAGCATAGCCGGAGGGTGAATCAAATGTGCTGCCGGGCAAATCAAGATCGAACTTGAGCGCGGTGTAGCCGAAGTCGGACATGTGTTTGGCCCGGTCAGCCGAGGCACGGATAATGTCCTCGCGGGAAAGGTTCGTGGTTAGCCGTTCTGCGTCCCACATCGGTGGAGTCGGCTGGAGCAGCGGCGACAGGCATTCTAGTGCCCCAGCGGCATGACAATCGAGATACAGCCGGACCTCCTCGCGGAATTTGCCGCCGAGCAGTTGCCATACCGGAACGCCGAGATACTTCCCTTTCAGGTCCCAGAGCGCGGCCTCGATCCCGCTGATGGCATTCCAGACGATCCCGGCTTGCGATCCGGCGCCTGACGCTGCCCAGCGCATTTTCTCGACGAGCTTTTCAATATGGTTGAAGTCCTCACCAATCAGTATTTCGGACAGTGCCTCAATGATCTGGCACAAACCGGGCGCAAAAAAACATTCGCCGGTTCCATACAGGCCGCCCGCTGCATTGCTGTAGATTCGGACATAAGTCCACTGGAAATTCGCCTGAACGACAGCAGTGGCGATCCTGGTGATGTGTGGCATGAACTACATGATCCCGTATTGGGCGAACGCTTCGCTAGCGCTCACGCCCTCGAGCAGGCTCTTTCGGAGCTGGCTCTCGGCGCTGACCTTCTCAAGCGCGTGGTTAAACACCTCCTCCGTTCCAGCGCGGGGAACAATACATACACCATCCAGATCACCGAAGACGATGTCCCCGGGCGTAATGCGGACGCCCCCGATTTCGATAGGAATGCGGAAATCGATTACCTTGCCACGCGGCCCCTGATCCTGCGCGTATCCGCCATAAGAGAACGTGGGGAAGTTTAGGGCGAGGATGCCTTTGGTATCGCGGGAGAAGCCATTTAAGACAGCGCCGGCAGCTCCTAGCTGTATCGCCCGCGTGCTCATCAGTTCGCCCCACAAGGCATAGGTAGGTGACGCCCCGGTGCAGATATACACCTCGCCAGGCCGGAGATCGTCCAATGCCTTGAACATCAGACCGAACGGTTGGGACAGCAGTTGATTGGCGCCATCCAGGCTCTCGCCGTAAACGTCCGCTTCCAGCACCGGCATTGCGCGCCCGACAACCACCATATCATGGCGCAGGGGTTTGACCTGAGGCGGCAAAAACTGTCTTCGGAAGCCCAGCTTATCCATGACATCACCCACCACGGCTGCAAAAAGTTGGCGCCGCGCCAGGTCGAAAAGTTCTTGGTCGGAAGTCCAATGCGTCATCGCTCCACCCCAGCGTTAGCTACGCCGCTCAAGGATGAGGGGCTTTTTTAAGGGCATTATAAAGAAAACAGGTTTGGCTGTCAAGTAGTCTGACAGGTTGACAACCTAACTGCATCTCGCTAGACTAACCGGTAACTCAGACTTTGATCCGCTAAAAGGAAACGATGCCGTGCTGACGAACCTCTCCCGCGAAACACTTGCCGAACAGATCGCTCAGCGGTTAGTGCAATTCATCGAGAGCCAGGACTTGCAGCCCGGTGAGCTACTGCCTTCGGAGACTAAATTGTCGGAGGATTTTGGTGTCAGTCGCCCGGTGGTTCGAGAAGCACTAAAAGCCCTGGCAGCCCAGGGCGTGATCGAGATCGTCAGCGGTAAAGGGGCCATCGTCAGACCTGTGGACGATAAGCTCCTCCGCTTGTTCTTTCGGCGAGCAATCCAGTTCGATCACGCGACACTGATCCAGTTAATGGAAGTCCGCGCCTCGATTGAAGTCCAGAGCGCCATGCTGGCGGCGCAGCGCCGTACTCCTGAAGAACTGGGGCGCATCCTCGACACGGTCAAGGCGATGCGGAAGCACCTCGACAACCTGGACGCTTACGCCGACCTGGACGTTGAGTTCCACCTCTTAATTGCCTCGGCCACACACAATCCTGTTCTCTACCATCTGATCAGCTCAATCCGCGACTCTCTCAAGGATGCCATTATGGCAGGGTTACGCCGCCGCGATACGAAAGAACAACTCGAACGGGTCCAGGTACTCCACGAAATGATTGCCACAGCCATTGAGCGAGGCGACAAGCATGAGGCAGGCCAGGCCATGACTCAGCACGTTGGCGAGGCGGTTCAGTGGATTGGGGCATAAACACATGGGGACAGATTACCCGCATGTACCTGTACGAGGACACCCGAAAGCTGGCAGACGCGCTGAATATTCAAGCAATGGCAGGAGTCAGCGAGGCACTGGGTACGCCGATTGTGGGTTGAGTCAACTGAACGGCCCGATATGAACCACCCGGCAGCGTATCTCACGAAGCTTCGGCCCGTCGAGTTCCAGAAACAGGATGTTTTGATAACTTCCGAGTTGGAGCTTGCCGTTCTCAACAGCAATTACCAGACTCGTGCCGAGCATGGCGCTCATGAGATGGGCTTCTGCGTTGGGATTGTTGTTCCGGACATGTTTGAACGGGCGCAGGTTAGCAAATAAGTCCTGCGCGACATGGATCAAATCAGCTCGAAGCTCGTCGTCGTCTTCGCAGACAAACAGGGCAGCAGTGGTATGCGGTGTACTGAAAAAAGCCAGCCCGTCCTGTACGCCAGCTACCATCTCGGCAAGCTGTTGCGTAACGTTAACAACCTCCGCTTTCTGGCCCGTTTGCAGCGTGAGCGTTTTCATGTACACGATCCGCCTATCTTGTGCCGAGTAACTCGAACGGTTCCTCAAGATAATCTTTGACTTTCCCCAGGAACTGTGCGCCCTGTACACCGTCCAATACACGATGATCGACGGACAGAGTCAGCGTACAAACCGGTTGGATTGCGATCTGTCCATGCAGCGGGACCACGCGATCTGCGGTACGCCCGACAGCCAGGATCATCGGATCGGGCATATCGATAATGGCAACAAACGTATCGATGCCGTACATGCCCAGGTTGGAGACTACCATACTTTTCTCACCCAGATCATCCGGTCTGAGCCGCCCGAGGCGCGCGCGTTCTGTTGCGCCTTTTAGAGCTGCGGATACCTCAGCTAAGGCCAGTCGATCGGCGTTTGGGATAACCGGAACGACCAGCCCGGACTCCGTATTGACAGCAACCCCGATTCCGATGGTCTGACGCTGGATCAGGCCTCCGTGCCCGCAGCTGCGATTGACAACCGGCATATCGACGATAGCGAGTGCGCAGCCTCGGATGATGATGTCTGTGTAAGTCGGCGCTCGCTCCCAGCCGAGCTTCTCGGTGCAGTAGCGTCGCAGCCGATCCACCTGCGCCATGTTGACATCGACCATCAGGTAAAAGTGGGGAACGTGCTGCTTGCTGGCCTGAGTGCGGGCTGCCATCGTTTCGCGTATCTTCGTGAGCGGAACCGGTTCAGGAGTTTCCGGCGTTCCAGGCGGCTGCGCAGCCGCTGTCTCTACATCCCGGGCAATGATCATGCCGCCGACGCCGCTGCCTACCATACTCCCTAGATCGACGTCCAGTTCTTGGGCGAGCCTTTTTGCCTTCGGCGAAGCATTTACACGGCTACCACGCCCATCGGCGGGAGAGGCTTCAGGCGGCTGCGCTTTATGCTGTTCGGCATAACGGCGCACATCCTCGGCGACGATTCGGCCACCGGGGCCACTGCCCTTCACGTGGTTCCGCACCGCGTCCAGTTCGATCTGCAAATCAGTGGCAATACGCCGCGCGACTGGCGATATTCTTGGTTCTATCGAGGCCGTCTGTTCCTCGACCGTCTGTATTCTGCCAACGACCTGTTGGGGCAGGACATTGCTGCCAGCGGGCGCTAGAACCTCTACCAGTACCCCGTCGACAAACGCCTCAACTTCCACGATGGCTTTATCGGAATCGACATCAAAGAGAGGCTCGCCCCGCCCGACCCGATCACCAATGTTCTTGCGCCAAGCAACCAGTTGCAGTGAGGCAATTGCTTCGCCAATCTGGGGCACGACAACGTCAACCGTCACAGCATCCCCCTCAGTGACTCAAGGATCGCCCGCCGGATGCGCCCTTCGTCGGGAACAACAGCCGCCTCCAGGACCGGCGCAAATGGGATCGGCACATCGGGCGTCGCCACGCGCCGAATGGGAGCATCCAGATAACCTATGGCGTGTCCCGCTACGTCGGCAGCGACCTGTGCGCCCCATCCGCCACGCTCATTGGACTCTTCCACAATGACCAGCCGTCCGGTTTTCTTGACCGACCCTAAAATGGTTTCCATATCGAGCGGAACCAGGCTGCGCGGATCGATGACTTCGACGCTGATGCCCTCAGATGCCAGGTTTTCGGCGACGTTCATCGCGCGATGCAGCATCAGCGAATTCGCCACGACGGTCACATCCTGCCCGGGGCGCTTGACATCGGCAGAGCCGAGCGGGATCAGATACTCTTCTGCCGGAACGTAGCCTGTACTGAGGCTGCTCCGCACAAGCTGCCGACCTTTGCTGCCATACAGGTGCTTGTGCACACAGAACAGCACCACGTTGTCGTCACGTATGGCCGATTTGAACAGTCCCTTGGCATCATAAGGCGTGGCCGGGGTGACAATCTTGAGGCCAGGGACGTGGAAGAAGAAACTTTCCATCGCATTCGCGTGTTGCGCCCCACGTCCTGACGCGCCTGTCGGCATCTGGAACACGAGCGGGATTTTGACCTGTCCGCCGGACATATAGCGGAGTTTGGTACACTGCTGCACGATCTGGTCAAAAGCAGTGAACAGGAAATCGCCGTACTGGAAGTCGATAACAGGGCGCATACCCTGGATCGCCGCCCCGATAGCCAGACCGATGAATCCGGCCTCAGAGATCGGGGTATTGATGATCCGCTCCGGCCCGAATTCATCGACCAGGCCGAGTGTGAACAGGAAGGACCCGCCAATACGAATGTCCTCACCGAGGACAAAGACTTGCTCATCGCGGTGCATTTCCTCCCGAATGGCTTCGCGCAGAGCCTGGACAATTGTCAGGTCTCGCGCTGCGATGGGCTTTTCAACAGGCGTGACTGCCGGTTCGGGATCAGGCATATACATCCTCTAAGGCGGAGTCTAGGGGTGGTTCAGGGCTGGACAACGCAAAATCCACAGCGTCGTCAAGCACGGCATCCACACCGGATTCGATGGTCGCAAGGTCAGCCTCGGTAAAGCGGTTGTCTCTGGCAAGGCGTTCGCGGAAGGCCGGAATCGGATCGGCTTGCAGCCAGGCTTCGACCTCTTCTTTGGGCCGATAGGCCGCGGGATCGTCTCGCTTGTGCCCGCCCCGTCGATAGGTCAGGCACTCAATGAGGGCCGGGCCTTCTTGCCGGGCGCGGGTCGCCATCTCAAACACTGTATCGTATACGATCATCGGATCATTGCCGTAAATGCTGATTCCCGGCATTCCGTAGGCACTGGCGCGGTCTGCGACATACTCAACCGCCATGACCTCGCTGATGTGAGTCGAAACGCCGTAGAGATTGTTCTCGCACAGAAACAGCACGGGCAGTTTCCAGATTGCCGCGAGGTTCAGAGCTTCGTGCCAGTCGCCCTTGTTGGCGGTCCCTTCGCCGAAGAAATTGAGTACGATCCGCCCGGACTTATTCCGCTTGAAGGCAAAGGCCATCCCGGCAGCAATCGGGGACGAAGCCCCGACTATCGCAATGGCAGGCAGCGCGCCGACTGACAGATCCCCGACGTGCAGCGACCCCCCCTTCCCCTTGCAACATCCGGTTGCCTTCCCAAAAAGCTCGGCCATCAGCGCCCTGGCGGTAACGCCCTTGGCAAGCGCCTGACCGTGCCCCCGATGGGTCAGCGTGATGACATCATCCTGGTTCAGCGCCAGGCACGCGCCGACTGTGGTCGCCTCCTGGCCCAGCGACAGGTGAATGGTTCCAGGCATGATGCCTTGGAGAAACAGATCGTTGACCTTTTGCTCAAAACGGCGGATCAAAACCATTCGCCGGTACACCTCGGTGAGCAGATCCGCACTGTAAGAGGCCAGATCTTTGGCGGGCGGTATGTCTGGTTTACGAATGCGCATGAATTGCCTTCTTCAAGGTTGTTGTCCTACTCCTGCTACATCTCCTACACCATTTGTGCAAGTTGGGCCAGCCGGTGGCTGTGGCGGGCCAGATCGCCTGTTATAGCGCGATACACGTCAAAGTATTCGTCGTAGCGCTCGTGTAGCCGAAGATCGGGCTGCAAGACCTGCTCGGTCCGAGAACAAGCCCTAACGGCAGACACGGGATCGGCGAAAAGCCCGACTGCAACCCCGGCTAGCATCGCAGCGCCAAACGCCGCATCTTCCACGCCGGGTTTGCGAAGCGGCTTACCCAGCACATCGCACAGCACTTGCCGCCACAATGTGCTGCGCGCGCCGCCGCCCACCAGGTGCAACTCCGTGATCGGTTCGCCAAGTGCCTGGACGATTTCCAGGCATTCACGGATCGAGAAGGCGACACCTTCCAGGACAGCCCGCGCAAAATGGTTGAGCCGGTGCTGCGCGCTCACGCCGACGAAGTCGCCTCTCAGGTTCGGATCCCAGTGTGGTGAACGCTCGCCCATGAGGTACGGGTGGCAGATGAGACCCTGTGCGCCAGGCGGTGCGTCGGCGGCAAGCTGATCGATCAGCGCGAAGACGCTAATTCCCTGATTCTGGGCAATTTCGAGCTCGCGGCGGCAAAATGTATCACGAAACCAGCGCATGGTCGACGCACCCGAATTGGTGGCTGTAATCGTGAACCAATTCCCGTCCACGACATGCCGGTAGGTGATGGCCTGCCGCGAAGGGTAGGGTCGGGCGGTGACGATATTCACATTGGCGGCGGTACCCAGCTTGACGATACACTGGCCGGGCTGAATTACGCCGATCCCGAACGCCTCGACAACCGAATCGCCGCTGCCCACAGCCACCGGCGTGCCAGGCTGCAGCCCCAGGTTCTGTGCGGGTTCGGGGCGTAATACGCCACTCAGCGCCTGTGGTGATGCAACCACCGGAAGCCAATCCGGAGAAAAGCCGACCAGCGTACATAATTCTTCGGACCAACGGTCCGCTATCACGTCGTAGAGTTGCGTGCCGATGGCGTCATAGACATCAGTCTGATACACGCCCGTCAGTCGATAGCGCACGTAGTCTTTGGTCACCAGAATCTTTCGCAGCCTGGACCAAACCGCCGGTTCATTCTCCCGGAGCCAGCATAGCTGAGTCAACGTCCACGAGGGATTAACCCGGCTGAACGAGATTTCGAATATTCGCTGCCCACAAGCCGTTTCCAGGCGTTCGGCCTGCGGCGTGCTACGCAGATCCGACCAGTGAATCACCGGGTACAGGATGCGCCCTGACTCGTCCATCAGCGCCACGTTATGGGCTGGCCCGGCAATCGAGATCCCGGCGATCAGGGCTGGATCGATACTGGCCGTTGCCATGCAGCCCCTGACCGCCCGGCACGCCGCGTGATACCAGTCCTCGGGGGCCTGTTCCGCCCAGCCGGGACGTGGATAGCGAGTGGCGTAAGCCTGTGCAGCACTGCCGAGAACAGTTCCATGCTGATCGATGAGGATGGCCTTACAATCGCTGCTGCCTACGTCCAGGCCGATCACATATTTCATAGACTTGCCGCTCATACCACCGCAATCACGCGAATCGGCGATCCAGAACACCCTTTAAGCTTCAACGGCAGCGCGATCACCTGACACCGGCGACTGGGAATTTGATCCAGATTCGTCAGATTCTCGATGATGAGAATGCCCTTGGGTAAGAAGGTGCGATGCGCTGGGAACTCTGCCGAGGCCAGATCAGTCGGGTTGACCCAATCCGGATCGAAGCTCTCGACTCCGAGCGCGCGTATCGGCTTTGAAGCCAGATAGTTTACCGCACTGCGCGCCAGATACGGCCAACCGTTTTTCCAGTAGCCGGAAGCAGCCTCACCGGTTGTCCAGTGCTGCGAATGTCCGGTATGTAACAGCACGATGTCGTCTTTCTGAATCGTTTCACCGGTGTCCACTTCCCACCGCGCGATGTCGGATTCTTCGATGCCCACGCTACCTTGCTTCCCTCTCAGATCAACGACAATAGCCGGCCCGATCAGGCAATCCGGCAAAAGTTCATCTACCCGTTGCAGCGCGGAGAAGAAATGAAAGGGAGCGTCGCAGTGTGTGGCAGTGTGAATGCTCATCTGCATAATTTCGACGTTGGCAATGTCGCCTTTGGACTGCGCGAGATAGGTCTGGAATTGAGGGCCAGGAAACCCGATCGGGACCGGGATACCCGGCTCAACAGGTTGGGACAGATCGATGACCCGCGTCCCCTGAATGTTAATCGTCCCCATGCCATTACCTTTCCACGCCGCGCGCAATGCCGGGCGCACTACAACCATTGCAAATGCGGGCTGAACTTTGCAGGGGCACGGCCTGCCGTGCCCACTATTTCACCAGTGCTGTGCTTGTCCAGGAGCGAAACTGGTCTTACTTGGCCGCAGTCGCGGCGGACGTGGCCTCCATTGTGGCTCCTGGTACCTCCAGCCCGAAGTCCTTGAGCTTGTTATCGGCGATGAACTTCTTATACCAATCAGTGCGGTCTTGCCCACCGGCCTCGCGTTTTACCAGGCCCTCGGCGTCCTTGGGCAGAATCGACTCGCCCGGATACAGGTTCTTGCCAGGCTTGATCTTGATCCCCTCGCGCATGGACCGCACAATGGCCTGTACGGGTAGATAACCTGCCAGATAGGGGTTCTGGCCGACAGTCACGTCGACGTTGCCCTTTATCATTTGCTTCAGCCCCTCGGCCCCCGGATCGAACGAGCCGACGACAAACTTACCTTTGGTTTCTTCCTTGAGTCGGCCCAGGCTGGGCGTCTCGACTGCCGTCAACCCAACGAATGCGACGGCATCCTGGTTGGCGGTGTAGGCGGCCTGCCAGTTTGTGTAGTTTTGGGTCGCGTCGCATACCGTCTCGATAGGCCCGACGTAGCTGACGCTGGCTCCTTCAAAAGCGGCGCGGAAGCCCTTCTCGCGCAGGATATGCGGTTCGGGGCCGATCACGCATTCGCCGAGTACGATCTTGCCCTTGTCGCCGATCAGGCTGCGCACTTGCTTTCCGAGCAGGTTGCCGAGTCCTTCGGCATCCACGCCAAAGAAGGCCAGACGTTCGGTCTTCGGCGCATCGGCGTCAGCATTCAGGACGATCACGCCCTGTTGCACAGCGCGGTGCACCGGTTCGTCCCACACTGAAGGATCACCAGCGATGAACACGATTCCATCGGGTTTCGTCTGGAGAAGGTTGTCGAACAACGCGATCTGGGCCGGATTGTCGATATTGGGTGGGCCGGTAAATACCAGATCAACATCGTAATCTTTGGCAGCGTCACGCGCGCCCTGCTCCACAATCGCCGTGAATTCGATGCCGGTGACGTGGACGACATAACCGACGCGAACTTTCTTATTGCCCTGCGCGGTCACCGGGATGGTTCCGACCAAAGCGAACGCTATTCCCACTAAGAGGACTAATCTGAAGATAGATTTGGCTTTCACAGCAGGCTTCCTTTCTTAAATGTCAACATTTAACTTGCCATCAGGACCGGTAGTTTGAGCTGGCTTATCTCCTTTCTTATCCTTGCTTGAATATAGCGGTCCGGCGGCGATAAGCGCGGGTCAGGTAATCGACAGTGACGGCGATAATGATGAGCGCACCCGTAGAGGCGATTTGCCAGGCGGGGCGAAGGCCGATCAATGACAACCCATTCTGAATGCCGATGATCATGGCGATTCCAATCAGCGATCCCCAGATGGTCGCTGAACCGCCGCCAAGCTGCGCGCCGCCGATGATGGACGCGGCAATGGCGGAAAGCTCATATCCAGTGCCGCTCTGGGCGTCGGCAGCGCCCAGGTATGCCAATCCCAGTACCCCGGCGACACCGCACAGCAACCCACTCAGCGCCATCACGCTGACTCTCAGGAATTTGGTACGGATGCCGAGACGCACGGCAGCCTGTGAATTTCCGCCCATTGCCAGCAGGTGGCGAGCAAACCGCGTGTTGCGGAGCAACCACACGCCGGCCATGAACGTGATGAGCATAACGATCGTCATGTGGGAAACCGGCCCCAATGAACCCGCGCCGATCTGGAAAAAGCTGCTCGGCGGCAGATCGCGCACCGTGCGACCACCGTTCAAGCTCAACGCCATGCCCCGATAAAGCGTCAACGTGCCGAGGGTAACGATGATGGTGGGCAGTTCGAGCCACACGGCCAGCAACCCATTAAATGTGCCGAGGAGTACGCCCGCCAGCAGACCGAATGGAATGGTCAGCCAGGCGTCGAGACCCTGGTTTTTCATGAGGAGCGCCATCACAGTCATGACCATGTTGAACATCCAGCCCACAGACAGATCGACTTCACCCGCTGCCAGCACGAACGTCATGCCCACCGTGATCACGCCCAGAATCGCCATCTGCTGCGTGACAAGGAGGAGATTGGACGGCGTGAAGAAAAACGGCGACAGCAGCGAGAACAGCACAAAAACCAGTGTGATTGCCAGCAGTACCCCGATCTCGCGGACAGCAACGAGCCTTCCTATCATCGGCGTGCCGCGCAGCCTGCGGACGGTCTGCCGCGCTTTATCGCCGCCAGCCGCCGGTTCGCCCGATGTGGTCGTTGCGGGATCAGCCACGCCGTTCTCCGCGAGTCGCACAGAGAGTGTGCGCTGACCGGCGCTAAGGTCGCCCGCCATGAGTTCGGTAAGTAGCCCCTTGTCAAAGGCGTGCCGGGGCAGTTCGGCGACAATGTTCCCACTTCGAAACACGAGAATCCGGTCACACAAGGCCAGGCTTTCCTCGACCTCTGAGGAGGTGAAAAGCACCGCAACGCCATCGGCAGCAACCTGGTCGATCAGGCCGTAGATTTCACGCTTCGCGCCAACGTCGATGCCTCGCGTTGGGTCCTCCAGGATGAGCAGGCGAGGGTTCGTCGCCAGCCAGCGCGCCAGGAGCACTTTTTGCTGGTTGCCGCCGCTCAACCGGAGCACGCCTTTATCCAGGTTGTCAGTGACGATATGCAGATCGCCAATGTACTTCCGCCCGATCTGTCTGGCGCGGTGGTGGTCGATCACGCCTCGTCGAGAGAGCCAGCCGAGGACGGCAAACGTGATGTTATCCAGCACCGACCAGTTGGGCATCAAGCCCAGCCCGCGCCGGTCCGCCGGAACCATCGCAATGGCGTGCTGCATCGCCTGATACGGTGTCCGGATGTGGCTCGCCTTGCCGTCGAGCTTGATCGAACCGTCACCAGCAGGTTCGACTCCGAACAAGGCGCCCAGCATATCGTTCACACCAGAACCGACCAGCCCGGCCAGCCCGACGACCTCACCCGCATGTACGCAGAACGACACCGACTGTAGACGGCCTGGCAGAATCATGTTCTCGACTTCGAGGACGACGCTTGCCTGTGATCCTGAACGGCGCTCGAACAGCAGGTCAGTACGACGCCCGACCATCGCCGCCACAATTTCGGAGATCGTCGTCTCGCCCTTCTGCCAGGTGCCCACGTACTCGCCGTCACGGATCACCGTGATCCGATCCGCGATCTGGAAGACCTCTTCGAGCCGATGTGAAATGTAGAGGACCGTGATTCCCTGCTTTTTGAGGCGCTCGATCAGGCCGAATAGAACCCTGGTCTCGTGCTGATTGAGCGCTGAGTTCGGCTCGTCGAGGATCAGGATGCGCGCCTGATCGGTCAGCGCACGGGCGATCTCCACCCACTGCTGTTCGCCAATAGTCAGGTTCCCGACTTCGTCGGATGGCTGTAAGGTAACAGCCATCTGGGCAATGATGTCACGGGCTGCATCGCGGATAGCCCGGTGATCAAGCTGGAAGCCCCGCATACGCTCTTTGCCCACGAACAGATTCACATCCACAGGCAGCGCCGGGAAAAGTGCAAGTTCCTGAAAGACGATGCTGAGGCCGGCGGCACGTGCCTCACCGGGCGTGCCTGGGGCATAGGGTTGGCCCTTCAACAAGATTTGGCCGTTGTCATATGGATAGACGCCTGCAAGAATGTTCATCAAAGTGGATTTACCCGCGCCGTTTTCCCCGACAATGGCGTGAATCTCACCCTCACAAATGCTGAAACTGACCCCCCGAAGCGCCTGGACGCCGCCAAACGACTTGGAAATCGCAGTGAGCTGTAAGATCGGAACCTCGTTCATCGCCTTATCCCTACCGGCTCAACATCCGCTTACGGACAATCTGCTGGATAGCGACGGCGAGCAGGATCATGGCTCCGGTAGCCGTGATCTGCCACGTGGCCGGAAGGCCGAGCAGGATCAGGCCATCCTGGATGATCACGATCAGCGCGATCCCGATTAGTGTGCCCCAGACCGTCCCAGTTCCGCCTTGCATGGGGGTTCCGCCTACGACCACCGCCGCAATCGCCAGCAGTTCGAAGCCAACGCCCGACTGCGGCGAAGCTGAACGCAAATACGACATGCCGAGCACCGCCGCGATGCCGCACAGCAGGCCACTGATCGCCATAACCTGGATTTTACGGAGGCCGATGCGGATGCCGGTACGCTGCGCAGCGCGAACATTGCTGCCAATCGCCAACACCTGTCGCGCAAAGATTGTGTTACGCAGTGCCCATCCTGCCGCCACGCTAATCGCCAGAGCCACCAGCGCAATGTAAGGAATAAGGCCGATTCCTCCCGAACCAAGCTCGTAAAAGCTGCTCTCCGGCAGGTTTCCAATCGACAAACCACCGCTGATCAGGATGGTGAGACCACGATACAGGCTCAGGGTGCCAAGCGTCACGATGAGTGTTGGAAGCCGCAGCACGACAGCCAGCAAGCCATTAGCGACCCCGGCGAGCAGCCCGACCAGCAACGCTACGAACGCCGCGGCAGCCGGATCAAAGGTCGCCTTGGCGATGAGGATCGCCATGATGTTGGCGGCGAGGTTGTAGGTCGAACCAACCGAAATATCGATCTCGCCCATCGCAATGACAAAGGTCATGCCGGTTGCGATGATGCCTAGCATAGCGATCTGGCGCAGGTTCTGGAATACATTGAACCAGGTCAAAAAAGTGGGCGTCGCCAGCGCGAAAAATGCGCAGATGGCGACCAAACCGATCAGTACCGCAAACTCTTGAGAGCCGATCAGCGCACGGACGATATGCTTGAGGTTCCGACCAGTCGGTGACATCGTTTCGACACTCACCTATCCAACTCCGCAAGCGCCTGCTGTGCCTCTTCCGCGTTCAATACCTTGGCGTGGAAGTTATTGCCCCCTGCCAGAAACGAGACGCCGTACCCTTTGACGGTATGGGCGACGGCCATCGATGGCCGATCTTCCAGGGTCCGTGCGCGTTCCAGGAAGCCGAGGATCTCCGAGAAGTCATGCCCGTTGATTTCCTCCACGCGCCAGCCGAAGGCTCGCCACTTGTCAGCTAGCGGCTCGACATTGATCACCTGGTTGAGCGGCCCATCGACCTGATAATGGTTGTGGTCTACGAACACGGCCAGGTTGCCGAGCTTGAACTGCACGGCAGCCAGCGCCGCCTCCCAGATCTGGCCCTCCTGGCATTCGCCGTCGCCGATAATTGCATAGACCCGCCCCGGACTTTGTCGCATTTTTCGGCCAAGCGCCCGCCCGACGCCCTGCGACAGCCCGATCCCCAACGAGCCGGACGTTGCGTCCACGCCAGCCATGCGCATGTCGGGATGGCCCTGCAACGGGCTGCCAAGCCGTCGCAGCGACATCATAGTGTCTTCGGAGATCAGGCCGATCTCATGCAGCGCCGCATAGAGCGCGGGAGCCGCATGGCCTTTGGACAGCACGAATAGGTCGCGGTCGATCCAGCCCACATTGTTGGAATCAAGGCGCATCTCTGCCAGGAACAGCGCCGCGACCATCTCCACAATCGAAAACGATGGCGCTGGGTGTCCACTACCCGCCGCCGTCGTCATGCGGATGATGTTCTTTCTCATGTGGCGAGCAGCTTGCGTTAACTTCTCCTGGAGCACGCTGATCATGGCCTATCCTTTCTCTGCGCTTCTCGCCGGGCCAGCGCACGCCGCACCGCATCGGCAATATGCCGGGCAGACAGTTGATAATAGTCATAGAGTTCCGAGGCTTCGCCGCTTTGCCCAAATGTGTCGCGCAGCGCAACTGTTTCCAATGGGCCGAGTGCGTTGCGGGCCAGCACCTCGGCTACCGCGCTGCCCAGACCACCATAGCAGTTGTGATCCTCCGCCGTCACGATAGCGCCTGTCTCCCGCGCCGCGCGAATCACCGCTGCTTCATCCAGCGGCTTGACCGACACCATGCTGATCACCCGTGCGCTGATACCATCCTGCTCCAGATACTCTGCGGCGTTAAGAGCCTGCGCCGCCATTCCGCCGACGGCAATCACGGTTGCGTCGTTCCCTTCACGAAGCGTCAGGGATTGACCGATCTCGAATGGGGCTTCCGGTTGTGTAATGAGAAGGATCGCCGCTCGCTCGAGGCGAATATAGACGGGGCCATCTCTGCGTATTGCTGCCCGCAGCACCGGCAGGACCTGGTTGCCGTCGGTTGGCACGAGGACGGTCATCCCTGGAATGGCTCGCGTCAGCGCAATGTCCTCGATAGCCTGTGCTGTGACACCGTCGGGACCGACATTAATGCCGCTATGGGTCCCGATAATTTTCACGTTGTTACCGGGATAAGCGATGCTGTTACGGAGCGGCTCCCAGGGCTTGCCGACTACGAACATGGCAAAGCCCGTGACCAGCGGTATCCAACCCTCTCTGGATAGACCGCTCGCCATACCGATGGTGTTCTGCTCAGAGACGCCCGTGGAGAAGAACCGATCCGGAAATGCCTCGCGGAACCTGATTGCCCCGGTTGAGCGCGACACGTCGGGGCACAGGACAACCAGATTCGGGTAGTCCTTGCCGAGCGCCACGAGCGCATCACCCAGCATGGCGCGTTGTTCGACGGCTTTCATGTTTTCATTTTCCGGCATCCGGGGTACTCCTATCGCAGTCCAGGGCGCTTTATAGTGGATTGAATCGCGCTTTCAGATAGATTGGCTGACCACTGGCGGCTGACTCATAACCCGCCTGTACCACCGCCAGGCTCCGGCGTTCGCTGATTCCAGTCGTCGGGCCGACGGATTCGCCCGCCACGTAATCGGCGAAGGCTTCAATCTCCTCGGCATATTCAGACAGCGGAGCCGGATCGAACGTGATAGATAGCGGTTCATGGTCAGCGCGGTGAACCTCAGCGCCGGTCTTCCAGGCGCGCAACGTGCCCTGATCGCCGTAAAGCGTATAGCCTGCCAGCCGCCCGGCCAGGTGTGTTTCACAGGTCTGGAGCACCGAGACATGAATACCGGACTCCATCGTCAACAAGCCGCTCATCGTCCCTTCGATGTCGGGTCGCTCAAATGACCGGGCATGGTGTTCGCGCAGATACACGCGCTCGACTTCGCCCAGGATATAGCGCAGTTGAGCTATGCTGTGAATGCCATGCAACATCCACGTCCCGGTCCCGCCCTGTTCCGGGATGGTCAGCCAGACGCGCCGACCCGGATAGCCGAACTGCCGCGCCTGGAAGCCGCTCGTGAAGCTTGCCGCCGTCAGCTCCCCGACATACTGCCCGGTCTGCACGACGGTGCGCAGGAATCGCGCCAGCGGTGTGTAACACAGGTTCTCGGCCACATACAGCTTCACGCCGTTTGCCTCAGCAGCTTCGATCATGCACGTAGCGTCCTCCACTGTCATCGCAATGGGCTTCTCGACCAGAATATGCTTTTTCTTCGCTGCGGCCAGCACTGCCATTGGTCGGTGCAACTGGTGCGGCGTACAGATCGAGACAGCATCCACTACGGGATCGGTCAGGGCCTCTTCCAGATCGCAGTAAGTCTTGGAGATACCCAGCTCGGCGGCTTTGTTTGCAAGAAAGGCAGCGTCCTTATCGACCAGACACTCCACAATGGCCTTGCGATTCAACTCGCGGATGGCCTCGACTTGCCGCTGACCGGCCCAGCCAACGCCGATAATCGCCAGGTGGATCATGCCGTTTCGCGCTCTTCCATAATGATTTTCAGGACAGTGTTACGATGGCGACGCGGCATGTTGAACTGATCGACTGCCAATCGCTCGCCGATGAAATACTCAAACTCGACACCATCGACTACCTCGTTGCTTGCTCGCGGATTTTCTGAGAACACCTGACGTACATGGGCGCGAACGCCCGTCAGGTAGCCGTGCAACCACTCCAGCCATTCGGACACGATTGCCTTGCCTTGCAACACCGGTCCATGCCCGGCAACCAGCGTTTCGATGTCCAACGTCATCAGTCGCGCCAGCGACTGCTCAAGCTGCCGTCCATCTCCTTCACCAATCGCGGGGACGATGCCGGTCACTGCTGTGTCGCCCGCGAATAACACCCGATCCTCCTCGAGGTAAACGCAGACACTGTCTTCGCTGTGTCCAGGTGTCGAGAATATAGTCAGCGTCTTGCCGCCAAGGTCGATACGCGCCTCGCCAGCGAAGGTGATGGTCGGCCACAGCGCTCGGCCCGTGGCCGTATCCTGTCCTTCGCCAGTGTGCTCACCCCATCTCGGAAGCAGTCGCCGCATGACAGCCGGAGTCTGCACGTGGGCGAATACTTCGCCGCCCGCAAAGACTGGTCCACCGAGGACGTGATCGCCATGCCCGTGCGTCAGGATGACGCGATCCGCCGGGAAACCGTGGTCGCAGATAAATGTCGCCATGGCTTCGCCCTCGTCGGGATAGTTGCACACGTCAATGGCAACCGCTCTGCGCGTCCCGAACACGATTCCGTTCTTCCCATCGACAAAACGATGGGCGACGCTGTACACGCCTGGCCCGATCTCGGTGAACACCGGACTATCCCTTCAATCCTGTCATCACGATCCCCTCGACTAGGTAGCGCTGGGCAAAGAAGACCAGAATCACGACGGGGATCAGCGCCAAGCTCACACCCGCCAGTACAACCGAAATGCTGCCCACGTCCATGTATCCGCGCAGATTGACAATGCCCAGCGGAATAGTGAATTTGTCCCAGCTATTAATGAAGATCAGGGGCCGGAAGAACTGGTAGAGAGGTGAGATTATCTCGCACCAGGGAGCAAGGAGGACGTGAGGTAGGATAGGGGTATGAACACAAAAACCCTAACCAACTCACGACCTCAACTGGAAACTTTAGCATGTGTGA
>Ga0070741_10005369_pt1 | contig 28559 bp, 19 predicted proteins | sample Coa_R1_4_FD_66440 | JGI IMG/M metagenome (GOLD analysis project Ga0070741, IMG submission 66440) | Surface soil microbial communities from Centralia Pennsylvania, which are recovering from an underground coalmine fire - Coalmine... | ecosystem: Environmental > Terrestrial > Soil > Unclassified ... | reverse complement strand
CCTCACGGCGATCATGGCCAAGCGGGTCGAGCCATCCGGGCGGGCCGCGGCTCCGACGCGATACTCCGAGCTCCCGGAGCCCGAGCGAGCCGCCGCCATCGTGGCCTGTCGTGAGCTAACGGACGCGATCTTTCCGGGGCTCGACCTGGCGCGCGAGATCTGCGCCGTGCACGCCCAGCGGCTCGGCGACACGATCCTCCTCCCGGATGCCGTCGACCTCGGGGGCTTCGCCGTGTGCCATTGGGGGGCGGGGTCCGAGGCGGGGAGCGGAGCCTGCTACGTCAAGTTCGGCGCCGTCCGGCCGGGTACCGACGCTCCCGACCGATTCGGACGGCTGCTCGACGCGTGCGAGGCCCTCGCCGTCAGCGAGGGGCTCGCGCGGCTCACCGCCGGCGCCAACATGGGCCGGGCCGCCGCTTACCGACAGCTGAGCGCGCGGGGGTTCCGGGCCGAGCTGGTCGGCGTGGCGATGGAGCGGCCGAACGCGCCCGGCTACAACCGCCCGGAGATCTACCTGATCGACGACTGGCGCTGATCGCGGCCCGGCGCTGGACGGGCCGTGCGCCCGAGCCGGCACGGCCGGACGAGTCGGCGGCATCGGACCGCCCGTGCCGGACGCCCGCTGGCCCCGTCCGAGCGGCGCGTGATGGAACGAGCGCGTCCGAGCTTGCCCGGTGCCGCGGTCCCCGGGGCGCCGGGCGGGCCGGCCCCCATCGTGCGGCCGTCACGGCGTGGCGACGCGCCCGGAGACACCCTCGCTCGGCGGCGCCCCGTACCGGGCGAAGCGCTGCCGATCCGCGGCCGGGTGCCAGAAGGCGGACACGGAGCGGCCACCCTGGACCGCCAGGCCGACGCCGCCGACCGGCGCCGAACCCTGTGCCCGCGCGATTGCCCGAGGGTGCGCCAGCACGGTGAAGTGCGGGTTGTCGTAGACGACCACCCACGGCGCGGGGATGTCGAGGCGCCCCGACGGGTCCGGGTGGGCCCAGTAGAAGTCCTTCTCGAGCAGGATGAGGTCGGCCCCGCTCTGGTCGGGCACGCTCCAGTCGAGGCCGCGGGTCGTGTAGAACCCGTTCAGCCACTCGGCGGTCGGGACGGGGTACGAGACGTCGAACCGGGCGTCCAACGAGACGCGGAACCGCGGATAGAGCCGCCAGTACACGAACTCGCCCCAGAGGAACGGCGTGAACAGCCGCCCCTCGAACGGCGACGCGGCGAGGAACTCGACCGCGTGGACCGGGTAGGGCGGGAGCTTGAGCGCCGACGCGGGCTCGTCCTCCGCCGGAACGCGAATACGGAGCGGATCGGTGTCCCGGGCGAGGAGGGCCAGGTGGAGCGCGGCGCCGACGAGCAGCCCCAGCGGGAGGCCCGCGTCGGCCAGGACCCGCCAGAGGCCGGGCGTCCGGCCCCGGGCCAGGCGCGCGGCGCCCGAGCTCCGCCACCACGCCGACAGCGGCCCGGCGAGGAGGAGCGGCAGGTACACGGCCGCGCCCAGCACGAACAGCGGCTGGTGCTTCAGGTGGCGGAAACCGACGTAGAGCAGGACCGCGAGCACGAGTGGCGGCACCGCGGCTGCCGGGGGCCCGTCGGCGGCGTTAGGGATCGCGTGCGAGCCATGGGGCAGGCGGCCGGCCGGCTCCCGCCCGAGGCCACCGCCCCGGGACGGGTCCGTCCCGCCGGTCGTCGCCGCCCCCGGCCGCGTTCGCCCGAGCCAGGTCGACCATGCCCAGACGCCGAGCCCGACCAGCGTCACGACCGCGAGCGCCTTGGAGACGAGGAAGTCGGCGCCCGCGAGCGGGACGGGCTGCCACTCGTCGATCATCGCCTTGTTGCGGATCGTCGCCCACATGAACGGCCAGTAGCGCCAGCCGTACGGGTTGACGAGCGAGACCGCCACCATCCCGCCGGCCGCGGCCAGGTACGGGAGGGCGCGGCGGGTCGCTCCCGCGCGGGCCGTGACGGCGGTGCCGACGCCGTACAGGAACGCGAGGCCCGCGCCGGCGAGGAAGCCGCCGTGGAGGTTGCTCCAGACCAGCCCGAGGGGGACGAGCCACCAGAGCCGGCGCGCCCGGTTGCCGTGGCGGACCGACTCCAGGAGGGCGAGCACCAGCGCGAAGAACGCGAACGTGAAGTTCTGCGGACGGCCGGTCGTCAGGAACCCGCTCTCGAGCCGGGGCACCCCCGCCAGGAGCACCGTGAACGGCCAGAGCGGCGAGAGCCCTCGCCGCCGAGCCGCCCAGAAGACGGGGACGATCGTCGCCGCGACCGCGATCGCCTTGAGGAGCGTCAGCCCGGGCTCGCCGGCCACCCGCATGACCCCGTAGAACACGACGCCAGACAGCCACTCGTGATCGATCCAGGGGTAGCCGGGCGCCGTGTAGGAGAAGTCGTCACGATACGGGAACGCGCCGGACGCGAGCCAGACCGCCGGCAGCGACCAGCGCCCCCACAGGTCGATCGACGCCAGGTTCTCGGCGGCGAGGATCGCGCAGAGGAGGGACCAGGTCGCCGCCGCGTAGAGGAGGTACGGGAGCGCCTCGGGGCGGCCGGGCTCGGTCGCGACCGCCCTCGGGCCAGGCCACGGCTCGGCCGAGCGCCCGGCCGGAGCCTGGCCGGCGGCGTTCGCCGCCGCCAGCTGCGCGCGCCCTCCGGACCGGTGGCCCATGGCTCGCCCGACGCTACCACACCGGGCCGTCATCTCACGCAACACGGGGCGCGCGGTCCGCCGGGTCAGGCCGGGCGCGCTATACTCTCAGGGCGACTCCGCCTGCTCTTTGACTTGATCGGCGCCAGAGGGAGCCGGATGGTCGCCGGCCCGCCGGAGACGGTGGGCCGGAGGAAAGTCCGGGCACCGTCGGGCAGGGTGCTGGATAACGTCCAGGGGGGGCGACCCCACGGACAGTGCCACAGAAAGCAAACCGCCGGGCGCCTCCGGGCGCGCGGTAAGGGTGAAACGGTGCGGTAAGAGCGCACCAGCGGCTCGGGCGACCGGGCCGGCTCGGCAAACCCCACCCGGTGCAAGGCCGAATAGGAGGGCGAGTCCCCGGCGACGGGGGCGAAGGGCGGCCCGCTCGGGCCCTCGGGTCAGGCCGCTGGAGCGGCCGGGCAACCGGCCGTCGAGAGGAATGACCATCGCGCCGACCCGGCGACGGACCGGCGCACAGAACCCGGCTTACAGGCTCCCTCTGGCGCTGTTTCCTTTGGTGACGCGGACACCGAGCGGTCCGCCTGCGGGGACACGGATCAAGGGCGCCCAGTGGGTGCCGGGGGGCTCAGACTGGGGTTCAAACGCGCCAAATCGGCTGACGATACCGCACGGGAAGTAGTCTAGCCGCTGAAGGCGACGTGTCGCGGGGCATCGCCCGCCTCGATCCATTCGAACCGATGCTCGACCCCGTCGTCGACGTCGCGGAACACGTAGAGCTGGAGTGGCACCGTGGCACGACCCACCAAGGTGACACGCACGTGACCGTGCGCGTCCACCTCAACCGCGGCAAGGTGCGTCTCCACCTTGCTCCTGGCGTACTCGGCAATGTGGTCATACGAGACGTACGTCTTCGGGTGGCGGGGCATGAGGGTCTCCGCCTGCCGCAACACCTCCTCGAGTTCGGCGGGCGCGAGGTCGCGCAGGAAGTGCGAGTGCGTGATCGCGCCACCGAAGAAGAGGCTGTCCAGCCCGAGCCGCATGTGCGTCGCGTAGCGGCGGGCCATCGCCGGGAGGTCGTTCCGGCCGAGCGTGCTGCGGGTCAGGCCATTGAGGAAGTCCCACTTGCTCTCGCCGAAGCCGCCATCCCGATCGAAGAGGAAGCGTCCGCCGGGAAGCGTGGTGCGCGCCGCGGCCAGAGTCGGAAAGTGGTTGAACGCCACGAAGAACTCCGGGTGGCCAGGGATGGTGTCGAAAACGTAGTCGATCTGCCCGTAGGGCGCTGGCTGCCAGTCGACGTGGACGCCCGCCCACGTCTCGCCGGGGCACGTCACGTTCATCTTGAACGTGATGCCGCGCTCGAGCAGAAACGGAATGGCCCGCTCGCTCCACTCGTGGTTATGGTCGCTTAGCACCCGGGACGGCCGGATCCCCCACGTGTGAAGCCGGTCGTCCATCTCCCGCATCAGCTCGGCCAGGCGCGCGGTCGAGTATTCGCCCTCGTCGTCCCCGTAGAACAGGCTCACGTCGGGCTGGAGGCTGTGCGGGGAGATGTCCGCTCGACCCGCGTCGAAGAGATGCTTGAGGCGCTGGGCGCCGCTCGACTGGACTGCGCGCATGCAGACGCCCAGGTTGGGGACATGGCCGGCCGCATTGAGGACGTCCACGAAGACGAGATCCCGGGCGTCCTGCCAGTGGCCTTTGCAGTCGTCAAGCCGGAGACGGACGAAGGGGGGCATCGCCTTCATCACGAAGGGCTTCCGGGCGGCCCACACGATCCCCTTCCAGAAGACGTCGTCCAGGCCACGCGCGTGACCGAGCACATCGTTCAGCCAGACTTTGGGCGAGAGCAGCCACTGGACCACGCGCCCGCGACCGATTTGGCGCGTCACGAGCACCGGGGCCTCGTCCGCGACCAGCAACCCCGCGGCATCGCCGGTCCCCACCGGGCGGATGGTTGTCATAGGCGCGGGTCGCTGGAACGTCACGCCTGCGCCGGGCTCCCGCGTCCAGGTGAGGAAATGAGCGGTACTGACTGTCGTGACCCGACTGACCGCCTCGACCCCGTGGGGGACTAGCCCCAGCGCCTCTCGGTAGGCAGTCCCGTACCGGCGGAGGTCATGATCGAAGTTGATCAGGCCCAGGCCCGCCTGGACCGCCTGCAGGAGGGCTCGGAGGTCGGCCGCCCCGACTGCATCCCCTAGGTGCTCCTGAGCAATGACGACCGCCCGGTGCGGGAGCAGCGCGTCCGCGGCCAGGGAGCCCCGCGCCAGGTCGTGGAGGCGGTACGGGATCCCGAAGTGCGTCAGCGCCGCCAGCAGGCTGTCCGGCAGGTGCAGCGCCTCGGGCCGGCGGCTATCGAGCAGGACGACGAGCGTCCCGTTGCCACGGCTTTCCCGGTAGGTGTTCCGTCGCCCGGAGCCCATGCGCGATCTCCTCTGGTCAGGGTTTCGGGAGCGGACGTCGAGCCCGGAGGCCGGCAGGTGGTCCGGGGGGGGCCGGCCCGGTTCCGGATCATGCGAGCTGCTGGTGCAGCTTGGCGTTGAGCGCGTCGTTCACCCCGTCCCCGACCAGATTGAACGCCACCACCGTTAGGAAGATCGCGAGACCGGGGAACACGGTCAGCCACCAGCCGTGACGGAGGAATCCCTGGGCGCTGAACAGCATGCTGCCCCAGCTCACCAGGTTGGGATCGCCCAGCCCGAAAAAGCTCAGGCCTGCCTCGGTCAGGATCGCCTGGGCAACGTCCAGCGAGCCCGCGACCACCGCCGGTGGCAGGCTGTTCGGCAGGATCTCGCGCACGCACACTCGCCAGCCAGGGACGCCGGTGGCGTGGGCGGCCTCGACGAATGGCTGTTCCCGGATGGTGAGGATCGTGGCGCGCACGAGCCGGGCGGTCGGAGGCCACCCGAGCATCCCGAGTACAACGATGATCTGCTGGATCCCGCTCCCGAATAGGGAAACGACGAGGATCGCGAGGAAGAAGCGCGGCATCACCTGGAACAGCTCGGCGAGCCGCATGAGGAGCGCGTCGACCCAGCGCCCCTGAAACCCCGCCAGGCCCCCGATCGTCACGCCGACCAGGCTCGAGGTAAAGGCCGCCAGGCAACCGACCAGGAGCGACACACGCGCTCCGTACACTACGCCGCTCAGGATGTCCCGGCCCTGGTTGTCGGTGCCCAGCAGGTACTGGCGGCCCGGCGGAGCAAAGGCGTCGTGACCGATGCGGAGGGGATCGGTCGGGGCGATCCAAGGGGCAAGCGCCGCCATGGCGCTCAGCGCGAGCACCCACACCAGCGCGAGCGCAGCAAGCCGGTTGCGCAGGAAGCGGGCCAGGAAGGCGGTCATGCGAGCGTGGACGCTGGCATCAGTACCGGACCCGGGGGTCTAGCCACGCGTAGGCGAGGTCGGCTAGGAGGTTCGCGACGATGACCCCGACCGACACGACCAGGAAGATGCCCATGATCGTCGGATAGTCCCGCGCGAACATCGAGTCGTAAAGGAGTCGACCGACGCCCGGCCAGGCGAAGATGGTCTCAACGAACGCCGAGCCGCCCATCAGGTACCCGACGTTGAAGGCGATCACCGTGACGATCGGGATCAGCGCGTTGCGGAGAGCGTGTCCATACAGGACCCGCCGCTCTGTCAAGCCCTTTCCGCGGGCGACCAAGACATAGTCTTGGCGCAGCACCTCCAGCATGCTGGCGCGGGCCATGCGGGAGTTCAGGGCAAGGAATCCGGCGCTCAGTGTGAGGGCGGGAAGGAGGAGGTGCTGCGCGATGCTGAGGGTCCGGCCCCATCCTGACGGGTCGGCGCGCAGCGACACCATGCCCTGGGCGGGGAGCCAGCCGAGGCCGAGCGAGACCCCAATGATCAAGAGCTGGCCTAGCCAGAACACCGGCATCGAGAAGCCCAGGAGGCTCACGACGCTGGTCAGGTGGTCCAGCCAGGAGTAGGGCCGTCGTGAGGCGGCGACCCCCAGGCCTACCCCGAATACGGCGGCCAGCAGCAGCGCCGAGCCCGACAGCAGCAGGGTCGCGGGTAGGCGCTCCAGAATCAGGGCCAGCACGGGTTGGCGGTTGGCGAACGAGAAGCCCAGATCGCCCCGGAGTAGCCTTCCAAGGTAGATCAGCAGCTGGCGCCAGAGCGGCTGATCCAGGCCGAAGTCAGCGCGCAGCTGCTGCACCAGGGCGGGCGGCGCGGGGAAGTCCCCCACGATGACGGTGATCGGATCGCCCGGCGCGAGGTGGAGGAGAGTGAAGTTCACCACAACAACGCCGACGAGCAGCGGGACGGCCTGCGCACACCGGCGCAGGACGACCCGCGGCAGCGTCAACGCCTGCTCGTTCAACTGATTCGGTAACGGTTCGCCCCGCTCCTCACGGCTTCTCGCGCCCAGCGCGCCACCACACGCGGTCCCAACCGTTGAAGAACGTCACGCTCTGCCCGAAACCGCCGAACTTGGCGCTCCCGTAGTCGACGGAGCCCTTCTCGATGAGCACGACCGTGGGGACGTCTTCGGCCAGGATCTTGCCGAGCTCCCGGTAGGCGCGGCCTCGCTCCTCGAGATTGAAAACGCCGGCGGCCTTCGCGAACAGCTCGTCCACCGTCAGGTTGCTGTACCCGGTCGGGTTCACCCAGTTGTTGCGCGATTCATCCGTGTTGTACACGCGCTGGATCCCGGCGGCGGGATCGCCCGCCGAGGTGTACCCCTGCACCGTGACGTCGTAGTTCCGGGTCGCGTAGACCCGCTGATACATCACCTGGCGCTCGACGCCTTCGAGGACGACGTTGACGCCGATGTCGCGCCAGTTGCTGCGCAGCACCTCGGCGGAAGCTGGTAGGTCCGGCTGCTCCGTCATGTAGACCATCTGGAGGTCGAACCGCACCCCATCGGCCTTCTTTGGGTAGCCGGCTTCGTCTAGCATCTTCGCGGCGCGGACCGGGTCGAAGGGATATAGGCGGTCGTAAGTCGCCTCGGCGTTGAACGCCCACGGGAATCTGGAGTCGATCGGCCCACGGCCGGGCTGCCCGAGGCCGAACGCCGCCCGCTCGAGGGCCAGCTTCCGGTCTGCAGCCATCACGAGCGCCTGGCGCACTCGGCGATCCCTCGTGGGCCCGCGCTGCGTGTTGAACATGAGGTAGGTCTCGTTCGGCTGGTCGCTGTCTGTCTGCCACTGGAAAGCTGGGTTGTCCTTCAGCCGGCGGTGCTCCTGCTTCGGGAAAAAGGTGCTCTCGATGTAGTCGACCTCCCCCTTCTCAAAAGCCAGGAGCCGGCCGGCGGCGTCGGGGATGATCTTGAAGACGATGCGATCGAGATAGGGCAGCCCAGGGAGGAAGTAGTCGGGGTTCCGGACGACCGTCAGGTGGCTGCCGCGCACGAACTCGGCAAGCTTGAACGGCCCGGTACCCACCGGATCCGCGAGGTTGCGCGGATTCTTGAGGGGGTCCGTGCCCTCGTAGAGATGCCTCGGCAGGATCGGCGCCTCGCTGCAGCCCATCACGGTCAAGAACGGAGCGAAGACCTTGCGGAACTTCACCACCACCGTGTGAGCGTCCGGAATCTCGATAGCGGTGACGTCGGCGAACGCCTTCTGGGAGCGCGGATGGTACTTTGCGAGCATGCTCTCCATGGTGAACTTCACGTCGGCCGACGTGAAGGGCGCGCCATCATGCCACTTCACGTTGCGCTGGAGCTGGAATGCGATCTCCCGCCCGCCCTGTCGGATCTCCCACGCGCGGGCAAGCTCCGGCTGCGGCTGTCCTCTGCGGTCGACGAAGACCAGCCCATTGTAGAGAGTGCAGCCGACGCTGACGACGCTGTGGTCGGCCGTGATCGCCGCATTAAACATCGAAGGGTTGGCGCCGAGCACCTTGATCAGGGTGCCCCCGTAGCGGGGCCTCTCGGCCACTTGGGCGGGAACCTGTGACCCGAGCCCAAGGACGAAGGCCGTCAGGACGAGTGCGGTGACCAGCGATGTGGCAACCCGTCGAAGCATCCCGAGACTCCTTTCTCCGTGGACGGAGGCATCCTCCTGTAACAGACTGAGGCGTTCGCACGCCTCCGGCCGATCGCGGCCATCACGTGATGGTTCGGTTGGCGGGAGGCAGGGCCGATCGACCGAGGTCCGCCCGATCACGAGTGTGTCTCTCCGGCCGGGCGCGTTCGAGGGGAACAAGCTGGTCGAGCGCCGCAGGCTCGGCATCCGGCGCCAGCGGTACCGGGGCGGCAGGCGGAAGCCCTCCGGTCTCCCGGAAGCCCGAGCCGGTCAAGAGGCACACCACGGTGTCCGAGCGGGCGAGCCGCCCCGCCCGCGTGAGCGCCTCGACCGCCGAGGCACTCGCCGCGGCGGAGGGCTCGCAGACGATACCCTCCTCGCGACCGATCCGAGCTTGCGCCAGGCAGGCGGCCTCGTCCGTGACGGACACGGCGATCCCTCCGGAATCACGAAGGGCCCGGAGCGCATCGGGCGCGTCCGGCGGGATCCCGTGCTTGAGGTTCCGCAGGACCGTGTCGACCGTTTCATCCATCGCGATCAGCTCGAGCTCTGCCGCCGTCCGGAGCCCCTGTGCGAGGGCGCGCTCCAGCGTGTTGAACTGGGTCGGCTGCACGCCGGCCAGGCGCGGGACGCGAGTGATGCGCCCGGCACGTAGCAGGTCCTGAAAGCCGCGCCAGATGCCGAAGAGGGTCGCGCCGCCCCCGACCGGGACGACGACCCAGTCGGGCACCCGGCCCAGCTGCGCGACGATCTCGTAGGCGATCGTCTTAGGTGCCTCGGCCTGGAAGGGGTTGGCGACGCGCCTGGTGGTCGCGTCATACCAGCCGGGATCGTGCTCTAGCGTGTCGAGCAATGCCTCGATCTGGAGGAAGGTGCCCTGGAACTCGACGACCCTGGCGCCGAGGAGCGTGATCGGCGCCAGCCGCTCGCGGGGAGTGCCCCGGGGCACCAGGACCAGGCAGGGGAGGCCCGCTCGCGCGCAGTAGGCGGCGGCGGCCACGGCAGCGCTCCCGGTGGACGCGATGACGACCCGCAGCGCCTTCACTTCCCGGGCTCGTGAGATCGCAAGAGCGAGCGCGCGGGCCTTCTGCGAACCTGTGGGATTCAGGCCCTCGTTCTTCCAGTAGAGACGACAGCCCCAGTCCCCGTGCGCCCGGAGCAGTGGCGTGTCGCCCTCGCCGAGACTTATCTCATTGGCCGGATCGACGAGTGGCAGCAGCTGCCGGTACGCCCACATGCCCCCACCCGTCGGGGGCCACACGACGCCGTCCAGCGCGTACGCGAAGGTAAGCTTCCCAGCACAGCTCGGGCACCGGCGGACGGCCCGGTCGGGCGGGATCTCGCGGTCGCAGGTCTCGCACGTGACGCGGAACCTCGGCACTGCGGTCCCCCTCGGCTGAGGGGGACGAGGATCCGGACTCATGAACACGGCTCGGCGGTTCGTCTTGCCGGCGCGATCGTTCCGACCCAACACTCCACCTCGATCCGACTCCGGGGCGACTCGGACCTTGCTGCCCGTCCAGCGAGGGTGCTAGCATAACATGCATGAGATCAGTTGTCGTACCAGTTGTCATCGGAAGCCTCAAGCCCGGCGCGATGGGAAACCGCGGGATGGCCGGCAGTGGCGGGAGCGCTGGACCCCAGAGGTGAGCGCACGGCGACCGCACGCGACCAGCGTGTTTCGCCGAAACCGGCGCCGGCGACAACCGCGCGCGTAATGGGTCTCCGCGGTCGCACACCCGAGCGACTCCCAGTAGCCCCCCAGCCTGGGCCGGCGGCGGCCAGCGCGACGCTCCTTCGGCGGATCCCGAGCCGCCGAGTCACGGTCGAGGTCCACCACCAACTCCGGGAGCTCGTCGCATCGGGTGCCTTTCAGCCAGGCGAGCGACTCCCCTCGGAGCGGGATCTAATGGAGGCGCTGGGGGTTAGCCGCACTGCAATCCGGGAGGGTCTCCGTGGCCTGGAGGCCCTGGGGCTCGTGTCGGTTCGGCACGGCTCGGGCGTTTACGTACGCGACGGCGCGGCAACGGGATCCCGGCGACATCGGCTCCCGCAGACCACCCGCAGCCGTGAGCCGCGGGACCTGATCGAGGTACGGCTGATCGTGGAACCCTATATCGCGAGCCTGGCCGCGCTCCGGCGGACCCCGGACGACATCCGGCGCCTCAAGCGCGACATCGAGCAATTCCGGGCCGACATCGGCGTGGTCCGGCGACCGCCGACGGACCTTGGCTTCCACGTGAACCTATGCCGCGCCGCCCACAACCCGGTCCTCCTGATCATCGTGCGCTGGGTGATCGCCTTCTACGCCCGGAGTGGCCAGGTCCCGCTGCGGCTCGACACGGACCACCACGGGCGCATTTACGAGGCCGTCCGGGCCGGCGACGCCGAGACGGCGCGGCGGGCGATGCTGATGCATCTCGAGTGGGTACGGGACCGCCTCTGATTCGGTTGGGAGGCTCGGGGAGCGAGGCGGCGGCCGTTTATGCTCACTGTCAGGAGGCCGATCGACAGCGTCAAGGCGTCGATCGCGCGGTCATGGAGGAGGCGCGCTTCCTTCTTCATCGAGTTCGCGTCCAGGTCGTCACCGGCCGCGTCTCCGGCGGTGGCCAGCCGCGTGCTCCCAGGCCAGGCCTGGGTCACTGACGTTCGCGACGCCCGCCGATCTCGACGAAAACGACCTCGTCATGACGCGCGTATAAATCTCCGCCGGCATCCAGCTCGACATCTTTCCACCCGAGAAACACCGGCCCGGGGCTGCGCTGACAGGAGACGAGGCACACGATCTTGCCCATCCCCGGCACCGTGTCGGCGGCGAGCGCGGGCGATGCCGGCAGCGATGCGGCGACGAGCTAGAGGCTGACGAGACGGGTGAGCTTCATTCGCACCCTCCCGAGGGAGCCCGGGACGCCGCGCGAACGGGGCCCGGGCGACCTCCAGGCAGGCCAGTCACCGTCTCACGACACCGAAGCCGCCGTCAACGACGGCGGGAACGCCTCGGCACCGCCGCCATGCCGGGGTGGCGTGGATCCGACGAGCGGACGACGCGACCGGGACCGGCTTCCGGCCGGGGCGGCTGCCCCGAGCCGGGCGGCGCGTTCGAATGAGCGCCGCACGCCCGGGGAGCGGCCGGCCCGGGCGGGACGCAGGCGAGCCTCACGCCCGTGTCGGCGGTGTAGAATGCCGCCGTCGTGCCAGGCTTGAACTCCGAAGCATGCCCGACCGGCGCACGGCGCCGGTGGCGCGCACCCACGAAGGAGGAGGCGATGGCGGATCGTCGGAGACGGAATCGAGCGCTCGCCGGGATCGTGGCCGGCGCCCTCTGCGCCGGGTGGGCGATCGCGGCCGGCGCGCAGGACGGCGCGCCCGACTTGCCCGCGGACCTGGCGAAGGTCCGGGCGGCGCTGGAGAAGTACCAGGACCCCTACGTGGCCGTGCACGACGGGTACTTCTCGACGGTAGGGTGCATCTACATTCCGCGGCCCGGCGGGCCGGGTCAGGTGCCCTACGTCGCCGGCGGGATGGGGATCCACTTCCTCAATCCCCAGCTCGTCGGCCCGGTGCCGGATCCCATGCGGCCGCCGATCCTGCTGTACGAGCCGGTCGACGGCAAGCTGCGGCTGGTCGGCGCCGAGTGGTTCGTGCCGCTGGCGACCGGCGTGAAGGAGCGCCCGAGCGTGTTCGGCCGTCCGTTCGACGGCCCGATGCACGGGCACGAGCCGCTCATGCCGGCGGCGCTCCATCACTACGACCTGCACGTCTGGCTCTGGAAGACGAACCCCGCCGGGCTCTTCGCCCCGACCAACCCGGCGGTGAAGTGCGAGGGGTACGACCAGGCGGTGATCGAGGAGGCGCCGGCGCTCGTTCCGCATCCCTGAGCCGCGGCCGGGGCCCGGGCATCGCGCCCGGGATCCACGACGGGAAGAGCGCCACGGGCCAGGCTCTCCACCGCGAGAGCCGCCGTGGCGCCGCCGTCGACGGCGGGCCGGACGGGGATCGGCGGGTGGGGAGCCCTCGCGTCCGCTGACCGCGTCCGCCGCCCGGCCCCCGGGGGGGGGCCGGCGCGACCCGATCTGGGGCCGGCCCGCCCGCTGCCCCGCGGCCGCCCGGTCTCCCCCTCCAGTCGGCGCCACTCGCAAGTCCCGGATAGACTGGCCGGAACCCGCTTCCCGCGCTCGCCTGGCACCGGGGTTGCCCTCCCTCCGGCGCCATGCTGTGGAATACACCCTCCGACCCGTGGCCCGAGCTCCTGCCGACCGTGGTCGGCCGTGTGACGACCGTCGAGCCCGCCGACGGCGACGAGCCGCCACGCGCGTGGGTCGACTCCATCGGCCCACTGCGGCTCCCGCTCCCGTCGCTCGCCGAGCGGATCGCCCCCGGAGTGCGCGTGCGCCTGACGTATCACCGGGCGGGCGGCCTCCTCACCGTGGTGCAGGTCCGCGAGCTCCCGCCGGAGCCCTGAGCGAATGCGGCCGCTCGGCATCGTGGCCGGCGCGATCGTCGCCGTGGACGTGACGCCGCCGGACGGCACCATCCAGCTCTGGGTCGGGCACCCGGCGCCATCCGGGGTGCGACGCGTGCTGGTCGGCCCGCTGGTCGGGCGCCCGGGCTTGCTGTGCCCACGGCTCGCGATCGACACGCCCGTCGCGGTCAGCTACCAGCGCGCCGGCCGCGTGCTGCGCATCCGGGCGGTCCAGGTCCTCCGCTGACCCCGGCCGGCCGCCGGCGGCCCCGCGCCCGGCCGGTCCCTTCCGCGGTCGAGGACCCGGTCGTGGCGCCGGACGGACCCCCTCGCCTCGCGCGGACGGCCGGGTGCCAGGCCGACGGGCCCCGGGGCCGGCGGCGGCCCCGCCCCGCGCGCCCGCCGGGCCTCCGTCACCGCGCGGCCCGATGGGGGCGCGCCGGTCATTCCATCACCCGGGCACGCTCCCCTCGACCTGACGCCAGGCCCAGCGGCACATCCTCGGCACCGGTCACGATTTCCGGAAATCACGCGCCAGAATTTCCCGACCCACAGGGCCGTTTTCCACCGGCGCTGCCAGACGAACCGGATCCGAACCGGCGGCCCGCCGCTGGGAGGGGACGCGACGCAGCCGGTTCGCGGGATGCCGCCTGAGGCCTGCGGCGGATCGTCAACCCGCGGCCGCCGCCCAATGTCACCCGAATTACACCCAAGTTCCACCCGAAATCGTCCGGCCGTGCCCATAGACTCCGGCCGACGGGGCATCCCAAGAGCCACGCCCACTCCCTTAGAGCTGGGCCGCGGCCGGGTGGGTTGAGGAGCATCGCGCGAGGGGGGCCGAGGACGATGGTTGATCGTGGCACCGAGCGAGCCTCGGACCCGAGTCGCAGCATCCAGGAGTTCGTGCCCTTCAGCCACAACCGCCCAGGCGTCGCTGGCCAGTGCCGACTCCTGGTCATCGTCGCCGAGGGCCCTGACCCAGGGCGGTCAAGCCGGGAGGCAGCGTGATCCTGCTCCACGGGCAGCGTCATCCCGGGGCCGAAGGGCGAGCCCGATCGCTCGTGCGCCTCGGGGAACACCCTCGGCTGGCGTCGGGCCGCCCCAGGTGACGGATCGCCGGTGGTGTGTCGCGGCAGCGTGCCTGCTGCTCGGGGTCCCCCCGCTTGCGGAAAGCGCATCGTCGCCGCGCCTGTCCCCGGGAAGGGTCACCGCCGTGCGGTGGTCCGTCCAGGACGAGGCCACGGTCGTCCGCATCGATCTGGAAGGCCTCCCCCGACCCCGCGTCCGCCACACCCGGCAGAGCCGGCCGGATGGCGTGCTCGTCGAGCTGAGCGGCGCCCAGCTGGACATCCCGGTCCCCCGGGAGCTGGTCGTCGATCGGCTCCTGGCGGACCTGCTGGTGACAGACGACCGTGCCGGCACTGTCCGCCTGCGGCTCTCGCTCTGGCGCGCCGTCCCCTACACCATCCTGGAGACGCCCCAAGGCTTCGAGATCGTGCTCGGCCGCGGAAGCGTCGTTGAGGCCTCCAGCCAGCCCGCGACGGCGCCGGCTTCCCCTGAGGGCCAGCAGCCGACGCCGCCTCCCCCGGCGGGCGAGCGCCCGCTAACGCCCGGCGAGGGCGAGCCGCCTGCCGAGGGCCAGCCCGCGCCGGAGACCCCGCCCGCCCAGGCCGTGAGCTCGGCCTCACCCCCCCCGGAGTGGTTCGTCGAGGAGCGCTTTTCCATCGTCTCGCAGAGCGTCCGCGGCAATCGCGACCTGTCGTTCCTCAACCAGGGCGTCCACTACATCCAGGAACTCGACGCCGAGATCCGGCACCGTTTCGAGGATGGCCGGCAGTTCGAGGGGCGTTTCTCAGGGCTCCTGTCCGACGACTTCACACTGGCCCCCGGGCAATTCGCCCTCCAGGGCTTCCACCTCAAGCTTCAGGCGCCCGACTATGAGTTGGTCGTTGGCGACGTCCTCCAGCAGCTCAGCCTGTTCACCCTCGGCGTCCCCGTGAAGGGCGTGAGCGGCTGGTACGAGTTTGCCATGGGGCCCGGTCTCCGGATCACGGCGGTGGGGGGGCTCGTGAAGAGCCGGTGGGACGACTTCTGGACGGATCCGCCGGGCGAGGAGCGGACGCGGTACCTGGGCGCCGTCCGCCTGGAGCAGCGGCTCACCCAGGATATCGCGGTCGGCATCACCTACCTGCGGACCCGCGACGACACCGGCCGGCCGCCCGGGGCCCCGCCGCCCCCCCCGCCTATCGTGGACCCGGCCAACCCACGCAGCCTGTTCGACGTGCCCCCGCCGGTGACCCAGCGGGTGGGGAGGCCGCCGGTCTCGAACCAGGTCTGGAGCGCCGACGTCAAGGCTCGCTTCTTCGGCGGCGCCGTCGCCTTCGAGGGCGAGGTCGCCCGGAGCTGGGCCGACCTGGACCTCGACACTCCGGGCGGCCGGACGAGCGACGAGGCGTACGTCGCGCAGCTCGGCATCAACTACGCCGGGCTGCGGGCGACCGGCCGGTACCTCCAGGTCGACCCGGACTTCTTCTCCGGAGCGAACTTCGTCGTCGGCGACCAGCAGGAGTGGAACGTGCAGGCCGACTACGACTTCCCCCGGTGGGTCACCCTCGGGGGGGGCTACATCCAGACCCGCGACAACCTCCGGCATACTAAGCGCGCGACCACCGTGAGCCGCATGCCCGAGGGGCGCATCACGCTACGGGACCTGCCGTACCTGGTCAACCTCATCGTCGACGCCCGCTACCGTATGCGGGAGACGGACACCTCCGACGGGTCCGCGGCCGAGATCGCCCGGACGACCGGCGTCAACCTGCAGTACCAGTTCGGACCGGTGCGGATCGCCAGCGGGTACGAGTACCAGAAGCGCACCGACTCGATCGACCGGGAGCGCAAGGACCGCACCCGCGTGGTCAGTGCCAGCGTCGACGGGCAGTTCACCCTGGCCGGCCTCACCATCAGCCCGAGCGTCCGCTATGAGTGGTTCAATACCAAGCGTATCCGTGAGGGCGCTCAGGACACGACCAATCGCTACGAGGGGCTACTCACCGTGGACTGGCCGGGCCGGGCCGTCTTGACGGCCGCCGGTTACTACGCCGACAACCACGCGTTCTTCGCGACGGAGAGCCTGGTGCGCTGGGGGGCCCGTGCCGAGCTGCGGATCCGGCTCTTCGGGCGGGACGACCGGACCCTCACCGTCGCCTACGAGTACCGCGACAACGACTACTCCGAGCGGACCCGAAGCTACGCGGAGGAGATCGCCATGGCCCGGCTCGTCCTGCGCTACTAGGCCTCCGATGCGTCGCAGGCCTGCTCCCGGGCCACGCCCGGCCCTCGCCCTCGCGCTCGCCGTGCTGCTCCTAGCCGAACCGGCGAGATCGCAGCTGGTCAGCCCGGCCACACCCTGCCAGACCTTCTCGGTGGCCCAGGGGGACGAGGCCGACGCCGCCCACCTCAAGGCGCTCATCGCGGAGCTGGCCAACGCCTACGCGGGCAACGCGACCATCCCGACCCGGATCCTGCGCCTCGTCGACCCCGCGCGGTTCGTCACGAACTACGTCGAGTTCGCGCAGGCCCTCGAGCGCGACTTCGAGTTCCTTCGGAACCGCCAGCTCATCTGCCGCCGCGGCACGCTCTCCATCCGCGGCGACCTCGCCGTGCTCGAGTCTCTCTGGGAGAAGCTCGCCTTCCTCGGACCCGGGCTCGACCAGTTCCGGCAGCAGGCCGACGTGCGTATCCAGTTCACGCGCGTGCCCGGTCCCGGTGAAACGAAGGAGTGGAAGATCACGGGCTTCCTCGGCGACTTCTTTGGCGGGCCGCCAGGGCAGGCGGTCGACCTCGCCGTTACCGGGTTGCGCGCGCCCGCAGCCGTGCCGTTCAATCGGCCCGCCACCATCGTGGTGGACATCCAGAACCTCGGCGTCGAGCCCTCGACGACGTCGGCCGTCGTCCGCCTCTTCGACGTGACCGACCGAGCGCGGCCGGTCGAGCTCGGACAGCAGCAGGCCGGGGCGGGTCTCCGCGGCCCCACGGGCACCCCCCGCTCCGTCGCGATCGGCGTCACGTTCCGGGCGGCCGGGCGCCGGACGCTGCTCGCCCTCGTCGAGCCCCAGCGCGACCTCAACCCTCAGAACAACCGGCGGGAGGCCACCGTGGTGGTGGGCGCCGACGCTATCCTCAAGGTCATTCCGAACCCTCACACAGTGTCCTTCCCGACGGACCGGGTGACGGTCTGCGTGGTCGACCCCGATCAGGCAGGCAAGGCGCAGGTCAAGGTGCTCCTCCGGCACCAGCTGGTCTCGGGAGCACCTCTCGCGGGGGCCGAAGCCTCCACCGAGGATCGCGAGGAGCTCGAGCTACCGGCCTCCGACTCTCCGCAGGTGTGCGGCGAGGCCCCCTCCGCGACAGGCGTCTTCGCGGTCCTCCAGTTGGCAACGGGCTTCTTCAACTGCTTCGGAGGGGCCTCGCCGCAGCTGCCGACGCCGGGCAACCAAAGACTGGAGTTCCCCCACGGCCCCGAGTGCTTCTTCCCGGGCGGGCTCGCGTCAGGGCGTCTGACGGTCAGCTACATCGATCCCGTGGACGCGGCCGGGCGGGCCAACCGCACGATCAGCGCCAGCTTCGTGACGCGCTTCGCCAGGTTCTAGGTTGCGGCCGCTCCCAGCCGCCAGCCCGGCGCCACCCCATGTCGGCGCTTCGGTGCGCGCCGCGCGTCCCTCGCGGCCGGGGAGGTGATCGGAGCGGGGCGCGTCCCTGTCATTCCGAGCCCCGCAGACAGGCAGGCCCTCGGTCAGGCACGGCTCCACGTCGTCCCCCGGTGGGGGCGCCGGGCGCCGGGCACGGGCACGCCAACGGACCGGCGCCCGCGCGCCGCCGGCGTCTGTTCGAGCTCCGCCAGCAGGGCCTTGGCCTCCCGCAGGTCTTGCGTGTCGTGGCCCTCGGCGAACCAGCGGTGCGCCTGCGCCAGCATCCGGCGCGCCTTCTCTGCGTCGCCCTGCCTCTGCCACAGGCGGCTCAGGCTCACGGTCGCCCGCAGCTCGAGCGACTTGGCGCCCTGGCGGCCGGCGACCTCGAGGGCCGTGCGAACGCATGCCTCCGCCTCCGCCGATCCGGTGGCGCCGGCGTCGGGCGCGCTCTTCCGATGCCCATCCGGCGCGCCGCGCCCTGCCCGGCACAGAAGTTCCCCGCGCAGGCGATAGAGTTCTGCTTGGTGCATGCACTCGCCGGTGGTCTGGGTGACCGCCAGCGCCTCGTTCACGACGCTCAGGCCCTCCTCGGGGCGACCGCACTGGCGATAGGCCTCGGCGAGCAACGCCGAGAAGTACGGCCGCCCGAGCTCCTGCCCGACGGCTCGCAGACGGGCGATGCCCTGACGGATCTGGTCGACTCCCTCGGCCTGACGTCCCAGTTGCGTGACGACCCAGCCCCGCAGGATCGTCCCCATCGCCGCGAACTGGGGGATCCCCTGCGATTCGGCGAGCATGATCAACGCCTCGGAGTGTTCCTCGACGCCCGCCGGCTCCCCGCGCGCCTGGTGGAGGAAGGCGGTCCAGAATCGCGCGAAAACCAGGCCGAAGGGATAGCCGAGGTCCTGGGCGGTGCGGAGCGCCAGGTGGACCCGGGCCAGAGCCTGGTCCGGGTAGCCACGGTACCACAGGGCGAGCGCCGCCCAGCAGTGGCAGAGGATCTGCGGATCGTCGCCGTAGAGGAAGGCGAGCGTTCGGTGCACGGACGGGTCGTACAGCGCGAGACCCTCCTCCGCGTGGGTCTGCGCCCGGGCGAACTCTCCCTGGAAGAACAGGTTCCCGCTCTGCATCATGTGGGCGACGAGGAGGAGGCTCGGATCCCGCTCGCGACGGGCGAGGCGCAGCAGCTCCGCCGCCGACGACTGCTTGCGCTCGATCGAGCTCCGGCCGTAGTAGAACCGACTCAGCCCGACCACCACCGGGAAGATGTGCGGGGTGTCCCCGATCTGCCGACACAGCTCCCGCGCCCGCTCGTAGGCCGCCTTGACCTCCGGCGCCGTGTAGCCCCGCGTCATCATCAGCGGCACCGCGAGGGCGACCTGCAGCGCGAGCTCCTGCTCGGCGCGCTGGCCGGGATCGGGCAGGGCCCGGACCAGGTCCAGGCCCCTGCGGAGGAGATCGATCGCCTCCCGGTTCGCCGACCGCTGCACGGCGTTCTGGGCCGCCTGCGCCAGGTACTGCACCGCACGCCCCGGCGCCCGGCCCTGCTCGAAGTGCATGGCAAGCTCGGCGGCGATCGCCCCCGCCTGCTCGCCATGCGCCGCCTCGAGGCCCTCTCCGATGCGACGATGCAGCTGCAGGCGCCGCGCGGCTCCCAGCCGGTCGTACAGCACCTTCTGATACAGGGCATGCCGGAAGCCGTAGCGCCCCGCGGCAGTCCCGTCGCGCAGTGGCTCGGCACCGCGCCCCGCCAGGAAGCGGCCGCGGCGAGCCAGCGCTTCACACCATTCCTCGGCGCGGTCGCGCGGCTCCACGAGCCCGGCGGCCACCGCGATCACCGAGAACTCGAGCCCCGCCACGCTGGCCACCTCCAGCACCCGTTGCTCCTCAGGGCTCAGACGGTCGAGCTGGCGCTCGATCAGTTGGCGCAGGGAGTCGGGCACGTCGGCCGCGACCTTCTCCAGCGGCACGCGCACCTGCCAGTGCCCCGCCACCTCCCCGATCGCTCCCCGGGCGGCCAGGTAATCCACCATGTTCACCATGAACAAGGGGTTGCCGTCCGTGTTCTGGTGAATGAGCCGTGCCAGCTCTCGATGTTGTGGTGCCGCCTGCGCCGCCGAGCCGAACCGCAGGATCAGGTACTGGGCAACCTCGGCAGCGGTGAGGCCCCGCAGCGACAGCTCGACGCACTGGCCGTGTCCCTGCAGCTCCTGCTTGACCGCTCGGAGGGGGTGCCCGCCGGCGATCACCTCCGCCAGCCGACACGTCCCGATCAGGAGCAGCCGGGCCGGCCCGTGCCTCTGCGCCAGGTACCGGATCAAGTCGAGCGTCGAGTAGTCGCTCCACTGCAGGTCCTCCAGCCACAAGACCAGCGGGTGCTCCGCGCTGAGCGCCTCCAGCGCCTCGGCCATCTCCCGCAGCATCCGATCGTGGAGCGCGCCCAGAACCTTGCGCCGCAGCGTCTCCAGCTCCGCATCGTCGATCAGGGACGGCATCTGCAAAAGCCAGCTGGGCGCGTGCTGCCGCAGGACGCCCAGGACCCGCTCGCCGCCCGGCTGGCGGCACAGCCGGCCCAACGCCTCCAGCACTGGCAGGTAGGCTTCACCCACGCCATGGTGCTCGACGCACTGGCCCCTCGCCAGGCACAGCCCTCGCTCCCCCGCGAGCCCGGTCCAGAAGGCCTGGACCACAGCCGTCTTGCCGATCCCAGGCTCTCCCGTCACGAACACGACGTGGCGCCCGCCCTCCAGTGCCCGCTCGAGCCCGCCGTGCAGCTGCGCGAGCTCCGCCTCCCGTCCCACCAGGGTCGGGGCGGGATGCGGCGCGAGACCCCCCCGCCTGGGGGCGTGCGACGGACCGACCGGGGCGACGAACCGCCAGCCTCGTCTGGGCACGGTCTCGATGAACCGCGGCGTCTCCGCCTCGTCGCCCAGGACCTTTCTCAGTTCGTAGACGGACTTCTTCGGCAGACCCTCGGCCCCGTGGGCGCCCGGCCAGATGGCGTGAAGCAGCTCCTCCTTGGTGACCAGCACGCCGGCGCGTTCGGCGAGGTAGCGGAGTACCGCGAAGGTCTTCGGCCGGAGTGGCCGCAACCGGTCGTCCTGCCAGAGCTGCTCGTTGTCCGGATCCAGTCGGAAGGGAGGGAAGAGAAGGATCGACCGGGCCCTCATCGCGCCCCCGGCTCCGATTCAGCGTCGCCGGAGCCCGCTGCCGATGTTACCCAAGTTGCACCCAAATTCCACCTCGGGGCCCCACGCATTATTCCGTATACTTCCGCCGGCTGCAATGCGTCGATCGCCTCGGCGAGCGCTCAGCAAGGGTCGAATCTCGTCCGGCCGCAAGGTCTTGTCAAGAGCCGTGTCCGTGGGCTAGGCGGTGGCCTTCTTCTCGGCCGGGACCAGGGTGTCCGGCGCGACTCGGACACCATCGACGAACGTCCCCCCTGGGGCGCCTTCCGGCAGGGGCTCAGGCGCGGCGAGCCGGCGGAAGGCCGGCCGGGCAACGGGGCCCGTCGCCGAGCACCCCTCGGAGCGCCCGATGAACTCTTCGGCGGCCGGGCCGTGCAGGGAGAGCGTCGGGAGCCGCGCGTTCACCGCCTCGGCCCGGCGATTTGTGCCCCTGCGCGCAACGCCACCTCGGCCCGGGAGGTCCGGCATGCACCCCAGGAACCTGATCGATCTGATCCGGGCGGTCGGAGCGATCTCGGTGTTCACCCTCTCGCTGCTGGGCTCCGCGACAGCGGGAGCCGGGACGATCCAGAAGGTCTCGGTGAGTCCGTCCAGTCTCGTCGCCGGCAACAGCGCCACCGTCGTCGTCGAAGGCACGGGCTCGTGCAGCCGGGTCGAGCTCAGCTTCGGGGACGGCGCGAAGGCGAACCTCTCCGGCAAGCTCGCCACCCTGCCGGCCCCGACCCTGAGCGCACCCCATCCCTACCCCGCCCCCGGCACCTTCACCATCACCGCCCGGGCGGCCAGCAGCGACTGCAGCGGCGGCACCAAGTCGGTCTCCCTCACCGTCCTCCCCCAGGGCACCAAGGCGCCGTCGACCAGCCTCGGCGCCGCCGCCGCCCGAGCCGCGGCCGGCGCCCCCCGCCCCGTGACCGAGAGCCTCGCCATGCTCACCGGCCTCGCGATCCGCGGCGTCCAGACCGAGTTCGCGGAGGCCGGCTCCCCCGTGGTCGTCCGGCTGGAAGGCACGGGGTCGGCCGTGTGTCAGGGCCTCGTCCTGGACTTCGGCGACAAGACCAAGCCCCTCACGCTTGACGGCCGGCTGCCGTTCGACAGCCCGCCGCACGTCTACGCGCAGGCCCAGACGTACACCGTCAAGGCCAGGGCGCCAGGCCGCGGGTGCCTCGGCGAGGTCTCCAAGGCGTTCGCCATCCAGAAGGCGGGCTTCTCCCGCATCGCCGGGGGCGGGTCGCTCGCCGTCCAGGCAGGTCTCGCCCCGTTGCCCAAGATCACGGCCCTGTTTCCGCTGTCGCGGATCACCCCCGGCGGCGCCGTCATCGTCGGTGGGGAGGGTTTCGGCCCCCAGCCCAACCAGTTCCGGCTGGTCGGGAACTTCCCCGGCGGCGCCGTGGCTCTCACCGTTGACACGTGGAGCGACACCGGCGTCTCCGGATTCGTCCCCCAGGTCACCGGCGTCCGTGACCAGCCTGCAGGGCTGCAGGTCATCAACTCCGGGGGACGCGCCTCGGCTCTCTGGCCCGTGAGCTTCACGGCTGCGCGGGAGACCGTTTTCGTCAAGGGCCGCGGCAGGGCCGACTGCAGCAACGAAGGGGGGTACAATCACTGCACGTTCGACGCGCTCAACCTGACGATACGGGGTTCCCATCTCCCCGGAGGTCCTTCCCTGTCAGGTGCTTCCGGAACGGACACGTTCATCCTGACCCTCGAACCGGGGTGCGTGTTCGAGCGGGCCGATGTGTGGGAGGACGTCGGCCGACAGGGGGGGCTCCAGGTCAAGCAGACCCCGGCCTATCTGCTGCTGTCCCAGAGCTGGTTCTACGACGCGGGGCTGACGTCGCGCGCCGCTTACTCGTACCGGGTCTTCGCCAAGGGGCCGGCCGGCCTGCCCTGCTAGGACGCCGAGCGCGCGCCGTGAACGGCTCCGGCCCGCGCGACGCTGGTGGGCCGCCGCGCGCGACACCGCACATGGGGGCCCGGGGCGGACCAGGGCGTTGAGGCGCCGTCCGCCCGCGCAGCCGGCCGCGCCGGTGAGCCGGATGCGGTCGTGCTCGAGGGCGGCTGCCCGCATGAGCATGGCTGCATGGTCCCGGGCGCCACGGCAGGACGATGCGGGCGAGGAGGCCGCGGACCGATCCGTCGGGCGGGGCCGTCACGGTCAGCACCTCGTCAGCTTCTCGACAATCCCCGGGTACCAGTGCCCGTGCGCGCCTGCTCGCGGCCCCGTACCGGCGCGGGTACTTGCGTACCCGCAGCGTGCGCGCGGTGCCCTCCGAGCTCATGCGGCGGACGGTGCCGAAGATCGGGCGGCCCCCAGGGCGGATCGTGGCGGCCGAGCACCCAGAAGATGCCGTTGTCGGAGTTCGGATCCCGACGCCCGTCCTGGGCCAGGCCCTGGGCCAAGCGGACCACTCGAGGATCTTCTTGCCCCACAGCATCCGCACGGAGTTGTGCCGGCGGCCCTCGCGGACGAGCTGGCCCTACCAGGTTCCAGAGGGATCGCGCGTCTCGGCGCGTGGGAGCTGGCCGGCCGCGTAGCGCACGGGCCGGCGATTCCGGGCGTGCGCCGCGAGCGTGCGGAGCGCCCAGGCCGGCAGGGTCTCGAAGGCGTCGTAGTCCTCCCGGTGGGCGCACATGTTGAAGCCGAGCTCGCGTCGAGGTGACGAGCTGGTCGAGGAACGCCTCGGCGGGCTCCGCTCCGCGCCGGAGCGCCCGGTCGTCCTGCCAGGCCGACGGGCCCCGGGGCCGGCGGCGGCCCCGCCCCGCGCGCCCGCCGGGCCTCCGTCACCGCGCGGCCCGATGGGGGCGCGCCGGTCACTCCATGGCCGGTGTGGCGGCGCGCCGCCGCACCCGCCGGAAGAGGAACACCAGCGGCAGGCAGCCCAGCGCGATCACGGTGATCAGCCGGAAGTTGTCCAGGAACGCGAGCAGGCTCGCCTGCCGCACGAGCGTCCGGTAGAGCGCGGCGACCGCCGCCGCGGCGCTGGCCGGCGCCCCGAGCTGGGGCGCCAGCCGGCCCTGGACCTGCTCGAGCCACTGGCGGTACGCGGGGTCGTACGGGGTGAGGTGGGCGACCAGCTGGGCCTGGTGCGCCTGCGTGCCGCGGGCCAGGAAGGTCGTCATCGCGGCGATCCCCACGCTGGCGCCGGTGTTGCGCATCAGGTTGAACAGTCCGGTCGCACTGCCCATCTGCTCGCGCCGGAGCGTCCCCATGGCCGTGGTCGTCAGCGGGACGAAGATCAGCGGGGTGGCGAAGCCGTTCAGGACGCTCGTCCAGACCACGTTGCGCTGCGCGATCTCGAGCGTCATCCGGCTGTAGACGAAGCCTGACAGCCCGAGCAGGGCGAAGCCCGTCGCCATGAGCCAGCGGCCGTCGATCCGCCCGACCAGGCGGCCGGCGATCGTGCTGGCGGCGAGCGCCCCGAACCCGCGGGGGCTCACCGCCAGCCCGCTCTGCAGCGCGGGGTAACCCAGAAGCGTCTGGAGGAAGAGCGGGAGCATCGCGGTCGTGCCGTAGAGCATCACCCCCAGCAGCGTGATCAGCAGGGTGCCCACCGCGAGGTTCCGGTTCGCGAGCACCCGGAGGTCCACGAGCGGGGTGTCGGTCGTGAGCTCGCGGACCAGGAGCGCCACGAACGCGCCGATGGCGATTGCGGTGAACCAGCGGACCCACGGCGCGGCGAACCAGTCGACCTCCTGGCCCTTGTCGAGCACCACCTGGAGCGTCCCGAGGCACAGGACCAGGAACGCGAATCCCAGGTAGTCGATCCGGGTGCCCCGGTGCCGCCGGAGGTACGGCGGGTCCTCGATGAACGCGTTCGCCAGCAGGACCGCGACCGCGCCCACCGGCAGGTTGATGTAGAAGACCCACCGCCACGAGTAGCTGTCGGTGATCCAGCCGCCGAGGGTGGGCCCGAGGATCGGGGCCACGATCACGCCCATGGAGAAGGCGGCCATCGCCGACCCGCGCCGGGCGGCCGGAAAGCTCTCCATCAGCACGGCCTGGGCGATCGGCTGGAGGGCGCCGCCGCCCGCGCCCTGCACGATCCGGGCGACGACGAGCATGCCCAGGCTGGTCGCCGCGCCGCAGAGGGCCGAGGCCGCCGTGAAGACGACGATGCAGGCGATGAGGAAGCGCTTGCGCCCGAACGCGCCGCCGAGCCAGGCCGTCATCGGGAGCACGATGGCGTTCGACACCAGGTAGCTGGTCAGGACCCACGTCGCTTCCTCGGGGGTCGCGGACAGGCTCCCGGCGATGTGCGGGAGGGCGACGTTCGCCACCGAGGTGTCGAGCACCTCCATGAACGTCGCCAGCATGACGGAGACCGCGATCAGCCAGGGGTTGACGCCGGGCTGCCACTCCCCCGCCGGGCCGCCGCCCGCCGCGCCGCCGCCGTGATCCGCCGCTTCCCGCGCCATCTGAACCAGATTACAATAATTGAAACATGGGTCACAGCCGGGCTCTCGCGCCACCCCGCAGCGCCCCCCGCGCCGTCCCCGCGCGCGGTGCGGCCCTGCGCGGGCGCAAGGCGCGCGAGCGGGCCGCCCGGTGCGCCGAGGTGCTCGCGGTCGCCCGGCGCCTCTATGCGCGCAAGGGGTACCAGCGCACGTCCATGGTGGAGATCGCCCGCGCCTCCGAGCTGGCCGTCGGCACGCTCTACCAGCTGTTCCCGTCGAAGGAGGCGATCCTCCGCGCGCTGCTCGAGGCCCAGATGGACCGGCTGATCACGCGCGTCCAGGAAGCGGCCGGCGACGAGCCGGACGTGCGCGCACAGCTCCGGCGCATCGTCCTGACCCACCTGGCGTTCGCCCGGGAGAACGCCGACATCCTCCGGCTCTACCTCTCCGGCTGGATCGGGTACGACGTCACCGTCCGGCAGCGCTACGGGGAGCGGATCGACGCCCGCTACGAGCGATACCTGACGTTCCTGGCGCGCGTGCTGCAGCGGGGGATCGAGACCGGCGCGCTCGGCGCCCACCCGCCCCGCCGGCTCGCGGTGACCGTGGCCGGCATGCTCCATGCCCTGATCCGCCGGTGGCTGCGCGAGCGCCGGCTCGACCTGCTCGCCGAGGGAGAGGCGCTGGTCGACCTCCTGCTGCACGGCATCGAGCCGCGTCCGGAGCCGCGGGAGACGCGGTGATGGCGGACCCCGAGGCGCCCCCGCCGCCCCCGCGCCGCCGCCGCCTCACGCCGCGCCGGCTGGTCGCCGGGCTCCTCCTCGCCGCCCTGGCGCTGACCGGCACGATCTACGCCGTCGCCTGGTGGCGTCACGCCCGCGACCACGTCTCCACCGACGATGCCTACGTGACGGGCCGGATCGCCCCGGTCAGCGCGCGGGTGGCCGGCCACGTCGCTGCGGTCCTCGTCGACGACAACCAGGACGTCCAGGCCGGGGACGTCCTGGTCCGGCTCGACCCGCGCGACTACGAGGTGGCGCTCGCGCAGGCGCGGGCGGCGGTCGAGGCCGCCCGGGCCGACCTCCGGAACGCGATGGTCAACGTGCCCCTGACCGACCAGACGACGCGAGGCGCGCTCGGGCAGGCCGAGGCCGCGCTGGCGGCGATGGAGCAGGGCACCGACCGGGCCCGGCACGACCTCGAGGAGCGCCGGAGCGAGCTGACCGCCAAGCAGGCCGCCGTGGCCGCCGCGCGGGCGGCGGTGCGGGCCGCGGAGTCGGAGCTCGAGCGCACCCGGCTCGACCGGGACCGCCTCGCCGAGCTGTTCCAGCGCCAGCTGGTGGCGCGCCAGGACCTGGACCACGCCGAGGCCGCCTTCCGCGGCGCGACCGCCGCCCTCGATGCGGCCCGCGAGCGTCTCGCGCAGGCCAGCGGCGAGGCCCAGCAGGCGGCGGCGGCGGTGGAGAGCCAGCGGGCCGCGATCGCCCAGGCCGAGCGCCGGGTCGAGGAGGCGCGCGCGGCGGTCGCCAGCGCGCGGGGGCAGCGGCAGCAGGTGCCGGCGCGCGAGGCGCAGGTCGAGGCCGCGCGCGGGCGGCTCGACCAGGCCCTGGCGAACCTGTCGCAGGCGGAGCTGAACCTGGCCTACACGACCGTCCGGGCGCCGATCAGCGGGCGCGTCACGAAGAAGACGGTCGAGCTCGGCCAGGTCGTCCAGCCGGGGCAGCTGCTTCTCGCGGTGGTCGACCTCCGCGACATCTGGGTGGTCGCGAACTACAAGGAGACCGACCTGACCCACGTCCGCCCGGGTCAGCCGGCCACCGTCACCGTCGACACGTACCCCGGCGTCGTCTTCCGCGCGCGCGTGGACTCCATCCAGGCCGGCGCCGGCGCCGTGTTCTCGCTGCTGCCCCCCGAGAACGCCTCCGGCAACTTCGTGAAGGTGGTCCAGCGCGTCCCGGTCAAGCTGGTCCTCGAGCCGGACCAGCGGGCGGAGCGGCTGCTCGTCCCGGGCATGTCGGTGGTCCCGACCATCCGGATCCGCTGACCCGAACGCGGCCCCGGGCGGCGGGAGCGGGCGGGGCGCGCCCGGGCCTTCTCCGCGGATCGCTGCGGCCGCCCGCGCCGGACCGTCGCGGCCGGGCCGCCGAGGCGGCGGCGGTCAGTCGAACGTGACCAGGCTCGCCGCGGCGGCCCGGTCGTAGCCGAGACTCGCCTGGAGGAGCTGGCGCGTGTACGGCTGCGCCGGCTCCCCGGCCCGCAGCTGGCCGACGGTCATCTCCTCCACGACGCGGCCCGCGTTCATCACCGCGAGGGCGTCGCACATGTGCGCGATCACCGCCAGGTTGTGGCTGACCAGCACGAGCGTGAGGCCGCGGGCTCGCCGGAGCCTCGTCAGGAGGTTCAGGATCTCCGCCTGGACGGAGACGTCGAGGGCCGAGGTCGGCTCGTCGAGCAGCAGGATGCGGGGCTCCACGATCAGGGCCCGCGCGATCGCGACCCGCTGCCGCTGGCCGCCGGAGAGCTGGTGCGGGTAGCGGAACCGGAAGGCTTGGCCGAGCCCGACGTCGGCGAGCGCCCGCTCGATCCGGGCGTTCGCCTCCCCCAGCCGGTGGATCCTGACCGGCTCGCCGAGCAGGCGATCCACCGTGTGCCGCGGGTGGAGCGAGGCGTACGGGTCCTGGAACACGAGCTGGCAGAGCTTGTAGAAGGCGCGATCGCGCCGGCGCCCCTGGTCGCGGCCGTCGACCCGGATCCGCCCCTGCCAGTCGTCGAGGAGCCCGACCAGCGCCCGGAGCACCGTCGACTTGCCGGATCCCGATTCCCCGACCAGCCCGAACGCGGCGCCGGCCGGCACCCGGAAGGACACGTCGGCGACGGCCCGCACCCGCGTCGCGCCGTGCCCGAAGCTGACGTCGAGCCGATCGACCGCGATCATGGCGGGCGGCGCGGGCCCGGTCACGCCGACGGCGCCTCGCCCCACGCGGGGTCGCGCCGCAGCACCGGGAGCTCCGGAACCGGCGCGTCGACCCGGGGGAGCGAGGCGAGGAGGCCGCGCGTGTACGGGTGGCGGGCCTGGTGCAGCTCGGAGGCGCGGCACGTCTCCACGATCCGGCCGGCGTACATGATCAGCACCCGGTCGCAGAACGAGGCGACCAGGTTGAGGTCGTGGCTGATGAAGCACAG
>Ga0070741_10005368_pt1 | contig 28563 bp, 25 predicted proteins | sample Coa_R1_4_FD_66440 | JGI IMG/M metagenome (GOLD analysis project Ga0070741, IMG submission 66440) | Surface soil microbial communities from Centralia Pennsylvania, which are recovering from an underground coalmine fire - Coalmine... | ecosystem: Environmental > Terrestrial > Soil > Unclassified ... | reverse complement strand
CTGTTGTTCGAGGTTTGGGTAATCGGGAGAGCTCTTTTTCATATTGTAGTATACATACTACAATAACAGGGTCAAAAACAAGGAGAAATGCCAAAACCCACTTTTATCTCGTCCACCCTTGCGGATCGGCTCACTTGACACAATTGCTGGTCAGCAAATAGTCTGGCTAATATGTGTGCTGCGCGGCACAAAAGAACCACCCTCGCACGTTTTTGGACGCGTTGGGCGAGTTTTTGCTGCGGGCCGAACTAGTCATGCAGCTTTCACAAAAGCTTTCGGCGGTCTTAAGAGTACCCGGGGTTTATAGCCTCTTCCAACGCATGTTCCGTGGTGGAGATCACTGGAGCAGATATCTGAAGGAGTATGTTCAACCGGCAGAAGGTGAGAAGATTTTGGATATTGGTTGCGGACCGGCGGAAGTTTTGGACTACCTGCCCAGCGTCCAATACACCGGATTCGACATCAGCCCTGAATATATCGAGGCCGCGAAGAAAAAATTAGGAAACCGAGGCCGATTCTGGTGCGCGGATATTGGCTTGGCAAACCTTGAGCACGAGCGGGGCACCTTCGACCTCGCGCTTGCGACGGGCGTACTCCATCATCTTGATGATGCGCGGGCAGCAGACCTGTTCGCTTTGGCGCGGCTGGCGCTGCGCCCCGGGGGACGCCTCATCACTCTGGACGGTTGTTATATGTCCGGGCAATCGAGGGTGGCTCGATGGCTTCTGGAGAGGGATCGTGGGAAATTTGTTCGCTCCCAGCCGCAGTACGAGCATCTGGCCACAAGTGCGTTTTTGAAGGTTGAATCGTACGTGCGCTGTGATTTCTTTAGAGCGCCTTACACCGTGTTGGTCATGCGCTGTCGTAACTGATTTCCCGGTGGGCCGGACGAGCCGCGGCAAGCGGTAACCAAGTACCTATTCTATCGTGCGAGCTGTCCGTGCCCTAGCGACTACGTTCAACCCGCTCGACGATGTATGGTGGCCGTTGCTTTACTTCGTGATGAATCCTGCCGATGTATTCCCCCAGGATGCCCAGGCAAATAAGCTGAATACCTCCCAAAAAGAAAAGCCCGACCGCCAGCGTAGCAAAGCCGGGCAATTTCTCGCCGCTGAAGAGTCGCCAAATGAACATGTACGCTCCAACCGCGAGCGACAGCCCTGCCGCGCTAAGGCCCAGCACAGTGGCGAGGCGCAGGGGCCCTTCGCTAAACGTAAACACGCCGTCGGCGGCCAGGGCCAATAGCTTGCCAAGGTTGTATTTGGATCTGCCGCCGGCGCGTTGCTGTCGCTCGTAGAGCAACCCGGTTTGCCGAAATCCCACATAGCTACGCAAACCGCGCACAAACCGCCGGCGCTCTGGCATCACCTTGAGCGCGTCCACCACACGCCTGCTCATCAACCCGAAATCGCCCGTATCAAGGGGTATGTTGATAGGGGTCAAAGCTGCCAATACTCGATAAAAGCTCCAATACAGCAGCCGGAGGACGAAATTCTCCTTTCGCGAGCGTCGGATTGCATAGACCACGTCATATCCTTCGGCCAGCTTTTTAAGGAATTCGGGCAGGATCTCCGGCGGGTCTTGCAAGTCACCGTCCAACACTGCGACGGCGTCGCCGCGAGACAAGTCTAAACCTGCACACACCGCCATTTGATGGCCAAAGTTGCGGCTGAGATGCACCCCGATGAAGCGAGGATCCCGCTGACAGAGCTGGCTAATGCGAAGTCCAGTCGCATCGCTACTGCCATCATCAACCAGCAAGACCTCCGTTGAGGCCGGCAGCAGGCCCAAGGCACTCAACAGACGCGATTCCAATTGGTCGAAGATAGCAGCCTCGTTATACAGGGGGATAACCAGGGAAACGGCGGCTCCCGAGGGCGCGTGGGTGGAGATGGAGGGAGTCACGAGGTTGCTGGTTTGCGGTAGTTGCCCATTACAGAGGTCCCAAACAAAGGATGCGGTATCGGCTCCAGCGCGCCACCAAAAGTCAAAAGAGCGTTGATCAACCGGCCGGGAGGCTCGTAACCACGGCGCGTCACGGCCAATGCATCGGTTTGGCCGGCCAGCCATAGCCTGCGTAGCATCAACAGCGGCACAAAGGGAAGTCCCCAATAACTCGCTTTCAAGGTTTGCAAACCCATCTGCTGGCACACCCGGTTTAACTGCTTGAGGGTATAGCGACGTTGGTGGCCCATGACCTGATCATATCGCGAAAATAAAATCATCAAAGCAGGCACATTGATGACCAGGCAGCCTCCGGGCTTAAGGTGAAAAAGAACGGCCTCCAAAAAGGGCTGCTCCTGCTCGATGTGTTCGAGGACATCGAAAAGCACCAACAGATCGTAACAGCCGGCGAAATCGGGGTTGCGATCGAAGATGTTATAACAGTACCGCGCATGACTGACGGCTACCGAATTGCGGAGTGCGGCTTCGTTCAGGTCAAAGCCGTCGACCTTTATTCCGAAGTGCTTTTCAAACTGTTGCTGAACCAAGCCATGCCCGCATCCGATCTCGCCTACTCTGAAGTCAGAAATGGGCAGAGGGCGCGTCAGTTTGCGCAAGACCTGGAATCGTCGTTTAATCCAAAAGTCATTGGCGGTGGCAATGTCAAACCATTCAACGGCCATGTGGACCGTCATTGGTTTGGATAAGTGGACAATGGTGCTCACAAGCGTGAACGCAATCCAGAAGGTTCCTCGCTAATTTGCGCCCGTATCATTTTCGCAAGGAACGATCTTGCGGACAAGGTAAACACGTTCCGGCTGTATTCGAGAATATCTAACGTATGGTCGAGGTGAGGCCATTGCCCTGAGGTTAAGCATCTTCGGCCAAAGCGGGCAACAGCTATTCAAATTGGAGGATGCATCTTGGGCGCGTAAACGCCGGGAGGGCAAAATAGTCAACGCGACAGAAGAGGCGTCAAAAAGGCCTCTGGACATCAAGGGAAGCGTCGGGGCGAAGCGCTCCTTTTTTGTAGTCACCTCGGCTGAAGTATTTTTCGAGCCAGATGTAAAGGCAGATAAATAGATAGCGACTTCCCATCTCGCGGAGCTTTAGCTTGGCTTCGCCGATCCGACGGTTTCGCCAAGTAGTTGGAATTACTTTCCAGGAATAGCCGCGCACAATGGCTTTGAGCGGCAATTCCACTGTCAGGTTAAAGTGTGGCGAGATCAGCGGCCGGCAGCCTTCGATGACTTCCCGGCGATAAGCCTTGAACGCGTTGGTGGTATCGTTCAGCCGGATTGCGAACAGGGTTTTAAGGAAGAAATTGGCTAATCGATTAGCAATCAGTTTTGTTTTCGGATAATCGATCACCCCCCGCCTTTGATAAAACGACTTCCGAAGACGCAATCCCAGCCCTCGTTCAAGCCGAGCCAATAGCGAACCACGTCCCGGCAGTCGTCGGATTCATCCGCCATCATGACAACCACGGCATCGCCGCGCATCTGTTCCAAACCGCACGCGACCGCGCGGCCGAAGCCGTGCCTGGTTGCTGACCTGCAAGGGCAGCAACAACAAGCATCCAAGCAGAAGCGAGAACGGGACGCGTCTGCTTCGGCCAGGATTTTCAAGTGTTCTCGACTCGTCCTTTGCGCCACTGCCTTGCGGACCCGTTCTGGGAAGCGGATCCTCGTCGGAACCTGGAGCTGTCTGTGGTGTCTCTGCGGGCCGATCCGTCTTGGATTAATGCGCACTTCTCGATGGGGTGGCAAGGTCAAATCCTGGCTTTGAAGGTCAAAGCCTTAAGGCCTTTTTGAGCGCGGGCATGGATCCGAAGAAAAAAGGCGAGAATCCTTTTGCCAATATCTGCAAGCCAGGGTAGTTAACTCAGGTAAGTCTGAGATATTTGAAAGTAAGCTTCGCACCAAGAGTTCGGCTCGCGCCAGCGTTTTTTATTCTGATGCTGGCCCTCCTAGTATTTCCTGCTCGTGGAAGGGCGGAGTTTAGAACGTTGACCAATCAGTGGTCGTACGTGCTCCAGTATGCCAGTGATTCCTCACCGGCTATTGCGGACGACGGCACGATTTATTTGGGGGTCTGGAACGGGGACTTGCGGGCGTTCCTGCCGGATGGATCTCCCAAGTGGATCTTCAATGCGGGACGCGAGATCAAATCCTCCCCCGCGATCGGCTCCGACGGAACCATTTATTTTGGCAGCCGCGACCGCAAATTCTATGCCGTGGGGCCAGATGGAAAAAAGAAATGGGACTTCAAGACCGGAGCATGGGTCGACTCGTCACCGGCCATTGGCCTTGACGGCACGATTTACTTCGGTTCCTGGGACAAGAGTTTTTATGCTCTAAAAGATGACGGCTCGGAACGGTGGCGATTCCGAACGGGAGGAGAAATCAGTTCGTCACCAGCCATCAACTCTGAGGGGACGATTTATTTCGGTTCTCATGATCGAAAATTCTACGCACTGCAGCCAGACGGCCGCCCTGCCTGGGTATATGAGACCGGCGGTCCCATCATCTCGTCGCCCGCCGTCGGCAATGACCAAACGGCTTACTTTTCGTCCACCGACGGCTTTTTTTACGCGCTGGACGCGCGAGGATCACTCAGGTGGAAGCTGAAAACTGGCGGGATTAGCGAGTCCTCGCCCGTCATCGGGAACGACGGCACAATTTACATAGGGGTTAGTTGTGATTGCTGGGCCATTTCCCCGGCAGGTAAAAAACAATGGGAACTCGGTGGTGGAACGGAGTTAATCGATGCGGCCCCCTTGGCGCTCGATGATGGCACGGTCTGTTTTGTTTCTCGTGTGGGTATTTTGCTGAATCTGACAGATCCAAACAGGTCCAATTGGGTCTTTTATCAAAATTGGTATGGCTCGGTCTCGCCCGCAGTGGGGCGGGACGGAAAAATCTACACCATGGGTAATATCGTCGGAACCGGGATTCTCCTCTATGCTTTGCCCACGAATTCCAAGCTGGCGAACTCGTCCTGGCCGCGGTTCCGTGGCGATGCTCAAGGCACGGGAAGACAGAATCGGGCCAACTAGTGCCGAATTACGGCGCATGAGCTCCGCAGATTCGGGGCGACCACACTCTGAGGGAAGAAGAGGTTCAGGGATCCAATGCGCAAATGAATGGTTCCGGAAAGTCTCCCCACTACGTGCCTTCGCCATGCTGAAGAGGCACCGTCCACGCGGGCGGGGGGAGAGGGTGACGCCTTCGGGGCGCTAGCTAGCAGACCATTCAGCTGAGTCGCAGGGTTGCCCGATAAACTTCGAGCACTTCGCTGGCGCATTTGGTCCACGAAAAGTTGGCTGCTTGGGCCAATCCTTTCTCAACCAACTCCTTGCGCAGGGCCGCCTCGCGGCTGACTTGCCGCATGCATTTGAGATAGGCTTCAGGCGTCAGGTCCGCAAATAGCGCAGCGGCGCCGCCCACCTCCGGCAAGCTGGCCACGAGCGAGCAAATCACCGGACACCCCAGAGCCATGGCTTCCACTACGGGGAGACCGAAACCCTCATATTTGCTCGGAAAAACAAGCCCGATCGCACGCCGGTAAAGATAGACTAGAACTTCGTCGGGCAGCCGCCCTAAGTAGTGCCAGCCTTTCGGCGGTGGGCCCTCATGCCTGACACCTTCCCACCGTGCGCCGACAATCAGCAAAGGGGGCAGGAGAAGCCTCTTGCTTTCGGCGAGGGCGTAGACCTCTTTAAGCAGAGCGAGGTTTTTCCCAGGCTCCAAGGAACCGACGAACAGGAAGTATTCATTGGGGAGAGTGAAATCCGGTTTCGCTTCGAGCGGTACCGGCTCGCTCGGATGAAACTCGCAGCCGTTATGAACCACAATAAACCTGGAGGCAGGCAAGTTCAGCAGCGCCATCGCCTCTTCGGCGGTAAAGCGGCTGATGCAGATCACCTTGTCGGCTCGCCGCAACTTCCTCAGCCGCCGGCGACCCGAAGCGCGCTGCCAGGAGCGAAACCGCTCGGGATGCCTCACAACGGCGAGATCGTGCAGCGTGACCACCTCTTTGACACCGCGCGGCGGCCTGATCAGCGGCACCGCGGTGGAATGGAGCACCGCCACCTGGTTCTTGCGGAGGCGGGGCGGGGCGATAATTGTCCCCCAGATCAGCTCCCGATAAAATGTCTTGAGAGCACGTTGCGGTTGCCGGTACAGAAAATTCTCCACTTCCCAGGCGACAGGCAGCAGTTTCAAATCCGTTGGCGCCACGCGCTTGAGGCCACTGAGCAGGCCGCGGATGTACCTCGCCACCCCCGCCTGGGTGGTATAAAGGCCGTTGGTGTCAATGCCAACAACGGGCATTCTTTATACTTTCCGGGCGGAGCGACGGGTCAGTGCCGCAATTTTTTGGGGCTGTGGGCGGTAAAAGTTGGGAACTGACCCTTCGCCGGTTACGCATTGTTAAGACTTTGCGAAGATATAGAAAAAGCCCTCGGTAGTCGGGCCGGCCGATGCGTCGGGCTCACGATGGATCAGCTTAAGGCCCGCGGCTCCAGCCGCTGCTTCGACCACTGAACTCGGGGTGTAGTACACGTCAAAGGCAACGGAACTTCCATGCCGCCAGCGCCGGTAACGGCGGCCCATTCCAAACGGAAGGGATTCGACTAAGGACTTCCTGAATCTGGCCATCGAATCGGTCTGCAATGTCCGGGTTGGCAACTGGAACGCAACAATTCCGCCCGGCGCGCAGATCCGGCTGAACTCAGCAATATAGCTGGCCGCAATCGGCCACGGCATATGTTGCAGGCAAACAAAAGAGAAGACCAAATCGAACTCGCCTGCTTTGAAAACTTGCAGATCATCACTCTGGTTGAGGACAAAATTGATATGCCCCCGTCCCGCCAAATTATTGTTCGCGATTTGGAGCATACCGGCCGAAATATCCACACCGGTTACTCGTTTCGCCCGGCTCCCCCAAGCGAAGGTCAAACGGCCGACCCCACAGCCAAAATCCAACACATGCGAGAACGTGCCAGGCGCATCCACATATTTGGCAATCAACCCAGAATAGTGGGCAACGGCCTGCTCGCCCGTTTCCATGAACTCCCGCAAGTCCCAACGCCCGCCTCGTTTGTCCGGATGGGTGTAAATGGCCCACAGAGGATCCTCTTTCCCCAGCACCTCCCACGTTTCTGTCAAATGCCTCAAATCTGATTTCATCCTCTTATCAAATCCGACATTGTCAAACAGGCTGGAGACGCCAGTCTTCTCTCGATGCTGCTGGTGCAGGCGCAGGCGCTTCTGCTTCTTGCCGGATCCCGCCGTTCAACGAAAGGCTCAAACCGATTGCCCCAGTGAAGAGCCCTAAATCAATAAAGAATTCGCCGTAAAAGATAAAGTAAAAGATCAGGCGACCGATGAAATATGAAAGCAAAAACGTATTGACGGATCGCAGTTCGGGCGGACTGTACCGGTAATTGCGGTAAAGCACCCGCAGTGACGCTCCGCAAAAGGCTGAGAAAGCCGAAAACCCCCAGATGCCAAATGGAATGATCAAGGTCAGGATGCCCTGATGATAGTCGCTGCTGATCAGCGCCGCGTCATAAGAAGTGGACATGCCCCGTTGCGCGCCCAGTGTGGTCAGATAGTAATCCGTCCCGTCGAAATTAAAACCTTTGCCCAGCAACAAATAGCGGGGAACTTGGGGCAGGATCACACGCCACATTTCAACCCGCCAGTCCCATGTGCTCGCCGCGTCGCGTCGGACCGCCGGGTTAATCTGCACAGGGAGAAAGCTGATGCTGCGTTGCACCGGCATCGGTAGTTGATCAGCAAATGCAAAAAGCAGCGTGAGCCCGACAACTCCGCCCAGGGAGAGCCACACAAAAAACCGGCTGCGAAGCAGGCCCTCGAAGTAGAACTGGACCAGGGATACAAGGGCAAAGACAACCAAAAAGGATCGGAACCCCCCGAGCAGACCGAACGCAATCATCCCGACGAAGCTGATAAACCTCCAAGGTTTGTTCCAATCAAGGATGCCGCGGATACCATACCGCAACATCATGAAGCAACAGACGGCTTGCGACATGAACATCACCCCAACAAACCGCTGGAGATCCAAGGAGAAAATACTCGTATCGGCAGACGCGATTGAGGTTAGGGAAAACGCCCTGAGCAGGAACTGAAACCCAGGCCCGGCAAGCGCGATCAGGACTGGGATTACCGATGTTACCCCCGAAAGAAAAAACAGGCCGGCCATGAGCTTTGCACGATGAGGCGCTATGGGCTGACTGATGAACGCAAAGTAGCCGGCGATGGCGCCCAGCACCTGAAAATATCGCATCGCCCCCCAAGCATCCGAGCCGAGGGCCCGCGCATGAATGCCGCCGGTCTGCTGCGCCGTGATCAGCACGACTCCCGCAAGCAGGATCAAGGGAATACTCACCGATGGACAATGGATACCGTTGGGTTGGCGCAACAAGGCCCGCTTGGCAACGGAGAACACAAGGCTTAGCCCCCCGACTAGGTAACCCACTGCCGGCGCTCCGGGAAGGAAAAAAGCTACCAGGGCGAGGTTCCAACTGATGATGAGCGCTTCGTGGTGCCACTTGAGCAGCAACGGACTGAGCAGCAAAAACAGCGTCATTACTATCCAAACCATGCTGGTTGGGTCCAACGGCGTGGCCAACAGGTAACCCAGGAAAATCGCCAACGGCACGCAAATCCCGAACACCAATAACCCACTAAACAACGAGGAATCTTTAGACATTTCTCCGAAGATTAGAATAGAGGAGCCGGTATTCCGCAACCATTTTCGTGGCGGAAAACTCGCTGAGCACCCGTTCGCGAGCCGCCTGCCCTGCCTTCTGGAGAGAGGCAGGGGCCGCCATCAATCGGCTCAAAATTTGGGCTGCGGCTTCCACCTTGTTGGCTTCGAACAACCAGCCGGTTTGGCCATCGGCAACAATCTCCGGCACTCCGCCGACCCGCGAGGCCAGGGCCGGAACGCCGGACTGCCCGGCTTCCAGGAGAACGGTCGGGAACGGATCGAATTCGCTCGAGGGCACAACCAACAGATCGAGGCTTCGCAGAAACTTTTGGGGTGATTTCACCCAACCAAGCCAGCGAACGCGCGGCCACCAGGCCCGCGCGCCATACGTTCTTCGGAGGTCCTCCAGCAACCGTTTTCCGGTTTTCTCCGTAGCATCCCCGGCCAGATGCAATTCCCAGGATGCACCCCGGTCAGCAGACAGCGCGTCGGCAATTTGGAACAGCGCGCGGAGCCCCTTGCGCTCCGAAAATGCGCCCAGAAAACCCATCCGGAAGGGACCGGCGGCGCGCGGTGTTACCGTAAAATCAACCGGCGGCAACCCGTTGCGCACCACCACCAGTTTGAATTGAGGGTAACCGGCGTCAACACAGGCGGTTCGCACCGCTTCGGAAACACAGATGATTCTTTTCAATCGGTATTTGGCGCTCCAACGCATCAGCCGCCGGCGCTTGCCACTGATAAAAGACGCTTCCGGGTGATCATGCAGCGTGCCGATGGCAGAACATCGACAGCGCCATCCGGCGAGCGCAGCTAGTTCCCAATCCCGCGCCGCCCAGCCATGCACGAGGTCGAATGGAAATTCCGCATGAAATTTTTTAAGGGCCGCCGCTTGCCGCCAGATCGGGAGGGGAGAAAAGGCTGGGCAAGGCTCAAGCCAGAGGGGAACCGCCTCGCGAGGCAGCAGGCCGGCTACCCGGCTTCCGCCGACGGCGGCAACCGCCACTTGGCAGTCGATGCGAACTAATTCCGTGAGAAAATAGCCCAGCATTGTTTCGGCCCCCGCAAAGTATTGGGTTTCTGGATGGATGATCAGGACACGCATTCGCGAAAGTTAAACTGCGGTCCATACCCGAGGGGCCAATGTAATGCCAGCCAATTCCGTCGGCAGGCGGGACAACGGGTGCGCAACGGGCGAATCTCAGTTTTTGCTTAGGGAAAGTTCCATTAGGACCGGACCCTCGTCATTACCCACACCTTTAACCGCACCCGCTGAGGTTATTTCATTGGTCCGGTCGGGTTCAGGCCGAAGGCCCGTTTCATACCAGCCCAGGGCGACAGCCCTGGGCCTACGTGCGCTTTGAGTTTAGTGCAGGCCAACGGCCTGGCTCATCAGACCTATGAATCGCGCTTTCAGCGCTCGCCTTAGACGTTTGGCCATCAACCCAGGGCTGTCTTGTCGCCCCGGGCTGGTATAAAGGACGCCGTTGGCGTCAGTACACTTGCGGCCGTGCACAGGATTTTTGGACTCAGAGCGCAGGTTCGCCAGGCCGTTCGGCTTTACTTTATTTCCTCAATCCCTACCGTTCGCGGCAACGATGAATTTGCTTTTTCGCCTCAGAAGATGGCTCGCCCGATTGCTGCTGCGCGGCGCCCTGCTGGACTGGTGGGTTTTGCGGCGGGGACGTCAGGTGGATACCGCTTTCCGTGCAGAACTCATTAAAACCTTAGCCAGCGAAACGGCACCGCCGAGAATTCCGAATCTCAGTGCGGGTAACAAGTTAAGGCAAATCCTCTGTGTAGCCGACGACCTCTGGGGACCCGTCGGCTTGGCACATGATGATCTCTGCCGGATAGCCGACACCCGTGTGTTGGATTTGCATTCTGGTTTGGCAACCAATGATCCCGAAAATCCCGAAGGGCGCGCAACGGTCGTCAAGTTGGTCCGCGACTTTGCAAAGGCAAACCCATCGCTGTCGCCGGATGTCGTGATATTCTACCTGCGGCCAGGATTGCTTTCGGATGAGGTCTTCGATGTGATCCGTCAATCCTGGAAATGCCCGTTGTTCGGGTGGAATCTGGACGACAAAATGGAGTTTTTTGCGTACGACCTTTTTGCGCACGGCAACCACAATTACCAGTATTGGGCCAAGAAGTTTGACTTGAACATCACCAACTGCCTTCCGGCGACGGATTGGTATCGGCAGAAGGGTTTGCCCTGTGTGTACTCCCCGCAAGGGGTTCGTATCACTCCTGAGATGACCTTCCCGACTTCGACCAATTTCAAGTACGAGTTCAGCTTTCTAGGCCAGGTGAAGGCCGAGCGGACTTACGTCGTGAATCAATTGCGCCGCGCGGGAATTGAGATTCGGACTTTTGGCCGGGGCTGGCCGGACTCCGAGTACGTCAAAAACCCTAACGACGTGTTTCGGGGCAGCCAGATCAATCTCGGGATAGGTTTGGCCTCGCCATCGCTTACTCTGACGACCACCAAGGCGCGCGATTTTGAATGCCCCGCCGCGGGCGGGTGTTACCTGGCAACTTACACCTGGGAACTGCCTCTGCTCTACGATTTGGGCAAGGAAATCCTTTGTTATCGGAACATCGAAGAGCTGATTGAAATGTATGTTTGGTATCGCCGAAGGCCGGAGGAATGCTTGAAAATCGCCCAAGCCGGTTGGCGTCGGTGTGCCGCCGAGCACACTTGGGAGAAGCGGTTCCGTAAAATCTTCGAGCAAACCGGATTCGGGGTCTGAAACCTCGGCTGGGGGGCGCTTTTACAAATACCCCGGCAACCCAAAACACTGACATTCCATTAACGCCACCTAAAGCTTGGTGATATCCAGGCCAACGGGCGCGAAGATCAAGTTGTCGTAGCCGTACCGTTCCTTCAATGTATGCGGCTGAAATCCGGATAAGGTCGAGTCCCAAGCGGTATAGTTTGCCCCTTCCAGCCAACGAACCAAATCCCTGCTCGTGGTCTCATTTCCAAAGTCGCCGACCTCAACCGAAAGCAAGGGGCGGTCCAGCTGGAGCAATTCTGCTGCGCCAATAAGAATCTCCTTCTCCGCGGATTCCGCGTCGATCTTTACGATTGCAATTGGCCGGCCCAATGATTGGCGCAGCTGGTCCAGCGTAGTCGTCTCCACCTGGAAAGGTGTTCCCTTGACTCCGGTGTCCAGTCGAGCCCGGGTAAAGCTGTTGAAGCCCATCAACTGCTGGCCGTAGTCGTTGAAAGTCATCGTCTGTCGTGACGACCAGACCGCATGCGGATGCACGGTCACTTGCGGAAATCGGCCCACATTCCGCAGTCCTAGCGCGCGTGTAGAGGGTGTCGGCTCGAACGAGTGAACCTGCCCCTTGCTGCCGACCAATTGCGCGAACAGCACCGTGAAATAGCCAAGATGCATGCCGATGTCTACCACCACCTGGTCGGGCTTAACCAGGCGCAGGAATGCTTCAGTGAGTTGGTCCTCAAAAACGCCATAGGAAGCAATTTCGTTACCCACGCCTTCACCGACAACGATTGAGAAATCAGATGCATGAAACGCAGGAACATTGCGCAAAGTACCGATGGGCGGACGGAGTACGCCGAATTTGCGCAATTGGTTGGCGAAGAACCGGCGTGGCTCAACGAATGGTTTTCGCCACGACGCCGCGCGCTTGTAGCGCATAGATGCTTGAAAACTTTGGCTAAGTTCGCCGGCGTTCATACTAGAACGAGCGCTTGAGAAAGGATTCGATCGGCAATAAGCAGCCGCTGGACCAGACAAAGAACACAGCGCTTCGAATCAACAGCAACGCGTTCGGGAGCGCAAGATAATTTGCAAGATGGTTACATTTTGCACTTTTGCTAGCCTCGTCGTCTTTGGCTCGTCTGGCGAGACTTCGCTCTTTGCCGGGTGTTCATGTCAAGCACACACTCTCTAACGTCGCGATGAGAATCTTATCTTTGATTGACAGACAGTACTTCATTTATTACTAATACCACTTCAGGTGGAATTTTCGGAAACACCTGGACTAAAATATGAGTGCTGGCCATTTGTCTGCCTGGAGGAGCAGGTTTATTGCATTTGTAATCTCGGCGTTGGCAGGTTCCTCGTTAGGCTCAGGGATAGTAACCAACTGTAACCAGGCAGACCTGCGGAAAGCGTTGAACGGCGGCGGTGCTGTTCGGTTCGCGTGCAACGGAACGATCGCCCTCACGAACACGCTGATTATTAGCTCTGACACCGCGCTCGATGGCAACTCCAACACCATCATTATCAGCGGGGGCAGTGCGGTAAGGCTCTTCCAAGTTGCCACTAACGTGAACTTCCAGTTAAAAAGCCTCACCTTGGCAGACGGTCGCGTCATTGGAACAAATGGCTTGGACGGACACCCCGCAACTCCCGGTCAAGATGTCCGCGGGGCAGCCATTCTTAATCTCGGCGGAAATCTGGTTCTGAATGACTGCACACTTACCAATCATTATTTAAAAGGTGGAGCCGGAGGCAGCGATTTGAGCTTTACCACCAACGCAAACGGTGGCCGGGGCGGCAACGCCATCGGTGCCGCAATCTGCAGCCTCGGTGGAGAATTGAACTTGACGAATTGCCTCATTGTGGGCAACGCCGCGGTCGGTGGTAACGCGGGTTCGTATGTTGCACTTGGTGGAAGCAAGACCGGAGATGGGGGACGCGCTTTTGGGGGAGCTGTTTACTGCGAAAACGCAGCCGCCGGGATCGAGCAACTTACGTTTGCAAGCAACAGCGTTTCCGGTGGTGCTCCGGGGGGAGCCGATGGAGACTTCGGAAAAGGAGGCGACGCAGCCGCAGGCGCGCTTTACGCGAGCAACTCTGTAATCTTGCTCGAAAAATCGGTTCTGGCGCAGAACAACGCCGTGGGTGGAGGACCACTAATGGTTCCTTCATCTTTGTCTCCAGGGTTTGGAAGCGGGGATGGACTGGGCGGGGGTCTGTTTATCTCATCAGGTTCGAGCGCGACGGTTAGGCTTTGTTCGTTCGAAACCAACTCGACGATGGGTGGAAGCGGCGGGACGCTTTACCCATGTGGAGCCGGGCGCGGTGGTGGCGTCTTCAACGCAGGTGGCATGCAGGTCTGGAACTCGACTTTTTCGGGGGGGCTGAGTGTCGGTGGCTCCGCTCCGAATCTCTCTCCTGCCGGTGGTTCCGCCTCGGCCGGGCAAGGTGGCGGCATCTGTTCGATTGGTCCGCTGTCGGTTAATAGCTCGACTTTTGAAGGAAACACGGCAATCGGTGGCAGTGTAAGTGGGCTGTCTGCCGGCAGTCCGGCCGGAGCGGGAGAGGGCGGAGCGATCTGGAGTTCGAGTCAGCTGTGGATGACGAATTCAACGATCACAGCCAATCGGGGCGTCGGCGGCACCAACTCCTACATTCGTACTCCGGGCGGCCCCGGAAACGGAGGTGGTATTGCTCTGACCGGTGGAACGGCCAGTCTTGTTAATGTTACCGTCGCCGCAAACACAGTGGATGCGACCATCGTCGGGCCTGCCCCCCTGCAAGGTGGCGGAGTTTACAGCACCAACGCGACCGTAATTATCCGAGGCTCTATTGTCGCCAACAGTACAAGAGGAGCTGATGTCTGGGGTGTCCTGACAGACGGCGGGTACAACATTTGTTCGGATGGCACAGCCAATTTTTCGGCGATCGGAAGTCTTAACCAAACTGACCCGATGCTCGCGGCTTTGAGCAACAATGGGGGCCCGACGGCGACAATGGGCTTGCTGGTCGGAAGTCCGGCCCGCGACGCCATTCCCTTTGGCTTTCCTCCCACCGACCAGCGGGGAGTGACGCGGCCGCAAGGGACTGCCGCAGATATCGGCGCATTCGAGGCCGACTTTATCAGCACCGCTCCCACTATCATCACTCAGCCCCGGGGAACCACCGTGCGAGCTGGAACCAACTACACTCTGACGGTCGGCGCCTCAGGTAGCCAACCGCTCTTTTATAAGTGGCTCAAGGACAGCAACGTGATTGCAGGAGCCACCAGTCCGACACTCGCTTTGACCAATCTGCAAGCCGCCGCTGCCGGAACCTATTGGGTGGTGGTTACCAGCACGTTTGGAAGTGCCACCAGCCAGGGCGCAGTGTTGGTCGTGGACTCCAGGCCCCTTATTCTGACTCAGGCAGAGTCAGTGCTAATCTCGCCCGGCGCGACAACCAATTTCAATATCCTGGCGGCCGGACCCGCATTGGCTTACCAGTGGTGGCACGGCGGGCTCAACGTGCCGGATGCAACAAACTCTACTCTGATCATCAGCAATGCCTTGGCTGGAGCCCAAGGCAACTATTTCGTGGTCGTCTCCAACTTTGCGGGCTCAGTCACCAGCGCGATTGCCACGTTGAGCTTTGACGCGTCCGCCTTGAAAATCCTTGTGCCGCCGAAAGATGCAACTGCCGAAACGGGCTACTCTGCCAGCCTCAACGTGCTGGCGTCCGGCATTCCTCCGTTCGCGTACCAGTGGGAACGCGACGGAACACTCCTTGCTGGCGCAACCAACAGCAGCCTCACGCTCCAGAGCGTCCGCACGAATGATGCAGGGGCCTACACTGTGGTGGTCTCTAACCTCTACGGAAGCGTTACGAGCTCAGCAGGTCAACTGACAGTCACCCCGGGCGCGGTGCCGCCTCAATTGACCCTGGGGCGACTGGCGAGCAATCTGACGATCACGTTCAGTGCCGAAGCCGGACGCACCTACCGCTTGCTTTCTTCGACTAATCTGACGGCATGGTCGGCCGTGGCTACCAATTCCGTCGTGCTGGCCGGCCCAGTTCAGTTTGTTCGGCCCATAACGGCGTCGCCGCGCTCTTTCTACCGCATCATCACGCCTTAAGCTGGTTTTTAGGGCACACACCACCAGCCGCCAGCACTCTGCTTCAAGACAAGAGTGCAATCTCTTTTCCGGGTGATCAAAAGATCAAAAATGTTTCAAGATTCAGCGGTCAAGAGGCTTGCCCGGCTGGCTGGCATGGCTGGCGCTGGCATTGGCCCATTGACGCAACCTGCCCCTTTTCCTATGCTCGCCTTCACAAAATGGCAGAGACCACCAGCATTGCGGAACTATCGGGACAAATTGCCGGCAAAAGTATTGACGAGGTCAGGCGTTTTTGGGACGCCCGACCGTGTAATATCCGGCACTCGCGCGCCGAGATTGGAACCAGGGCCTATTTTGACGAAGTGGAAAAGCGGAAGTACTTCGTCGAGCCACACATCCCTCCGTTCGCCGAGTTTGAGAAATGGAAAGGAAAGCGAGTGCTGGAGATCGGGTGCGGCATTGGCACCGACGCGGTAAATTTTGCGCGGGCCGGCGCCGACTACACGGGGCTGGATCTCTCCGCCGCGAGCCTGGACCTGGCCCGCCGGCGTTTTGCTGTCTATGGGCTTGGCGGAACGTTCCATCTGGGCAACGCCGAGGAGTTACCTAAAGTGGTTCCGGTTCAGGCTTTCGACCTGATCTATTCTTTCGGAGTGATCCATCACTCGCCCGAACCGCGACGAGTCATCCGCAGCCTCAAAAGGTACCTGGGGCCCGAATCCGAGTTCAGGCTCATGCTCTACGCCAAGCACTCCTGGAAGAACATCATGATCGGAGCCGGATTCGATCGGCCGGAAGCCCAGAACGGATGCCCCGTGGCTTTCACCTACACGCCAGAGGAAGCTCGGGAACTGCTCAAGGACTTCGAAATCCTTGATCTTCACCAGGACCACATTTTTCCCTACGTTATCGAGAAATATGTCCGCTATGAGTACGAGCGCGTGCCCTGGTTCCGGGCGATGCCGGAAGAAGTGTTCCGCGCCCTTGAGCAGGCCCTGGGCTGGCATATGCTCATTCGGTGCCGACTGGGACGCGCCTCCAAATAAGCACCAGCCGCAGCAAACGTTCTGAACTATATGTCGTCAAGGCTCGTTTCGCGCCCGATCAATCGCCGGAAAAGTCGGGAAAGTGGCCTGTGAACTCGATTTGAAAATCGAGTCATCTGCATTTTGGACCCTTTGCTAAGATTCAGAAAGCGCCCATTGAAAACCGTTTTGGAGAATGCTGTTTCCATCGCCTGCAAATAACGACTAACCGTTTCATCTCCAAACATAGCGCGTGCGACTTTTTGTGCCTCGATCCGCCGCCGCCACAGTAATTCAGGATCCTTCGCGGCGCTGGTTAACGCCTTCACCGCCGCTTCTGGGCTCGTCGCATCGTATGTCCATCCGCCCCCCTTCGCCAAAATAAATTTGATGCCTGGGGAAATACAGGGAACGACGCAAGCCAATCCACATGACATCGCTTCTACCATGGCGACCGGCAAGCCTTCCCATTGGGAACACAAAAAGAAAATGTCGTGATCGCGCAAACCGGCCGCCAGCGAGGCTGAATCTTGCCATCCGTGAAAATGCACGAAGTTTTCGTTTTGCTGGCGCTTTATGTCTGACACAATCAGTGCTTCGGCCGGTCCTGTTCCGTAAATGTGCCAATGGAACCTGGCCCCTGTTTTAGAACATTCATCGATAATTCTCGGCAACCAATGAACCCGCTTCTGAACCGTCTCGAGTCGTCCCACAAAGCACACTTCTAATTCATCCCTTTGCCTGGCGGCTTGTGCGATTGGGGGAAGATCCAGGAAAACGCCGTTAAGCCGATACGGCACCACCATCCCCTTGACCTGTGGAATGGATCGGGGGTCGATTTGCTCAAGCACGTCCATGGTATTCACCGTCAGAATCTCCACGTAAGGCCCTACCTGGCGAATCAGTTCTTGAACGTCCACATATCGATGGCGCTCAAGAGAAAAAATGTGCGAGGCCCGAGGCACTTGCAGGAATCGCAACACGTCGAGCTCCTCGATCCCCGAAACGGTGTAAACAAAATCTGGACGCGTCCGCTCAATCGAATCCTTATAACGACTTAACCGCTCCCGCCAGTGTTCTCCCCCTTTCTTGGGAACGACCTCGTAATCTCTTATTTCGGGTTTAAGGTCATCACTGCCAACCAGTACGGACACATGGTGGCCGCGAGACTCGAAAAACTCCATCAGTTGCACTGTCATGGACGTGCTCCCGCCCCGCCCTGGAAAGTGTGTTAAAAGAGTAATTCGCATTAACCTCGAGTCTCACGGGAAGAGCATTCGCCGGAAAACAATCCGCAAGCGGCCTTATCTTTTTCTCGCCCGCACAAAAACACAGACATAGAGACTGGACCGGTTTGAACCTTCAACCCTTCCTTGGTGGTTGAATGTGCCGGCAAACCAGTTCAACACAGGTCTTAAAAAGCGGACGTACGCTTTGCGTAAAACCGCCAGGTGGATATGTAAGACACGATGATCCGGGCAGCGTAAATGCAGTACCATCTGATTTAACAACTGTACAAAAGCGCGCATCTCTGTCGTGAGCTTTCCGCTTTCAATCACTTCAAAGCCTGATGTTTCAACAAGCTCCTCCAAACCGCGGCAAGTCCAGCGCTGAAAATCATACGGACAACCGTGCTCTTCAAACTGGCCATGAGTGGTCAGAATCAATTCACCATTCCGGCGCAGCAGACGATGACACTCGCCCAGGTAAAGGCGCGGTTCCTTGAGGTGTTCCAATACCTGCGTTGACAACACTGTGTCATAGCTTTCACTGGGTTCTTGTGTCATTCCATCGTCGTTGAGAATTCGGTCAACCGCCTGGCTGGAGGCAATGTCAGCTCCTATGTAACTTTTGCAGTGTGAGAAAAGTCCTCGGTAAGGTGCGCATCCGCAGCCGTAGTCAAATACTTCGCCTTCGGCCTTGGAAGCTACCAGAGTCATAAAATCCAACAAATCCTTCAGGTGGAGATAGTCGATGTCCCGAAAGCGTGGTTGCAACCGTTCACGGATGTAAACTTCGTTCGACATTGCCTCGTGAAAGGCCTTGCTCGGAGGTTCAATGGGGCAGGCGTTGGTCATTGGTTGATCAAGTCTTGATGAGGAAAGCCTGAGTGGATTCCGGGACACAAAGGACCTCCTGTCGATTTTTTGCGCAGGCTTCATCAATGGCGCGCCGTGCCCCATATGTTGCCGGCCAACAGTAATCGTCGAACAGAATAATGCCGCCGTGGACAAGACGCTCCAGGACGAAATTCGAGGCGGCCAGAGTTGGTTCATACAGGTTGACGTCAATGTGGGCGAAACAGAATTTCTCCGCCGACACTTGCTCGAGAGTGCCGGGAATCAAACCCTCAATAATCCGCACTGTTGCCGCTCGATCGGCCAGCAATTGTTCGACCTCCTCCTTGCTGTTGCATCTGCAATCATTCAGACGCACATGCTCGCCATCCTTGGAAGCGTCCACCCTTTGATAACCTGCAAAAGTATCTAAAAGCCACATGGGCTTTGTGGTTTTAGATTCAGCCAAACAATTCAACATAAGTCGGGCGCTGCCGCCGCTTCCGGAACCAGCTTCGAAGACATCGCCTGGCAGTTTAATTGCCTGCGCAAATAATTTCGCCAAAAAATAAAGTTTCTTCCGCGAGAGCATCGTATTCTGCACCACCTGCGTGGTGAAGTACTTGTCCCACTCTCTGCCAAGCCAAGGCCGGAAAAGTCGGCTGAAATCTTCCGGGCCCGTGTACAGCTCGGGATCGGGAAGCTCAGAAGGAAGGATTTGCTTTCTGCTGACTCGGCGTATTTCAAAGCCGGCGCGCTCTAGAGCTGTGCGAATTATTCTTAACATGCCGGTCTTGAACTAGATTGCCTATTGACAAGTGTTCGGTTTTCCTTGCAGCAATCGTATCAGAAAGGCCTTGGCCCAATTGGGTGACCGGCGGATCATTTCGGTCCGTAACGAGGCCTCTAGTCCGTAGCGCAGGAACAAGCCTGCTGCGATGCCTCCAATCGCTCCCGCGTTTAGAACTAATTTCATCAAAACGGCCAAATTCCTTGTTGCCAGGGATACGGACAGGGCACACACCAACACCATAACAATTAAGAGAAAGGATGTTCGGTACCATTCTATCAATTCCATCCAATTCAAACCGAAGTACTTGCGTGTTCGCCGCAACCCATAAGGGAAAGTGAAGCATAGGCTGCAGATCAACGACGCCATCAACAGGCCAGTTATGCCCAACCCCTTGACCAGTCTGGATGCCAAACCCACAAACGCAAACCCTTCCAGAAAGAAAAGCCAGCGCAAAAACCGGAATGACTTTGTCTGCCCAACCAATCCAGTATGATTATGAACCGATACAGAAACCACAAGCCAGGCTCCAAGGATCCAATCGTTTACCGGGTTCCAGCTTATCTTTCCCGCAGTCCAGACGCTCACAAATGGGCCGTTGCAAGCGGCGAACAGCACGCCCGCTACCAGGCCCAGATTGATTGAAAGCGTATCAATCGCTCGAAATCGCGCCAACAAACGCTCCCGCTCATTCCGAACAATCATTTCGGCTAGGGCCGCAGTTGAGTAATCGAAAAAACTATAGATCACCTGCATGAGCAACGCGTAAGCTCGTGTGCAGACGCTCCAGGCGGCTGCGGCCTCCAATCCCAACCAGCGTGTCAGCAAAATGGCCTGGCTCGCGCTGACCAATTGGGCGCCCAATGAAAACAAAAAAACATCGCCGCCAAACCCAAACAACTCCTTGAAAAGCACCATTGTCGGCCTTCCCCATTGGCCCGCCAAGGGAAGAAATTTCAACCTGAGGCAACCGGTGAACGTAAGCGAGGTCGCCACCAACCACGTCGCACCGCTGGCCCACAACAAACTGAATACTCCAGCGCCGGCTCCAAACCCTATCCAGAGAACGGCAAGGCCAATCGCAAAGGAGGCCACCCGTGAATAGTTCGCCACATCAAACCGTTGGTGGGCCCCAAGCATGTGCCTGAAGATATCGGTCGCGAAGGCTAGGGCCAGGAGCGCGCTTTGTCCAGCCATGAGCCAGCAGAAGTCGTGAATCAAAGCCGGAGCAACTCCAAGCCAACCTCCGGCCAAAAATGAGAGTGCCGTTCCTGCCACCAACACGACCAATCCCTGAAGTGTGCCGACAATCGCGCCGGTCTGCACCAGACTACCATAATGGCCACCTTCCCTCCGATCCTTATAATCGACCATAATCCGCGACACGGAGCCTCTCATGCCGAAATCCAACAACGCCATGTAACCGCCCAATTGGCTCGTGAGCGCCCAGAGCCCGAATTCGGCCTTGGATAAGTAATGCAAGGCCAACGGCACGGAGGCGAGCGTGTAAACCACGTTCGTTCCTAAAAGCACATAACCCGACACGAGCGAATGAAGAAAATTCCTAAGTCGCGACATCTGATCCAAAAAGGACATCCGAAAGCAGTAAAAGCCCTTCCATCCACGCCATTACCCTTCTCGATTCTGCTAACCCGATGGCCTTTCCGCAAGTACGATTGGGCCGCCGAGGGCCAACGAGTGGTAGTATCAAGATGCGCTACGAATGGAGGAATGGAAGGAATGGAAAGGAATGGGTTCAATCGGATAAAATGGAATTGCAATCGCTGGTGAATCAGTGCAAAAATAGGTGGCCGCAGGGAATCCCTGCGTGCCGGAAGTCACGATTGCTTCCATTATGGCGACAACCGTTAGCTTCACCTTTCCAAACTGTGCGCGGCCGAGCTCTCAGCGAGTCGAAGCCTTGCTCTCAGGCTGCGCCCACTATTTTAAATCCGACCTGCCTCTCTTTATCAGTGGATACAATGAGCTTTGTCGTGAAGAGCTCAAAGGGGGTAGGATTCTGGAAATCTGTTGCGGTGCTGGAGAATTAGCCGCCGGCATGGCGCGGATCTTTCCAAAGACTGAGGTGATCGCGCTGGATTGCTACCCCGAGGCGGGCGGCGCCTTGAAGGAGGCAGTGGCAAAAGACGGGTTGCAGAATGCTCATTATCTCTGTGGCGATGCGTTGCGATTGACGCAGTTCGCCGATGCCACTTTCGATCTGGTTTATGGACAAGCTACGCTGCACCACCTCGCCCATCAATGCGGCGTGCTTCGAGACGAGCTAGCCAGGGTTCTCAAACCTGGTGGCCGGCTCATGTTCTTATTTGAACCCTTGGGCCATAATCCAGTTTGGGCCATGATCCGCGCCTGGCGGATCTCACGTAGGGAAATGGGTGACGAAAGCAACCTCTTCGTTTCCCAACTCGAGTACATCGCCCGACCTTTTTCTTCCTGCCAGGTCCAGCCGTTTAATCTCTTCGGCTACCCTTTCAAATTTCTTAGCCGTCTTGGCGGTTTTCCTATCTTTAGTTTAATTCATCGAACGGACACTTGGTTAATGAAACGATCCCTGCGCCTGGCAAGAATGGCAGCCAACTTTAATGTTGTTTTCACTAAATAGACGCTCAGAGAGAGGACTCATACGTCGAGTCCACCAATAGATTTTCGACGGAAGGCGAGCCTCCAGGATCATTCATGTAACCTGTGCACGATTGAGGAGCGTCCAATGTGCAGACGAATCGCCCCTCAGTGGAGACCTGGGGATTGGGTGGATTCAAGAGGAAACAAAAACGCTTGACTGTATCTTTTTCAGCTTGAAAGAATTAGTGCGGAGATGAAGAAGGTGCGGGCACTCTTAAGCGGCGGTCCCTTTCCGATTCGGCGCGTGGGGCGACGGTTACTCTGGAGACATCCAAGGTTTTACCGTTGGTTTGGGATTTTGAGAGATCGAGGCGATTGTATTAAGAGGGGGTTTGACGTTTGGTTTGGAGGTTATCCGCGATCGGCTAACACTCATTGCGTGGCCGCATTTACGCTTGCCAATCCAACGGTGCCGATCGCCAGCCATTGGCACATCCCCGCATTCATTATTCACGCTTTGGCTCTGGGAAAGCCGGGGATTTTCCTGATCCGTCGCCCGGTTGATCCGGTCATCTCGTGGACAATTTTTTTCCAAGGGCAACTGACATTGCGGGATTCATTGCAGTACTACATCGATTTTCACAGGGCGATGCTGCCGTACCGTGAACAGCTTTTTGTTTCGCCCTTTGACTCCATTATTCACCATTTTCCGAGCGTGTTGCAGGCTTTCAACTTGAGGTTTGGAACCAACTACGCCGCCCCGGCGCCGAGCCAACAGACGGCCGACGACTGCCTGGCCCGCGTGGAGGATTGGCTGAGAGCACCCGATGGATCGATCAACGAATTTATTGTTTCACGCCCCTCCTCAAAACGAGCGGCTATTAAAGCCGACCTGCTTGAAACTCTCCAAGAATCTCCTTCGCTTCGCCGGAAATTGAAAGTGGCCGACGCGTTGTTTGAACAATTCACTGGTGAACTCGGACCGATCGCTGGAACAATAGTCCCTTTTTCGACGCAGCGGAATGTCGCACCAACTCTCCGATAGTCGTTAGACCTTTCGAGGAGCTCACCTTAAATTCATGCCGGCCTCGGACCGCAAAAACGCCTTGAGCCGTAGAGCGTGTTTGGAAAATCGCCCGGTCGGGGACCGGGCCAACAAAGAATTGCGTCTAAAGTCCAATCTTGTAGGCCGCGTGCCCTCACGCGGCATCCTGTTGCAATTTGAAACACGCTCTTCGTTTGGCGAACTGTCCAATTCACCTGAAGGGTTAAGGCTCGGCGGATAATAGCGCCGCGGCAAGATTGCCTAAATGCCGCGATAGACAGAAGCTCTGTAAAAAATGGCTTCTCAGGTTTTCCCCTGGGTCCAAAAGCAGAGCATGAAGAGCTTTAGCTATTGCTGTTGGCGAGCGAACTTCCACAAACCCAGGATAACTTTCAGGAAGAAGCTCCGGAATCGATCGCCAGCGGCTTACGAGCACGGGAAGACCAAAGGCCATAGCCTCGATTATGACCAGGCCAAAGCTCTCGGCGTGATAATAAGTTGGAAAACACAAACAATCGGCTTTGGCCAGCGATCGGTTCTTAAATTCCGAGGATAGAAAGCCGAGATATTCAACAGCGGGATAAGAATCATCGGAGCCGATGGATGATGGTGACGAGTTTTGGTCTGCGTCACGCCAAGCGCTCCGAGTCAGCCAAAGGTCTGGGCTGGCAATGCGTGCATCGAACATCTGTTTTTCCTCGGGGTCCACGAACTCACCGGCAACCTGCAACTGAAAGCGCAAGCGAGAATCGGAGCCCTTCAGCATGGTGTTCGCGAGCGCTACGGCATCGAGTGCGTCGAAAAGCCCTTTTTGGCGCGAACACTGCGAAAGATAAAGAACCTGCACCACGTGCGGGTCCGGTCCTGTCTGAGCACGTTCATCGGGGGTCAGGACTCCGCTGGTCATTAGTTTCTTGCGCGCGGATAGGCGAGCTAAGCGCCGTGGCAGTACCTCGCGCTCGAATTCAGGGCATGGATCGGCAATTCCATTCTGAACAATTCGTATCTGTCGCGAGCAGACCTTTTGGCCATCCTTGATATTGTACTGCGAAAGTACAATGCTCAATTCAGGGTGACCAAGCAGGCGTTGGGTGAGCCAGCGCGTAATCCATGAAGCGGAATTTTCCAGCCAGTCTGCCAAGGCTGCCGCGTGCCAGTGCAGGATGACACCTTTGAAAAACGGCCGGCAAATCATCATCACCAGCCAGTCCCGATAAACAGCAGTGCTCTTTCCCGGAGCAGGGACATAGTAAAAATTAGGGACGTTGTAGCGGAATCGGCACCAGATTGCCTGAAGGCAATATCCGATTAGGAGAGGAACTTTTCGGGCCTGAAAGCTGCCAATCTCCTGGGTGGTCCTCGAGAGGCGGGCATTAACATGATAGCATTCGATGCCAAAGGCTGCCGGCTTGGCTTCGGTACCGTGGGGACTCCGGCGATCGCCGCCAAAGCCGTCGAGCATGAGCTGAACCATGTAGCTTTGCCCATGGTGCGGCGGCGGGGTATGAGCAAAAACGAGCAACTTCATCCCCGGATCGAAGAACTCTCAGGGGCCGTGCATTGCAGTAGCAAGTCGTTTATTGCCGACGAAATAAGCAAAGCCAAACCCGAAATTATAGCGTTGCTGCAGGGTTGGCAACCATGCAAAACAAGCAACGGCGGCGGCAATCGGCCGCGAGTTCCTCATGAATTATCTCTTTGCAGTTTCTGCGGGGTTCTCTCTAGACTTTCCCCCGGGTCCGTGATCCTTTCGCCAGGACATCGTTTTTCACCTGATTAATGGGACTGGCAGTAGCTCGACGTGAACAACGTTATTGTGGCAATCCTGTTAATGATGGAACGCGCTGCGTGCGTTTTTTTATGACGCGCAGCCCCGGATTTCAAGGGGTTCAACTGGCGCTGTCCATCCTGTGTGAGAATCCCAGGCGCCGCACCGGGTTATCCACTCTATTCCCCGCATTTGTGTCGGAAGCGCTCGCTGCCTTCCCCGAGGTGAGATGGTTAATCTTCGCTGGGCCCGAGCAACCGTGGTCGGTTGCCGATGACCGCGTCAAAGTGGTTCGTCGGTTTGCCGCAAACGACCGATTATATGCGAGATTATGGGCAGATCATTTTCGAGTTGCGCCCATGGCGAAGCGAGGCGGAGCGGCGGCTTTGCTTACGGTAGGTTTTTGTCCCGTGGTTCGAGCAAACCTACCGACGGTAATGCACGTGTTCACGCTCCACCACCTACGACCGGGAGGAGGGCTCCGCGCCAGATATCGCCGCTGGGCTGTGAACCATGGTGTCAAATGCGCCTCGCTGGTTATCGCCAACTCGAATTGGGTTGCCAGCAAACTCGCAGTGGAGCCAGGCCGTTTGCTCGTTAGTTACGAGGGCCTTTGCCATGACACGTTCAGGCCTGATGGCCCTGGCGCCATCGGATTTCCGGCGGGAAGTTACCTGCTTTGGGCGAGCAATTTCTATCCCTACAAGCGAGCGGAGCTTGCCTTGCGCGGCTATGCACGATTGCCGTTGCAGGTGCGGTCGAAGTTTCCTTTGATCCTGGTGGGAGGCGATTGGAATGGAGGGAGGGTGGTTGCCGAAAAAGCTGCGGCACAACTCGGGATCAGCCAGAACGTGCGTTTCCTTGGTTGGGTATCTGATGAGCAGTTGCCAGCGCTTTACCGAGGAGCGCGAGCGCATCTGTTGTCGACCGCTGAAGAGACGTTCGGCCGCACAGTAATTGAAGCGATGGCTTGCGGTTGTCCCTGTGTACTTCAAGATCTGCCCGTCTTGCGCGAAGTAACGGCGGGTTCAGCGATGTTCGTTGATTTCACAGATACAATTCAGGCGGGTGAGGCATTGCTGCGCGTATGCACCGACGACGCCATGTTTGAGCAGTTGCGATCCGCAGGACTGAGAAGAGCCAAACAGTTCAGTTTTGCCCAGCTTGCCAGTGCGCGCGTTGGCGCTATCCTTGAAATGCTGCGACAGCGCGCGTTCGAACGACCCGCCACCATCAGTGCATCCTGACTCTCAATGGGCAATCCTGACATTAGCGAAAAAGAAAAAGGCACTCGAATGCCTCACCGCGGCTGTATCGCGCCCGCCCCAAGTGGTACTTCCCGGTCGCTCGGAATCCTGGGGACCTCACTCGAGCTTACGAGCTACGCCGCGCTCACAGGCGAACTTCAGAGGCTAACCGCGTTTGGTCGCTCAATTGTTGTCGATTTTTCGAATACTCAAATTGTCACGCTGCGCCGGCACGATGCGGTTTTTCGAAAATTGACGGAGAGGTTCGATTACTTCGTTCCCGACGGGATGCCCCTCATTTGGTGTCTCAACGCCCAGGGTGCCCACTTGCGCGATCGCGTCTATGGTCCAACCTTTATGCGTCATTGCGTGATGGCCAGCCCACCGCCGTTCAAGCACTATTTTTTGGGCGGTTCGATGGAATGTTTGAATAGGCTGAAGCAGTCTTTTTTGCAACAAAATCCAAACCTGCAGATTGTCGGGACGAGAAGCGGTTACTTTGCTCCTGAAGCAGAGCGCGAGATCATCGAAGAAATTGTGCGGCTTTCTCCGGATTTTATTTGGGTAGGTTTGGGGACCCCAAAACAACAAGCCTGGATCGCGCGCAACCGGGATAAACTCCCCGGCGGGATTGTGCTGGCAGTGGGATTCGCCTTTGATGTCAATGCAGGCACAAAACCCGACGCTCCCGCTTGGATGCAGCGTCTGGGGCTGACCTGGCTCTTTCGCGTCGTCTCTGAACCGGTGCGCCTGGGCCCACGCTACCTAAAATACAATCTTCTATTCTTGTTCTACCTGCTTTGGGATGGGCTTCGCGGGCGCGTCTGGTCGTCGGAAATCCTTGGAAAGCCGGCCGACACAGGCTAACCAGGAGGAGAGGGAGAAGCCTCGGCGTCGTACCTTAGGCTTGGCCTGGGTCACCTCCTCGGCCCCAACCGCGCCGTCGCCGCCAAAATCCCTTCATCAACCCTTCGTTCGCGGGCACAATTGGTTCTTGGCCTTTACGCCGCCTCCTATTCGCGTCCGTTCGTGTCCATTCGCGGTTGAATGGCTAGGCTGCTCACCCGTTTTCGGCGTCAGAGTCGGGACAATTCGGAGTGAGACATCCGAGTGAGATGTGCGTCAAAATGTCCCATCTGGCACAGTTTGAGAAATGCGCCACGATTATGCTTAAAAACGATAAGCTGCCTATCTACAGGACTTTACGACATTGCCATTAGCGGTGGCATCGGCGCTGCTTATTGGTGCTTGGATTTGTATCTAGTTTAGGAGCTTTTTATGGCAAAAGTAATTGGAATTGATTTGGGAACGACCAACTCCTGCATGGCGGTTATGGAAGGCGGGGAACCGACCGTATTGGAGAACTCGGAAGGGCGCCGAGTCACGCCTTCGGTGGTGGCTTTCACGAAAACCGGCGAGCGCCTGGTGGGTGATGCCGCCAAACGCCAGGCGGTCACGAACTCGCGCAATACGATTTATTCGATCAAGCGGTTCATGGGCCGCAAATTCAGCGAAGTTGAAGAGGAACGCAAGCGCGTGCCCTACAAAGTTGTCTCGGGCCCTAACGGGGATGCCTACGTCGAGGTCGAAGTGGACGGCAAGCCCAAGCAGTACAGCCCAGCTGAAGTTTCGGCCATGATTTTGGCCAAGCTCAAATCGGACGCGGAGATGCGCCTGGGCGAGAAGATCAACCAGGCAGTCATTACCGTTCCGGCTTACTTCAACGATTCGCAGCGCCAGGCGACCAAAGACGCCGGGCGCATTGCCGGCCTCGAGGTCCTTCGCATCATCAACGAGCCCACGGCGGCTTCCCTCGCCTACGGCCTGGATAAAAAGAAAGACGAGGAAATCGCCGTTTACGATTTAGGCGGCGGCACGTTTGATATTTCCGTCCTGGAAATCGGCGATGGAGTGTTCGAAGTCAAAGCCACCAATGGCGACACGCACCTGGGTGGTGACGACTGGGACGGTCGGATCATGGATTGGATCCTGGACGAATTCCGCAAGGAGCACGGGATGGACCTGCGGAAGCAGCCGGACGCTTTGCAGCGCATTAAAGAAGAGGCCGAAAAAGCCAAAATCGCGCTGTCGAGCTCGCAGGTGTATGACATCAACCTGCCATTCATCACGGCCGATGCGAGCGGGCCCAAACATATCACCATGAAGCTGACCCGCGCCAAGATGGAACAGCTCTGCGATGATTTGTTCGAGCGGACGATCACGCCGGTGAAGAATTGCCTGCGCGACGCCGGCATTGGCGCCGAGAAAATCGACGAGTTGGTCCTGGTCGGCGGCATGACGCGCATGCCCAAGGTCGTCGATACGGCCAGGTCGCTAGTCAGCAAGCCACCGCATCAGGGAGTTAACCCGGACGAAGTGGTTGCGGTGGGCGCCGCGATCCAGGCCGGCGTGCTCAAGGGCGAAGTCAAAGACGTGCTTTTGCTGGATGTCACCCCGCTCTCTCTGGGAATCGAGACGTTGGGCGGCGTGTTCACCAAGCTGATCGAGCGCAACACCACGATTCC
>Ga0070741_10005366_pt1 | contig 28569 bp, 29 predicted proteins | sample Coa_R1_4_FD_66440 | JGI IMG/M metagenome (GOLD analysis project Ga0070741, IMG submission 66440) | Surface soil microbial communities from Centralia Pennsylvania, which are recovering from an underground coalmine fire - Coalmine... | ecosystem: Environmental > Terrestrial > Soil > Unclassified ... | reverse complement strand
TGCTGTTTCCGCGGGACATCGCCCAGCTCGGCGTGCTCGAGCGGCCGCGAGAGTCGTTCGCAAGGGCCGCGCCGGCAACTGGTCCGTCGCGGACTCGTGATGCCGCGCCCGGCGGCGGCGGGTGGAGCTCGGTCAGGCGCCGCGGTTGATCTCGGCCGCCGCAGACAGAGCGGTGTGGCTTCGCTCGAGGTCCGGCAGCTCGTGGCCCGACGTGAGCTCCTCCACGGCCCAGTTGGTGAGGTCCCGAATGGAGATGATCCCGACGAGCGCCCCCCGCTCGACCACCGGCAGGTGACGGATTCGGAGCCGAGCCATGTGCTCGGCCGCCTCCGAGATGTCGGTCCGCGGCTCGACGGTGTCGAGGTTCCGGGTCATCCGTTCCTCGACACGGGTGGTCTTCGGGTCCTTGCCGTCCGCCACCAAATTGACCAGGTCGCGCTCGGTGACGATCCCGGCCAGCCGGTCGCCGTCCATCACGACCACCGAGGAGATGGCGTTGTCGTGCAGGAGTCTGGCGACGTGGACGAACGTGTCCTGGGGCGTGGTGGTCTTCACATCCGTCTTCATGATGTCTCCGACCTGCATCTGCACCTCCCGGGGGAAGGGTCGAGTCCGTAAGGGTACCCCGGAGAGCGACGACCCTGCATCGAGGGTCAGTGGTCGCTGCGGCCGGTGAAGTTGAAAGCCTCCACCTTGATGGCCGGCACGCGGGAGGCGGAGAAGAAGAACTCGCTCGCCAGCTCCGTGTCGCGGCCGATCATCGTGGTGTTGGTGAGCGCCTCCAGGATGGACTGCGTGAAGCGGAGGTTCTTCACCGGGCGTCCCACCTCGCCGCGCTCGATCAGGAACGTGCCGTCCCGCGTCATGCCGGTGATGGTCGACTCCACCGGATGCACGACGTTCGAGTAGTGGAAGCGGGTCACGAGCAGCCCGCGCTCGGTGCTCGCGATCATCTCCTCGAGCGCGGCATCGCCGGGCGCGAGGAACAGGTTGAGCGGGAAGGGCCCCTCGGGGTTCGGGGGTGGGAGGGCGTGGCCGGTGCTCTCGGTGCCCGCCTGCCTGGCGCTGCGGAGGTCGTACACGGCCCCGCGGAAGACGCCGTGCTCGATGAGGTCGACGCGGGAGCGGGGCACCCCCTCGAAGTCGAACGGCACGCCCAGCGTGAGGGGCGAGGTGGCGTCGTCGTAGATCGAGATCGACGGGGCGGCGACCTGCCGACCCTCTTTCCCGCTGAAGCACGAGCGACCCTCGAGGAGCGCCCGCCCTCCGAACCCGATCCAGGCGAGGAACCCCACCGGGGTGGCGACCGCCGAGGGCTCGAGGATGACCGTGTAGCGCCCCGGGTCGAGGTCGTGCGGGTTCTGGGACGCCCGGGCCTTGCCTGCCGCTCGGCGGCCGACCGCCTCCGGGTCGACGTCGGCGACCCGGCCGGCGAAGACCTCGGCGAATCCGCTGCCGCCCTCACCGCCCGTCACCACGGTGGTGAGCGAGGCCTGCGTCGACGACGTCCAGCAGAACTGCCCCTCGGTGTTGGCAACCGCGATCTCCATGGCGGTGGTCTCGAAAGCGCCCGCCGCCTCGAACCCCGGCGCGCACTGCGCGACGAGGGCAGCGACCCCCTCGGCGCGCGTCTCCGGCGTGGTGGACGCGGTCGCTTCGTCGAACCCGTCGCGCTCGGGCACCGGACGGGGAGGAGCGAGGCCGGGAAACTGTGGGTCGGGCGCGACGACCGCGGCCATCTCTCGGGCGCTCTCGGCCGCCCGGCGCGCGCCTTCGGGCGTGAACTCGTTGGTGGCGCACACGCCGATCCGGCCCGCGGACACGACGCGGACGCGGACCGCGGTGTCCTCTCGCCACGTGCTCTGGTGGATCGCCGAGGACGCGAACCGGGTGAGCCCGCCCCACTCGTGCATCAGGAGCACCTCGACCCCATCCACACCCGGGAGCTCGAGGGCCGGCTCCGCGACCCTGCGGACCTCGTCCGGCCCGAACGCCCCGGGCACCTACCGCACCCCCACCTGCACGTCCCGGAACCTCGCGGGTGAAGCGCCGTGCCCGACGCGCGCGACCTGGGCGGGCTGGCCCTTGCCGCAGTTCGGCGTGCCCCAGAGCGTCCACGACTCGCGCCCGCCGACGGCGTCGCAGGACCGCCAGAACTCCGTGGTGATGCCGGTGTAGTTGGGGTTCCGGTACATCTGGGTGAGCTTGCCGTCCTTGATCCGCCAGGCGATCTCGCACCCGAACTGGAAGTTCACGCGGCGGTCGTCGATCGACCAGGACTGATTGGTCGCCATGAAGACTCCGTCCTTCGTGTCGCCGACGATGTCCGCGAGCGTCCCCTCTCGGGGCTCGATCGAGATGTTCGTCATGCGGATGAGCGGCAGGTTCTGCCATCCGTCGGCCCGCATGGCGCCGGTCGAGGTCCCCCCGATCACACCCGCCGTCTCGCGCGAGGAGATGAAGTTTTGGAAGACGCCGTCGACGATGATCGGAACACGTTGCGCCGGAACACCCTCGTCGTCCCATCCGAACGTGCCCAGCCCGCCGGGCAGCGTCGCATCGGCCGTGATCGAAACGAGCTCGCTCGCGTAGCGCAGGCGCCCCCGGTGGTCGGGCGAGAGGAAGGATGAGCCCGCGTACGCCTCCTCCATGCCCAGGACTCGGTCGAGCTCGACCGGGTGGCCGATCGACTCGTGGATCTGGAGTGCCACCTGCCCGGAGTCGAGCACGAGCGTGGTGCGCTCGCTCGGGCACTCGGGGGCGGACAGGAGCTCGACCGCCTCGGTGGCCGTGCGCTCGGCCTCCTCGACCAGCCCGAGCGCGCGCACGTGCTCCCAGCCCGCGGCGGCGATATGGCCCCGGAAGGAGTTGGGGAACGAGCGTCGCTGCACCTCGCCGTCGCCGATCGCCGTCGCCTCGATGCCGCCGCCCGACTGGACGGTCGTCTGCTCGATCGCCGCCCCCTCACTCGAGGCGAACCACGTGTGCCTCCGGAACAGATCGACGCTGCCCTCGGCGAATGCGAGCCCCTTGACCAGCTGCATCCGCCGCGTGGCCTCCATGAGCAGCGCAATCTTCTCCTCGAGGGGGACGCTGAACGGGTCCTCCTGCATCGGGCTCTCCCACCGCCCGGTGACCGCATCCACCGGTGTGAGCGAGACCGGCTCGCGCGGCAGCCGCGAGGCGGCGCGGGCGATGGCCACCGCGAGCGCGGCGGTTCGCTGGATCTCCGCCTCGTCCATCCGCGCGGTGGCCGCGAAACCCCAGTAGCCGCCGACGAGGACTCGGATGCCGATTCCCTCGGAGAAGGCGCGGTCGACTCCCTCCATCTCCTGGTTTCGGACGGTCAGCGACTCGGTGTCCTCGCGCACCGCTCGCGCGTCGGCGTAGTGCGCGCCGGCGGCCCTGGCCGCCTCCACCGCCTGCCTCGCAACGCCCAGCACCCCGTCCGACCCCCGGCTCAACCTGCCGGCTCCGCGTGAGCCGGCCCCGCAGCCTACCCCACGTCGCGGACGGCGGCACGCGGCCGGCGGCTAGTCTTGCCGGGTGAGAATCGGAGTGCACGTCGGTCACTGGGGCTCGGCGCCCGCTGATCCCGTGCCGCTGGTTCGGGAGGCGGAGCGATTGGGGTTCGACTCCGCATGGACCTCGGAGGCGTGGGGCTCGGACGCGGTCACGGTGGCCACGTGGATCGCCGCTCACACGCAGCGGATCCACATCGGCACCGCGGTCATGCAGATCGCGGCGCGAACCCCCGCCGCGACGGCCATGACGGCGATCACGCTGGATCACCTGAGCGCCGGACGGTTCCGCCTCGGACTGGGCGTCTCCGGTCCCCAGGTCGTGGAGGGGTGGCACGGGCTCCCCTTCCGCGACCCCGTGGGGTGGACCCGAGAGTACGTCGAGGTCGTTCGGCGGATCCTCGACCGGCGCGCCCCGATCGAGTTCCGGGGCCGGCACGTGCGCCTGCCCGCCCCGGGGGGGCGGGGGACCGGCAAGCCGCTGCGAAGCGCGGTCCGTCCGCTCCGACCCGATCTGCCGATCTACCTCGCCGCTCTGGGGCCGAGGAACGTCGCCCTGGCCGGCGAGATCGCGGACGGCTGGCTCCCGATCCTGCTCTCGCCCGAGCGGGCCGCACCGCTGCGCCGCCGGCTGCTCGACGGTCTTGGGCGCGCCGGGCGCGACGTCGGGGCGTTCGACCTCGCCGCCACGGCTCCGGTCGTTGCCGGAGACGACCTGGCGGCATGTCGAGACCGCGTACGCCCGTTCGTTGCCTTGTACGTTGGGGGAATGGGCTCGCGCGAGCACAACTACTACGCCTCTCTCGTGGCCGGATACGGTTACGCAGACGCGGCGGCGCGCATCCAGGAGCTGTTCCTCTCCGGTCGGCGCCGGGAGGCGGGCGCGGCGGTTCCGGAGTCGCTGATCGACGAGATCGCGCTCCTCGGGCCGGTCCCCAGGATCCGGGATCGGCTGGCCGCCTGGCGCGAGGCCGGCGTGACGACGCTGCTCGCGCATACCGACGACGTCTCGTCGCTGCGAGCTCTGGCCGAGGCGAACGAGTAGCGGAACGGCCGATGCTCGCGGACACGGTGTTCTGGTGGAAGCTTTGGAAGCTCTGGCACCTGGTGGGCGCGTTCGGGTTCGTGGCCGCCCACGGGGCGACGGCGGCCGTGGCGCTCAAGCTCCGTCGGGAGCGCTCGCCGGAGCGGATCCGAGCGCTCCTGGACCTCTCGCGCTCGACCCGGGGATTCATGTACCTCTCGCTCATCGTGCTGCTGATCGGCGGGATCGCGAACGGGTTCGTGCTGCACGTCTGGGGTCGTGGATGGATCTGGACGGCGATCGTCCTGCTCGTGCTCCTGATCGTCGCGGCCTTCCCCCTGGCCGTGCCCTACTACGTCTCGATCCGTCGCGCTCTCGAGCGTGAGTCCACCGCGGAGGAGCTGGAGGCGCTGCTCGCCTCCTCCCGTCCCCTGGTGGTGATGTGGGTCGAGACCATCGGGATCCTCCTGATCATCTGGCTGATGGTGTTCAAGCCCTTCTAGCCGCCCGAGCCGTCGTCCGCATGTGTGTTCCCGCGCGATCGGGCGCGGCGAGCGGGGCCCCTTTCCACCTCGCTGTCCCGTCCGTGCGTCCCATGCATGTGGGGTCTCCCGCCCCATGGGGGTTGCGCGCGGCGGTGCGTAGATGGAGGAGAGCTGCGAGAGGTGGGATGGGGGATGCGAGAGGTCAGGACAGAGGCGGGTGAGGTGCGCATCGGGACCGAGGAGTGCTTCCAGCACCTGCTCGAGGGGCTCTCGGACCCCGACCCGAAGATCCGCCGCCTGGCCGTCTGCGGCCTCGCGGCGGCGGGCGATCCCCGCGGCGTTCCCCCGCTCATCGAACGGCTGGCCGACGAGGACGAGGAGATCCGCACCCGAGCAGTGATGGCGCTCGCCAAGCTCGGCGATCGCCGGGCGATCCCGCCGCTCGTCGCGGCCGCGACGGGGGACGATCCCTCGCTGCGGCGGGCCGCGATCCTCGCGCTCGGCGAGCTCGACGCGGGTCTGGACGTGCTGGCTCGGGCGCTCCGTGAGGGGGATCCGTCCGAGCGCGTTCGGGCCGCGATCGCCCTCGGCGAGACGCGGGACGTGAACGCGATCGACCCGCTCACCCGGGCGCTCCAAGACGACGACCCCACCGTGCGCGCGCGTGCCCGCGAGGCGCTCGAGAAGATTCGCGAGTCCAGGGTCTTTTGACCCGGCGACTGACCCGGCGGCGCAAGGCGCGCAGCGCAGCCGCCGGCGGCAGCTCCAGGCCGGCCCCGCGAGCCCCCAGGCGATGGCTGCGAGTTGATGCGGCTCCTTCTCTGAGCGGCCTCCCGGGTTGGCAATTTCATGCGTTGCATGCATAATCATTCGCCATGTGGGGTCCGTCGCGCACGGTGTCCGTGGCCGTCCTCGGCGCGTCCGGGACGGCCGGCGGCGAGGTGGTCCGCCTGCTCGTCTCGCACCCCGCCGTGCGCGTCGTCTTCCTCGGCGCCGAGGGTTCGGCCGGAAGAACGCTTGGTGAGATCCACCCGCATCTCGCGGCGACGCCCCTGGGGTCTCAACTCCTGCGGCCCCTCGACGAGACTCGCGGGATCGGCGCGGAGATCGCGATCCTCGCGCTCGCCCACGGTGCGAGCGCGCGATGCGCACCCCAGCTGCTCGAGGCCGGAGCTCGTGTCATCGACCTGGGCGGAGACTTCCGCCTGGGGCCCGACGCCTACCCCGAATGGTATGGGTTCGAGCATCCCTCGCCCGAGTGGCTGGACCGCTCGATCTACGGGCTCCCGGAGCTCTTTCGCGAGTCGATCTCGGGCGCCGAGCTCGTGGCCAATCCGGGGTGCTTCCCGACAGCGGTCGTCCTGGGCCTTGCCCCGCTTGTGGCCGAGGGCCGGATCCAAGCGAGCCCGATCGTGGTCGACGGCAAGACCGGGATCTCGGGCGCCGGCCGGTCTCCGACGGAGGCGACCTCCTTCGCGGCGACCGAGGAGAGCGTGCGGCCCTACCGCGTCCCGAGACACCAGCACACTCCGGAGATGGAGCGGGCGCTCGCCCTGTGGACCGGCGCGGCGCCGGCGGTGTCGTTCGTCCCACACCTGGTGCCCTCGGTGCGTGGCGTCCTCACGACGAGCTACGCGCCGCTCGCGCCAGGCGAGACCACCGAGTCGCTCACCGAGTGCCTGAGCCGCGCCTACGAGGCGTCGCCGTTCGTGCGGGTCCTCCCCCCGGGGGGGATGGTCGATACCAAGCGCACCCGTGGTTCCAACGCGGTGGAGCTCCAGGCGGTCGCCGACCAGAGGACCGGGACGGCCGTGGTCGCCGGTGCGCTCGACAACCTCGGCAAGGGCGCCGCCGGGCAGGCCGTGCAGAACCTCAACCTGATGTGCGGGCTCCCCGAGGAGCTCGGCCTCGCGACCACCGGGGTGTACCCGTGAGCGTGACCTTCCCGCGGGGCTTCAGGGCGGCGGGGACCTCCGCCGGGATGAAACCATCCGGGCGACCCGACCTCGGGCTCCTCGTCGCCGACCCCGACGCGAGCGCTGCCGGGCTGTTCACGACCAACGCGTTCGCGGCGGCGCCGGTCGCGCTCTCGCGCGAGCGTGTGGCCGGTGGCCGCGCCCGTGCGGTCGTCGTGAACAGCGGGCAGGCGAACGCCGCCACCGGCGCCCGCGGGGAGGCCGACGCGCGTTCGGCGACCGATGAGGTGGCCCGGGCGCTCGGCGTCCCCGCAGAGGAGGTACTGGCGTGCTCGACCGGCGTGATCGGAGAACCGCTGCACCTGTCCGAGCTCTGCGCCGCGATCCCCGCGCTCGTCGGCTCGCTCTCCCCGGACGGCGGTCCCGCGTTCGCGGAGGCGATCCTCACCACCGACACCAGGTCCAAGCAGGCCACGGCCGAGGCAGGCCCCTACCGGGTGGGCGGATGCGCGAAGGGGGTCGGCATGATCGCGCCCGATCTGCGGCTCGCGACGATGCTCGCCTTCGTGACGACCGACGCGCCGGTTCCCCCGGTCGCGGTCGCCCGCCTCGCGGCCGAGGTGCTCGAGCCGGCGTTCGAATCGCTGACCGTGGACGGCTGCACGAGCACGAACGACACCGTCCTGCTCCTCGCGAGCGGAGCGGCGGGAGGTGGTTCGGTCGAGCCCGGGGGTCCGGCGTGGGAAGCCCTCGCCGGGGCGATCGAGGAGGTGGCACGCTCGCTGGTAGCTCAGCTCGCCGACGACGCGGAGGGCGCGTCGCACGTGGCGGTCGTCGAGGTGAGCGGCGCACGCACCCACGAGGACGCGCGGGTCGTCGCCAAGGCAGTCGCCGGCTCGATGCTCGTCAAGACGGCCCTGTTCGGCGGCGACCCGAACCCCGGCCGAATCCTCCAGGCGATCGGTGCCTCGGGCGCGAGCGTCGACCCGGGCCTCGTTCGCGTGCGGATCGGGGACGCGACGGTCGTCGCTCGCGGCGTCGTCGTCCCCGACTACTTCGCTCCCGAGGGGGCGCGGGCCGCCCGCGCGCAGCTCGGGCAGCGGACCGTCACGCTGGCGATCGAGCTCGGTTCCGGTCCCGGGTTCAGTCGGGCGCTCGGGGTCGACCTCTCGTACCGGTACGTCGAGATCAACGCGGAGTACACCACGTGACCCCGACGACCCTTGCCCCCCAGGTGCGCCAGCGGACGATCGCGAAAGCGCGGACGTTGCTGGATGCTCTGCCCTTCCTGCGCGAGCACTGGGGCACGACGATCGTGATCAAGGTCGGCGGCGCCGTGATGGAGCGCGCCCCGCTCTCGCTCTCGTTCGCCAAGGACCTGGCGCTGCTTCAGCACGTCGGCATCCACCCGCTGATCGTGCACGGCGGCGGTCCGCAGGTGACCGAGGTCTCCGCGCGGCTCGGGCTGCCGGTCGCCTTCGTCGACGGGCTCCGTGTTACCGACGCCCACACGCTCGACGTCGCGAAGATGGTGCTCGCGGGCAAGCTCAACACCGAGATCGTCGCGACGCTTCTGGCGGGCGACGTCCGGGCGGTGGGCCTGTCGGGTGTGGACGGAGGGCTCGTGCTCGTTCGTCGTCGTCACGAGCCGGACCTCGGCTTCGTGGGAGAGGTCGTTCGCGTCGACGTCGAGGTGGCGCGCACGCTGATGGAGCGGCGGTTCGTTCCGGTCGTCGCCTCGATCGCCGTGGATGACTCCGGCCAGGCGTTCAACGTGAACGCGGACGCCGTCGCGGCGGAGCTGGCGGTGGGCCTCGGCGCCCACAAGCTCGTGTACATGAGCGACGTGCCGGGTGTCCTCGGTCCGGGCGGCGAGCTGCTCTCCGAGCTCGGATCGCGGGAGGTCGCGGAGCTCCTGAGGGGGGACGCCGTCGTGCAGGGCGGGATGATCCCCAAGCTCGAGAGCGCGCTGCGGGCGCTCGCGGGCGGCATCCCGCGCGTCCACCTCCTCGACGGGCGCGTCGACCACGCGCTCGTCCTGGAGCTGTTCACCCCGGAGGGGGTGGGCACGATGATCTCGGCCGAGGCACCGGAGAACGCCGCCCCGGGCGAGCTCCCGGCCGGCGCGGCGCCGGCGGCACGCGGGGAGGGTCCGCGGTGAGACGGACCCCAGGCGGTTCCAAGGTCCGGCGCCAGCAGGCGATCCTGGAGCTCGTGGCCGCCGGCCGCCTCTCGAGTCAGGAGGAGATCCGGGCCCGCCTCGAGCCGCTCGGCCTGACGGCGACCCAGTCGACGATCTCTCGCGACATCGAGGAGCTCGGGCTCGCGCGCGTCCACGATCGGGACGGGGTCCGCTACGTGCGTCCCGGAGAGGAGGCGCCCGCCGCCCCGGCCGCTCTGCTGGGCCATGCGCTGCGTGAGTTCGCCCTGTCGATCATCGCCGCGAACCAGTTGCTGGTGATCCGCACGCCCGCGGGTGCGGCCAACGCCCTGGCCGAGGCCCTGGACCGGGCGGAGCTCTCCGACGTCGCCGGAACGATCGCCGGGGACAACACGATCCTCGTCGTCCCGAGCGACGGCGTCTCACCCCGTACCGTGGAACGCACCCTGCGATCAGCGATGGAGGAAGCATGAAGCGCGTGGCCCTTGCGTACTCGGGAGGTCTGGACACCTCGGTGACCATCCGGTGGCTCACCGAGCGCGGGTACGAGGTGTTCGCCGTGGCGGTGGACGTCGGCCAGCAGGAGGACTTCGCTCTCGTTCGCGAGCGCGGCGAACGGGCCGGAGCCGCGGAGGTCCGCGTGGTCGATGCGGTCGACCGGTTCGCCGACGAGTTCCTGGCGCGAGCGATCAAGGCAAACGGCCTGTACGAGGGGCAGTACCCGATGGTGTCGAGCCTCGCCCGGCCGCTGATCGCCGACGAGGTGGTCCGGGTCGCCCGCGAGGTGGGTGCGGGGGTCGTCGCCCACGGCTGCACCGGAAAGGGCAACGACCAGGTTCGCTTCGAGGTGGCGTTCGGCGTGCTCGCGCCCGACCTCGAGGTTCTCGCGCCGGTTCGCGACGACGGCATCCCGCGGGAGAAGGCCGTGGCTCTGGCCGAGGAGTGGGGCATCCCGATCGCGGGCGTCGCGGCCTCCTTCTCCATCGACGAGAACCTGTGGGGCCGGACGGCCGAGTGCGGACCGCTGGAGGACCCGTGGGCGGCGCCGCCCGAGGGGGCGTTCGCTCGCACGGCCTCTCCCCGGGACCGGCCGGCGGAGCCAGCGGAAGTGGTGGTCGGGTTCGAGCGGGGCGTGCCCGTGTCGCTCGACGGGACCCCGCGTCCGCTGCCCGCGCTCGTTCGCGAGATCGACGCCCTCGGCGGCCGGTACGGCTTCGGGCGGGTCGACATGATCGAGAACCGGAGGGTGGGAATCAAGTCGCGCGAGCTCTACGAGGTGCCGGGGGCGCTCGCGCTCATCACCGCCCACCGCGCCCTCGAGACCCTCACGCTCGAGCGGGAGGTGGCCCACTTCAAGCCGGCCGTGGAGCAGCGGTGGGCCGAGCTCGTCTACGACGGTCTGTGGTTCTCGCCCCTTCGGGCGGCGATCGATGCGTTCGTCGACGCTACGCAGATCCACGTGAGCGGCGAGGTTCGTCTCGCGTTCTCGTCGGGCTCGTGCACCGTCGTCGGTCGGCGGTCCGCGACCTCGCTGTACGACGAGAGGCTCGCGACCTACGGGGCCGGCGACGCGTTTGACCAGCGCCACGCCGCGGGCTTCGTGCGGCTGTGGGGGATGCCGCTTCGCGTATGGTCCGAGGTACAGGGAGCCGGCGTCCGGGTCCCGAGCCCCGGCTCCGGGGGTGGAGGATGAGCGAGCCTGGCCGGCCCCTCTGGTCGGGCAGGTTCTCCGCGCCGCCGGCGCCCGAGGCGTGGGCGCTCGGTCGAAGCCTGGAATTCGACGTCCGGCTTGCGCCGCAGGACGTCCGGGTCTCGATCGTGCACGTCCTGGGTCTGCGAGACGCAGGCCTGCTCACCGCGGAGGAGGCAGAGACCCTTGAGCGCACGCTCCGCGAAGTGGGGGAGGAGATCGCCTCCGGCCGACTCGTCCTCGACCCCGCGGACGAGGACGTTCACTCTGCGATCGAGCGTGCGGTGACCCTGCGTCTGGGCGATCTCGGCGCCAAGCTCCACGCCGGCAGGAGCCGCAACGACCTCGTGGTCACCGACCTGAGGCTCTGGCTGCTCGAGGCGTCGGGCAGGATCGAGGAGGGCATCGTACGTCTGGTCCGCTCACTCGTCCGGCACGCCCGCGAGCACGCCGAGACCGTCATGCCCGGGACCACCCACGGGCGCCCCGCGCAGCCGGTAACGCTCGGGCACCACCTGCTGGCACACGCGTGGGCCCTGGCCCGGGACCTCGATCGCCTCCGCGGGTGGGCCGGGCGCACCTCGGTCTCGGCCCTCGGGGCCGGGGCCCTCGCCACCTCGACGCTGCGGCTCGACCCCGGTGCGGCGGCCCGCCGCCTCGGTTTCAAAGATCGGTTCGCGAACTCGATCGACGCGATCTCCGACCGCGACTTCGCACAGGAGTTCCTGGCAGATGCCGCCATCTTGGGGACGCACCTGTCCAGGCTCGCGGCCGACCTCGTGCGCTGGAGTGAGGAAGCGCTCGGCTGGGTCGAGATCGATGATGCCTACGCGACCGGCTCGAGCATGATGCCGCACAAGCGTAATCCGGACGTGGGCGAGCTCGTCCGCGCGAAGGCGGGGCGGCTCACGGGCCACGTGGTCGCGCTCTCGTCGACGCTGCAGGGGCTGCCGCTCGGCTACCACCGAGACCTGCAGGAGGACAAGGAGCCCCTGTTCGACGCGGCCGACACGCTCGAGGTCGTCCTTGCCGCGCTGGCGGGATGTGTGGAAACCGCGCGGTTCCGTCCCGAGCTCATGCGCCGGGCGGCGCGTCATCCGGATCTGTACGCCACGGACCTCGCCGAGGCGCTCGTGGTCGCTGGGACCCCCTTTCGCGAGGCGCACCGCCTGGTCGGGGAGCTGATCGCGCGGCTCGAGGCGGAGGGTCGTTCCCTCCGCGATCTGAGCGAACGGGAGTGGGCGGAGCTCGGTCTGCCCCAGGGGGAGGAGCTTCTCGACCCCGACCGCGCGGTGCGTGCCCGTGGGGTCTCAGGCGGGCCTTCGCCGGCGAGCGTGCTCGGCCAGATCGAGACCCTCGAGCGGATGCTGGCCGCCCGAGATGGGGTATCCGGTGGACGCTGAGATCCGCCCCGTCGGCCTCGAGCAGATCCGCTTGGTGCGCCACCGCCTGCTCCGCCCGCGCGAGCGGCCCGAGGAGCTCGTCTACGCCGGCGACGACGCTTCCGACGCACTCCACCTGGGCGCGTTCGAGGGCGAGCAGCTCGTCGGCATCGCGTCGGTGGTGCGCCAGGCGATCACGGCCGAGCTCGCCAGCCAAGCCGGCGGCGAGCCGACGGAGGGAACGCCGCAGGAGGTCCAGTGGAGGCTGCGCGGCATGGCGACGTTTCCTCATGCCCGCGGCCGCGGTCACGGTGCGAGACTCGTCTGGGGCTGTGTCGAGCATGCCCGCAGCCTGGGCGGGCGGCTGCTCTGGTGCACTGCCCGCTTGTCGGCCGAGGGCTTCTACCGGCGGCTCGGGTTCGAGGGTCGGGGCCGCGTGTTCGGCGTGCCGGGCCTGGGCCCGCACGAGCTCATGCTCCGGTGGATCGAGCCGGCCGCCCGGGAACCCGCCGTGCCCGCGTAGGGATCCACCGGGCACCGGGGCGCCACGCCGCCGATCCGGACCGACCCACCGGAGTCGGTAAGAACTCGATTTGGAGCGAGCGCCGAGGCCCGCTCGCGCGTACACCTTGCGAGAGCCCGAGCCACTGATCCGGGAGGTACGTGATGAGGTCCATCGGGAACAAGTCCGTCGGGCGCATGGCCGCCGTCGCCGCCCTGGCGCTCACGCTCCTCGCGTGCAGCCGCGGCGCGACGGCCACCTCCGGCTCGGGGGGGTCGAAGGGCGGCAGCTCGACGGCCATGACCATCGGAACGCAGCAGGTGAAGGGGATCGGAACGGTCCTCGACACGGCCGAGGGCCTGACCCTCTACTACAACACCCAGGAGACCGGCGGCAAGATCGTGTGCACCGGGTCGTGCGAGGGCGCGTGGCCTCCGGTGCTGGTCTCGGGGGCGCTGCCGGCCGTGCCAGGCGGCGTCACTGGGTCCTTCGGCACGATCGTCAGGCCGGACGGCTCCAAGCAGCTCACCTTCGACGGCAAGCCCCTGTACACCTACGCGGGGGACAACGGCCCGGGCCAGGCGAACGGCCAGGGTCTCCAGGGCGTCTGGTACGCGGTCACGACGTCCGCCTCCGGGTCGGGCGCGGGCTCGGGAAGCGCTTCCGGCAGCGGTTACTCCCGGTACTGATCCGCCGTCGCACGCGGCAAGGGGAACCCGGGCGCGCACCGGCCCGTTCGATCCGCATCCGCCGCCGCGTGCCGGGTTGACGCCCCGGCCCGCGGCCTCGTATGTTCCGCGAACCGATCGCGCCATTCCAACGAATCCGGTCCGGACCATGCGCGGCGAACGTGGGTGACGTCGGCTCGAGGAGCCGCCGCAGGGCGGGCCGTCAAGAGCGAGTTCCTGCTGAAGGTCTTCTTCGGGCGCGCCACATGTCCCTCGAGCGCCTGACCGGGCTCGTCGAGGCCATCCTCGCATCCCCCAGACGCGCCTCGAGCGCTTACCCGAGATCGAGATCCGGCTGGGGGAGGACCCCGGGTTGCTGTCCGCGCGGCTGACGCTTGAGTACGGGCTCGCGCCTGCTCGCGCGAGCGTGAGGTGGCGCGAGCGTTCCTCGAAGACGCTGAGGGGAGGCCAGCCGTGATCGGCAACGACGAGGTGGCCGTCGAAGTCCGCGACCTCGTGAAGGAGTTTCCGGCGCCCGGCGGCGGGAAGCTCCGGGCCGTGGACCGGGTGTCCTTCGGTGTCCACCGGGGGGAGGTGTTCGGCTTCCTCGGCCCGAACGGCGCCGGCAAGACCACCACCCTCGAGATCGTCGAGGGTCTTCAGGAGCCGACCTCCGGGACCACGTCCGTCCTGGGCCTCGACTCCGTGCGCGACCGCGAAGGAATGAAGGCCCGCATCGGAGTGCAGCTCCAGGCGGGCGCGTACTTCCGATACCTGACGCTGGAGGAGATCCTGGACCTGTTCGGGTCGTTCTACCCCAGGGCGCTTCCTCCGGCGGAGCTCCTGGACAAGGTGGGCCTCCTGGACAAGCGCAAGGCCCTCGTCGGGGAGCTCTCGGGCGGCCAGGCGCAGCGCTTCTCGATCGTGGCGTCGATGGTGAACGATCCGGAGGTCGTGTTCCTGGACGAGCCGACGACCGGTCTGGACCCGCAGGCGCGGCGCAACCTCTGGGACCTCGTGGAGCTGATCAACCGCGAGGAAGGCAAGACCGTGGTCATGACCACGCACTACATGGACGAGGCTCAGGTGCTCTGCGATCGCGTCGCGATCATCGACCACGGACGGATCCAGGCCCTCGACACGCCGCTCGGGCTCGTGCGGAGCCTTCCCGCGGCCTACCGGATCGTGTTCCGGGCAAGCGGGGAGGTCGACGAGCACGCGCTGCGGCAGCTGCCCGGCGTGCACCATGTCTCGCCTGTCCGGCTCAACGGTTTCAACTGGGAGCTCGCGGTGCGCCGCGCCGCCGAAACGCTCCCCGCCTTTGTCGAGTGGAGCGAATCCAACGGAGTGGAGGTCGAGGATGTGCAGGTGATCCCCGCCACGCTCGAGGACGTGTTCCTCGCGCTGACCGGGCACAGCCTCAGGGAGTGATCGACGGTGAAGAAGCTCTTCGTCGCGAGCGTGAAGATGCTCTACCGGGACCGGCAGTCGCTGTTCTGGGCGCTGGCCTTCCCGGTCATCTTCGTCGTCGTCTTCGGCCTGTTCGACTTCAACCAGGCGCCAAACGTGCGGATCGACGTGGTGGGCGCCGACCGCGCGCCCATCGGGTCCGCGCTCATCCAGGGCCTGGACCGGGTCGGCTCGTTCGACGTTCACCGTACAGCCTCCGGGGCGGCGGCGCGCAGGAGCCTCATGGACGGCGACGTCGATGTCGTGCTCCTCGTTCCCGCGCAAGCCTCCGCGACCGGGTCCTCCGACGTCGAGGTTCTGTACAACGGGAGCAACTTCACGACGAACCAGTTCGCGCTCACCACGATCCGGCAGATCGTCGACGGGATGAACCTGCGGGCGTCGGGCATCTCGCGCCCGCCCCTCGTGGTCCAGACGAGGGCCGTGCAGGCCAAGACCGTCGACTACTACGACTTCATCCTCCCCGGGTTGGTCGCGATGGGCGTGATGAACATCTCGATCGTCGGGATGGGCGTCGCCGTCGCCCGGTACCGGGAGCAGCGGATCTTGAAGCGGATCCTGGCGACGCCGCTGCGACCGATCCGGTTCCTGTCGGCCCAGGTGCTCGCGCGACTCCTGCTGTCGGTCGTGCAGTCGGCGCTCATCCTCGGCGTGGGCGTGTTCGCGTTCGGGGGTCACGTCTACGGAAATGTGCTGTGGCTGTTCGTTCTGGTGGTGCTGGGGAACCTCGTGTTCTTGAACCTGGGGTTCGCGGTCGCCGGTGTCGCCTCCAACCCGGACGCGGCGCAGGGCCTCGGGCAGGCGCTCGCTCTGCCGATGATGTTCTTCTCGGGAGTCTTCTTCCCGATCGAGAGCCTTCCGCGGGTCGTCGAGACCCTCGTCCGGTATCTCCCGCTCACGCCGCTGCTGGACGCGATGCGCGCCGTGGCCATCGACGGGAAGTCGATCACCGCGACCGGTGTTCAGCTCCTCCAGCTGGGGATCTGGGTGCTGGTGTCCTTCGCGCTCGCGACTCGGCTCTTCCGGTTCTCGGAGGCGCGCTGAGAGTCTCGGAGGATCCGGAGGGCGTCGGGAACAGCCCGCTCGGCAAGGACTGCAGGTTCGCGAGATTGTCCGGTACGCTTCCAACCGTGCGATTCGCGACCGCCCTTGTTCTGTTCGCGCACCCCGACGATGCCGAGTACATGTGCGGAGGCACCGTGGCTCTGTGGGCACGCGAGGGGACCGACGTCCACTACGTGGTGATCACCGACGGCTCGGCCGGCTCCAACGAACCCGGGGCCGTGCGCGAGGAGATCGCCCGGACCCGCGAGCGGGAGCAGCGTGCCGCGGCCGAGGTCCTGGGCGTTCGCAGCGTCACGTTTCTCGGGTTCCGCGACGGCGAGCTCGAGGTCAACGTGGAAACCCGGCGCGCGGTCACCCGCGAGGTCCGGCGGATCCGCCCCGACGTGGTGGTCGCGCCCGATCCCTCGCGGCTTTGGTCCCAGAACCGGCGGTACGTCAACCACGCCGACCACCGGGCCGCCGGCGAGCTCGCCCTGTGCGCGGTCATGCCGGACGCCCCCTCCAGGCCACAGTTCCCCGAGCTCTTGGACGAGGGCCTGGAGCCGTTCGAGATCCCGAACCTTTGGTTGGGCTCGGAGGAGCCCGATACGTACGTTGACATCACGAAGACGATCGACGTGAAGCTGGAGGCGCTCGCCCGTCACCGGTCGCAGCGCGGCGAGGCCTCGGCGCCGTGGGTCCGCGAACGGGCGCGCGAGCTCGGCGCGCGAGGGGGCGTCGAGTACGCCGAGGCCTTCCGGACCTTCGCGTTCAAGGACGAGGACGACTGATGGAAGATCCGATCGACGATCCATCCGAGGAGGAGCCCGGCCGGCTCGATCCGGAGGAGGAGGAGAACGTCCGCGCCGACCTCGAGGATCTGGGCGGTATTCGCCAGATCTTCGGCCCTCAGGGCGTGAAGGGCGTGGTCATCGCCTGTCCGGACTGCGGCGAGAACCACTACTACGAGTGGGACCTGCTGCGGGAGAACCTCGAGCACATGCTTCAGACCGGCGAGCCGCGGATGCACGAGCCCGCGTTCGAGGTCCGCGAGGAGGAGTACATCCAGTGGGATTACGGCAAGGGATATCTTGACGCGCTCGTCGACACGGGGCTCGAGCCCGACCGGCGGCCCTCCGTGACGCAATGCCCGTGGTGCGCGACCCCTTGTGAGGACTACTTCCGATACTGCCCGAAGTGCGGGCGCTCGCTCGCCGCGCTCCGCCTCTACCGAGACCTCGTGCAGCGGGGCCTGAACGAGCGCGAGGTTCGCGCGCTGCTCGTGCGCGCGGGCTTCGATCCGTTCTGAGGCGCGAACCACACGACGGCGCGACGTTCCTGCCGGATCTTCCCCCGCCTTGCTGAGCCGCCGGCGCCGGTGCTAGGAACCCCCCGTGCTTCCCGCCGGAGCCCGACCGAGCGATCGATCGACCGAGGGGCGCCGGCGTGCCCCCTGGGGGTGGCTCTCGCTCGCGGCGGGCGCGCTCGGCGTCGGGGCCCTGGGCGCCGTCGCCGCGCTCACGGCCACCCGCGGCTCCGGGGGGTCGCTTCCGGACTGGGCCGGCTACGCCCTCTACGGGTCGGTGCCCTCGCTCGGGGTGCTCGCGCTCGCGTGCGGCATGGTCGGGGCGCCGCCGGGGACGCGTCGGTGGCCGGCATGGATCGGCGCGACGCTCGGGGCGGTGCTCGTGGTCGCCGGGCTGGCGGCGATCGCGATCCTGCTGATCGCGCTCCGGAGAGTCGAGTAGCCGGCGCTCACCTCCGCCCCCTCGACGGACGGGCGCGGGTCGGAGGCTCGAGCAGGCACTCCTCCGGCGGCTTGTCGTCCCGAAGCCCCTTGAAGGAGGGCGCCCGCATCTTGCGCGTGCCCTTGGTGATCTCGAGGTACTCGACCACGCAGACGAGCGAGGGCTCGACGAAGGTGGCCCCTTTGACCGCAGCCAGGTCCGGATCGCGCGATGCCGGCGTGGTCCGCACGAGCGGACGAAGCTGCTCCATCAGGCGCTCGAGGGCCCGCCGAGTGAATCCCGTCCCCACCTGTCCGATCCACCGCAGCTCGTCGTCCACGTAGGCCCCCACGAGCAGCGCGCCGAACGTCCCCGCTCGTCCGCCCTGTCCGGGGGTCCACCCGAGGATCACGCAGTCCTGGGTGTTGGTGAGCTTGATCTTGCGCCAGTCGGGGGCGCGGCGGCCGGGGTGATAGCGCGAGCCCTTCCGCTTGGCCACGACACCCTCCAGGCCGAGCGAGCGCGCCGCCTTCGCGAGTCCCATGCCCTCTCCGTCGACGTAGGTGACCAGGTGCAGGCGCGGGTCCTCCTCGACCACCGCCTCGAGGAGCTCTCGCCGGTGCTCCAGTCGCCGTCCGGTGAGGTCGTGACCGTCGAGCCAGAGCAGGTCGAAGACGACGAGGGACACGGGGATCTGCCTCGACATTCGCTTGATCTCGCGCTCGTTCGACAGGTTCATGCGCTGCTGCAGGGCCTCGAACGAGTTCCGTCCGTCTTCGTCGAAGGCCACGATCTCGCCATCGAGGACCGCGTTCACCTGGTTCACCAACTCATGGATCATGTGCAGCTCCGGATACCGGGGGGTAACGTCGCGGCCGGTCCGTGTGATCAGACGGGTCAGGTCGGTCGACAGGTACGCGAGGCACCGGATCCCGTCGAGCTTGGGCTCGAACCGCCACTTCGGGTCGTCGAAAGGCTCGTGCCCGGCCTCGGCCAGCATCGGCTGAAACGACGGCGGCGCGGCGATCAGCGGTGCCTCCTGATGGCTGGCGAGAAGCACCAGCCAATCGGTCCTGGTCTTCACCAGGTGATACTCGAGGCCCCGGTACCGCCGTCCGTGGAGGCGAAAGCTCACCTTCGTATCGGTCCACTCGATCGGCTCGTAGGTGCCATCGTCGAAGATGCGGACCTCTCCGGCACCGTAGTGCCCCGCGGGGATCGTCCCCTCGAACGCCCCGTACTCGAGCGGGTGGTCCTCGGTCCGTACCGCGAGGCGCCGGTCGCCGAGCTGGGTCGGAAGGCCTCTCGGCACCGCCCACGAGGGGAGAGCGCCGTCTCGCTCGAGTCGCAGGTCGTAGTGCAACCGGGTGGCGCGGTGCTTCTGGATCACGAACGAGTTGCCGGCGCCCCGCGCCCCGCCCGGCGCCGGTTCGGGGGTCCCCGCGAAGTCGCGCTTGCGCAGGTACTCGGTCAGGTTCGGGTCCCGCGAAGCGGCGACGACCTGCTCGGAGCTCCGCACGGCCCTCGCGGGCTCGGCGGCGGCCTCCTTCGTCGAGGGAAGCCCGAAGGCCTCGAGCGCGGCGGTCAGGTCCTGCGGACGTGTCAGGACGCCCTCGAACAGGTCGCCGACGCGGCGGAACCGTTTCCAGACCGTGGCGATCGTGAAGTCCTGCGGCCTCACTCCGCGCTCGACCTCCTCCCACGTGAGCGGGGTGGAGACCGTGGCGCCGGGCTCGGGTCGGACCGAGTAGGCCGAGGCGATGTTCGCGCCCGAGCGGTTCATGTTGTGGTCGATGAACACCTTCCCCGTGCGGCGCGAGACCTGCCAGGCCATCGTCACACGCTCGCGGTCGGCCTTGAGGATCATCCTGCCGATCGCACCGACCAGGTCGCGGACCTGGCGGTAGCTGTAGCCGGGCTCGACCGGCACGAAGATCTGCATGCCGGTGGCGCCGCTCGTCTTGGGGAAGCCCTCGAGCCCCAGCGTGTCCAGCGCCGCCTTGACGTGGAGCGCGACCGCCAACACATCGTCGAACGAGATCGGCTCGAACGGGTCGAGGTCGAAGAACAGGTAGTCGGGCGAGTCGACCGAGCGACAGCGCGAGTGCAGCGGGTGGAACTCGATGCAGCCCAGATTCGCGACGAACAGCAGTCCCGCAAGGTCCTCGACCATCAGGTAGTCGATCAGACCGTCCTTGGCGTCCTCGGACTCGACCCGGCACCGCGGGATCCATTCGGGCGTATGCGAGGGCGCGGTCTTCTCGTAGAAGAACCCGCCGGCCAGGCCGTCGGGCATCCGCTTCATCGTGAGCGGTCGCTCCACGAGATGCGGCAGGATCAGCTCGGCGACGTTGTAGTAATAGCCGATGAGGTCTCCCTTGGTGTAGCCCTCGTCGGGCCAGAACACCTTGTCGAGGTTCGAGAGTCGGAGCTCTCGGCCCGCGACGGCGACCCACCAGGCATCGCCCCGCCGCTCGGCGGGGAGCTCCGAAGGGAAGCGGAGCGTGACCGCGTGCCCGGAGGGTCGGCGTCTGGCCGGCATGGCGGCAGCAATGCTAGTCGTGGCGTGTCGACCGGGGCGGCTACAATCTGAGATTCGCCGCGCGTGGGGCGCGGTCGCTCTCCGGAGGTCCGACATGCCACCCAGATCGATGTGGAAGGGCGCCATCTCCTTCGGCCTGGTGACGATCCCCGTGTCCGTCTACCCGGCCACCGAGGAGAAGTCCCTCCGGTTCAACCAGCTCCACGACGCCGACCACGGCCGCATCCGCTACAAGCGTGTGTGTGAGATCGATGGGGAGGAAGTCCCCTACGACCACATCGTCAAGGGATACGAGTACGAGAAGGACCGCTACGTCGTGCTGACCGACGAGGATCTCGACGCGGTCCCCGTCGAGTCCAGCCGCACCATCGACATCCAGCAGTTCGTGGACCTGGCCGAGATCGACCCGATCCTGTTCAAGAAGTCCTACTACCTCGTGCCCGACGAGACGGGCGCCAAGGCCTACGCGTTGCTCCGACGCGCCCTCTCCGAGGAAGGGAAGGTCGGCATCGCGAAGGTGTCCTTCCGCGACAAGGAACATCTCGCGACGTTGCGGTTCAAGGACGACGTGTTCGTCCTGGAGACCATGTACTGGCCCGACGAGATCCGCGCGGCCGACTTCGATACGCTCGATGCCGACGCCAAGGTCCGTTCGAGCGAGGTCGAGATGGCCAAGTCGCTCATCGAGAGCCTCACCGGACCCTGGAATCCGGAGGCGTACCGAGATGAGTACCGCGAGGGTCTCCTCGAGGTGGTCGAGAAGAAGATCGCAGGCGAGGAGATCGAGGCGGTGCCGGAGGTGGCGCCTGCTCGGGTGGTCGACCTGATGGAGGCCCTGAAGGCGTCCGTCGAGGCGGCCAAGAAGAAGACTCCCCGGGTCTCGGGGTCCCGCACGTCATCAGGCGGGAAGGCCTCGGGGAGGAAGGGCCCGGCACGAAAGGCCGCCCCGGCCAGGAAGGCTGCCGCGGGACCGCGGAAGCGCGCGGCTGCCGGTTGACGCCCGCGGCTGAGCGCGCGCGGCCCGCTAAGCTCGTGCTCGGCCGTTGGAGGAGGGACCCGTGAAGCTCGTCGTCGCGATCGTGAAGCCCTTCAAGCTCGACGAGGTTAAAGAGGCGCTGCGCGAGATCGGGGTAACCGGGCTCACGACCACGGACGTGGAGGGCTTCGGCCGTCAGCGGGGGCACACCGAGGTCTACCGGGGGGCCGAGTACCAGGTCGACTTCGTCCCCAAGGTCAAGGTCGAGGTGCTCGCCGACGACGACCAGGTCGACGGCATCGTCGACGCGATCACCAAGGCGGCCCGGACCGGCAAGATCGGCGACGGCAAGATCTGGGTGGCCCCGGTCGAGCAGGTGATCCGGATTCGGACCGGCGAGATGGGCCCCGACGCGCTCTGACATGACCGAGCGCCCCGCGCCGGTCGCGCGGCTTCTCGCGGAGATCCGCGCGCTCGATCGCGCGTATTCACCCGGCCACCACGGCAGGTGGTCGAGCTCGCGCCGGGCCGGCATCGTGGTCCGGTGTCTCCGGGAGCTGTTCCGGCAGCAGGCGCCTCCGCCCGACGTCGCGCTCGCCGCGGTGGGCGGGTTCGGCCGCGGCGAGCTGGCGCCGCGGTCCGACGTGGACCTACTGATCCTGCACACCGGCGGGCGAGCTCAGGAGGTGGGTCGGCTCGCCGAGTCCCTGCTCTATCCGCTCTGGGATGCGGGCCTGACCATCGGCCATGCCGTCCGAACGCCGCGGGAGTGCCTCGCGGTCGCCGCGGAGCGCCTGGACGCGGCGACCGCCCTCCTGGACGCGACGGTGGTGGCCGGTGCGGGGCGGTTGCTCGCGTCGGTCCGATCGGAGCTCCTCCGGCGCCTGCGCGAGGACCCCGGACGGTTCGCCGAGCAGCTGCGCGAGGACGGCGAGCGTCGGCGCGAGCGGTATGGATCGGTCTCCGCCCTGCTCGAGCCCGACCTGAAGGAAGGGGCGGGAGGGCTGCGCGACCTCCATTCGCTCGGGTGGTTGGCCGAGGTCGCCGTGCCCGGGGAGGATCGCGACCCCTCGATGTCGGCCGGGGGCGGCCGGCTGGTGTCGCTCGTGCGAGTCGGGCTGCTGCGCGACGTCGAGCGCGGGCGTATCGAGGAGGCGGAGGAGTTCCTCGTCCGAGTCCGGAGCGCGCTGCACCTCGAGACCGGGCGGCCGACGAACCGCCTCCACCTGGACCAGCAGCCCTCGCTGGCCCGTGTCATGGGGTTCGAGGACGAGCCCGGGCTGCCCGCCGTCGACGGGCTGATGCGGGCGGTGTTCGTCCACGCCCGGCAGGTCGAGCAGGTGGTGGGCGGCGTGTTCGACCGCTACCTGCGGGACTCGTCGGACGCGGCCCTCGTGGAGCCCACGGCCGAGGGTGTGCTGGCGGCCTTCGCCGGCGTGGCGCGGCGTGCCGGGGTGATGTCGGCGGCGACCCTCGACCGCATCGAACGAGTGGAGCTCCCCGCACCCGTGGCGTGGACCGACGGACTGCGGGAGTCCTTCCTCGAGATCCTGCGCGCCGGCGACGAGGGCGCTCGGGCGCTCGAGACGCTCGACCGGATGGGGCTCCTCGAGCGGCTCCTGCCCGAGTGGGCGCCGGTGCGCTGCCGTCCACAGCGGGACCCCTACCACCGCCACACCGTCGACGTGCACCTGCTCCGGACCGCGTCCGGCGTGGCCCAGCTGCTCGCCGGCCGGGACGGCGGCGACCCCCTCGCGCGGGAGGCGGCGAGGCTGATCCGCGACCCCGACGGGCTGCTGCTCGGAGCTCTCCTCCACGACATCGGCAAGACGGGGCGTGGAGGCCACGTTGCCGTCGGCGCGGAGGTCGCGGCGCGCGCGCTCGAGCGGATGGGCGTGCCCGAGCCGACCCGGGACCTCGCGGTCTTCCTCGTCGCGGAGCACCTCCTGCTCTCCGACACCGCCACCCGCAGGGATCTCGGCGACGACGACCTCGTCCTGGACGTTGCCGCGCGCGTGGGGGACCCGGAACGCCTCGCGGCCCTGTACCTGCTCACGCTCGCCGACGCCGGGGCGACCGGGCCGCTCGCCTGGACCCCGTGGCGGGCGACTCTGGTGCGGGAGCTGGTCGCGAAGGTCCAGCGCGTCCTCGAGCGAGGGGAGATGGGCACCGAGACCGCCGAGCGGCTGACCGAGCGCGCCGAGGCGCTCCGGGCCCTGCTCGCGAACGAGGACCCGGCGGAGGTGGACGGCTTTCTGCTCCGGATGCCCAGGAGCTACTTTCTCACTCTGCCGGTCGAGCGGATCGCGTCGCACTTCGCGCTGCTCAAGACCGCCGTGGGAAGCACCGAGGTCCGAACCCAGTCCGGTCCGGGAGCTCGGGGCGGCACGCACGAGCTCACCGTCGTCGCGGCCGACCGTCCCGGGCTGCTCTCGTGGATCGCAGGCGCGCTCTCGCTCGCGGGACTCTCGATCCTGACCGCGCAGGTCTTTACGACCGAAGACGGGACGGCGCTGGACGTGTTCGAGGTCGAGGGCCTGTTCGAGCCGGAGATCGGCGAGGACCGCTGGAGGGAGTTCCGGTCCGCGCTTCGAAAGGCCATCGAGGGCCGGATCTCGCTCGAACACAGGGTTGCGGACAAGCGCCGTCACTATCCGAGCCCCAGGGCGACCGTTCCGGTGCGCGTGGACGTGCACAACGACGTGTCGGATTTCTTCACGGTCGTCGAGGTGGGCGCGCCGGACCGGATCGGCCTGCTGTTCGATATCACGCGGACCTTCGCCGACCTCCACCTCGACGTCCACCTGGCGAAGGTCGCGACCTACGGCGCCCGGGTGGTGGACGCCTTCTACATACGAGACGAGCTTGGTCGCAAGGTCGAGGCGCAGGACCAGATCCGGGAGATCGAGCGCGCTCTCCGCGAGCGCCTTGAGGCCTGACGGCCGGCGGACCCGGCTTGGCTAGGAGCCGATCAGCTCGCGCAATCGCCCGGCCATCCGGGGGCTCATGCCCTCGCCCTCGTGCTTGAAGTAGCAGAAGACGTCGGCCCCCGACTCGAGCGCCGGGCGGATCCGAGCGGCCCATGCGGCCAGCTCCTCGTCGGAGTACTCGGTCTTGCGCAACCGCAGGTAGCCGTGCGGGGCCCACGAGAGCTCCTCCGGCGCCGAGTCCTTGTCGTCGGTCTCGGCGACGCACCACGCGATGCCCTGGTCGAGCAGCAGGTCCCGTGCTTCGAGCCAGGACGGATGCCGGAACTCCATCACGGCGCGGACGGTGGGAGGGAGGTATCCAACGAACCCCTCGATGAGTCGGCGGTCGTAGCGGAGCGACGGCGGGCACTGGAACAAGACGGCGCCGAGCCGGTCGCCGAGCAAGCCGGCGCGCTCGAGGAACTCGCGGACGTCCTGATCGGCGTCGGCCAGGCGTCTTATGTGCGTGATGCGCTGGTTCGCCTTCAGGGTGAAGCGGAATCCCTCGGGCGTCTGCTCGCGCCAGGTGCGCAGCGTCTTCTCGGTTGGAAACCGTCGAAACGTGTAGTTGATCTCGACCGAGGAGAACCGCGTGGCGTAGTAGGAGAGCATGTCGGCGTTCCTCACGCCCTCCGGGTAGAAGACGCCGTGCTTCCACTCGTCGTAGGCGAACCCCGACGTGCCCAGGTACAGCGCGCCCGTCATCGGTCACAATCATCCCATGCGATCGCCCGAGCTCCGAGGCCACGTGGACGCCGCCGGGCGTCCGGTCTCGACCCTGTGGATCGATCCGGGCGCGCCGGCGCCCGTGCTCGTCGTCTCGCACGGAGCGGGCGCCGGGATGGAGCACCCGTTCCTCGCCGGGTTCTGCCGGGGGCTCGAAGGACACGGGGTGGCGACCCTTCGGTTCAACTTCCCGTACGTCGATGCCGGGCGCCGCTCGCCCGACCCGGAGCCCGTGCTCCGCGGAAGCTGGCTCGCGGCGTTCGAGGCGGCGGTGCGCCTGGCGGACGGACGTCCGGTGCTGGTCGGCGGCAAGTCGCTCGGCGGTCGCATTGCGTCGGTATGCGTGGCGGACGGGATGGCCGCCGCGGGGCTGGTCTTCCTCGGCTACCCGCTGCACCCACCCGGCGCGCCCGAGCGGCTCCGCGCCGAGCACCTGCGCCGGGTGACGGTTCCGATGTTGTTTCTGCACGGCACGCGCGACCCCTTCGCCCGGCCGGATCTCCTGGCGTCCGTGCTGGAGGGCCTGGGCGCACGCGCCGAGTACATCCCCATCGAGGACGGCGACCACTCGTTCAACGTGCGGGGCACGAGGGTCGATGCTCGCGAGGTCGGCGCCGGCCTCGCCGAGCTCGCCGCTCCGTTCGTCCTGCGGGTGGCGGGCTGCTGAGGTGCCGCGCAAGCATCGCCGTCTGCCCGAGGAGCCGCCCGCGCCGCCGCGCCGCCCGCAGGGCGAGGCACCGCTGTGGGCCCTCGTGCCTTGGGCGGACGTTCGACGGGTCTCGGGCGACAAGCCGTACCGGTGCCCCGGATGCGACCTCGAGATTCGGCCGCTCTCCTGGCATCTCGTGGTGGTGCCGCAGGGCGATCCGGACGGTCGCCGTCACTGGCACGAGGGGTGCTGGAGAATCGAGCTCAACCGCACCCGGGGCCGTCGCCGCCACCGGGCCTGAGGCCCCGGTGCGGTGAGAAATTCAAACGAGTTTCAAACCACGGTCCAGCCGGGCGCAAACCGTGCGCGGCCAACATCGAGGCGATGGCCGTGGAGGCGCCCGTCCCGCGCCCCGTCGCCCGTGCGCTGTACGAGGGCTTCGACTACGCGGCGTTCTGGCGCGCCCCGGCGCGGGCTCACATGGATGTGCTGGAGCACCGGCTGGTCGAGCGACTCCTTCCGCCGAGCGGACGAAGGATCCTCGACGCCGGGTGCGGGTTCGGCAGGCTCGCGGACGTCTACGTGGACCGGTTCGACGAGTGCGTGCTGGTGGATTCCGCCTGGTCGCTGCTCGAACAGGCCCGCGATCGGTGGGCGCCGCGTGCCACGTTCGTGGCGGCCGACCTGAAGGCGCTGCCATTCGCGACCGGCGCTTTCGACGCGGCGCTCGCCATCCGCGTCCTGCACCACTTCGAGGATCCGCGCCCCGTGCTCGCCGGTCTTCGGGCCGTCCTCGCCCCGGGGGGCCGACTGCTGTTCACCTCCAGCAACGCCCGGAACCCCAAGCGCATCCTCCGATCCCTCCTCGGGGGCGGGCCGACGAGCGCTTTTCGCGCGGGGCCGATCCCCTACGACCGCCACACGTTCGGCTGGTCTGCGCGCGAGCTTCGCGAGATGGTGACCGCCGCGGGCTTCGACGTGCGGGAGCTCAGGGGTGTGGGGGTGATGGACAAGCTCGTCGCGCACGCCGGCCCGCTCGCGGGACTGGTCCCGCCGGGCGTCGGTGTCTCACGACCCCTTGGAGCGCTGCGGCTCGCGCCGTCGCTGCTCGGGGTGGCCGAGGCCGCGGGGTCCGGGTCCGTCCGCCGCGCACCGTTCGTGCGATGCCCCGCGTGCCGCGTGGCGCTCGTCGCCGCAGACGCCGCATTCGACTGTCCGGCGTGCGGGCGAACGTTCCCGCTGGTCGAGGGTATCTGGGACTTCCGCCTCTAGAGTTCTCCCCGGAGTGGCACCTGCGGCTCCGCGGGCGTCGATATCATCGGCTCGTGCCCTACCGCGAGGTCCGCGCCGCGATGACCCAGACCGAGAACGGCTGGCGCGGCCGGTTGCTCGACGCAGACCTCGAGGTCCGTGCGCCGACGCGCGCGGCCTGCCTGTCGCGGCTGCGTCGCGCGGTGGGCGAGGACGCGGTGCTCACGGTCGAGGTGTGGCCCGCGCTGGTGGGTGTGGCCGAGGCGGCGGCGCTGCTCGGCTGGGACAGACGCCGGGTGATCACGTACGTCGATCGGGGCTCCTTCCCCGAACCCCTCGCGCGCCTTGCCTCCGGACGTGTGTGGCGGCGGGAGGATGTTGCGGCGTTCGCTCGCGCGAGACGGGGCGCGAGGAGGCGCACGCGGAGGCGCGCGTGAGCGTGGACCGGGTCCTGTTCCTGATCCGCCACGGGCACTCGGACGAGACCTCGGACGATCTCGTGGACACGCCGCGCGGTCCGCAGTGGGACCCGCCCCTCGACGTTCGGGGTCGCGAACAGGCGGAGCTCCTCGCGCGCCGGCTGCTGCTGATGAAGCGGCCGGCCGCCGTGTACTGCTCACCGCTGCGCCGCGCACGAGAGACCGTGACACCGTTCGCGGAGCGCGCCGGGATCGAGGTCGGCTTCGACGACGACCTCATGGAGGCCAACGTGGGCGCTTGGGAGAACACGAGCTTCGAGGAGATCCTGGCGAGCGATCCGGAGCTCCTGCACCTGTTCACGAACCAGCGCGCGATCTGGCACCGAGCTCCCGGCGGGGAGGCGGTCGGCGCGTTCCGCGATCGTGTCCGGCGCGCGATCGACGGCATCCTCGAGCGCCATCCCGAGGGGGACGTGTTCGTGATCGCACACGGGGGCGTGATCAACGCCTACCTCGGTCCGCTCGTGGGCGCGCCGCAGGAGATGTTCTTCCTCCCCGAGAACACGTCCCTCAACTCGCTCGAGATCCATGACGGCGTTCGCCGGCTTCGTTTCCTGAACGACGTGCTCCATCTCACCGACCCGCACCTGTTCCCGGCGGGTTGAGCCCCGCGGAGCTCGACGGGGCGGGCGGGCCTCCCCGCTATACTGCGCGGGACGTCACCCAAGGAGGCCGCCGTGCCCGTTCGATTCCTGTCCGAGGAGTGGGCCAACGAGCTCAAGGAGCGCCTGAACGCGAGCGAGTCGTTCAAGAAGGCGGCCGGCTCCTCCGCGGCCAAGCTCCAGCAGATCATCACGGGGCCCGACGGGGAGCGGCGCTACTGGATTCGCATCGAGGGCGGAGCGGTCGACATGGGCTCCGGCGACATCGAGATGCCGGATGCCACCATCACGCAGGACTACGACAGCGCCGTCGCGATGGCGCGGAGCGAGCTCAATCCGGTCTCGGCGTTCATGAGCGGGCGGCTCAAGGTCACCGGCAACATGATGCTCCTCATGCAGCTGCAGAGCGTGATCGCCGAGCTGCCGAGGGTGATGCAGGAGATGGACGTCGACTACTGAGCGTCCCCCTCGGGAGTCGGGGGCGCCTCGCCGGGGTCCTCCGCGAGCACCGTGAACGTGGCGAACGCCCGCGCGAGGAGGCGTTCGCGGTCGTCCACCACATCGGCCTCCGCGTAGCCGACGCGCGACCCGGCCTTCACCACCCGCCCTCGCGCTCGCACCGTCCCTTCCCGACCGGGAGCCAGGAACGTCACCGAAAGGTGGCTCGTGAGGTGCGAGGTCCCCGGCTCGAGCACGGTGCGAAACGCGAGGCCGGTCGCGGTGTCGGCGAGCGTTGCGATCACCCCACCGTGAAGCACGCCGACGAGGTTCAGGTGCTCGGGGAG
>Ga0070741_10005365_pt1 | contig 28573 bp, 20 predicted proteins | sample Coa_R1_4_FD_66440 | JGI IMG/M metagenome (GOLD analysis project Ga0070741, IMG submission 66440) | Surface soil microbial communities from Centralia Pennsylvania, which are recovering from an underground coalmine fire - Coalmine... | ecosystem: Environmental > Terrestrial > Soil > Unclassified ... | reverse complement strand
CATCTTCCAGGAGAAGGCCGTCCCGGACATCCTGAAGCAGGTCTTCAAGGACCACGGCTTCGACGCGCTCGAGGACAAGCTCCACGGCACGTACGAGTCGCGGGAGTACTGCGTGCAGTACCGGGAGACGGACTTCGACTTCGTGAGCCGTCTCATGGAGGAGGAGGGGATCTACTACTTCTTCAAGCACGACGAGGGTCGACACACCCTGGTGCTGGCGGACGGCCGCTCGGCGCACGAGACGGTGTCGGGATACGAGAAGATCCCGTATCGGTCGCCGTCGGAAGGGAAGGCGAAGGAGTTCGACTCGGTCTACTCCTGGAGCCTGTCGCGCAGCGTGCAGTCGGGCGGCTTCGCGCTGAACGACTACGACTTCACGCGGCCGAAGGCGGACCTCCTCGTCAAGCGGAAGGCGCCGAAGCCCCACGCGCACGCCGACGCCGAGCTGTACGACTATCCCGGCGGCTACGCCGTGACCGCGACCGGCGAGCACTACGTCGGCGTCCGCATGGACGAGCTCGGCACCGCCAACGAGCGCGTTCACTTCGAAGGCCACGTCCGCGGCCTCTGGGTCGGCGACCTGTTCACGCTGTCGGACGCGCCGCGCGCGGATCAGAACCGCGAGTACCTGATCGTCGGCGGTAGCTACGTCCTCCAGTCGAGCGAGTACCTGACGAGCGGCGAGACGGAGCCGGAGCCGTACACGTGCAGCTTCGACGTCATCGAGGCGAACGAGCCGTTCCGCCTGGCGTGCATCACGCCGCGCGCGCGCGTGCACGGGCCGCAGACGGCGACGGTCGTCGGCAAGAGCGGGGAGGAGATCTGGACCGACAAGCACGGCCGGGTGAAGGTCCAGTTCCCGTGGGAGCGCTACACCAAGTCCGACGAGAACAGCTCGTGCTGGATCCGCGTCTCGCAGCCGTGGGGCGGGAAGGCGTTCGGCGGCTTCCAGATCCCGCGGATCGGCGAGGAAGTGGTCGTCGACTTCCTCGAAGGCGACCCCGACCGCCCGATCATCACGGGTCGCGTCTACAACGGGGACAACGTCTTCCCGTACGCGCTACCCGGCGACCAGACGAAGAGCGGGTTCAAGTCGCGTTCGAGCAAGCAGGGAAGCGCGGAGAACTTCAACGAGCTCCGCTTCGAGGACAAGAAGGGCGACGAGGAAGTGTACTTCCACGCCGAGAAGAACTTCGTGCGGGTCGTCGAGAACGACGACTCGCTCGAGGTCGGCGTCGCGAAGAAGAGTCCCGGAAACCAGACGATCACGATCCACAAGGACCGCACGGCGACGATCAAGACCGGCAACGAGACCTTGGAGGTGAGCCAGGGGAACCGGAAGGTCACCATCAAGATGGGCAACGACGAGCTCGAGGTGTCGATGGGGAACCAGACGACCGCGATCAAGCTCGGCAAGTCCGAGACGTCCGCGATGCAGTCGATCGAGCTCAAGGTCGGCGGGAACAGCGTCAAGATCGATCAGACGGGCGTCACCATCAAGGGCATCATGATCAAGGTCGAGGGCTCGGCGATGGTCGACGTGAAGGGGCCGATGACGAACGTCAAGGGCGACGGCATGGTCACCGTCAAGGGCGGCGTCGTGATGATCAACTAGCGATGGACACCGCGAAGCTCGCAAAGATCGCGGGGCGGCGGCCGCGCGACGTGTGCGTGCGGGCCGACCTCGGCCCCGACGCGCTGGCGCTCCTCGACGACGGCGTCGAGCCGGAGGCCTTCCTCCGCCGCCTCCTCCAGCGCGAGTGCTTCCCCGACGCGACCAAGTACCTCGCCCACGCGCTGCCCGGCCGCGAGGCGGTTTGGTGGGGTGTCGTCACCGTCCGGAGCCACCTGGGCGAGGAGGCGCCGCCAGCGTCCGCCGAGGTCCTCTCCGCCGCCGAGCGCTGGGTGCGCCAGCCGACGGACGAGAACCGCCACGCCGCGATGCGCGCCGCCGAGGCCGACATGGGAACCCCGGCGAGCATGGTCGGCGTCGCCGCGTTCATGAGCGGCGGCAGCATCGCGCCGATCGGCCTCGAGGCGGTGCCGCCGCCCGAGCACATCACGGGGACGATGGTCGCGAGCGCCGTCATCCTCTCCGCGGTGAGCCCCGATCCGCTCCAGGCGCCGGCGAAGTACCGGACCTATCTCGCGCGCGGCATCGAGATCGCGAAGGGACCGGCGAAGTAGCGATGGGCCTCCCGTCGGCGCGTCTCGGCGATCTCGTCCTGCAGCAGGGACCGCACTGTCACGCGCCGATCCACCCGCCGGCGCCCGTCCCGACGCCGGTGCCGCATCCGCCGATGCCGCTGACGATCATCAAGGGCGCGCCGACCGTGATCATCGGCGGGATGCCGGCGGCGCGCGTCACCGACATGACGCAGCCCTGCATCTTGCCGAGCTGCGTACCCGCCGGCCCCGGCGTCATCACGCTCGCCTCGTTCACGACGATCATCGCCGGGATGCCCGCCGCGCGCATCAACGACATGACGACGCACGCGAGCTGCGTCGCGCCGATCCCCATGCCGATCGGAAAGATCCTTCCGCCCGGGTGCCCGACCGTGCTGATCGGCTGACGGCGTGCGCCGGCGGCACTTCGACGCGCTCCGGCCGATCTGCCCCCGCTGCCGCGTGCAGGGGAACGCGGGGCACGCGCTCCGCCTCGCGGCCGTCTTCGACGAGCGCGACGGCGACGTCCGCGCGGGCATCCTCCACTGTCCGGACCGCGGGTGCCAGCGCGAGTTCCCGATCCTCGACGGCATCCCGCTCCTCGTGCCGGACGTCCAGCGCTACGTCGCCGACAACCTCTTCGCGCTGACCGCGCGCGACGACCTCCCGCCCGCGCTCGCGAGCCTCCTCGGCGACTGTGCGGGATCGGGCTCCGCCTTCGACGTCGCCCGCCAGCACCTGAGCATCTACGGCTGGGACGCGTTCGCGGAGTTCGATCCGGCCGAGACGTCGACGGCGCCCGGCGCCGTGGCGCGGTGCCTCGATCGCGGCCTCGCGCTCCTCGGAAGTCCGCCGGCGTCGCCCGGCCTCGACGTCGGCTGCGCCGTCGGCCGGTCGACGTTCGAGATGGCGCGGCGTACCGACGGGCTCGTCCTCGGGATCGATCTGAGCGTCCCGATGCTCCGCCTGGCGCAGCGCGTCCTTCAGGGCGGGACCGTCCGCTATCCGCGGCGGCGGGTCGGCGTCGTCTACGACGAGCGCGCGTTCCCGGTGTCGTTCGCCGGCGCCGAGCGCGTCGACTTCTGGGCATGCGATGCGCTCGCGCTCCCGTTCCCCGACGGGACCTTCGCACAGGCGGTCGCGTTGAACGTGCTCGACTGCGTCGCCTCGCCGCTCGACATGCTCGGGGGGATCGCCCGCGTCCTCTCTCCGGGGGGGACGGCGGTGCTCTCGACGCCGTACGACTGGTCGCCCGGCGCGACCGCACCGCCGGCGTGGATCGGCGGCCACTCGCAGCGCGCCGAGGACGAGGGGGCGAGCGAGCCGCTGCTCCGCCGCCTCTTCCGCGGCGGCGGTCATCCGATGGAGATGCGCAATCTCCGGCTCCGGGGAGAGCTCGAGCATTTCCCCTGGCATGCGCGACTCCACGACCGCTCCGTCGTCTCCTACGACGTGCACGTGATCGCGCTCGAGACGACTACGGATCCGTAATCAGGAAGCGCGCGAAGCGATCGGCGGCCGGGAGGCGGCCCGCGAGCCAGAGCTGCCCGCGCACGCTGCCGCCGCCCGCGCTCCACCAGACGCTGTAGGCCTCGAGGCTCCCGACGACGAATCGGTCGAGGGCGGTCGACAGCGCCACGCCGGTCGACGCGTCGGCGTCGAGGGGGACGGACCAGACACCGGGCGCGGCGTCGCCGTCCGACGGTCGGGGTCCGGACGGGACGATCTCGGCGAGCGCGGCGACGTCCCGCCCGAACGCGTCGAGGTCGAGCCCGTCGTCGTCGAGCGCCTGCATCGCGATCGCCTCGGCGCGCTCGAACCACGTGGTCGCCGTGGTCACGGTCTCCAGCACGCTCGGGCCGTCGGGAAGCTCCGTCGCGATCGTCAACGGGAAGTAGCGTCCGACCTTGTCGACGCTCGGCATCAGCACGCCCGCCCACGCCTGCGGCCCGCACGCGCCCGGCGAGAGCACGAAGCGCCAGATCGGGCTCTCGAGGTAGATCGACAGCCACCGCTCGCCGAGCTGCGCCTGGCTCGCCGCGATCCCGGCCTGGAGCCACGCGTCCCACGGGTCGACGAACGAGCGCGGGAGGTTCGCGGTGAGGAAGTCGCCGCGCACGGGCAGCTTCCCGTGGAAGCCGACGCCGCCCGCGGCGGACATCGGCCTCAGAGCTCCTCGGGGCAGCGGAACCCGCGGAGCATGTCGGAGCCGAACGGATTGAAGGCGCTCGTCGCCGCGAGCTTGAAGCGCGCGCTCCGCCCGCCGACCGTGAACGTGACCTCGAACTGCTCGCGCGTGCCGGACGGCGTGAGGCGCGACTCGTCCAGCAGCCGGAACCATCCCCACGGCCCCGATTCGGTCGTGCCCGACGGACCCGAGGGGCTCGGCGGCGACATCTCGATGCGCACCTGCTTCGGACCCTGACCCGGCCACGTGACGCTCGTCGGGATCGCCGGCCCGTGATCGTACGTCACGCGCTTACCCTCGATGTCGAGCACGAACTGCGTGATGCTCGGATCCATCGTCACCGGCGTCAGCTCGAAGTTCACCTGCGGCGTCTTGGTCCCGCCGGTGAAGAACGTGTCCTTGATCTTCCGCGCGCGCTCGAACTGCACGAGCGATCCGGGCGAGCCCTTCGCCATGCCGCCGCCCGGCCGCCACTGCCACGGCGAGCGCGACGTGTCGACGAGGTCGCCGAGGTTCTTCTCGAAGAACGCGTCCATGACGCCGCCGGGACCGAAGAAGCCGCCGAAGTCCTGGAGCGTGACGTCGGTGCGCGAGTCGCGCACGAGCGGGTAGCGCTCGGCGATCGCCTGCCGGCAGAACGTGAGGCCCTCGCTCTTCCAGAGGGCGTTCAGGTGCTCGCGCACGTCGCCGGAGCTGAGGCTCTTGGTCGTCGATCCGACCTCGGCGAGCACCGCCTGGACGACCTTCGGCTGCCGCTCCCCCTGCCGTTCGAGGTTCCCGACGATCGCGTCGAGCTCGCGGGAGCCGTCCATCAGCGCCTTCGCCGCGTTCGGGTTCTTCCGGATCGAGTCCATGAACACGTAGAGCTGGTTCAGCGTGTCGAGCACGGCCTGGAACGGCGGCTTCTGCCCTTCCTTGGCGACGACCTGCTCCTGGAGCGTGCCGAAGCGCGTCTTCGCGAACTCCTGGAGCGTGGTGTCGTAGCCGCCCGTCGCCTGCGCGGCCGTGTTCGCCGCGGCAGAGCCCATGATCTCCCGGAGCCGCGACTTCGCGGCGTCGAGCGCGCCGGCGGCCTTGCCGCCCTCCTGCGCCGCCTTCCCGCCCGCGTCCTGGCCGAGCGCCGTCTCGCGGGCGACGCCCTGGAGGAGCGCCAGCAGCGGCGACTTGTCGCTGGAGAGGATCTGCAGGACGTAGACCGCCTGGTCCATGTTGCGGATCGGGACGAGGGTCAGATCGGCGAGGAGCTTCTCGTACTGGTGGCCATAGTCGTCGAGGTAGAGCTTGAGGACGCCCTCCTCGAGCTCGGCGCTCGCCTGGACGGGCGCGGCCGCCTTCGTGTCCGTGTCTTCCTGGAGGACCCAGTCCTCCTCCGCGATCCGCTTGCTGAGATCGCGGCTGCGGATGAGGAAGACCTTCTCGTAGCCCTCGCGCGTGTAGAGCCCCGGCACGCCCTCGGTGAGCGGGGCGCCGCTCCGGCGGACGAAGACGAGCGGTGCGTCCTTGCCGGCGGCGTCGGCGATCGTGAACGGCCGGACGCCCTCAGCCGGCTGCCGCTTGAGCCGCGAGTAGGCGCGCTCCGCGAGCGGGGCGGCCCGGAGCGTTCGCTGCGTCTGTCGGATCAACCCGCCGTCGAGCGGGACGCGTGCGGGCGCCGGCGGCTCGTCGAGGAGCGCCTTCAGGTGCTCGGCGAGCCGCTCGCGATCCGCCGCGGCGAGGTTGCCCCGGTTCGTCTCCCAGTCGACGAGCATCCAGGCCTGGACGCTCTCCGGCTCGAAGTGCGTCCCTTCCCCGAGCATGCGGTAGACGCGCAGCCCTTCGAGGAGGAAGTCGGGGTCGTTCGGCCCGTTCCGGACCTGCTCCTCGACCCGGAAGATGAGCCGCGGGAGGAGCGCGTCGCGGAGGAGCCGGTGGTAGCTCTCCTGCGCGGCGGCGCCGAGCTTCCGGCCCTGGTAGAGGCCGAAGCGCGCCGACCAGGGGGCCCGCGCGTCGCGATCGTCCCAGCCGCCGGGAATGGCAGCGACGGCGTTCAGCGCGGGGAGCGTCGACGCGGGATCGACGTCCTTCGGCGAGAGCGCGGTGATCTCCTTCTCCGCGGCCGCGGCCTGGGTCGACACCGCGTCGACGTAGGCGCTGTTCTTCCGGTAGCTGACGAACCAGGCGAGGCCGGCGAGGAGGACGACTGCCGCCGCGGCGGCGTAGGCTCCGCGCTGCCCCCACGCCCGCAGCCGCTCGAGACGGCGATTCGTGCCCGCGAGATTCGACTCCGCGAAGGCGACGCGCCGGAGCAGGTCGGTGATGAAGTAGCTCCGGCCGGGACCGCGACCCGCACCGACCGCCTGCGATCCGAGCCCGAAGCTCCGGGCGACGGCGCCGAGCAGGCGATCGATGGGCGTCCCTTCCTGCGTGCCGCTCGTCAGGTAGACGCCGCGGAGCAGCGGCGCCGCCTCGTACTCGCTCGGACGGAAGCAGCCAGTGAGGAACTCCTCCAGAACGTCGCGGAGGAGCGCCATCTGCCGCGGAAAGCCGAAGATGAGCGCGCGTCGCGCGGGATCGCGCTCCTGCTCCATGCGCGCGAGCTGGCGGTCGTTGAGACGCGCGAGCAGCAGGTCGTACTCGCTCCGCACCTGGACGCCGAGGTCTTTCGCCGGACCGTCCTCCTCGAGCGGTAGCGTGAAGCCCCAGACCTGCGCGCGCTCCTCCTTGCCGAGGTCCTCGAAGAACTCGGTGAAGCCGGCGACGAGGTCCGCCTTCGTCAGGAGGACGTAGATCGGGAAGCGGATCCCGAAGTGCTCGTACAGCTCGCCGATCCGCTGCTTGACGGCGCGGATGTGCGTCGCGCGCTCGGCCTGATTCTGGAGCAGCAGGTCCGAGAGGCTGATCGCGACCAGGACGCCGTTCAGCGGGCGGCGCCGGCGGTGCTTCTTGAGCAGCGCGAGGAAGCCGCCCCATGCGGCGCTGTCGGCGTTCGGGTCGCTGTCCTGCGTCAGGTAGCGGCCGGCGGTGTCGAGGAGGATCGCCTCGTCGGTGAACCACCAGTCGCAGTTCCGGGTGCCGCCGACGCCGCGGAGCGCCTCGTTCCCGAAACGCTCGGCGAGCGGGAAGCGGAGCCCCGAGTTCTTGAGCGCCGTCGTCTTCCCGGCGCCGGGGGGCCCGATGATGACGTACCACGGCAGCGAGAAGAGGACGTTCCCGCCGCGGCCCGCGCGCGACTTCTTGAGGACGGCGAGCGCCTCGGTGAAACGTTGGCGGAGGACGGCCACCTCGTCGGGCTCCGCCGGGCGCCCCGCAGCCTTCGCGTCCTTCGCCTCCTTGGCGTCGCGCTCCCCGAGCCCCTCCGCGAGCTGCGCGTTGGCCCGCTGCTCCTTCAGCCGCTTCCGGAACTGGTTCGCGCCCCACACGACGACGATGACGAGGATCAGCACGAGGCGCGCGAGCGGGCTGTCGAGCGGCTCCCAGCCGGCGATCGCGATCAGCGGGCCGACGAACCAGATGATGAGCGCGATCAGCAGGAGGCCGAGCAGCGACGCGACGAGCGGATTCTTGAAGACGGCGGCGATCGCGCGCATCGCTTCAGGCCCCTTCGGCGAGCAGCAGGATCTCGACGCGGCGGTTCAGTGCCTTGTTCTCCGGCGTGGTGTTCGGCGCGACGGGCTCCGTGTCGGCGCGGCCGTCGGCCTGGAGCCGGCCCGCGGAATCGAGCGTCTTCCCGAGCACGCCCGCGACCGCCTCGGCGCGCTTCTGCGCCAGGTCCCAGTTCGACGCGAACTTGAGGCGGATACCGGTCGGGATCGGATCGCTGTCGGTGTGGCCGGTGACGAGGACGCGTCCGTGGACGGTGTTCAGCGCCTCGGCGATGCGCTTCAGCAGCGGCTGGCTCTTCGGGTCGAGCGCGGCGCTTCCCGAGCCGAAGAGCGCGGCGCCCGGGAGCGTGATCGTCGTCTTCCCGGGCTCGTCCAGCACTTTGACGAGGTGCGCGGCGATCTCGGGGGCGAGGAAGCCGGCGAGATCGAGCTTCTTCGGCGGCGCGGCCCAGCGCTCGGACGCCGCGCGCGCGGGCACGCCGACGTCCCGGCCGACGGTCCGCACGTGCGCGTAGACGGGGTCGGAGTAGTCGCTGAGTCGCAACGACAGCACGAGGTAGAGGACGACGAGCAGCACCGCGGCGCCCGCGGTCACGACCCACACCGGGATGTACCGCGCGAGCGGCACGCCGAGATCGCTCGCGCCGCGCCAGTGCGGCGAGAGCTCGCGCTCGAACTCGCCGCGCTGCGCGCGGATGACGCGGCCGGTCTCGGCCTGGATCTCGGCGAGCTTCGCCTGCCCACGATCCGCGACCCGGTAGCGTCCCTGGAAGCCGAGGAGGAGGCAGACGTCGAGGAGCTCGATCAGGTCGAGCTGACCCGCCGGCTCGCGCAGGATGCGCTCGAGGATCGCGAAGAACTTCTCGCCGCCCCACGTCTCCCCGTGGAACGCGCTGAGCAGCGACTGCGCGCTCCACGAGCTCTCCGCGCCCCACGGCGTCGAGAGCGCGGCCTCGTCGACGAACGTGCACACGCAGTAGCGTGCGACGACGACGGTCTCCTGCTTGACCCCGCGGGCGCGGGCCGTCTCCTCGAACCGGCGCACCTCCTGCGCGACGTGCGAGAAGAGCCGGCTCGGGTCCGGGTGGCGGAGCGTGTGCCGGAGCTGCACCGCGAGCGTGAGGAGCGGTCCCGCGGCGTCGACCAGGGGACCCGCGCCGGGTAGCTCGACGGCGACCGTCGGCGGCAGCGGCGCGCCCGCCGGCGCGACGCGCGTCGGCTCCGCGGGTGGCGGCGCCGCTGGCTGGCGGCCGCCCGGACGCGGCTTGATGATGGTGCGTTCGCCGAACGGATCGTCGTCGTCGACCAACCCGCTACCTCCGGATCGCCCAGAACTCGAGCTCCAGCCCCGGGAACTCGCCGCCGACGTGCAGCGCGAAGCCGCCGGAGGTGCGCAGCGTCGCCCAGTGCTCGCCGCTCCGGTCGAGCTCGAAGTAGACGCAGCCCGCGTGGTACGGGATCTGGCGCGGCGCCACCGGCAGCGGGTTGAGCGCGATCCCGGGTAGCTGCGAGTTCACCATGTCGCGGATGTGCTCGACGGGGCCGGCCTTCGCCTGCCGGCCGAAGCGGCGGCGGACCTCCTCGGTCGGGACGTCGGCACGGACGGCGAGCACGAAGGCGGCGCTCGTCAGCAGCGACCGGTCCGCGATCGTCGCGACGCGGATGCCGTACTTCTTCTCGACGAGCGGGATCGGGATCGCGGTCTGCTCGAGCACCATGCTGAGCGACTCGCGGAGCGACGTCATGACGGGGGCGAACGTCTCGCGGAGCATGTCGTGCTGGTACTCCGGGAACGGCGGCGGCCGCTTGCCGCTCGCGGTGAAGGTCGCGAGCTCGCCGGCGATCCCGACCAGCATCCGGTAGAGGTCCTCGGGATGGAGCCCCGGGAGCTTCGCCAGGTGCGCGACCATCGGCTCGTAGCGGTTGACGGCCTGGAGCAGCAGGAAGTCCGCGATCTCCGCGGCGCCGCGGCCCGCGTCGGAGACGCGCCCGGCGAGCGCTTCGGCGCGGTGATGGAGCAGCCCCTCGAGCTCGTTCAGGAAGCCCGTCAGACGGGGAGCCGCCTGGCAGGCGAGCACGGGCGGCGTGTAGCTCTCGTCGAGGACGACGTTCTTGTCGGCGCGCGCCTCGACGACGTGCGCGATGCCGAGGGTCGCGAAGTCCTCGCGGCGGTCGCTGTGGAGCAGGAGGCGCGTGTTCAGCCGCCCGACCTGGAGCGGCGCGGCCGAGCCGCCTCGCAGCGTGGAATCGAGCGCCTCGTGCTCGTGCGTCACGTAGCGGCCGAGACCACCGTCCTCGCCCGCCACGTCGACGGCGCCGGGGCGCCGGACGGGCACCGTCAGGTACACGAGGACGTCGCTCGTGTCGGCCGACACGTCGAGGGGCGCCGGCGGCGTCACGTCGTTCGGGATGTCGAACGGCGTCCCGTCGGGAAAGACGCCGCGGGCCGACCGGATGCCGACCTTGCCGATCGAGAGCAGCTGGTGATCGAGTCGGAGCTCCTCGAACCCCCACGCGAACGGCCGCAGCGGCGCGCAGCGTCCCTCGACGAAGCTCTCGAGCCAGCGATCGTGCTGCTGGAAGTGCTGCGGCCGGATGAAGAGCCCCTGCCACCAGATGATCTTGTTGTTTGCCGACATGCGGTCAGTGCGCCTTCGCGAAGGACGCCTTCGCCGTCAGGTCTTTCACGGTCACCTCGAGCCGCTGTTCGGCAAGTTTCTCGGTGGGTACCGGGACGATCGCCCGCCAGCGCGCGTTCTCGAGATTGCGGAAGCCCGCGACCACGCCGACGAACCGCGTGCGCGGGTCGATCTCCTCGTCGAACCGCTTCGTCTCGCCGGGGCGGACGGTGATGTCGGTGCTCGAGACCAGATCGGCGCCGAGCACGGCCGCGGCGTTGCCGTAAAGCGCGAAGAAGTCGCTCGACTCGAAGCTGCCGGTCGAGCGCAGCTGGTACACCTTGACGGCGACGGGCGACGCCCGCCCGGTGACGTCGGGATTGACGGCGGCGTCGGCGACGAGCTGCCCGGCGATCGGCACGGGCTTCGGCACCTTCGGACCGCCACACGCGACGGCGAGCCCGAGGATCGCGTACGACAGCAGCCGACCGGCGCTACGCATTCAACGCCTGGCTTTCACGAGCCGCGCGATCTGCGCCTCGTAGGCACGGGTGAACTGCTCGCCGAAGACGTCGCGGAAGAGCGCGTCGAGGTCCTGGTCGAGCTCGGCGAACATCTCGCGGTACATCTCCCAGTAGCGGCCCTTGCTCGACGAGAGCAGCGACGACTTCTTCCCCTGCTGCGCGAAGCGGGTCTCGAGCTCGTCGGGGTGGAGGCGGCGGAGGAGCGACTCGAGCGCAGTCCGCATGGCGGCGAGCATCGCCAGCTCGTGATCCTTCACGTCGAGCACGGCCTCGCGCATCGCGCGCGCGGGCTCGAGGTACGCCTTGCCCGACGGACGGAGGAGGTGCTCCAGGGCCTCGGTCGCGTCGGCGGAGAACTTGAGCGGATTGTTGTCGGCCGGACGGATCATGGTCGCATCGAGGCGGAACTCGCTCTTGAAGCTCGCGCGCGCTGCGAGGAGGTCCATGAGACCCGTGACGACCTCACGGAGCATCGCCCCGGCGTCTCGCATGAGGTCCTCGGCGGGGCGCGCGCCGGTCAGCGGAAGACCGGCCGCGCGGAGGAACGTCTCCAGCTCCGACCCGGAGGCGAGCGGCCGGGATGCAGGCCGATCGGCGGCGGCCGGACGCGCCGGCGGCTCGACCGGCTCCGGACGCGCCGGCGGAACGCGCGGACGCGGCGCGGCGGGCACGTCGTCGAGGTCCCAGTCCTCGGGGAGGACCGGCGTCGCGCGCGACGGTGTGGCCGGACCGGCCGGCTCGACGGGCGCCTTCCACGCCCCGGACCGATCCCAGTCGTCGGGGATGCTTTCCGGGCCTAGGGGCTGCGAAGGAGAGCGTTCCACGAACGCGCGCGGCGGGGTGAAGTGGACGCGCTCCGATGGCAGATGATCCTCGCGCGCCCCGGGCGGGGCTTCACGGTGGGGAGCCGGGGCGCCGCCGCCGAGGAGGTCCAGCGGATCGACGGCCTCGGGACGGAGCAGCGGTGGGGAGGACGCCCGGCCCGCCGGGCGCGCCACGTCGCGGACCACGGGGTCGGGAGCGTTGCCGAAGGGATCCGAGCCCCCGAACGGATCGGAAGCGCCGAACGGATCCGGGTCCGCCGGCACGGGCGCCGCGACCGCCGCCGCCTGGATGATGGCGACGGCCAGCTCGTACTCGCCGATGGCGAGCCGATCCCCGTCGGCGAGCCGTACGCTCCCCCCCGAGCCCACCGGCTCCGTCGATCCGTTGACGAACACGCCGTTCGTGCTGACGTCCTGGAGATAGAAGGCGTCGTCCCGGAAGTCGATGCGGGCGTGACACCCCGAGACGATGCGCTTAGAATCCTGGAGAACTAGATCGTTGCTTGCATTCCGCCCGATGGTGCCGCCCTCCTGCAAGAACTCCTTCGTGGTGGGCTCGCAGGGAACTCCCTTGTGTTTCCTCACTGACAGGGCGAGACGCATGCGCAGAACGAGATCCGCGCGGAGAGTAGCGGATCGACATTCGTTCGGCAACGCGCGCGACCGTCACCCGTCGACTCGGAGCGCCGCCACCGGGTCGAGCGTCGCGGCCTGATACGCGGGATACGCCGTCGCCGCGACGCCGACCGCGACCACGCCGACGGCCGTCGCGCCGAGCGCCCGCGCCGACAGCAGCCACGGCCACCCACCGAGGGCCGCGGCGACCCCGGATCCGAGCGCGCCGAGCACGGCGCCGACGGCGCCACCGCCTGCGGCGAGGACGACGCCCTCGAGCAGGAACTGGGTCAGGATCTCCGCGCGCGTCGCGCCGATCGCCCGGCGGATCGCGATCTCGCGCGTCCGCGACGCGACCGCCTGCCACGACTGGCTCGCGAGCCCGACGGCGCCGAGCCCGCACGCGAGGAGCGCCACGACCGCCAGCAGCGCGTCGAGGAGCCCGCGCGCGCTCTGCTGCTGGCGGAGGAGCGTCTCGGCGGTCGCGACCTCGAAGTAGCGCCGTCCGTCGTGCCGGCGCAGCAGCGCGCGGTCGATCACCGGCGCGGCGCGCGCGGGGTCCACGTGGTCGTCGACGCGGAGGACGATCTCGCGGAGCGCCTGGCGTCCCGACAGATCGCGCCGCAGCGTCGTGGCGATCGGCAGGAAGAGCTGGCGCTCCCCGGTGGCGAGGACGCCGACGACGCGACACCAGCTGCCGCCGACCTTCACCAGCGCGCCGTACGCGTCCCCCGTCGCGGCGAGCCGCCGCGCCGCGGCCGCGCCGAGGACGCAGACGTTCCGGCCGTCGGCCGTCTCGGCGGCGGTGAAGGCGCGTCCACGCGCGAAGCGGAGCCGGCGGAGCGCGAAGTAATCCGGCGTCGTCCCGATCACCTGGATCGTCACGCGCTCTTCGGGAAGGAGGACGCTCGATTCGACCGCCCGGACCGGCGCCACGTCGTGGACGAATCCGAAGCTCTGCTCGAGCGCCGCGGCGTCGGCGACCGTGAGCGGCGGCGGCTCGGCGCGGCCGGGCGCGCCGACCGCCTGCACCGTCACGACGTCGGCACCGAGGGCCTCGAGCTGTCGCAGAAGCGCGGCCCGCGCGCCGCCGGTGATCGCGAAGAGCGCGACGGCCGCCGCGGTCCCGGCCGCGAAGCTCGCGAGCGTCAGCAGCGAGCGGAGATGGTAGAGGCGAACGCCGCGCGCGGCCGCGTCGACGAGGTCGCCGGCCGTCATGCGACGAGCCGGCCGTCGCGGATCGTGTACCCGCGGCTCGCCGCCGCCGCGACCCGCGCGTTGTGCGTGACCGTCACGACCGTCGTCCCACCGCGGTGGATCTCGCGGAACACGTCGAGGAGCGCGTCCGCCGCGGTCTCGTCGAGGTTCCCGGTCGGCTCGTCGGCGAGCAGCAGGGCGGGGCGGCCGACGAGTGCGCGGGCGACGGCGGCGCGCTGCTGCTCGCCGCCCGAGAGCTCGGCAGGACGATGGGTCGCGCGCCGGGCGAGGCCGACCTGATCGAGCGCCACCGCGGCGCGCACGGCGCGCGTCGGGCGGGCGACGTTCGCGTACACGAGCGGCAGCTCGACGTTCTCGGCGACCGTCAGGTGCGGGACCAGGTGGAACGCCTGGAAGACGAAGCCGAGCTTCCGGTTCCGGCGCGCCGTGCGCGCGGCGTCGTCGAGCCCGGCGACGTCCTCGCCGTCGAGGCGGTAGCGGCCGGCGGTCGGGGTGTCGAGGAGGCCGAGGAGATGGAGGAGCGTCGATTTCCCGGATCCCGACGGCCCGGTGATGCAGACGAACTCGCCGCGCGCGATCGTCAGGTCGATCGCCTCGAGCGCGCGGACCGGCCCCGTCCGCCGCGGATAGATGCGCGTGACACCCTCGAGGGCGACCATCGCGTCCGCGCCGGCCGCGGTCACGCGTCCGACTCGGGCAGGTGCTCGCGCCGCACGTGTCCGTCCGGCACGGCGAGCAGGAGCTCCTCGCCGGCGGCGATCCCGCGCCGGATCTCGACGTGGGTCTCGTTGCGCTTGCCGAGCGCGACCGCCTGCTCGACCGTCTCCCCGCCGCGTTGCACGTAGCAGACACTCGCGTCGCCGGCGCCGAACACGGCGTCGACCGGCACGACCACGGCGTCGTCGACCGCGTCGAGGAGAAACGCGACACGCACCGACATGCCGGGGCGGAGGCGCGCGTCGCCGCGGTCGAGCTGGAGCGTCACCCCGAAGAACTTCCACGGCGAGTCGGGCACCTCCTCGGCGAGGCTCCCGATCACCCCGATGCGCCCCGTCAGAACCAGATCGGGATAGGCCTCGAGGGCGACGGTCGCGGGCAGGCCGTCCCGAACGCGATGGAGGTCGACCTCGCGCACGCGCGTCACGACGATCATCTGGCTCAGGTCCGGAACGGTGGCGAGCGGCACGCCGCTCCACACCGAGTCGCCGACCTGGGGCCGGCGCTTGCCGCTCTCGAGCGGGATGTCCTGGAGGACGAGGAAGCCGTCGATCGGCGTCGCGAGCGCCGTCTTCGTGAGCTGCTCCTCGGCGACGCGCAGCGTCTCGGTGGCCGCCTCGACCTTCCGCGCGGCCGTCTCCGCGGCGGCGCGATAGAACTCGTGCGTGTAGTAGAGGACCGACTCGGCGCGCGCGACCGCGTCCTTCGCCTCCTCGACCTGCGTCTTCGCGCGCTCGAGGTCCCGCGGGAAGGTGACCTCGCGGGCGGCCTTCAGCCGGTCGGCGTCGAGGCCGCTCTCGCGGCCGAGGCCGTCCACCTTGAGGCGCTGGCGAGCGAGTTCGCCCTCGCTCACGAACCCGCGCTCGAACATCACCTGCATGTCGCTGAGGTCGCGCCGCGCGCGCTCGAGCTCCGACGCGCTCGCGGCGGAGCGCACCTCGGCTTCGCGCACGGTGAGCGCGCCGCTGCCGCGCTCGTACGCCTCGAGGTTCAGCTCGGCAATGCGGACGCGGTGGCGCTCCGATTCGAGCGTCTCCTCCGCCTTCGCGATCTGGAGCTTCCGCTCCTGCTCGAGGCGCGCCGCCTCGGCCTGCGCGTCGCGCAGGTCGGCCAGCGCCTTCGCGTGCTCCTCCTCGAACGGCGTCGGGTCGAAGCGGACGACGACGTCGTCCTTCTTGACCCACGTCCCGTCGGGCAGGAGCGAGACGATCTTCGCCCGGTTGCTCCGGATCTCCGAGGCGAGCGTCACCGAGCGCGCGGCGAAGAGTGATCCCGGCTCGACGAGCGTCACCTCGAGCCGCCGCCGCTCCGCGCGCGCCACCGGCACCGCGCCGCCGTGGCTCGTCACGCCGCCACCGCCGCGTGTCACCAGGGCGGCGGTCAGCGCGAACGACCCGACGCCGAGGAGCGTGATGGCGCGGCTAGCGGGGCGCACCGCAGTCCTCCCTCGGCTCCGCGGGTAGGGCGGGCTCCGCCGGCTTCGGCGGCGACCCGACGCCGAACGCCTCGGCGAGCGTGCCGGACGCCCGGCGGACGGTCGCCGCGGCGACCGCTTCGTCGATGAGCGCGATCGCGGACCCCGCGTCGGCCTCGGCGCGCTGCTCCTCCGCCTGCACGAGGTCGAAGTTGTCGGTGACGCCTTTCTCGTAGCGGAAGCGGGCGAGCTCCGCCTGCTGCTCCGCCTGGTCGGCGATCTGGCGCGTCAGCGTCACCTCGGCCTTCGTCCGGTCGAGGAGGCGCAGCGCCTCGCGGACCTCCGCGACGATGCGGTCGCGCGCGAGCCGGTACTGACGCTCCTCGCGGCGGAGCGCGATCTCGGCCTCGCCCACCGCCGCCTCCTCGACGGTCCGGTCGAGCGGCACGGTCGAGCGCACGCCGATGTTCCAGATCGGGCGGTCGAGGACGAACGAGTCGCCGAAGTTGTTGCCGGTGCCCTGGCGGCCGTAGAAGCCCACCAGATCGAACGCGGGCCAGAGCCGATAGCGCGCCAGCATCAATTTCCGCTCGGTGTCGCGCACCTGCTCGCCCGCCTCGACGACCTCCGTACGCCGCGCGAGCGCGTCGTCGATCGCCGACGTGCCGGCGAGGTCGGCGACGGCGGGGCCCTGCACGCGCGGATCGATCGCGAGCTCGACGCGCGGGTCGATGCCGAGGAGCGTCTTCAGCTGATCGAGCGCGGCGTCGCGACGGGCGGTCTGGTCGACGAGCGTGTTCTCGAGGCGCGTCCCGTGGAGCTCGGCGCGGTAGACGTCCATCTTCGACACGGCGCCGAGCGACAGCTTCCCGCGCGCGGTCTCCGCCAGCGTCCGCACGCGCGCGAGCGACTGCCCGCCGACCTCGTGGAGCCGGATCGCGCGGACGACGTCGTAGTAGCGCTCGACGACCCGCAGCGCGAGGTCCTCGCGCGTAACGGTGATCGCGTGCTCGGACGCGGCGATGCGACGATCCGCGTCGTCGATGTGCTCGCGGTTCTCGAGCCGGCTCCGCCCCTGGAGGACGGGCTGGGTCACGGTGACGCGCGTCTCGGTGAAATGCGGGATCGCGCGCTGCGGAACGGTCTGGAGGACCCGCGTGCCGCCGCTGAGCGCCACCTGCGTCCCGGTCGGGAGGAACTTCCGGCTGAAGAGGACGTCGTAATTCTGGTCGGTCTCGTTCGCGCCCTGGACCCCGCCGTTCACCGTCGGCACGATCTTCAGGTTGTATTCCGAGAGCGCGACGCGACGCCCGAGGTGCGCCGAGGCCGACGTGTCGAGCGCGTCCTGCACCTGGGGGTTGGCGGCGAGCGCGCGGCGGACGCACGCCGTCAGGTCGAGCGGCTCGCGCTCGGCGGCCGCCGCCCACCCCGACACGAGCAGTACGACGAGAGCGAGCCGCACCGTCGTCCGTCTACCGCGCGGTCGGGATCGGGCCCGACCCGGGCTGGCACCCGAGCTCGACGTCGCAGAAGCCCGTGCAGCACTCGGCATTCGTGGTACACGTCGCATTGACCGGCAGGCAGCACGCGCCCCCCGTGCAGCTCGTGCCCACGCAGCAGTCGCTCTGCTGCCGGCACGGCTGAGCCGCGAGAAGACAGCACACCCCGGTCGTACACGTGGCCGTCGTGCCGCAGCAGAGACCCGCGGTCGTGCACGCCTTTCCGAGTCCGGTGCAGCAGACGGTCGTCTGCTGGTTCGGGGTCACCGCGCAATCGCCGGAGCAGCAGGCCCCGTTCTGCGTGCAGCCGGCGCCGAGGGGCGTGCAGGGGATCGTCGTCGTGGTCGTCGCCGACGGCGTGCCGACCGAGATGGCGGCGCTCGCGCTCGTGCTCCGGCGCGGCGTGCCGCTGTCGGTCGCGACGAAGGTCACCGTCGTCGTGCCCGTCGCCGTCGGCGTCCAGCTGAAGCTCGCGGTCGCGGGCGCCGCGTCGGTCGGCGTGAACGTCGCGCCCGCCGGCAGATTCGGGGAGGAGAGGTGGACGCGGGTCCCGTCGGGATCGGTCCCGACGATCTGGAGCTCGACGGTCTGCCCGAGCGTGATGGAACGATTCTCGACCCCGGAGAGCGTCGGCGCGTGGCGATTGGCGGTCGTCGTGGCGCGCGCGCCGCCACCACCACCACCGCCGCCCGCGGCGGCCGCGATCCCGCCGCCGATCGCGCCGGCCGCCACGACCCCCCCGGCCGCCAGCACCGCGGGGCTCGTCAGCGTGAGCCCGCCGCCCGTCGCCAGGGCCGCAGGCGCCGCCGCTTCGACGCTCCCCGCGACCGCGATGAGCGAGATGAGGGTCGCCGGTAGCAGGGCCAGCTCGCGGCGCGGCAGCTCGAAGTTCGGATCCTCCTTCAGCGCGGTCTCGAACTCGGTGCGCGCGCCGGCGTAGTCGCCGCGGTCCTTCAGCGCGAGGCCACGGCCGAAGGCGAGCACGGCCGGCAGGCTCCGCGTGTGCTCCTTCTGGACCTGCGCGGCGACATCGCCCGGGAGCTGCTCGACGGGCGACCCGAGGGCGCCGGCGACGCCGGCCGCCGTCTTCGCGACGACGACATAAAACTCCGCGAGCATGCCCTCCGCCGACGCCCCGCCGGCGGGCGCGCCGGTGTCGGTCTTGACGACCGTCCACTCGACGCGGAGGTGCGCCGGGCTGGCGGTCCAGTCGACGTAGCTTCCGGCGACGACGCGACCCGAGCGGAGGAGCTTCCCGGCGCGCACCGCCGTGCGCTTGTCGACGAGGCCCGAGCCGCCGAGCTTCGCTTCCTGCGCGAGCACCTCGACGCGCTCGCGCTCGAGGACCTTGAGCGACGGGATTGCCGAGAGGTCGGCGATCAGCATCGCCGAGATCGCCTTCCCGAGCGGCGCCGTCTCCGCGGAGCCGAGCCCGCGAAACGTGCCGACCGCGACCGCGCTCGGATCGGGCGTGGGCGCCGTGAAGAGCTTCTCGTCGTCGACGGCGCGCGTGGCGGCGCGCGCGTTCGCCTCGCGGAGGAGGATCGTCCGGAACCGGGCGATCTCGTCGGCGGTCGTGCGATCCTTCGCGAGCCGCTCGTAATCCGCCCAGGCGGCGGCCGCCTCCGCGGGCATGTCGAGGTGGATCAGCGTGAGACCGAGGAGGAGCGCGGCATCGGGATCGTTCGGCTTCTCGCGGCGCGCCGCCTCGAGCTGCTCGAGCGCGCGCTGGTACTGCTTCTGGTTGTAGAGCTCCCGAGCGGCCTTCAGCGGGTCCGCCGCGACGGAGATCGCGGACCACGACGCCAGGACGACGGCGGCGGCCGCGGCCCTCCACACGATACCCACCATGTCGGCTCCTTTCGGCGGTCGTGAGTACGAGCGTTGACGCAAAGTTGTCAAGGAGAAGACGCGTGCCGCTCGTGCGCGGCGCCGCAGCGACGTCGGTCGCGGGTCGGCCCCGCTCCGCAGGAGCGGACCGGGCTAAGTCCGTGGACTTCAAGCGAAGAAATGAGCGAGCATGGGTTCTCGCTGATTTCTCGTTGACAGCGAGGAAGACGCGGGACTAGCTCATCGGCCCACCGCATGCCGTCGGTCCGCCTCGCCGTCCTTCTCGTCGTCCTCGCCGGCGGCAGCGCGCACGCGGCGACGCAGATCGTCCGGGGGAGCACGTTCCTCGTCAAAGACCCCGCGTCCACCGACCCGACGAGACGCCGGGTGAGCGCGCTCGCCAAGGAAGAGGACAGCGAGGCCACCGTGGTCGGCGATCCGGCCGCGAACGGCGCCACCGTGCTGATCGTCGCGAACGGCGCGACGTCGACGAGCCAGGAGTTCGTCTTGCCGCCGACGGGGTGGACGGCCGTCGACGGCGGGTTCCGGTACCGGGACGCGCACGGGGCGAGCGGCGCGGTGAAGACGGCCCAGATCCGGAAGACGCGACGTGGCGTCTTCGTCCTCCGGGTCGCGATCGTCGGACGGAACGGCCCGATCGCCGTCGTGCCGCCGAACCCGGGCGAGGACGGCGGCGTCGTCCTCACGATCGACGGCGGCGATTCCTACTGCGTCGGGTTCGGCGGTGACGCGGGGGGCACGATCACGCCGGGAACGAACACCTCGCGCGTCTTCAGGGTGAAGCGTCCGCTCGGCGCGGCGTGTCCGATCCCGTCGCCGACCACGACGACGACGATCGTGACCACGACCACGACGGAATCCACCACCACGCAATCGACGACGACCACCACGGAGACGACCACGATCCCGTCGTCGAGCACGACGTCGACCTCCGGTTCCACGGCGACCACGACGACCGCCACGCCGTCGAGCACGACGACGACCTCGACGGCGGGCTCGTCCACCACCACGACCAGCACGCCGGGAGGCTCGTCGACCACGACGACAACGACCACGAGTTCATCGACCACGTCGACGACGTCGGAAAGCTCGACGACGACGTCGACCGTCGCCGGTAGCAGCACCACGACGACGACCGCCGTGAGCGCGACGACGACCACGTCGACGTCGGCACCGGGCACGACCTCGACGACGACCGAGACGAGCACGACGTTCGTCTCGTCGAGCACGAGCTCGACGACGGTCCCGGGTTCGACCACGAGCACGACGGCCACGCCGTCGACGACCACGACGACGCCCGGCTCGACCTCGACCACGACGCCGGGGAGCTCGACGACGACCTCCACTGTCACTGGTGCCAGCACCACGACGACCGCCGTGGGCGCGACCACGACCACGTCGACGCCGGGCACGACGTCGACGACGATCGAGACGAGCACGACGTTCGTATCGTCGAGCACGAGCTCGACGACGGTCCCCTCCGGCTCAACCACGAGCACGACCGCCACGCCGTCGACCAGCACGACGACACCCGGCTCGACGTCGACGACGACGCCGGGGAGCTCGACGACGACGCAGCCCGTCGGCACCCCGACGTCGAGCACGACCACCACACCGGGGTCGACCGTCTCGACGTCGACGACGAGCACCACGACGTCGACGCCGACGACCACGTCCCTCGCGGGCGGCTCGACGACCACGACGCTCTGTCCGAATCACACCTTCACGATCACTATGGCGAGCAGCACGAGCGGCGCGTTCGTCGGCCCGGAGTGGCCGGGCGGGCAGGTGACGGACTGCGTGACGCCGGGCTGCTGCGTCACCGTCGGGCGCCCGTCGGGCGGCGTCGCGGTGCGGGGGCCGGACGGCGATCCGTGGTCGATCGTCGGCTTCACCGGGTTCTCGAGCTGCGCGTTCAGCGGCGCGTGCGCGCCGCACGGGGGCTCGTGCACCGGCTGCACCGGCGTCGATGCGCCGTCCGCGTGCCCCGCGCCGGGTGTCCCCGACTGCACGAGCGATCGGCCGTCCTGCTCCGTGGCGACGAACGGCACGGCGACCGCCGACGCGCACGTCGCGTGCGGACCCGCCGGGGCGACGTGCACCGGCGAGGCGCTGACGCTCGCCGAGGCGGCGAGCCGAGGGCTCGTGACGGCGCGGAGCACCGGCTGCTTCAGCGGCAGCTGCATGACCCTTCGCGTGACGAACGCTGGCGTGGCCGGCGTGGTCGTCCACGTCGCCGTCGGGGACGTGCTCGTGAATCGCCTTCCGTCGGGCCAGAACTTCGTCGACCTGCGCGCGGCGGACGTCTGCGTGCCGGCGAACCAGACGGTCGAGACCGACCTCGCCGTCACCTGCATCGACGCCTCGAAGGCGCCGCCCGACGCCGGTGACCTGTTCGACGTCGGTCCGCCGCTCGCGAGCTGGCCGACCCGCGTGCGCGCCGCGGCCGAGCTCCTGCGCCTCGTCACCGTGATCGACGCGCGCCAGGACTGGCTCGCGTCGTTCGTCGCGCGCGCGGTGTGGCGTGTGACCGATCTCGTCCCACTCTCCCCGGACCTGATCGACGCGCTCGATCTCCTGACCGCGGCCGGGATCGACCCGGCGGCGCCGGCTGGCGACCTGCTGCATCTCACCGACCCGCTCGCCGGCAGCGGCGACGCCGCGTCGGGCCTCGCGCCAGCGCCGGAGTTCGGGCCGGACGGGCCGTGTCTCTTCGGCCTCGGAAACGTCCCGTGCGACGACGGGAACGCGTGCACGACCGGGGACACGTGCGGGAACGGGTCGTGCGCCGGTGCGCCCGTCGATCCGGCGGTCGCGTGCGACGACGGCGACGCCTGCACGACCGAGGCGTGCGACCCGGCCGTCGGCTGCACGCACGAGCCCGAGGCCCCGACCGACGCCGCGAGCGTGACGTGCGGCGTGGTGAACCTCGAGGGAATACTCGGCCGCTCGCCGGCGCCCGGCTGCACCCGGCGTTGCATGACGAAGCTCGGCCACGCGTTCGCCCGGGTTCGCCACCTGATGTCCGCCGCGACCAGCGCTCGCTCGGCGCACGCGTGCGTCCGCAAGCTGCACGCGCTCCGGCGCGCTGCGGCGGCGCTCGAGCGGGCGGTCGACCGTCTCGCGACCAAAGGTCGGATCGCCGGCCCGCCGGCGCGCGCCGCGGACTTGAAGGACGAAGCCGCACGGCTCCTCGGCCGCGTCGCCGCGGTCGACGCGATCTGCGCCGCGAAATGACGGCGTAACGTTCGGCGGCGCGCTGGCCCGCCGGGTGCGCGGAATGCTATTGGGGCGCCGGTGGCTCTGCGGGTCGTCCTCGCGGTTGCCGCGTGGGCGGCGTGGTGCGGTGCGGTGCCGGCGGAGGAGCGCGGCGCGGAGGTCTCGCCGTGGATGCGGTTCAGCGTGTGCGTCAGCGCAGACGGCGGAGAGGGACGGCTCGAGAGCTCCGGCTTCGTCGTCGACCCGGGAAATCGGGTCATCACGACCGCGCACGGCGTGCGCGGCGCGCGGAACCTGCGCGTCAAGCTCCACGACGGACGCGTGTACCCGGCGCGGGTCGAGCGGATCGGCGGTGAGGACATCGACCTGGCGCTACTCGCGCTCGGCGACGTCACGCTCGAGCCGGCCTCGCTCGGCACCGTCCACGACCTCCAAGCCGGCGACGAGGTGTGGGCGATCGGTTGCCCCCTCGGGTTCGAGTTCTCCGTCACCCGCGGCGTCGTCAGCTCGCTCCGCGACGCCGCGCAAGGCTATCCGATGATCCAGACCGACGTGCCCGTGAACCCGGGATCGAGCGGGGGCCCGCTCTTCGATCGGCACGGCCGCGTGGTCGGCGTCGTCAAGAGCGCGGCCGCGCAACGAACGCGCATCAACTTCGCGCTGCCGATCGACCTCGGGAAGGCGTTCCTCGACCGCGACGACCGCGACCGCCGCGGCTACGCGGCGTTCAATCGCGGCGTCCTCGAGACGAGCCCCGAGGCGAAGATCGCCGCCTACCGCGACGCGATCCGGGAGGCGCCGGATCTCGTCGAGGCGCACTACAACCTCGCCCTCGCGCTCGAGCACCTCGGGCGCCGCGCGGAGGCGGAGACCGAGTACGGCGCCGCGCTCCGGCTGGACCCCGGGCTCGAGCCCGCCGCGATCAATCTCGGCGCGCTCCTCTACGACGACAAGCAGCTTCCCGCGGCGATCGACGTCTATCGGCGCGCGCTCGCGGCGCGGCCGCAGTCGGTGGCGCTCCGGAACAACCTCGGCGAGACGTACCGTGCCGCGGGACAGGCACAGAACGCGCGCCGGGAGTTCGAGGCGATCTTGAAGACGCAGCCCGGCTACGCCCCAGCGCACTACGGTCTCGCGCTGCTTTACGACGACCAGCTCGCCGATCGCGACCGCGCCATCGAGCACTACCGGCGCTACCTCGCGCTCGCGCCCGACGCACCCGACGCCGAGCGCGTGCGCGCCTGGCTCCGACGGATCGAAGCCTCCGATGGCAGACGACACTGACCCGAAGCCGGACGCTACGGTCGCCGTCGGCGGGTTGCCCGACGACCGGACCGTCGTCCAGCGTCCCGCCGGCGACCACGCGGACGCCGGCGACCGGACCGCGGTCGGCGGCACGTCGGGCCGCGTACCCGGGGGCGCGCCGGCGTCGGCGCGGACGATCGGGCGCTACGAGATCCTCGCCGAGGTCGGGAGCGGCGCGCACGGGACGGTCTACCGCGCGCTCGATCCGACGATCCGTCGTGTCGTCGCGCTGAAGGTCGTGCAGGCCGACCCGAACGAGTTCCCGGGCGGCGCCGTGCCGGGCGGTCCGGGCGCGTTCTTCGAGCGCGAGGCGCAGGCCGCCGGCGCGCTCCTCCATCCCGGGATCGTGACGCTCTACGACGCGGGACGCGACGGCGACCGCTACTACCTCGCGATGGAGTTCGTCGAAGGCGAGACGTTCGCCGCGGAGATCGCCCGCGCCGGCCGGCTCCCGATCGAGCGTGCGATCGAGGTCGTCGCCGCCGTCGCCGACGCGCTCGACTTCGCGCACGAGCGCGGCGTCGTCCACCGGGACATCAAGCCCGCGAACCTGATGATCCTGCCGGACCGCTCGGTGAAGGTCGCCGACTTCGGGATCGCCCGCCTCACCTCCGGGGCCGCGTCGTCGACGATGACCGCCGGGATGATGCTCGGGACGCCGAGCTACATGTCGCCGGAGCAGGTCGAGGGCGAGCCGGTGGACGGGCGCTCCGACCTCTACTCGATCGGCTGCGTGTTCTACGAGGCGGTCACCGGCCGGAAGCCGTTCCGCGGCGAGACGATGCGGGCGCTGCTGACGCAGATCCTCACCGCCGATCCGCCCCCGCCGAGCCAGGTCGAGTCGACGGTCCCGAAAGGCCTCGACGACGTGGTTCTGCGGGCGATCGCGCGCGACCGCGAGCGCCGCTACCAGCGGGGGCGCGACCTGGCCCGCGATCTGCGCGCGGCGCTCCCGTCGTCGAGCGCGGCGGTCGGTACCGGTGCGCCGCGGCGTTCGCGGACACCGCTCGTGATCGGGCTCATCGTCGTCGCGCTGCTCGTCGCCGCCGGGCTCGAGGCGCGACGCTGGTTCGCGGCGCCGACCGGCTACGTGGTCTCGATGTCGGACCCGGTCGGCGCCGATGTCATCGTGGACGGACAGATGCGGGGACACACGCCGGACGCCTTCGAGGTGAGCGCCGGCACGCACGAGGTCGAGTACCGGAAGGACGGCTACTTCCCCGCGCAGGCGACGATCAGCGTGCCGGCGCGGTCCCGCGTGCCGGTGACGCTCGACCTCATACCGAAGACGGAGGAGGGACGATGACACGACGTCGTGGATGCGGCACGCTCGCGCTGCTCCTGCTGCTCGCGGCCGCGCCCGCCCGGGCGAAGCTCGCGAAGGGCGACGCGCTGCCGCCGTTCGAGCTCCAGGCGATCAACGGCGACAAGGTTTCCGCGACGGGCCTCGGGGACAACGGGCTCACCGTCCTCCTGTTCCTCGGCACCGACTCGAAGCCGTCGCGCGATCTCGCGACGTCGCTCGCGGACCTCGCGCGGAAGCACCAGAAGGAGAAGATCACCGTGATCGGGATCGCGCGCGAGTCCGCCGACGGGCTGCGAACGTTCGCCAAAACGCAGTCGATCGACTTCACGCTGTGCGCGGACCCGGGCGGCGAGACGATCGCGCGCTACGGCGCCGACCAGGTCGTGCCGCTCACGTACGTCGTCGCGCCGGGCGGCACGATCGCCCAGGTCGTCGCCGGGGGCGGGGAGGGACCGCAGGCCGTCGTGCTCGCCGTCGCCGAGAAGGAGTTCGCGCGCGGCAACGTCGAGGTCGCGAGCGCCATGTTCACCGACGTCGCGAAAGAGGACCCGAAGAACGCCGAGGCCCACGCCGGCGCCGGCTTCGCGCTCGCCAAGGAAGGGAAGCTCGAGCGCGCCGAGCAGGAGTTCAAGAGCGCGAGCGCGCTCGGCGGGAAGGGCGCCGACCTCGGGACCGTCGGGCTCGCCGAGGTCGCGCTCCGCAAGGGCGACCTCGACGGCGCCGTCGCGCGCGCCGACAAGGCGAAGGACTCGGCGTACGCCGGCGTCATCCGCGGCGAGGTCGCCCTCCGGCGGAACCAGCCGGAAGTCGCGAAGGAGGCGTTCCAGACGGCGAGCGCGAAGCCGGCCGACTTCGCCTGGCAGAAGGCGACGGCGTACAACGACCTCGCGCGCGTCACCGGCGGACACGACGGCAAGGCGGCGATCGACCGTTACGACGACGCCGTCGCGGCCGAGCCGTTTCTCGTCGAGGCGCGGAGCAACAAGGCGGTCGCGCTCGAGCGGGCGGGCCGCGCCGGCGAGGCGAAGAAGACGCTCGCGAGCGCGAAGGCGCTCGCGCCCTCGGACCAGCTGGTCGGCGTCCTGCTGCGACGTCTCGAGGATCGCGACCGCGACAGCGCCGACGTCGAGCGCCAGAAGCTCACGAACAAGATCGTGGACGACCTGGTAGCGGCGTACCGGAGCGGCAAGCCGCCCGCGCGCCCGGAGGACGACTGGGCACCGCGCGCGCTCGTCGTCTCGTTCCTCGACGTGCAGGACCGCCTCGGCGCGACCGCGCCGGACGGTGTCGTCGAGGCGTTCGTCCTCGAGCTGACGACGCGCCTCCAGCAGACCGGGCGCGTGAAGGTCGTCGAGCGCGAGCTGATCGACAAGCTGCTCGCCGAGCTGAAGCTCGCCTCGTCCGATCTGGCCGACCCGGCGACGCGCTTGAAGCTCGGCCGCGTCCTCGGCGCCTCGATCATCGGGACGGGCGGGTTCTATCCGACCGGCGCCGGCGGCAGCGCGCAGCTCCAGCTCCGCCTGATCGACACGGAGACGACCGACATCCGGAAGACGCTCTCCGAGGACCTCGCGCGCCCGCGCGAGGTCGGGACCCTCGCCGCGAAGACGGCGGACGAGATCACCGGCACGCTGAAGACCGCCTACCCGCTGAAGGGCAAGATCGCGTCGGTCGACGGCGGCGAGATCGTCGTCGGCATCGGACGGAAGCACGGCGCCGTGCCGGGCGTGAAGCTCGCCGTTACCGAGGAGGGCGCGCCCGTCGAGGTGGACGGGGAGGTGCTCGGGCGCCGGCAGAAGACGATCGGCCGGCTCGAGATCGAGCGCGTCGAGGACGGGTTCGCGTATGCCCGGGCGGTCGAGGGCAGCGGCTTCGCGAAGGGACAGCACCTGGTCGAGATCGTGCAGTGACGCGTTCGTTTCTCGCGGGGGCGGCCCTGCTGACCGTGCTCGTCGGCTGCGCCGCGCAGCGGCCAGCGCCGGCGCCGCCCGTCCAGGCCCGCGGCCGGCTGCAGACGATCGCCCTCTTCCCGTTCGACAACCACGCGGTGACCGACCGCGAGCGGCTCGACTTCCTGCGCGACTGGCTCCCCGACGTCCTCGGCGCGCGCGTCGGCGAGTCGGGCGAGATGCGGGTCGTCGAGCGTCGCGAGCTGCTCCGCATCCTCGAGGAGCAAAAGCTCGGCGCCTCGGAGCTGGCTTCGAACGAGACGCGCCTCCGGCTCGGACGGATGGCCGGCGCGCAGACCGTCCTCTTCGGCGGCTTCTCCGCGTTCGGCGAGCAGATGCAGATCGACGCCCGCGTCGTGGACGCCGAGAGCGGCGTCGTGCTCCAGTCACTCAGCGTCCAGGGCGAAGCCGGGGCGGCGCGACGGCTCGCCGCCGAGCTCTCCGATCGTCTGGTCGACGGGCTCGGACTTCGCCTCGCGCGCCGGGCCGAGGCCACGGGGCTCGCCGACAGCCGGGCGCTCGATGCGGCGGAGAGCTACTACCGCGGGCTCACTCTCGAGCGGGCGGGGAAGACGGACGAGGCGATCGACAGCTATCGGCACGCCCTCGAGCTCGATCACGGCGACGTGGGGTCGCGCGAGCACCTCCAGAAGCTCCTCGGCGCGCACTGAGCCCGCGAAGAATGAACGGGTCACCCCCAACCGCACGGGGCCGGTGAGCGAGACGGTCCCGGGCTTCTGGCCGACGAGGATGTGATGGGAAATGCGCTGAGTCGAGCAGAGTTCACCGCACTGGCCGAGATCGCCAAGGCGCGCCGGCGGCTCCTCGTGACGATCTTCAAGGGCACGCAGCTCAAGTTCGGCACGACGAGCGCGCTGTCGGCGGGGAAGCGCCTGCTGTCCGGCGGCAAGAAGATCGAGTCGAACGTCTCGAAGCTCGCCTCGGGCGCGAAGAAGACGGCGTCCGTCGCGTCGTCGTCCAGCGTACACCAGCTCGCGCGGGACTTCCTCGTCCAGTGCGCCGACGTGGACAACATCGGCGAGATCATCGATGTCATCACGACAGAGACCGTGGAGGACCTGATCGCCGAGGTGACGCCGTTCGTCGGCGTCGTCGCGAGCGGGGTGAAGCTCGGGAAGGCCGCGAAGGCGGTCGCGACCGACGGCTACAACCTCTTCAAGAGCGGCGAGTACAAGAAGGGGTTCCTCCGCGGCGACCCGCTCGCCGCGGCCGAAGCCGTGCAGACGATCATCAAGCGGGACCTCGCGAAGCACTCCGTCAAGCTCGCGCAGCAGGCGACCGCGACCGGTGCCAAGATCGCCGGTCTCTTTGCCGACCTCGGCACGGCGACGACCGCCGGGATCGGGCTCGCGAACTCGATCGCGAGCATGGGCCTCGAGCTGTTCTCGCTGGGCGTCGACATCAAGGAGATGCGCGCCGGCAATCAGCGCCTGGCGAAGCCCGACGACCTCGATCTCACCGTGTTCGAGACGTGCCCGATCCTCGGCTGCTACCTGATCACCTGCGCGGACACGTCGTCGGTGGCGAACTTCTTCGTGGCCGACATCGGGCTGCCGGG
>Ga0070741_10005364_pt1 | contig 28574 bp, 30 predicted proteins | sample Coa_R1_4_FD_66440 | JGI IMG/M metagenome (GOLD analysis project Ga0070741, IMG submission 66440) | Surface soil microbial communities from Centralia Pennsylvania, which are recovering from an underground coalmine fire - Coalmine... | ecosystem: Environmental > Terrestrial > Soil > Unclassified ... | reverse complement strand
TGCCGCTGTTCGTTCCGCCGCCTTCGCGCGGCCGGCCCAGGGACCCCGTCGTCTAGCCTGGCCAAGGACGCGACCCTTTCAAGGTCGAGATCGCGGGTTCGAATCCCGCCGGGGTCACCACGTGTGGTGTGGAGAGCACGAAGGCCTCGGCCAGGCCGTTGCTCTCCGGGCTGTACGCCGGCGTCGTGATCGGCACCAGCCCGAGCTCGTGGGCGGAGAGCACCGAGGCCGTCGCCGTGTGCTGCGGGCCGTTGTCCGAAAGCCACTGGATCGCGTGCGGCGCCGTCGCCGCCGTCTCGCCGAAAGCGGGCGCACAGCGCCTTGGACAGATCGCGGCCACGTCTTCATTGGTCGCAACGGCCGCGGTGGCGCCGGCCTCGAAGCGCCGCTTCCACTGCCGCACCACGCCGGGCTGGATGTCGAGTTCGCGCGAGGCCTCCGCCGGCGTCTTGTCGCCCTTCAGGATCTGGGGGAGCGGCTCTGCCGGGTCGGCATGGTTCCCGCTCCGCGCGGCCAGGCCGCCGTATTGGACGCCGGGTTGAACAGCGCGTCAATCACGGGGCACGCGGGTACCGCACCCCCGGCGCACCGGGAGGCCATCGCCCGCAGCGCACGCTCGATCTTCCGGAGATCCTCGATCTTCCGACGGATATCGTCGAGGTGGTGGACCGTGATGCGTTTTACCTGGGCGCAGGTATAGCGGCTGCCATCGACGAGCCTCAGAAGCGTTCGCACTTCGTCAAGCGTGAAGCCGAGCTGGCGAGTACGGCGGATGAAGCCGAGGCGCTTGGCCTGGCCCTCTCCGTAGACGCGATGGCCTCCGTCGCTCCGTGGGGCGGGGGGCATCAGCCCGATCCGCTCGTAGTAGCGGATCGTCTCGATATTGCAGCCCGTTTGCTTCGACAGGTTCCCGATGCCACGTCTGGCCGCCGTGACACTCATCGCCATGGATCCTCTCCCCCCGGAAAAGAGCTTGAATCTGTAGTTACTACAGATCGTACGGTTCCGCCAGGGGCAGCGGGCGGTCAGGGACAGGGAGGAAGTCGGTGACACTTGAGATCAAGACGGCGGCGGAGGTCATCGCGCTCGACGTGGAAGGACGGCAGGTAGCCCGCCGAGCGGCGCGTGAGACTGAACTGATGCGCCATGTCCTCCAGACGTTCGTCGATCGGACCGATTCCGTCCCGGTGCGCGAAATCGCGACGACCTTCGCTGGCCAGTCGCCGGACAAGGTCTTCGAGGCGCTCGCTACGCTGGACGAGGACGACCTGATTCGGATCAGGGAGGGACGGGTGGATGTCGCCTACCCGTTTTCGGTGTCTCCGACGCCATTCGTCGTCGACCTTGGTCGAGGCCTCGGCGAGCGGTACGCGTGCTGCGCCATCGACGCGCTGGGTCTGGCGTCCATGCTTGGCCAGGCCGTGCGCATCCGATCGCGGTGCCACCACTGCGCGATGCTCTTGAAGCTGTCGGTCGATCCATCCGGTCCTGGACGGGATGCGGCGGGCGTCATGGTCTGGGTCGGGAAGCGGGCGGAGGATGAGCGGCGGGCCTGCGATTCGCACTGAACGACCCTGAACTTCTTCCGGTCGGAAGAACATCTGAGGGCATGGCGGGAGGCAAACCCGGATGTCCCTGGAGCGGGGATGACCGTTGTAGAGGCGTTCAAGCTTGGGGCACACATCTTCGGTGGCCTGTTGCTCGAGACCGATTGACGCGTCACCGCGAGGCCCGCGGTGACGGTAGGAGGTTCTCATCTGTCGCTCGGGGATCATCCACACCCTGACGAGGGCTATCGGCTTGGACGCCGGCCGACGAGCCGCTTCCTCGATCAGGCAGGCCGAGGTCCGGACGGGAGCAAGCAGGACCAGAAGACGAGGAGGCGAGGGCCATGGGCACACCAGTGGTGACCGTCTATTACTCGACGAGCTGACAGTCCTGTCATTCGGCGAAAGAGTTTCTTTCGTCTCAAGGTGTGGCGTTCACGGCGAAGAACGTGGCGGAGGACGAGGGCGCGCGAGCTGAACTGACGGCCCGGACCGGCCGACTCGCGGTCCCGGTGATCATCGTGGATGACGAGGTGGTCGTGGGATTCGATCGGGGCAAGCTGACGCGCCTCCTGAAGCGATGACCGCCGGCATCGTGCGATGCCCGGACTGTGGCCAGGATGTTGCCGTGCCGCCTGGCACGCTTTCCGGAGCGGTGATCGACTGCCCGAACTGAGCGGGCCTCGCCCTCCGGGTGAGGGCCGAAGGAGAGGGTTGGGTTGCCACGATCGCCCATCGCGTGAGCTGTCCAGAGTGCGACCGCATCGTCACCTTGCCGGAGGATGCGAAGGCGGGTGACACCGTGAGATGCTGCGGGCACGAATACCGGTTGACGTTCGAGTACGGTGCGTTCGCCCTGGAGGCATGACCTGCACGTGCACTGGGAGAGCCTCCGGTCCGGGTTCATGGCCGGCCGTTCCGCTGCATGAGGGGCCCGGGACGTGCTCCATGAGTTGGTCGCCGACGCGACAAGGAGATCGGTGAGCCGCACGGACGACCAGCTCTTTGCGGCTGTGCGCGCGGGAGAGACGGCGGCCTTCACGGAGCTGTATGAGCGACATGGTCGCGCCCTCTTGACCTTCCTCGCCAGACTGACCAGCGATCGCTCACTGGCGGAGGACCTGCTGCAAGAGACGTTCCTGCGTGTCTGGCGTGCCCGCGACACGTATGTGGGTGAGCGGCAGTTCCGCGCTTGGCTCTTCACGATTGCCCGCCGTCTGGTGATCGACTGGCGGCGGGGCCAGCGAATCGCCTGGGTGGACGAGCCGACCGTGCTGGAGACGACGGCGGCGTCGGCAGGCCCGCACGAGGGGACAGACGTGAATGATCTCGTGAGTCGCCTCGAGCGGGCACTCCGCCAGCTGCCGGAAGGCCAGCGGGAGGTCCTCGTGCTCAGCCGCCAGGCGGGTCTGAACGCCGAGCAGATCGCGCAGATCACGGGCTCGACGCCTGGGGCGGTCCGCGTCTCGCTCCACCGGGGGCTCCGAAGACTGAGCGAGCTCCTCCACGTCTGCGAAGGCCGGGGCGACTTCGAAGATGCTTGACCGCGTCCGAGAGGACCTGACCAGTTCTACACGGCCGCCATGGCGCCGCGCGCACAGGGTGACGTGACGGCGCGGCAAGGCGGAGACTGCGAGCGGTGGCGGAAGCTCGTTCCGCTGGTAGCTGCCGCCCGGCTGGATGCAGGGCGAGGCGCCGGACGCAAGGTCCTGCGAAAGCTCGCCGCCCTCTTCATCGATGTGGAGGGCTGCACCCGACTCTGCGAGGACCTCTCGCCAAGGGAGATGAACGTCCTGCTCGAGACGTACTTTTCCGAGTTCCTGGACGTGGTGCGGGCGAAGGGCGGGGAGGTGACTGAGGTGATGGGTGATGGGCTGCTCGCGTTGTTCGAGGGCGACGACACAACGCTCGCGGCCCAGGCCGCGCTGCGTGCGGCGCTCGGCGTTCGCCGGCGCACCAAAGGACTGAACCGCCGCCGACGGCGGCACGATCCCGTGACGGTGAACATGGGCCTCACCGCCGGGGAGGCCCTCGTCGGCTTCACCCGGCTGCGCGGGCGCTCGGGCGAGCGCTGGGTGTACGCGGCGACCGGGCCGGTGACCAACGTCGCGGCTCGTCTGGCCGCGCTGGCTCGGCAGGGACAGATCCTGACGACGCGCAAGACCGCCGCGTTACTGTCCGGCGCGTGCGAGTGCCGCTCGCTCGGACCGCACACGCTGAAGAATGTCGGACGTCCGGTCCAGCTCGTGGAGGTCACGAACGCCCGGCCGGCCCGACTCCGGGGGAGAGGGGCGAGGCCAGATCCACGCGGCGAGCGTGGCGGTAAGAGATTCCGGTGTCCTTGACGCACCGGGCCCACCCGGACGACATGCCCGTGATGCGCCAGATGACATGACCGCGCACTGTAACGGTGGCGTCCGGCCAGCGTTATCAGGAGTGGGACCATGAACTGCGAGCCTGCCCGGGAGGCGTTCCTCACCGCGTGTGTGGCCGGGAGTCCGGCGTCCGACGAGGCTCAGCTCCACGCGCGCGAGTGTCCGGCGTGCGCGGACGAGGCTCGACGGCTGGCCGATACCTGGGCCGCGCTGGGGGCCCTGCCGTTGCTGGAGCTGTCAGCCGGCGCCTCTCGGCAGCTCCGGAGGCGACTGCGCTGGGAGGCTGCGCGTGACGCCCTGGGGTCCGTCGGGTCCTGGCAGCGGGCGGCGCTGGCGGGGGTTGGAGGCTTTGTTCTATCGATAATCTTCTCGCTGCTGTTGCCGTACGACTCGATGGTGGCGCTGTGTCGGGCGCTGGTACCTGAGACGATACCGGCCGCCGCCGCGTACCTCGGAGCCGGGTTCCTCTACGGCCTGGTGCCGATGGGAATCGTGGCGGCTCTTCAGGGCAGGCGCGGGGGGGCGCTGGGGGCAGTCGTCGGCGTGATCGAGGCATCCGTTGTGTTCGTTGTTGTGGCTGTGCCGTACGTGGTAGCGGCCTGCGGCTTCCCATCGCCATTGCTGGTCGGCTTCGTGGGAGGGATGGCGCTCGGGGCGCTCGGGGGCGGCACGGCGGCGGTGGGGCTGCGCCGCCGGCTCGCCTGGACGTAGCGGGTTTTGGTGACGGACAGACGATGACCTCCACCGATGGAGCGGAGGCTATGACAGGTCCAGACGAGCCAGGCGCGCCGCCGGGCAGGGCGGTGGCACCCGCGCAACGCGAAGCCGGCGGCAAGGTGCTATTTTCGGTCGGCGGTCTCCTGGCCGCTCTCGTGGCCGCCTCCTGCTGCGTGGTGCCATTCGTGCTCTTCGTCGCAGGCGTCAGCGGGGCCTGGATCGGGAACCTCACGGCGCTCAAGCCCTACCAGCCGATCTTCATCGGGATCGCCCTCGCCTGCCTGGGCGGGGGCTTCTACGCGGTCTACCGCAAGCCAACGCCGGTCGATTGCGTCGAAGGCTCCTACTGCGCCCGCCCGGTTTCCGATCGGATCGCGAAGGTCGGGTTGTGGCTCGCGACCGTGCTCGTCCTGGTCGCACTCGGCTTTCCTTACGCAGTGCGCTTCTTCCTCGACGCCTGAGAAAGGGGAACATCCTTGAAGATCCTCTTTTCGTTGATTGCGCTTGTGATGGCCCTGTCCTTGGCCCCCGCGGTCTCCGCGGCGGAACGCACGGTGACCCTTCACGTCGACAACGCCACCTGCGAGCTCTGCGGGCCGATCGTGAAGGGCTCGCTCGCGCGCGTGGCCGGAGTGCTCGACGTCCGCGTGTCCGAGTCCCACGGAGCGGCGACCGCCACGGTCCGGTTCGACGACCGCCGGACCGACGTCGCGTCGCTGATCAAGGCGACCACCAACGCGGGGTACCCCTCGCGCGTCGCACAGTGACGGGGCGCGATGAGACGCGGCAAGCTGTTCGGTGTTGGCGTGGCTGGCACAGTGGTGGCCGCCATCTGCTGCATGACCCCGATCCTGGCGATCCCGCTCGGCGCGCTGGGCCTGTCGGCCTGGCTTGGCTGGTCGGATTACGTGGTGATCCCGGCACTGCTCCTGTTCCTGGCCATCGCGGTCTTCGGCCTGATCCGGTGGCGGCAGTCGGGACCCGGTAGCTGCTGCGACGTCTCGACGCCGACTCCGAGGAACGGATGAGGCGATGACGGGGCCGCCGTCCAGGGCGGGAACGTGACGGTCCGAGGGGATCCGAATCGGGCCGCGCGCTCGACGTGGTTCGGCCCGGAGTTCGGGCGGCTACCCGCGGTACGGGACGGCTCACCTCAAGCGCCTGACCTTCATCCGGCGCGCCCGCGCCCGGCTTCTGTATCGAAATGGCCTTGATCGAGGCCCGGCCGGGCGGGCGGCACCTGGTGGCCAGCGGAAGTCACGAAGGACCCCGATGGACGACCGGGCGTGGCGAACGATTGAGCGCCGTCCGTGATGGGTGTGGAGCCGGACGTTGAGGCTGAGCGCCCCGCGGAATCGCCAGAGACCGCGGTGGCGGCGAGGAGCAGGATGACCGGCGTGACCCGGAACTGGCCGAGGATCTTCCGCCGGGCCGAAGTGGGGGCGGCGAGCTCGTCCGCGCAGCCGGTCCAGCGGGTGTGCCCGGGCGGTCACCTCGCCTGGCGGCCGGCCGCGAGGACGCCGTCGACCAGCTCGTACGCGCGGCGGCGATCGACGTTGCGGAGGTGGTGGCCGATGCGGTTCCGCGCGGCCGACGTCAGATAGAACCGCTCGTAGAGGACGTTCCGGCCCCCCAGGGTCGACCCGACGAAATCCCACGCGAGGCGGAACAGCGCCGCCCGCTCCTCGGCGCCGACGGCCCCGGCTCCGTGCAGGAACTCGTCGATCAGCGGGCGCAGGGTGGCGTCGTCGAGCTGACGCCGACTCGGCGTGGCCAGGAGGTTGTGGCTGCCGATCAGCATGAGGATCTCGTTCACCCGCGGGAACCAGGTGGCCAGGAGCGACCGCATGGGGACGAGCGGGCGGCCGTCCGGGAACCACACCCCGTCGCCCACGGGCCGCCCGTGCTCGGCGGAGAGCAGGACCGCGCTGCGGGCGACCTCGACGTAGTCGAGGAGCTCGCCCAGCATCTCGTGGGTGGCCGGGCTCGCGTCGCCGATCGCCTCCGCCATGCGGGTGGCCAGCCCGTAGGCGAACTCGAGCTTGGTGAGCGCGCGGACGGTGGTCTGGTTGGTCAGGTTGTCGCGCAGGCCGGTCGTGGTGACGTGGTTGTAGAGGTCGATCCGCCCGTTGATGAACACGCGCTCCCGGGGTACCTCGACGTCGTCGAAGATCACGAACGCGTCCTGCTCGTCGAACCGGGTCGACAGCGGGCGATCGAACACGTGGGCGCCGGGCGTGGCCGCGCTGTCGCGGCACATGAAGATGAGCCCGGGCGTGTCCACCGGGATCGCGAAGGCCAGCGCGTAGTCCTCGGCCCCCGGGGGCAGGGGGTGCGCCGGGTAGACCGCGATCTCGTCCGCGAACGGCGCGAGGGTCGCCAGGATCCGGGCCCCCCGGACCACGATCCCCGACGAGGTCTCCGCGATCCGGTGCACGGGCACCCGGTTCCCGACGATCTGGGCGTCGGTGGACCTGTCGATGGTCGGATGGATGATCGTGTGGGTGAGCGAGATGTCCTCCCGCGCGAGGTACTTCTGGTAGGCCACGAGGTTGTGCGCGCCCTCCTCGTTGCCGCCGTCGGCGCCGAGCCAGTCCTTCCAGCGGGCCGCGAAGCAGGCGAACTTCACGTTCATGTAGTCCGGGGTGCGACCCATCAGGCCCACGGTGGCCTCGGCGATGCGCGCCAGGCCCCGGTTGCGGCGCCGGAGGTCCTCGATGGAGCGCGGGATCATGTGTCCGATGTTGAGCGGCTCGCCGGTCTCCGGATCGGGGGTCAGGCACTCTTCGGGATACGCGAGGACCCGGTCGAAGACGCCGGCCAGCGTCCGGGCTCCGCCCGCGAGCGCCGGGTGCGCGGTCACGTCATCGACGCGCTCGCCCTCGAGCCACAGCTGGCGCTTCCTGTTGCGCAATCCCTGGAGGAACTGCTCGCCGGATCGTGCTCCCATGGGTCTCCTCGCCGAGCGGCGTCGTGTTCGGAGCCGTCTCGCGGAATATGGGCCCTCGGGTCGTGCTCGTCAACCGCGCCGCCGATCCTGCGATCGTGCCGCCCGTTCGTGCGCCTGGCCGCCGCGCCCTCTTTCCGGTGGACGCCAGATCTTTCCGGTGGACCGGTCGGGGGCCATCGCGTAGGGTTGGCACTGCACGCGCAGGCACGTTCGACGATCGGCGCGTATCGACCTCGCGGAGGAACGGGATGGCCCGACCACGACCGGCCGGCTTGAGGCTGTTGCTGACGACCGACGGATCACGTCAGGCACATGTCGCGCTCAGCGTCGCCGCGGCAGGCCCGTGGCCCGCGAACGCGACGGCGCACCTGCTGGTGGCTCGCGGCGGGATCCCGCTGGGGCCGTGGCCGGCCGACACGTGGATTCCCGGGCTCGCGGATGCGGGCGACCGGGCCCTCGAGCGCGAGATTTCCCGGGCGCGGCGCCTGGTCCGCCATCGGTGGCCCGACCTGACCGTCTCCACGTCGAGCAGCCCGCCCATCGAGGCGATCGTCGGGGAGGCGCGGCGCCGCCGGGCGGGCCTCATCGTGCTCGGCTCGCGAGGCCTCGGATTCGCGCGGAGGCTGATGCTCGGCAGCGTCTCGCGCGGGGTGGCGCGACGGGCCGGTTGCCCGGTGCTCGTGGTGAAGGGCGGCCGCCGCCGGATCAAGCGAGTGGTCCTCGCGCTCGACGGCTCCGCCAACGCGAGCCGGGCGCTGGGATTCCTGCTCGCCCGGTGCCAGGTTTCGGCGGGTGGCCGGGTGACGGTGGTGCGCGTGCTCGAGCCGATCGGGCCCCGCTCGCCGGGGCTGCTGCCGGGGCCCGTCCGCCGGGCGGTGCTCGCGTCCGCCGCGGATCTGAACGCGAAGCGCACCCGGCAGGCGCGCCGCGAGGTCTCGCATGCCGCGGCGCTGCTGAACCGCGCCGGCTGGCGTGCTCGCGGCCTCGTGCAGCAGGGCCTGCCGCTGGGCGAGGTGCTGCGGCAGGTGAGCGCCGCGCGCGCGGACCTGGTGGTGATGGGCGCGCGCGGCACGAGCGGTCTCGCGCGGGTCCTGCTCGGCAGCGTGGCGGAAGGCGTGCTCGATCGCTCCCCGGTGCCGGTCCTGCTCGTGAGGTAGCCGTGACGGGCTCGTCGCCATCGGCTAGGCGCTCCGCGTGAGCGAGGTGGCGCGATGCCTCGGCCGACGCCATGGGTGATCGACGCGCTTCGTGACCCCGCCGTGTACCCGCACCCGGTGGACCGGGTGGAGCTGATCGAGACGCACATCTCCTGGGTCTTCCTGGCGGGCGAGCGCGTCTACAAGATCAAGAAGCCGGTCGAGCTGGGCTTCCTGGATTTCCGGACGCTCCGTCAGCGCCGACACTTCTGCCACGAGGAGGTGCGGCTCAACCGGCGCCTGGCGCCGGACACCTATCTCGGCGTCATCGAGCTGAAGGGCTCCCGTCCACACATCCGGATGGGCGGGCCCGGGCGGACGGTCGAGGTGGCGGTCGAGATGCGCCGGCTCCCCGCCGACCGCATGCTCGATCAGCTGGTCGAAGCCGGCCGGGCCGAGCCCGCGCAGGTGCGCGCCGTGGCGGCCACGGTGGCCCGCTTCCACGCCGAGGCGGAGACCGGCGGCCGGGTCGACGCGATGGGCAGCGTCGACACGATCCGGACGAACTGGGAGGAGTGCTTCGCGCAGACCGCCGACGTGCCCGCGGACGTGTGGCGGCCCGAGGAGCGGCGGGCCCTGCGCGCCTACGTGGACGACTTCCTCGCGCGCGAGGGGCCCCGTCTCGAGGCGCGGATCGCCCAGGGTCGGATCCGCGACTGCCACGGCGACCTCCAGGCGCAGCACGTCTGCTGCATCGAGCCGATCCAGATCTTCGACTGCATCGAGTTCAACGAGCGATTCCGCTTCGGAGACACCGCCGCGGAGATCGCCTTCCTCGCCATGGACCTGGAGCGGCTGGGGGCGCCGGCGCTCGCCATCGAGTTCATCAACGCCTACACCGAGGAGACCGGCGACTATGGGGTGGTGCCGCTGCTCGACTTCTACCGCGCGTACCGCGCGTTCGTCCGCGCCAAGGTGCTCGCCTTCCAGCTGTCCGACCGTCCCGCGCTGATCCCGGCCGCGCGCGCCCTCTTCGCGCTGGCCGGACGCTTCGCGAAGCCGCGCGGTCCGGCGCGCCTGCTCATCACCTCGGGCGTGATGGGCTCGGGCAAGACCACCGTGGCGCGCGCGGTGGCGGCCCGGCTGGGGGCGATCGTGATCCGGACCGACGCGGTGCGGAAGCGGCTGGCCGGCCTCGGCATTCACGAGCGGGCCACCGCGGGCTTCGGAAAGGGGCTCTACACCTCCGGGATGAGCGAGCGCACGTACGCCCAGACGCTGGCGCTCGCGGGCGAGGTGGTGGCTGCCGGGTGGCCGGTCATCGTGGATGGCAGCTTCTCGCGGGCCGCCGAGCGCGCGCAGGCCCGCCGCGTCGCCGAGCGCCTGGGCGTCGCGCACGCCACGCTCTGGTGCGACGCCGCGGACGCCGCCATCGCAGAGCGGCTGGCCCGGCGAGCCGGCGACATCTCGGACGGGCACGTGGAGCTGCTGCCGCAGCATCGCGCCCGTTACGAGTCGCCGGAGGGGGAGCCGGCGGTGGTGCGGGTGGAGACGTATCCGGAGACCCGGATCGAGCCGGTGCTCGAGGCGCTGCGCGGACTGGACCCGAGGCCAACGCGCGGGCGCGCCGCCGAGTGAGCCGCAGACCGCCGTCCTCGTACGGCTGGGTGGTGGTGGCCGTCTCGGCCACCGTGAGCCTGCTCGCCTGGTCCGTCCGATCCACCTTCGCCGCGTTCTACGTGTCGCTGCTCGGCGCGTTCGACTGGCGCCGGGGCGAGGCGGCCCTCGGCTACTCGTTGAGCTGGCTGTTGCCGCTGGTCTTCTCGCCGATGGCGGGCTGGCCCTACGATCGCTGGGGCGCGCGCCTCCTGGTGCCGGCGGGCGGGCTGCTGCTGGGCCTGGCCCTCCTGCTGACCGGCCGCGTGACGACGCTCTGGCAGTACTACCTCGCCTGCGGCGTGATCGGCGGGGCGGGGATCGCCTGCGTCCAGGTCCCGGCCGCGGCCATTGTCAGCCGCTGGTTCCTCCATTCGCGGGGCGCGGCGATGGGCATCATCAGCGCGGGCGCCTCCGCCAGCGCGCTCGTCTTCTACCCGGTGAACACGCACCTGATCGTGGTGTTCGGCTGGCGGACCGCGCTGGCGATCTTCGAAGCGCTCGTGGCCGTGGTGGCGATCCCGCTCGCCGCGCTGCTCTCTCGCGAGCCGCCGGAGGCCGCCGATGCCCGGCCGCGGGAGACTCACCGTTCAGTGGCATCCGGCGACTGGACCCTCGGACGCGCGCTCCGCAGCGTCCATGGCGCACGCGCTCGAGCGGGGCTTCGGCGCGGTCACGCTCGGGTGGATGTTCGGCGTCGGCGGGGCCTGCACCGTCGCGGGCAACGTGATCGGCGGCGCGCTGTCCGATCGATGGGGCCGGGAGTGGGTCTTCGCGCTCGGCTCGGCGATCGGGGTGGCGGGCATCGGCTGCCTCGGCCGGCTCTCCGGCCCGGACGATCCCCGGGCGGCACGACAGGCCTCCAGCCGGATCTAGTCGCCGCGATACGCGAGGACCGCGATCGCGGCACCCCCGGAGCTCGAAACGCCCGACGCGGCGCCCGCCCACACCCCGCGGACACCCGCCGGGCCTCCCGAGGGGGTCAGGTCTTACATTCCGACATGCCCGCCCGCAGCGGCCAGCGCGGGGCGGAAAAATGTCGGAATGTAAGACCTGACCCCTTCCATGGCCCGATGGCACGGAGCCCATGTCGTCGGTACCGCGTCTGCCGCCAACCGGGACTTCGTGCGCGACCTCGGGGCGGACGGGGTCATCGACTACCGGCGGACTCGGGCCATACGCGCGGCAAGCTGGTGTTGCGGGTGGCGTGGGGGTGAACGCTGGCGCCCTCTCGGGGCGCGCGCGCCCGCGGCGGTAGGGCGTGCCCGCCGCCGGCGGCCGCCTCAGGCCGGCTTGCCCTCGATCGCCACGTCCAGCAGGAACGGGCGGCCGGCGCCGAGCGCCCGCTCGAGCGCGGGCCCGAGCTCGTCCGGCGTGGTGACCCGCATCCCGTCCACGCCGAGCCCGCGCGCGATCTCCACGAAGCCCAGGTCGGGCGACGAGAGATCCATGTTCGGATAGCCCCGGTCCGGCTTCGCGCCGAACCGCTGCCGGAACGTGTCCATGTTGTGCTTCAGGATGCGGTACTCGCGGTTGTTGAGGATGACGAAGGCGACCGCGAGCTCGTGGTGGGCCGCGGTCCACAGCGCCTGGATGCTGTACATCGCGGAGCCGTCGCCCGAGAGCGCCACCACCGGCCGGTCGGGATGCGCGAGCTTGATGCCGATCGCCCCGGGCAGGGCCTGGCCGATGCCGCCGCCGCGCGCGCCCACGTAGTCGCGGGCGCGCTCGAACTGCACCGTGCGCGCCAGGTCGGGCCCCGCGGTGATCGCCTCGTCCACCACGATCGCGTCGGCGGGGAGCACGCGCTCCACCTCGGCCATGAGGCGCGGCATCGAGATGGGCGCGCTGTCCCAGCGCTTCGCGGCGCGGGCCCGCTGCGCCTCGCCGTCCCGCCGCTTGAGCGCCTGCAGCGCCTGGTTGCGCGCGGCCGCCGCGGCGCGGAAGGCGGCAGGGGCCTCGCGCTCCAGCGCGCCGCGCAGCGCGGCCAGCGCCGCGCGCGGCTCGCTCACGAGGCCCACCGCGACCGGCAGGTTGTGGGCGAGGCGCTCGGGCGAGGTCTCGATCTGGATGGCGGCCGCGCCGGGCGGCAGCGGCGACCCCGGCGCGTACCAGACCTCCTCGAAGAACGGCCCGCCCACCAGCAGGACCAGGTCGGCCTCGCCGAGGGCCCGACGGATCGCCACCGCGTCGAAGGGCAGCGAGAGCCGGAAGTTCGGATGGCGGCTCGGCACCACCTGCCGGGCGCGGATGCCCTCGCACCACACCGCGGCGCCCAGCGCCTCGGCCAGCGCCACCAGCTCCGCCGAGCCGGACGCCGCGTCGTCGCCGGCCACGATGACCGGGTGGCGGCTGCCGAGCAGCAGCGCCGCGGCCTCGGCGAGGCCGGCCGAATCGGGCGCGGGGAGGCGATGCAGGCGTCCCGGCGGCAGCGGCCCCTGATCCGTCTCCTGCTCCATCACGTCGATGGGCAGGGCCACGAACACCGGCCCCGCGGGCGGATCGGTGGCGATCTTGATCGCCCGGTGCATGATCAGGCCCATCTCGTCGGCGCGCTCCACCTGCACGCTCCACTTGGTGAGCGGCGCCGCCATGGCGACCAGGTCGTGCCCCAGCACGGGGCCCCGCAGGCGCAGCCGCGTGTCCTGCTGCCCCGCGGTCACCACCAGCGGGGCGCGCGCCTTGAGCGCGTTGTAGAGCATGCCGAGGGCGTTGCCGAGCCCGGGCGCCACGTGCACGTTGACCACCGCCGGGCGCCCGGTCGCCTGCGCGTGGTAGCTGGCCGCCCCGAGGGCCACGCCCTCGTGCAGGGCCACGATGTAGCGCAGCCGGGGATAGTCCAGCAGCGCGTCGAGGATCGGGCTCTCGGTGGTGCCCGGGTTGCCGAAGATGTGCTCCACCCCGTGGGCGAGCAGGCTCTCCATGAAGACCTGCCGGCCGCGCATCCCGGCTATCCGCGGCTCCGCAGCACGCGGCCGGGCATGGCCCCGGTGTGCTTGCCGTCCTCGTAGAGCGGGGTGCCGGCCACGAAGGTGGCCTTGATGCCCTCCGACTCCGCCACGAGCCGACGCCCGTTGCAGGGCAGGTCGTAGGCGTAGCGCGGCGTCTTGGCGGTCACCGTGTCCGGGTCGAAGAGCACCAGGTCGGCGACCTTGCCCTCCGCGAGCACACCGCGGTCCGGGATGCCGAAGATGGTGGCGGGCACCTGGGTCAGCTTGTGGACCGCCTGCTCGAGCGTGAGGGCCTGCCGCTTCCGCACCCAGAGGTCGAGCGTGGCGGTGGCGTAGCCCACGTCGCAGATGAAGTCGACGTGCGCGCCCCCGTCGGAGAGCCCGATCAGGCAGCGGTCGTCGGTGATGAGCCGCTCGATGCCCGCGGGGTCGTAGTTGAAGGTGGACGACTGGAAGCGGGTGTCGAGCCCGTCCTCGATGCCGAGGTCGAAGTAGGCGTCGACCGGCCGCTTGCCCTCCGCAGCCGCGATCTCCTCGATCGTGCGGCCCACCCGATGCGCCAGCTCCGGCCGGCCCACCTCGAGCACGCGCATCTGGCCCCACATGTGGGTGCGCTTGCGGCTCTCCAGCTCCAGGCGGAACGCCTCCCGGAACGCGGGGTCGCGGTAGAGCGCGATCTGCTCGGCGGGGGAGCGGTTGAACGCCTTCTGCCAGGAGACGAACGAGCCGAACATGGTCGGGCTCTTGAGGTCGCCCTGGCTCATGATCGGCCGCGGCGTCACCTGCGGGATCGCCTGCCGGACCAGGTCGCCCAGCTTGGCGAAGGTCTGGTCGTGGAAGCCGGGATCGCCGGGATGCGCGAAGAGCGCCAGCCACGTCACCGGCCGCCCGGTCGCGCCCGTGAGCTGTCGCAGCAGGTCCACGTCCTCGTCGCTCACCGCGTGCATGCCGCCCGAGTTCAGGATGATCTCGATCGCCCCGCGCCCGGCGTCGCGCAGCCCCGCCGCCACGCCGACCAGCTCCTCGCGGCTCGCGTTGCGGCAGGCCAGCGGCCGGCCCTGGTAGCCCACGTGGTTGCGCGAGGTGGTGGTGGTGAAGCCGAAGGCGCCGGCCTCCAGGGCTTCCCGGAGCAGCCGCCGCATGGTCGCGATCTCCTTCGCGGTGGCCGCGCGCTCGAACGAGGCCTCGCCCATCACGTAGTGGCGGAGCGGGGTGAAGGCGACGAGGCCCGCCACGTTGATGCCGAGGCCGTCGCGGCCGATCGCGTCCAGGTACTGGCCATAGCTCTCCCACCGCCAGTCGATGCCGGCCTTCATCACGTCGTAGGGGATCGCCTCGACGTTGACCAGGTCCTGCATCAAGATCTCGCGCGTCTCCGGACGCACCGGCGCCACGCCCACCCCGCAGTTGCCCATGATCACGGTGGTCACCCCGTGCCAGGGCGAGCAGGTGAGGAGCGGGTCCCAGGCGATCTGCGCGTCGTAGTGGGTGTGCGGATCGACGAAGCCGGGGGCCAGCACGAGGCCGTCGGCGTCCACCACGCGCTCGGCGGTCAGGCCGGCGGGGGGGCCGATCGACCGGATGCGTCCGTCCGCCACCCCGAGGTCGCCCATGAAGGCGGGCCGGCCGGTGCCATCGACGATGCGCGCGTTCCGGATCACGAGATCGAGCATGGCGCTCTCTCCCTCCTCGAGTGCTGTGCGAAGCACCGCCGGGCCCGAGGACGCCGTCTCCCGGGTCGCCGACCAGCAAAGGATGGCGACTCGCGGGCGCGCGGTCAAGCGCCTATACTCGCCGCGACCGATGCCGGCCCACCGTCTCGCCGCCGCGCTGGAGGTCCTGGGCGTCGCCGCGCGCCTGGGCGTCACCTCCTTCGGCGGTCCGGTGGCCCACCTCGGCTACTTCCGGCGCGAGTACGTGGTGCGCCGCCGGTGGCTCGACGAGCCGACCTACGCCGACGTGGTGGCCCTCTGCCAGTTCCTGCCCGGGCCGGCCAGCAGCCAGGTCGGCATCGCCGTCGGGATCCTGCGCGCCGGCCTCGCGGGCGGCCTCGCCGCGTGGGTGGGCTTCACGCTGCCGTCGGCGATCGCCCTCGTGCTCTTCGCCCAGCTGATTCGCGGGCTCGACCTCGGAAACGCGGGCTGGCTGCTCGGGCTCAAGATCGCGGCGGTGGCGGTGGTGGCGCAGGCGGTGTGGGGGATGGCGCGCGCGCTCTGCCCGGATCGCGAGCGCGCCTCGATGGCGCTGGCGGCCGCGCTCCTCGTCACCGCGTGGCCGGGCGCGTGGGGCCAGGTGGCGGTCATCGCGCTCGCGGGCGTGGTGGGCCTGCGGCTCCTGCCCGGCGGGGTCGACACCGCGCCGGCGGTGCCGGTGCGCGTGCCCTTCGGCCGCGGCCTCGGCGCGGCGGCGCTCATCGTGTTCGCCGCGCTGCTGGTCGCCCTGCCGTTGGCGCGCTACGCGACCGGCGGTCACGTCGTGGCGGTGATCGACGCCTTCTATCGCACGGGGTCCCTGGTCTTCGGCGGCGGCCACGTGGTGCTGCCGCTGCTGCAGGCCGAGGTGGTGCCGCCCGGCTGGGTGACGCGCGAGCAGTTCCTGGCCGGCTACGGCGCGGCCCAGGCGGTGCCCGGACCGCTCTTCACGCTCTCCGCCTACCTGGGCGCGGTCATGCAGCCGCCGCCCACCGGCTGGGCGGGGGCGGCGCTGGCGCTCGGGGCGATCTTCCTGCCCGCGCTCCTGCTGGTGGTGGGCACGCTGCCCTTCTGGGACGCGCTGCGCGCGCGGCCGGCGTTCCGCGCCGCCCTGCGCGGGATCAACGCCGCGGTGGTGGGCCTGCTGCTGGCCGCGCTCTACGATCCGGTCTGGACGGGCGGCATCCACGGTCCGGCCGACTTCGCGCTGGCCCTGCTCGCCTTCGGCCTGCTCGCGCTCTGGGGCGCGCCGCCGTGGGTGGTGGTGGCGGTCTCGGCCCTCGGGGCCCAGGCGATCGCCTGGCTCCGCTGAGCGGCGCGGCGGCTACGCCTCGAGCATCTCCACCCGGAAGAGCGCCCCCGGGTCGTCCACCGCGACCAGGTGGTGGATGGTGAACTCGTACGCCTCGCCCGCGCGCAGGTCCGACGGGGAGAAGGGGAACGCGAGGTTGCCGGCGATCGCCTGCCGTCCCGGATAGGTGACGTGGAGGGCGACGGAGCGGGCGAGGGCCAGCACCGCGGCGGAGGTCTCCGCGTCGTCGGCGATCACCTCGATGACGAGGCCGATCTCGTGCGGCGGCGGCGCGGCGCCGGGCTCGAGGCGTCCCATCACCCCATCGCGGCCGTAGACGTGGAACAGCAGGCGGTAGCCGTCGGGATAGGTCTCGGCGACCCGGCTCCGCACGTTGGCGAGGTACGCGTCGAGGTTCGCGATGAGCCGCGGCTCCCGCACGCCCGCGATGGCGAGGGTGCGGAAGCCGACGCGCCGCACCCCCTCCAGCTTCAGCGTCGGCGTCGCCGACGGCACGAAGCGGGTGCCGGACACGCGCACCGCGCGATCCCCCGCCGCCTCGAAGCGGGTGGCCTTCAGATCGATGTGGCCGTGCGGCAGGTGGAGCTCGTAGGGGTTGGCGCGCTCGTAGAGCGAGTGCGCCGCCACCGAGGCCACCGTGCACACCTTGTCCGGGTTCGGCGGCTCGACGGTGAACGCGTCGTCCTCGATGACGCCGAGCAGGCCGTCGGAGCCGTGGCGCGGGTAGGCCGCGGCTCCGCCGCACTCCAGGATCTTGCCCATGTGGAGCGCGAGGCCGGGATCGTAGCCGGCGCGGATGGGCAGCGCCGCGATCACCGCCGCGTCGCAGGCGCGCCCCGCGATGATCACCTCGGCGCCCGCGTCCAGCGCGGCCAGGAACGGCTCGACGCCCATCTGGGCCACGATGCGGGTGGCGTCGTCGACGTCCGCGGCGGTGAGCGGGCGGTCGTGGTCGAGCGGGCGCACCCGGCCCGCCGCGACCTGCGCGCGCAGCCAGGCGCGGTCCACCTCCGCGTCGATGGTCGCGGTGCGGAAGCGGTGCCCGCGCTCGCGGCAGATCTCTCGGTAGAGATCGATCGTCCACTCGAGGTGGGGGCGGCCCCCGCCGCCGCCCGCGGAGCCGATCAGCACCGGGATCCGCCGCGCCCGCGCCGCGTCCAGGATCATGGTGAGGTCGCGCTTCGCGGCGCGCCGGTTCACGAACGGCACCCCCGCGCCCAGGTAGTACGGCCCGGGATCGGTCGAGCCCGCGTCGAGGGCGAGCACCGCCGGATCGCGCGCCAGGCCGCGCTCCATCGAGCGGGGCGGGATGCCGTAGCCGAGCATGCCGAGCGGGGCGAGGACCGTCATCGGCTTCATCGCGCGCCCTCCGGCCACTCGACCGCGTGCTGGGCGAGGGGCACGTGCTGCTGGGCCCCGTACACGTCGGTCTCGCCGACCGCGCCCGACGCCCACGGGCGCCTGAGCGTCACCTTCACCGCGAAGGCGGGCTCGAACTCGATGATGTCGACCACGTCCGCCTCGGCGAGCCCGTAGAGCCGGGCCACGGTGGCGCGGTCGAGCGGGCGGCGGGCCACGAAGGCCCGATAGGTCGCCTCGTCGGGGAACACGATGTCGAGCGTCAGCAGGAAGGGCCCCGCGTTCTTGCTGGTCACGAACGTCGCGATCTCGCCGATGGTGCGCATCCGGCGGTCATGGCACCACCGCGGGCCCCGGCTGTCAATAGCGGCCTTGACAACGCGCGGCGCCCGGCGCTACTCATCGCCCATGCTCCCGTCCGGCGCGCGGCCCCGCCCGAGCCTCCGGGCCCTGCTCGCCGAGCCCGGGCTCCTCGTGGTGCCCGGCGCCTACGACGTCATCACCGCGAGGCTCATCGAGCAGGCCGGCTTCCCCGCGTGCTACATGACCGGCTCCGGGGTGTCGATCAGCGCCCTCGGCATCCCCGACGTCGGGCTCATCTCCTTCTACGAGGTGCTGGTGCGCCTCGAGCAGATCGCGGGCGCGGTGGCCCTGCCGGTGATCGCCGACGGCGACACCGGCTTCGGCAACCCGCTCAACGTGCTGCGCACGGTGGCCGAGTTCGAGCGGCGCGGGGCCGCCGCGATCCAGATCGAGGACCAGGAGATGCCGAAGAAGTGCGGCCACGAGCCGGGCCGGCGCCTGGTGCCGGTGGAGGAGATGACCGCGAAGATCGAGGCCGCGCGGGCCGCCCGCTCCTCGCCCGACTTCCTCATCGTCGCGCGCACCGACGCGCGCAGCAGCCTCGGGCTCGAGGCGGCGATCGCCCGCGGGCGCGCCTTCGCGGAGGCGGGCGCCGACATCATCTTCGTGGAGTCGCCGGAGAGCGCGGCCGAGATGCGCGCGATCTGCGCCGCGATCCCCGCGCCGACGCTCGCCAACATGGTGGAGGGCGGGCGCACGCCGATCCTGCCCCAGGCCGAGCTGGCCGAGATCGGCTACAAGATCGCGATCTATCCCAACGCGCTCACCCGCGTCATGGCGCGTGCGGGCCAGCGCCTGCTCGCCGAGCTCAAGTCCCGCGGGACCACCGCCGGCCTCGCCGGGGAGATGCTCACGCACGGCGAGCTGTGGGACCTCTTCGGCCGCCGCGAGTGGGCGGCGCTGGAGGAGCGCTTCGTGACCCGCCGGGCGCCCTGAGGGGCGCGCCCGCCCGCGGTCAGTCGGGCAGCGGGGGCCGCCGCCCCGCCCAGCCGGCGGCGCGCTCGTAGGCGCGCCCCGCGCGCAGGAGCGTGGCCTCGTCGAAGCGCCGCCCGATCAGCTGCAGGCCGATCGGCAGCCCGCCCGCGGTGAAGCCGCACGGCACCGACAGCGCGGGCACGCCGGCCAGGCTCGCCGGCGTGGTGTAGGAGCGGCGGGTGAAGAAGCGCCGGCCCGCCTCGCCGCGCGAGGCGATGGGCGCCTGGCCGGCCGCGATGGCGGGCGCCGCGGTGGGGGCGGTGGGGGCCAGCAGCACGTCGAAGCGCGAGAGCGCCTCGTCCACCTGCGCGCGGATCGCGGCGCGCGCCCGCGCGGCCTGCTGGACGAGCGTCGCGGGCAGGAGCGCGGCGGTGAGGAGGCGCCGCCGCGTCCCCGCGTCGTACTCGCCGCCGCGCTCGCGGAGCGTCGCGTGGTGCCACGCGGCCGCTTCCCCGTCGGCCAGCGCCATGAACACCGCGCCCGCCATCGGCACCAGCGGCAGCGCCACGTCGCCCACGCGCGCCCCCAGCCCGCCCAGCGTCTCCGCGGCCCGCCGCACCGCCTCGCGGACCTCGCGGTCGGTATCCGGCCCGTCCACCAGCGTGGTGACCACGCCGATCGAGAGCCCGCCCGCGCCGCGCTCGAGATCGGCGCGCGGGTCGACGGGGGCCGCGCGCAGCCACCGGTCGCGGCCGTCCGGGCCGCCCATCACCGAGAGCAGCAGCGCCGCGTCCTCCACGGAGCGGGTGAGCGGGCCGGGCGCGTCCATCGACCACGCGACCGGCACACAGCCCGAGCGCGGCACCAGGCCCCACGTGGGCCGCAGGCCGACCACGCCGCACCAGGCAGCGGGGCTCCGCACCGAGCCCCCGGTGTCCTCGCCCAGCGTGGCCGCCGCGAGCGCCGCCGCCGCCGCGATGCCGGAGCCGGACGAGGAGCCGCCCGTCTCGCGGCTTTCGTCCCACGGATTGCGCGGCTGGCCGAAGGGGTAGGTGAGCGTGCCGCCCAGCGCGAACTCGGTGAGGTTGAGCTTGCCGAGCAGGATGGCGCCCGCGGCGCGCAGCCGCGCCACCACCGCCGCGTCCTCGGCGGGCACGCGCCCGGCGTGCAGGCGCGAGCCCGACGTGGTGCGGATGCCCGCGGTGTCGAGCTGGTCCTTCACCGCCACCGGCACCCCGTGCAGCGGCCCGACCGGCGCCCCGCGGGCGAGCGCCTGCTCCGCGGTCCGAGCCTCCGCGAGCGCCTGCTCGCGGCACACCGTGACGTAGGCGTGGAGCGTGCCGTCCCACCGGTCGATGCGCCGGAGATACGCCTGCACGACCTCGACGGGCGAGATCGCGCGGGCGCGGATCAGCCCGGCCAGCTCCGTGGCGCTCCGGTAGGCGAGGTCCGTGCTCATCGCGTGACGGTGGGGGAGCCCGCGGGCGGATCCGGCGGCAGGGTCGGCGCGGGCTCCGCGCCGGCCAGGTCGAGCGCGGCGAGGCCGCCGAGCGCCTCCACGAACGCGTTGAGCCGGTGGGTGACCTCGTCGAGGTCCTCGCCGTCGAGCGGCAGGCCGGCGGCGGCGGCCAGCGCCCGCACCTGGTCGGGTCCGAGATCGCGCATGGGCGAGGCGATGCTACACTATCGAGCCATGACCTTCGACCCCTCCCGCACGCGCGCCATGGTGCAGAAGGCCTGGGACGACGCGATCATCCCGGCGCTCACCGCGTACATCCGCATCCCCGCGAAGTCGCCCATGTACGACGCCCGCTGGGCCGAGAACGGCCACATCGATCGCGCCGTCACCCTGATGACCGACTGGGCGCGCACGCGCCGGATCGAGGGCCTGCAGATCGAGGTGGTCCGCCTGCCGGGGCGCACGCCGGTGATCCTCATGGAGATCCCGGGCCGGGGCGGCGAGACCGTGCTGCTCTACGGCCACTGCGACAAGCAGCCCGAGATGGTGGGCTGGGCCCCCGACGGCGGGCCGTGGGTGCCGGTGCGGCGGGGCGACCGGCTCTTCGGCCGCGGCGCGGGGGACGACGGCTACGCGGTGTTCTCCGCGCTCACCGCGATCGAGACCCTGCAGGCCCAGGGCGTGCCGCACGCGCGCTGCGTGGTGCTGATCGAGGCCTCCGAGGAGAGCGGCAGCCCGGACCTGCCCGCCTACGTCGACGCCCTCGCCGAGCGGCTGCGCCCCGACCTGGTGATCTGCCTCGACTCGGGGTGCGGCGACTACGACCACCTGTGGGCCACGACCTCCCTGCGCGGCGTGCTGAGCGGCACGCTCACCGTGCAGGTGCTGACCGAGGGCGTGCACTCGGGCGCGGCCAGCGGCATCGTGCCGTCGAGCTTCCGCATCCTGCGCCAGGTGCTCGATCGGCTCGAGGACCACCGCACCGGCCGCATCCTGATCGAGGAGTGCCACGTGCAGATCCCGCCCTCGCGGGTGGCCGAGGCGAAGGCGGTGGCCGGCGTGCTGGGCGGCAAGGTCGGCCAGAACTTCCCGCTCGTGCCGGGCATGCGGCCGGTCACCGAGGACCCGGTGGAGGCGCTGCTGAACAACACGTGGCGGCCCGCGCTCGCGGTGACCGGGGCCGACGGCCTGCCCGCGGTGGCCGACGCGGGCAACGTGCTGCGGCCGAAGACCTCGGTGAAGCTCTCGCTCCGCCTGCCGCCCACCGCCGACGCGGAGCGCGTGAGCCGCCGGGTCAAGGAGGTGCTGGAGGCCGACCCGCCCTACGGCGCGCGCGTGACGTACGAGGCGGGCGAGCGGCCGGGGACCGGCTGGAACGCCCCCGAGATGGCGGACTGGCTGCGCGACTCGGTGGCCCGCGCCTCCACCGCGCAGTTCGGCGCGCCCGCGATGTTCGACGGCATCGGTGGCTCCATCCCGTTCATGAGCATGCTGGGCGAGCGGTTCCCCCGGGCTCAGTTCCTGGTCACCGGGGTGATGGGGCCCGGCTCCAACGCGCACGGGCCCAACGAGTTCATCGATCTGCCGACCGGCGTGAAGGTCACCGCCTGCGTGGCGCAGGTCATCGCGGACCACGGCGCGCAGCGGGCCCGCTGATCCCGACGCGGGCGGTGCCGGGCGCGTGAGCAGCGGCCGCCCCGGCGTCCTCCTCGGCGTCCTCAGCGGCCTCAATCTCCTCAACTACCTCGACCGCTACGTGGCGGCGGCGACGCTGCCGCTCATCCTGGCCGGCCTCGCGATCTCGGACACCGCGGGCGGCCTGCTGCAGTCCGCGTTCATCCTGACCTACTCGCTGGCCTGCCCGGTGGCGGGCTGGCTCGGCGACCGCCACCCGCGCCTGCGCCTCGCCGCGGCCGGGGTGTTCGTGTGGAGCGCGGCGACCATCGCCTCGGGCCTGGCCCCGACCTACGCGCTCCTGCTGCTGGCCCGCGCGGTGATCGGGGTGGGCGAGGCGAGCTACGCGGTGGTGACGCCGTCGCTGCTCTCCGACTGCTATCCGCCCGACCGCCGCTCGCGCGTGCTCGGCATCTTCTACGCGGCGATCCCGGTGGGCACCGCGCTCGGCTACGTGGTCGGCGGCCTGGTCGGCGAGGCTTTCGGCTGGCGCGCCGCCTTCTTCGTGGCCGGCGCGCCCGGCGCGGTGCTCGCGTTCCTGCTGCTCTTCCTGCGCGAGCCCGCACGCGGGGCGCTCGACCCGGCGCGGCCGGCCGGCGAGACGCCGCTCGGCCTCCGCGCCTCGCTGCGGGCCCTGGTCGCGCGGCCGAGCTACGTGATCAACACGGTCGCGCAGGTGATCTACACCTTCGCGATGGGCGGGCTCGCCACCTGGATGCCGACCTACCTCGTGCGCGAGCGCGGCCTCCCGCTCGGGACCGCGGCGTCCACCTTCGGGCTGCTCCTGGTGGTGGCGGGCTTCCTGGGGACGCTGATCGGCGGACGGCTCAGCGACGTGTTCGCGAAGCGCTGGCGCGCGGCCCACTTCACGGTCTCCGGCGCCACCCTCGCGGCCTCGATCGCGTTCACGCTGCCCGCGGTGCTGTCGCCCGCGCCGGCGGTGTACTGGTCCGCGCTCTTCGTCACGCTGTTCCTGCTGTTCATGAACATCGGGCCGCTGAACGCGGCCATGGCCAACGTGCTGCCCGCCGACCTGCGCGCACGCGGCTTCGCGGTCACCACCATGGTGATGCATCTGCTGGGCGACGCCGCGTCGCCCTCGCTGATCGGGCTGGCCTCGGACCGGGTCGGGCTGACCGGGCCGGTCCTGGCCACCGGCTGCCTGCTGGCCCTCGCGGGGGTCGTGCTGCTGTGGGGCCGGGCCACCCTCGCCCGGGATCTGGAGCGCATCGCGGCGCCGCGCGCTTGAGGGACCGCGGCGGCGGTGCTACATCTGACCCGCGGTCGACGGCATCGCACTCACGGGAAAGGACGATCATGGGGCATCTGGACGGACGGGCGGCGCTGGTGACGGGCGCGGGACGGCGGCGCGGGATCGGACGCGCCACCGCGGTGGCCCTGGCCGAGATGGGCGCGGACGTGGCGGTGACCGGGACCGGCCGCGATCCGGCGACGTATCCGGACGACGAGAAGAAGGCGGGCTGGCGCGACGTGGAGAGCACCGCCGAGCAGGTACGCGCGCAGGGCCGGCGGGCCATGACGTGGACCGGCGACGTGAGCCGGGCCGACGAGGTGGCGCGGCTGGTGGACGAGGTGGTCCGCACCTTCGGGCGCCTCGACGTGCTGGTCAACAACGCGGCCTATCCGCGCGGCAACGACCGGGTGCCGCTGCCCGAGCTGGACGAGGCGGTGTGGCGGAAGGTGCTCGACATCAAGCTCACCGGCGCCTTCCTGCTCTGCAAGAAGGTGGTGCCGATCATGGTGAGCCAGAAGTGGGGCCGCATCGTGAACCTCTCGTCGATCGCGGGCAAGCGCGGCAGCCCCGACACCGCGGCCTACAACGCGGCCAACTTCGGCATCCAGGGCCTCACCCAGTCGCTCGCGATGGAGGTGGCGCGCCACGGGGTCACCGTCAACGCGGTCTGCCCCGGCACCATCGAGACCGCCCGGATGGACGTCCTGGGGCGCGGCGAGGGCTGGCAGCGCCAGCTCGACCGCATCCCGATAGGGCGCGCCGCCACCGACGAGGAGGTCGCGGGCCTCATCGCGTTCCTGTGCTCGCCCGCCGCCGCGTTCATGACCGGCCAGTCGGTCAACATCGACGGCGGCGTCGTCATGTGGTGAGGCCGGCGCGGGCCTCCACGCGCGAGGCGCGTCAGCTCGCCTGAGCGGGCCGGGCGCGACGGGTCAGGAGCAGCTCGACCACGCCGTCGGCGGCGCGGCGCTCCTTCACCTCGGTGCGGCGCGCGAGCAGCCCCAGCATGCGCGCGTTGCTCGCGAGCACGAAGGCCCGGAAGCGGCGGATGCCGCGCGCCTCCGCCGCCTCGAGCAGGGCATCCAGCATGATGGCGCCGAGCCCCCGGCTCTGCCAGCCGTCCTGGATCACGAGCGCGATCTCCACCGTATCGTCCCGATCGGTGGGCTCGTAGCGGGCGACCCCGATGAGCTCGGGATTCTCGGGCGGCCCCGCCTCGGCCAGCAGCGCCAGCCGGCGCTGATAGTCCACGTGGGCGAGCAGGTGGGCCCAGTCCGGCGGCAGCCGCTTCATGACCGCGAAGAAGCGCTGGTAGGCGGTGTACCGGCTGAGCCGCTCGTAGGCGGCAATCAGCCGGCTCGCGTCCTCGCCCCGGATCGGACGGAGCCGGACCCGGGCGCCGTCGCGCAGGGTGATCTCCCGCTCGAGCTCCGCGGGGTAGTCCGCCATCCCGGTGTCTCCGCGGCGCGGGGGCCTAGATGACGCGCAGGGCGCGGCCCACCTTCACGAATGCGGCCACCGCGCGCTCCAGATCCGCCTCGGTGTGGGCCGCGCTGATCTGCACGCGGATGCGCGCCTGGTCCCGCGGCACCACCGGGTACGAGAAGCCGACCACGTAGATGCCCTCGTCGAAGAGGGCCGCGGCCATCTGGTGGGCGAGGCGGGCGTCGCCCAGCATGATCGGCACGATGGGATGCTCGCCGGGACGGATGCCGAAGCCGGCCGCGGTCATCGCCTCGCGGAACCGGCGGGTGTTGGCGGCGAGCCGGTCCCGGAGCGCGGTGGAGCGGGAGAGCAGGGCGAGCCCCTCCAGCGCCGCGCACACCAGCGCGGGCGGCAGCGTGTTGGAGAAGAGATACGGCCGCGAGCGCTGGCGCAGCAGGCTCACCACCTCCGCGCGGGCCGCGGTGAAGCCGCCGCTGGCCCCGCCGAGCGCCTTGCCGAGGGTGGACGTGACGATGTCCACGCGGCCGGCGACGCCGCAGTGCTCGGGGGTGCCGCGGCCGGTGGGGCCGAAGAAGCCGGTGGCGTGGCTGTCGTCCACCATCACCAGCGCGTCGTAGCGCTCGGCCAGGTCGCAGATGCGGGCGAGCGGGGCCACGTCGCCGTCCATCGAGAACACCCCGTCGGTGGCGATCAGCCGGGTGCGGGCGTGGCGCGCCTCCCCGAGCAGCCGCTCGAGCTCGTCCATGTCGCCGTGGGCGTAGCGCCGGCGCTGGGCCCGGCAGAGGCGGATGCCGTCGATGATCGAGGCGTGGTTGAGCGCGTCGGAGATGACCACGTCCGGCTCGTCCAGGATCGTCTCGAAGAGGCCGCCGTTGGCGTCGAAGCAGGAGGTGTAGAGGATCGCGTCCTCGAAGCCGAGGAAGCGCGCGATGGCGGTCTCGAGCTCCTTGTGGATGGTCTGGGTGCCGCAGATGAAGCGCACGCTCGCGAGGCCCAGGCCCCAGCGGGCCAGGCCCTCCTGGGCCGCGCGCACCAGGGTGGGATCCGCGGCCAGGCCCAGGTAGTTGTTGGCGCAGAAGTTCAGGACCTCGCGGCCGGCCACCGGCACGCGCGCGCCCTGGGGGCCCTCCACCAGGCGCTCCCCCTTCCAGAGCCCGGCCTCGCGGATGGCGTCGAGCTCGCCGCGCAGGCGCTGCTGGGTCTCCCCGTACATGGCACGTCCTCCGGATTCAGCGCGGCGGGTAGCGCCGGCGGATGTTCGGCGTGAGGTACTCCTCGAAGGTGCGGGCGAGATCGAACGCGGGACGGAACTTCCAGTCCTCGCGGGCGCGGGTATCGTCGACGTCCTCCGGCCAGGAGTCCACCACCGCCTGGCGGCGCGGGTCCGGCTCGAAGGTGATCCGCGCGGAGGGGAAGTCGCGCCGCACGAGGGCGGCCAGCTCGCCCGCGCTCGGGTTGAACGCGGTCACGTTGTAGACCGAGCGGGTGAGGGCCCCAGCGGGGGCCTCCAGCAGGGTGAGCAGGGCCGAGATCGCGTCGGGCATGGCCATGAACGGGATGCGGGTGTCCTCGCGCACGAAGCAGGCGTAGGGGCGGCCCTGGGCCGCGGCGTGGATCATCTCGGGCGCGTAGTCGCTGGTGCCGCCGCTCGGCAGGGTGAAGGCGGAGAGCAGGCCCGGGAAGCGGATGGCCCGGAAGTCCACCCCGCTCGGCTCGCCCGCCGCGAGCTGGCGGTAGTGGCGCGCGAAGTAGCGGCCGAGGTGCTCGCAGTAGAGCTTGTTGCACCCGTACATGGTGATCGGCTGCAGCCCCGAGTCCTCCGCGACCCGTCCCGCCGCGCGCTTGGCGGCCAGGTCCGGGAAGCCGTACGCCGCGATGGAGCTGGGGAAGAGGAACTTGACCGGATGGCCGAGCGAGCGCGCCTCCTCCACGGCCACGTGCAGCAGGTTGAGCGTGCCCTGCACGTTCACCTCGTGCGCGGTCTCGGGCACGAACTCGGCGCGGGTGGAGAGCAGCGCGGCAAGGTGGAAGATGATCGGGATCTCGAACTCGCTGCGCAGGCGCTCCAGCAGGTGACGATCGAGGATGTCGCCGATCTGGGCGACGAGGCAGCGCCGCGCCACCTCGTCGGGGATGGCGCGGGCGTCGAAGCCGAGCACGTCGTGGACGCCCTGCGCCGCGAGCTCGCGGATCAGGCCGTGCCCGACCTCGCCTCCCGCCCCCGTCACCAGAACGACCGGCTTGCGCCTCACGCTGGCTCTCCTGCCGTCGAGCATAGCAGGGGGCCGACTGGCGAGCGCAACCACCACGTGGCAGACTGGCGCGGGAGGTTCGAGCCATGTCCACGCCACGCCCATCGGGAAGCCGGCCACCCGGCTGGCAGCAGGAGCACGCCCGGCGCTATCTCGCCACCGGCGGCCAGGACGGCCACATCTGGGAAGGGGTGCCGACGCTGCTGCTGACCACCACCGGCCGCCGCTCCGGTCAGGCCCGCACCACGCCGCTCATCTACGGGCGGGACGGCGAGCGCTACGTGATCGTGGCCTCCAGGGGGGGCGCGCCGGCCCATCCGGCGTGGTACGAGAACCTGAGCGCAGAGCCCGAGGTCCACGTGCAGGTGCTGGCCGAGCGCTTCAAGGCCCGCGCCCGCACCGCCTCCGCGGCGGAGCGCCCGGCGCTGTGGAAGACGATGGCCGCGATCTGGCCGCCCTACGACGAGTACCAGGCGAGGACCACCCGCCAGATCCCGGTGGTCCTCCTCGAGCGGGTCGGGCGATGAGCGGCGCCTCGCGGCCGATCGACCACGTGATCGTGCCGGAGCCGGTGGTGGAGGGCGCGGGCGTCCTCCTGCGCCGGAGCATCGGCACCCGCCGGCTCGACCATCTCGACCCGTTCCTGCTGCTCGACCACTTCGAGTCGGCGAAGCCCGAGGACTACGAGGCGGGCTTCCCGTACCATCCGCACCGCGGCATCGAGACGGTGACGTTCGTGCGCACCGGCCAGGTGCAGCACCGCGACTCGCTGGGGCACCGGGGGGCCATCGGGGCGGGGGACATCCAGTGGATGACCTCGGGCAGCGGCATCCTGCACGAGGAGATGCCGCAGGTGCGGCCGGAGGGCATCGGGGGGCTCCAGCTCTGGCTGAACCTGCCCGCGCGGGAGAAGATGACGCGCCCGAAGTACCGCGACCTCGCCGCCGCGAACCTGCCCGAGACCGCGCTGGCCGGCGGCGCGCGGGCGCGCGTGATCGCGGGCGATGTCGACGGCGGTCGCGTGGTGGGCCCGGTCGAGGGCCTCGCGGTGGCGCCGAAGTTCCTCGACGTCACGCTCGCGGAGGACACGACGTTCCAGGAGGCGGTGCCGCGCGGGCACACCGCGTTCGCCTACGTGGACCACGGCCGCGTGCGCCTGGGACCGGCCGCCCGCGAGGTGCGGGCCCCCGCGCTGGTCGTGTTCGGCGACGGCGATCTCGTGGAGGCCGCGGGCGCGCCGGGCGGCGGCCGGTTCCTCCTCGCCGCCGCCCGGCCCCTCGGGGAGCCGATCGCGCGCCACGGGCCCTTCGTGATGAACACCCGCGCGGAGATCGAGGAGGCGCTGCGCGACCTCCGCACGGGCCACTTCATCCGCGACGATCCCCGCGACGCCTAGCTGTGAACTGCCAGGAGATTGTCCATCCGGGCCATCTCTGCGACGGTGGTGGTTGCCGACCAACCATCCCCGCAGAGGAGGAGGCCCGGATGAACATCCATAAGAATGCCCGGACGACGC
>Ga0070741_10005363_pt1 | contig 28574 bp, 24 predicted proteins | sample Coa_R1_4_FD_66440 | JGI IMG/M metagenome (GOLD analysis project Ga0070741, IMG submission 66440) | Surface soil microbial communities from Centralia Pennsylvania, which are recovering from an underground coalmine fire - Coalmine... | ecosystem: Environmental > Terrestrial > Soil > Unclassified ... | reverse complement strand
CCCTACAGCCTGGTCACCCAGCAGCCGCTGGGCGGCAAGGCGCAGTTCGGCGGCCAGCGCTTCGGCGAGATGGAGGTCTGGGCGCTGGAGGCGTACGGCGCTTCGTACACGCTGCAGGAGATGCTGACGGTCAAGTCCGATGACGTGAACGGCCGTACCAAGATGTACAAGAACATCGTGGACGGCAATCACCAGATGGACGCCGGCATGCCCGAGTCCTTCAACGTGCTCGTCAAGGAGATCCGCTCGCTCGGCATCAACATGGAGCTCGAGCAGGACTGATGAGAGCAGGTGTCCGAATCTTCCGGCGCGCAGCGCCGCTACTCGGACGGGGTCGGCTTCGACCCCGTTGGAAGTTGGCCGCAGGCCATGAGGATATATGAAAGATTTACTGAAGCTTTTCAAGCAGCATGCGCCGGTGGAGCAGTTCGATTCGATCAAGATCGGACTCGCCTCGCCGGAGATGATCCGCGCCTGGTCGTATGGCGAGGTGAAGAAGCCGGAGACCATCAATTACCGCACCTTCAAGCCGGAGCGCGACGGACTCTTCTGCGCGAAGATCTTCGGCCCTGTGAAGGACTACGAGTGTCTTTGCGGCAAGTACAAGCGTCTGAAGCACCGCGGCGTCGTCTGCGAGAAGTGCGGCGTCGAAGTCACACAGTCCAAGGTGCGCCGCGAGCGCATGGGTCACATCGAGCTCGCGAGCCCGACGGCCCACATCTGGTTCCTGAAGTCATTGCCGTCCCGCATCGGCCTCATGCTCGACATGACGCTGCGCGAGATCGAGCGCGTGCTCTACTTCGAGGCTTTCGTCGTCATCGACCCGGGCATGACCCCGCTGCAGCGCGGGCAGCTGCTCACCGATGAGATGTACCTCGAGGCGATCGAGGAGCACGGTGATGAGTTCGACGCCCGCATGGGCGCCGAGGCCGTCTACGAGCTGCTGCGCACCATCGACCTGCAGGCCGAGATCGGCAAGGTGCGGGAAGAGATGGCGGGCACCTCCTCGGAGACCAAGCTCAAGCGCCTCTCCAAGCGCCTGAAGCTCATCGAGTCCTTCATCGAGTCGGGCAACAAGCCGGAGTGGATGGTGATGACCGTCCTGCCGGTGCTGCCGCCCGACCTGCGGCCGCTCGTGCCGCTCGATGGCGGACGGTTTGCGACATCGGACCTCAACGACCTCTATCGCCGCGTCATCAACCGCAACAATCGCCTGCGCCGGCTGCTCGAGCTCAACGCGCCCGACATCATCGTGCGCAATGAGAAGCGCATGCTGCAGGAAGCGGTGGATGCCCTGCTCGACAACGGCCGCCGCGGCCGTGCGATCACCGGGACCAACAAGCGGCCGCTGAAGTCGCTCGCCGACATGATCAAGGGCAAGCAGGGCCGGTTCCGCCAGAACCTGCTCGGCAAGCGCGTCGATTACTCCGGCCGCTCGGTCATCGTGGTCGGCCCGCAGCTGCGCCTGCATCAGTGCGGTCTGCCGAAGAAAATGGCGCTCGAGCTCTTCAAGCCGTTCATCTTCCAGAAGCTGCAGCTGCGTGGCGAAGCATCGACCATCAAGGCCGCCAAGCGGCTGGTGGAGCGCGAAGGACCGGAGGTGTGGGACATTCTCGAGGAGGTGATCCGCGAGCATCCCGTTCTGCTCAATCGCGCACCGACGCTGCACCGCTTGGGGATTCAGGCGTTCGAGCCGCAGCTCGTCGAAGGCAAGGCGATCCAGCTCCATCCGCTGGTCTGCACCGCTTTCAACGCGGACTTCGACGGCGACCAGATGGCCGTGCACGTGCCGCTCTCCCTCGAGGCACAGCTCGAGGCGCGCGCGCTCATGATGTCGTCGAACAACATTCTCCTGCCGGCGAACGGTGATCCGATCATCGTGCCGTCGCAGGACGTGGTGCTCGGGCTCTATTACATGACCCGCGAGCGCGTGGGCGCCCGCGGTGAAGGCATGTGCTTCTCCGATATCCACGAGGTGCACCGCGCCTACGAGAGTCGGATGGTGGATCTGCAGGCGAAGGTGCGCGTGCGCATCCGCGAAACTCTGCGTGTCGCTGGCGGTGACTTCGAGGAGAAGCGCCGGGTGGTGGATACGACCGTCGGCCGTGCGCTGCTGTTCGAAATCCTGCCCAAGGGCCTGTCCTTCGATCTCATCAATCAGGACATGACCAAGAAGCTGATCTCCGCGACCATCAATGCCTGCTACCGCACGCTGGGTCAGAAAGAGACCGTCATCTTCGCCGACCAGCTCATGTACACGGGCTTCCACTACGCCACGCGCGCAGGGGTGTCCTTCGGCATCGATGACATCGTCATTCCGGAGCAGAAGACCCGCATCGTCGCCAATGCCGACCATGAGGTGAAGGAGATCCAGGAACAGTACGCCTCGGGTCTCGTGACCAATGGCGAGCGCTACAACAAGGTCGTCGATATCTGGTCGCGCGCCAACGATCAGGTGGCGAAGGCGATGATGGAGAAACTCGGCAGCGAGGAGGTCAAGGACGCGAAGGGCCAGCCGGCCCGACAGAAGTCCTTCAACTCCATCTTCATGATGGCCGACTCCGGCGCGCGCGGCTCAGCCGCCCAGATCCGTCAGCTCGCCGGCATGCGCGGCCTGATGGCAAAGCCGGATGGCTCGATCATCGAGACGCCGATCACGGCCAACTTCCGTGAAGGCCTCAACGTTCTGCAGTACTTCATCTCGACACACGGCGCCCGCAAGGGTCTTGCCGATACGGCGCTGAAGACGGCCAATTCCGGGTATCTGACCCGCCGGCTGGTCGATGTGGCGCAGGACCTCGTCGTGACGGAGCCCGACTGCGGAACGTCCAACGGCATCACCATGACCCCGCTCGTCGAGGGCGGCGATGTCGTCGAAGCGCTCGGCGAGCGCGTCCTCGGACGCGTGCTGTCGGACGACATTCTCAAGCCGGGCAGCGATGAGGTGTTCATCGCCAACGGCACGCTGCTCGATGAGAAGTTGGTGCGGCTGCTGGAGCAGGAGGGCGTGGATCAGCTCAAGGTCCGCTCACCCATCACGTGCCAGACCCGCTACGGCGTGTGCGCCCAGTGCTATGGCCGCGATCTCGGCCGTGGCCGGATCATCAGCATCGGCGAGGCGGTGGGCGTCATGGCGGCGCAGTCGATCGGCGAGCCGGGTACGCAGCTCACGATGCGCACCTTCCACATCGGCGGCGCCGCCTCCCGGGCCGCTGCGGCGAGCAACGTCGAGGTACGCAACAAGGGCCTCATCCGCTTCCACCACATCAAGACCGTTCAGCACGAGAAGGGTCATCTCGTGGCGGTGTCCCGCTCCGGCGAGATCGGCCTGGTCGATGACTTTGGTCGTGAGCGCGAGCGTTACAAGATTCCGTACGGCGCGATGATCAGCGTCAAGGAAGGCGATCACGTGGCGGCAGGCCAGGTCGTGGCGACCTGGGACCCGCACACCCACCCGGTGGTGACCGAGGTCGCCGGTCTGGTGAAGTTCCAGGACTTCGTCGACGGCCTCACCGTCACGACGCAGGTGGACGAGGTCACGGGGCTCTCCAGCACCGTGGTGCTCGACACCAAGCAGCGCGGCGGCAAGGACCTGCGGGCGACCGTCAAGCTGGTCAACAACAAGGGTAAGGAAGTGACCTTCGCCAACACGGAGATTCCGGCGGTGTATTCGCTGCCCGCGGGCGCCTTCGTGGCTCTCGAGGACGGCGCGCGGGTATCGGTGGGCGACATCATCGCCCGCATCCCGCAGGAATCGTCGAAGACCCGCGACATCACCGGCGGTCTGCCGCGCGTGGCGGATCTGTTCGAGGCGCGCAAGCCCAAGGATCCGGCCATCCTCGCGGAGAAGTCGGGTACCGTCAGCTTCGGTAAGGAGACCAAGGGCAAGCGGCGTCTGATCATCACCGGCGATGACGGCGAGAAGTACGAGGAGCTGATTCCGAAGTGGCGCCAGCTCAACGTCTTCGAGGGTGAGACCGTCGAGCGCGGTGAAGTGATCGCCGACGGCGAGCCGAACCCGCACGACATCCTGCGTCTGCAGGGCGTCGAGGCGCTGGCGAACTATCTCGTGCGCGAGATCCAGGACGTCTATCGCCTGCAGGGTGTGAAGATCAACGACAAGCACATCGAGGTGATCATCCGTCAGATGTTGCGCAAGACCGAGGTGCAGGCCGCGGGCGAGACGACGCTCCTGCGCGGTGAGCAGCTCGACCGGGCCCGCGCGCTGGACATCAACGATCGCGCGCAGCAGGACGGCAAGCAGTCCGCCGCTCTGCAGCCGGTGTTGCTCGGCATCACCAAGGCGTCTCTCGCGACGGAGTCGTTCATCTCCGCGGCCTCGTTCCAGGAGACCACCCGCGTCCTCACGGAGGCGGCGGTTCGCGGTCTCAAGGACGACCTGCGCGGCCTCAAGGAGAACGTCATCGTCGGCCGGCTCATCCCGGCTGGCACGGGCTTCGCGGCGCATGCTTCGCGCCGCAAGAAGACCGAGGGCGTCGAGCGGCGCAGCTTCATGGATGTCGGCGGCGGCATGCCGGACGCCGAGGAGTCGGGCGGAGTAAGCGAGGAGTCGGAAAGCGCGGCGAGCTGAGAAGGCCTGACGCTCCGGCGATACCAAACGGGCCGGTGAGAGCGCAAGCTCTCACCGGCCTTTTCATGCGTGCAGCAACTCCATTGCGACCAAGCGTCACCGGCGTGCGACGAGACGTTCGTTCTCCGCTTGGACGGTTGCGTCCTCGCCTTTTCATCAGTAGCGTCCGCTGTCCAGTGAAGCTCGCCGTGAGTCACTGTGCTCCGGCGTCCCCGGAGACAATGATGACGCGACGTATTTCTTTCCCGACGCGAGCGGCCGTCGTGCTGCTTTCCCTGAGTTGTGTAGCGACGGCCGCCTTCGCGGCGCCTACCGGCGCCAACACGGACAAGCCCAAGGACGTATTCGGGCAGCTCAAATTCCGCAATCTCGGCCCGGCGATCGCCGGCGGCCGAGTAGCGGCCGTCGCGGGCGTCCCCGGCGATCCGCTCATCTACTACGTCGGCGCAGGTGGCGGGGGCGTATTCAAGACCGCCGACGGCGGCTTGAACTGGAAGCCGATCTTCGAGCACGAAGAGACGAGCTCCATCGGCGCGATCGCCGTTGCAGCCTCGAATCCCAACATCGTCTGGGTGGGTACGGGCGAAGCGAACATCCGCAACGACGTGCTTCCCGGCGCAGGCGCTTATCTGTCGACGGATGCCGGCAAGACCTGGCGGGCCATGGGTCTCACGAACGTCGGCCAGATCGGCCGCATCGTCATCGATCCGCACGACCCCAATCACGTGGTCGTTGCAGCATTGGGGCACGCATGGGGGCCGAACGCCGATCGCGGAGTGTTCGTGACGTTCGACGGCGGCAAGAGCTGGCGTAAGGCGCTCTACATTGACGATCACACCGGCGCGATCGACGTCGCGATGCAGCCCGGCAACGGCCAGGTGCTCTTCGCGGCCACCTGGCAGGCCAGCAGGCGGGCGTGGACGCTCGATGACGGCGGTCCCGGCTCGGGAGTCTGGCGCTCGACCGATGGCGGCGAGACCTGGAAGCGGCTGCGCGAAGGACTGCCCACAGCGACCATAGGCCGCATCGGCCTCGCGATCGCCCCGAGCGATCCGGAGCGCGTCTATGCGCTTCTCGAGACGGCGGTCGGCAAAGGAGCACTGTTCGTTACCGACGATCTCGGAGATCACTGGCAACAGGTCTCGGACAATCATGCCTACAACGTCCGCGGCTTTTACTTCACGACGCTGCAGGTTGCGCCGGACGATCCGGACCGCGTCTATTTCCTTGGCTTTCAGCTGGCTGAGTCCGACGATGGCGGCAAGACGGCACACGTGATCGATGAGGACGTGCATGTCGATCATCACGCCATGTGGATCGACCCCACGAACCCGAAGCGCATGATCCAAGGCAACGACGGCGGCGCCTATCTCTCCCTGGACGGCGGCAAGAGCTGGCGATTCCTCGATGGCATGGATATCGAGCAGACCTACATGGTAGCGGCGGATTCGCGCAGCCCGTATGACCTCTGCACCGGCCTGCAGGACAACAGCGGCTGGTGCGGCCCCTCATCCGTGCTCTCCGACAACGTCGTTTCCGGTCAGGACTGGTTCACGGTGGCCGGCGGCGATGGCCAATATATCGTGCCCACGCCATCGAACCCGGACATCATCTACGCGGACTCTCAGGATGGCGCCATCAGGCGGTTCGATCTCAAGACGCACGAGTCGAGATTCGGATTGCCCTACCTGCACGGACCGGCGTACGTCGACGACCTGCCGGCTGCCGCGCAAAAGATCCGCTTCAACTGGACTTCCCCGATCGCCGTTGATCCACACGATGTGAATACGGTCTACCTCGGCGGCAGCGTGCTGCTGAAGTCGACCGACGGGGGCCACAGCTGGCAGACGATCAGCCCGGACCTGACTCGCAACGACAAATCGAAGCAGCAGCTCCCGGGCGGCCCGATCCATTACGACATCTCGGGCGCAGAGACGTACGACACCATCATCTCGGTTCAGGTGTCACAGAGCGACCCGAGCGTGATCTGGGTCGGGAGCGATGACGGGCTCGTCTCCGTCACGCGGGATGGCGGTAAGACCTGGAGCAAGGTGACACCGCCCCGCGCCCCCGAATGGGCGCGTGTCTACCAGATCGACGTTTCGCCCTCCGACCCGGGCACGGCCTATGTCGCATTCGACGCGCACCAGTTGAGCGACAACAAGCCTTATGCCTATGTCACGGCCAACTACGGACACAGCTGGCGCTCGATCGCCGGCGGCCTGCCGGCGGATGGCTCCGTCATGGTGGTGCGCGCCGATCCGGATGACAGCCAGGTGCTGGTGGCCGGCACCCTGCGCGGAGTCTGGGTATCCCGTAACGGCGGCGAGCGATGGGTGCAACTCGAGTCGAATCTGCCGACGATGCCCGTCTTCGACGTGAAATTCGTGCGCGGGGATCTCGTCCTTGCGACCCATGGCCGCGGCCTCTGGGTCCTGAATCATTTCGCGCCCGTGGCGCAGCTCGATCCGAGCGCAGTGCCTAGGCAGGTGAAGCTGTTTGCTCCGCGTGCCGGCACCGAATACCTGAGATGGGAGAGCGGTGAGGGTGCAGAGCCGTCGTTCGTCACCCCGAACGCACCGGACGGCGTCGTGATCGACTACAGCCTGCCGAAGAAGCTCGAGGCCAACAAGCAGCAGAAGGCGCTGCATCAGACGCCGGTGAAGATCGAGATCCGCGATGCGAGCGGCGAGCTGGTCGCGACGCGCTATGGAGAGGCGCAGTACGGTGTCAACCGCTTCGTATGGGACATGCGCTATGACATGCCCACCAGCCTCGAGTTCGAGAAGCCGGCGCTAGTCGGGAAGGCGCCTTCCTTCGAGCGGCGCGGTGGCCCGCAAGTGTTGCCCGGAACGTACTCGGTCAGTGTGACGGCCGACGGGCATTCCGCGACTGCAAGCGCGCAAGTGCTGGGTGATCCCAATCACCCGCCCGCAATCGATACGCAGAAGCGCTCCCTGCAGCTTGCCCTCGACGCCCGGGCGCAGGTGGACGCGCTCGATAGAATGCTGAACAACATCAGCACGATGCAGTCGCAGCTCGACGGCTATCGCAAGAGCGTCGAAGCGAAGGCCAACAGCATCGATGCTTCCGAGCGCGATCTTGCAAAGTCGCAGGCGCCGCTCATTGCCCGCGGCGAGGCGCTCGGTAAGGAGCTCAGCAGGATCAAGGACTCCGTCTACGACCCCAAAGTGCAGCACACCGCGAGCGAGGACGACATTCACCAGTTGGCGGATCTGCAGGGCGCGCTGCAGAGGAGCGCCTTCGGATTCGGGGCGCTCGGCGCGCAGGCGCCGACCGCGCCCATGGTCGAGATGGGCGAGGAGCTGAAGACCAGGCTCGATGCCAGCCTGGCCGCCTACAACTCACTGCTCGCGGGTGATGTTGCAGCGTACAACCAGGCTGCCTATCAGGCGGGTGCGCCGACGCTAGATGCCGGCAAGGCGATCTCGGTCGCCGCCGCGCCGCAGACCCACTAGTTAGTAGCGCTGGAGCCGGGCGTCCTGCCCGGCCCAGCGCTCCGCCACCTGCGGCGGCGGCGGCGCACATCCTCGTGCCTGCTCCCTCCGGATCTTTCGCCTTCCTGCGGGGGCAGTTGCGCCCTGCGATCGCTGGCGTTATGGTCACCCGATGTCCAAATGCCCGAGCGCCATCGAGGCCGAGCGAGCAGGCTTCGATCTCTCGCTGATCGAAGACAGTCTCAGTCTCTCTTACGACCAGCGTGCCATCCAGCATCAGCAAGCGCTGAATCTGGCCCTCGAGCTCGAGCGAGCCGGACAGGAGCTGCGTGAACGATCTGAATCAGCTCATTCAGCGGCTGTGCGACGCTGACGTCGAGTTCGTGATCGTCGGCGGCTTCGCCGCCATGCTGCACGGATCGTCGCTGGTCACTCGCGATCTCGACGTCTGTGCCGTGTTGAGCGCGGATAATGTACAAAAATTGCGGCTCGCATTCAGCGATGCTCACCCGGCGCACCGCCTGACACCGCAGAAGCTCTCGTTTTTGGACAATCCGGAACCGGGCGTCGAGGTGAGGAATCTCTATCTTCGAACCGACTTCGGGCCGCTCGATGTCTTGAGCTCGATACGCGGAGTAGGTGACTTCGAGCGGGTTCGCGAGCACGCGTTGGAAATCGAGCTGTTCGGCCGGCGCTGCCACATCATCTCGCTCGACGATCTGCTGCGTGCCAAGGAAGCAATGGGTCGCGAGAAGGACCTGTTTACGGCAAAAGAACTGCGGGCAATCCGCGATAAGCCCGGGTAGCGAATCGCTTTGCGAGGGCGCGGATTTAACGGCGATCGGCCGATCTTCCGGCCGCCAGCGGCTGTGGCCGCTTCCGACGCGACGAAAGGCGCCTGCCGCCCATCGCAGTGAGCGACCAGGCGGCCTGAAACATCAGCCACAGGCCGACTGCGAACAACAGCGCGAACAGGATCCCGTCGGTCGAGAGTCCGAAGGTCGGCACCCAGTCGCCGAGCGTCGCGCGAGCGATCCCTGGGTCGGTATGGAGTGCCAGGTAGGCGATCTGCTGGAACAGGTTGCCGTGCAGGGCCGCCACCTCGCTCTGCAACTGCTGCACGGTGCTCGCGAGCGAGCTGATGACCGCACCCTCGGAATGGAACGTCGGGTCCTTGCTGGCGAGGTGGTACTGGATCAACTGTCCGAGATCCCCGTGGAAGCGCTGGTTGGCGAGCTGCTGCCAGGGGGCAAGATCGAGTCGCGCCTGATCGAGCCGCCCGCCGAGGCGCTGCCGATACTGCGTGATGAATCCGGGCACGAGGCCGCCCGCCACCACGGCACAGATGAGGAGGAGCCGGTCAAAGAGTCCGCGGACGAGAGACATAATTCCGTCCAGGCAGGTCGCCAACGCCTGGAGCTTACCGGGAAGACTGGTTGCGACCAAGCGTCATCGCCGTGCGACGAGTCGTGGATGCGGGCTCGATGGGCTTCGGAATGGTTGCTTCCTGGGCTTTTCATCAGTAGCGTCCGCGCTCATTGCATTGCGCCGTGAGCAGCGTGCTCCGGCGGCACGGGAGCCAATCATGAGGCGATATTCCTTCCTTACGAGAGCAGCCGCCGTGCTGCTTTCCCTGAGTTGTGTAGCGACGACGGCTGTCGCGGCCACCGCCGCCGGCAAGGCGCCTGCGGAGAAGCCGAAGGACGTCTTCGCGCACCTCAAATTCCGCAATCTCGGACCGGCGATCGCCGGCGGTCGCGTGAGCGCCGTGGTGGGCGTTGCCGGCAACCCGCAGATCTACTATGTCGGCGCGGCCGGCGGCGGTGTGTTCAAGACGACCGATGGCGGCTTGAACTTCAAGCCGATTTTCGAGCACGAGGCGACGAGCTCCATTGGCGCGATCGCCGTTGCCCCCTCGAACCCGGACCTGGTCTGGGTGGGCACCGGCGAGGCCAACATCCGCAACGACGTGATCCCCGGCGCGGGTATCTATCTCTCGACGGATGCGGGCAAGACCTGGAATCTCATGGGCCTCAAGAACGTCGGCCAGATCGGCCGCATCGTCGTCGATCCACATGACCCCAATCACGTCGTGGTTGCGGTGCTCGGCCTGGAGTGGGGTCCGAGCGCGGATCGCGGCATATTCGTGACCACCGACGGCGGCAAGACCTGGCGCAAGTCGTTGTACGTCGACGATCACACCGGCGCGATCGATGTCGCCATGCAGCCGGCCAATGGCAAGGTGCTGTTTGCAGCCACCTGGCAGGCGGAACGGCGGCCGTGGACGCTCAATGATGGCGGCCCCGGCTCGGGGATCTGGCGCTCGACGGACGGCGGTGAGACCTGGAAGCGGCTGCGCGAAGGATTGCCGACGAGCACCATCGGCCGCATCGGCCTTGCCATTGCCCCCAGTGATCCGCAGCGGGTCTACGCCGTGCTCGAGGCGGGGATGGGCAAAGGGTCGCTCTTCGTCACCGATGACCTCGGCGATGAGTGGCACCAGGTCTCGGACAACCATGCGTACAACGTCCGCGGCTTTTATTTCACGACGCTCCTGGTTGCTCCGAACGATTCCAACCGGATCTACTTCCTGGGCTTCCAGCTCGCCGAGTCGGACGACGGCGGCAAGACGGCACACGTGATCGACGAGGACGTGCACGTCGACCATCATGCGATGTGGATCGATCCCACCAACCCGAAGCGCATGATCCAGGGCAACGACGGCGGCGCGTTCCTTTCCCAGGACGGCGGCAAGAGCTGGCGCTTTCTCGATGGGCTGCCGATCGAGCAGACCTACATGGTCGCAGCCGACACCCGCTCTCCCTACACGCTGTGCACCGGCCTTCAGGACAACAGCGGCTGGTGCGGGCCTTCCTCGACGCTTGCGGATAACGTCGTTTCCGCACCGGACTGGTTTACTGTGGTAGGCGGCGATGGGGAATATGCAGTACCTGCGCCGTCGGACTCCAACATCATCTATGCCGATGCAGAGGATGGCGCGATCCAGCGCTTCGATCGCAAGACCAAACAGTCGGTGTTCATCAGCCCGTACCTGCACGGTCCCGGGTTCGTCAACGACATACCCACCTCCGAGCAGAAGATTCGCTTCAACTGGACACCGCCCATCGCGGTCGATCCGAAGGATGCGCAGAAGGTCTACATCGGCGGTAGCGTCCTGCTGCAGTCCTCCGACGGAGGACTCAACTGGAAGACGATCAGCCCCGATCTGACGCGCAACGATAAATCCAAGCAAAAGAACTCAGGCGGTCCGATTCACTACGACCTGTCGGGCGCCGAGACCTACGACACGATCCTGTCGGTCCAGGTGGCCCAGAGCAATCCGCAGGTGATCTGGACCGGCAGCGACGACGGGCTCGTGTTCGTCACGCAGGATGGCGGTGGCAGCTGGAGCAAGGTGACACCGCCGCGGGCTCCGGCCTGGGCGCGGGTATATCAGATCGATGTCTCACCTTCGGATCCTGGTACGGCCTACGTCGCCTACGATGCGCATGAGCTCGGCGACAACAAGCCCTACGCCTATGCGACGACCGACTATGGACACCACTGGCGCGAGGTGAGCAGCGGCTTGCCCGCTGATGGCTCCGTGATGGTCGTGCGGGCCGATCCGGACGACTCCCAGGTGTTGGCCGCCGGCACCATGCGCGGAGTTTGGATCTCCCGCGATGGCGGCGGGCACTGGACGCAGCTGAAGGCCAACCTGCCGACGGTACCGGTCTTCGACCTGAGGTTCGTGCGCGGCGATCTCGTGCTCGCAACCCATGGCCGCGGCCTCTGGGTCCTGGATCACTTCGCCGCCGTGGCGCAGCTCGATCCGAATGCAGTTCCCAAGGAGGTCAAGCTCTTCACGCCGGGAACCGGCGTCGAGTATCAACGGTGGAGCCGGGGAGAGGGCGCCGAGCCCCCGTTCGTCACGCCGAACGCGCCCGACGGCGTGGTGATCGACTACAGCCTTGCGAAGAAGCTGGAGGCCGACAAGCACCAGAAGGCACTGCATCAGACACCGGTGAAGATCGAGGTGCGCGATGCCAGTGGCGAGCTGATCGCGACGCGCTACGGCGAGTCACGATACGGCGTCAACCGCTTCGTCTGGGACCTGCGCTATGACGCTCCGACCAGCATCGACTTCGAGACCGAGCCGCTGGAAGGTAAGCCCCCCGCGTTTGCGCAGATCGGCGGCCCGGAGGTGATGCCGGGAACATATTCGATCAGCGTTACGGTCGCCGGCCATACGGAGACCGCAAGCGCGAAAGTGATCGCTGATCCCAACCAGGCACCCGCAGCCGACGCTCAGAAGCAGTCACTGCAGCTCGCTCTGGCGGCTCGCGCCGAGCTGGATGCCCTCAACAGAATGCTCAACCGCATCAGCGCCATGCAATCGCAGCTGGGTGAGTATCGCAAGACGGTCGAGACGCAAGAAAACGGGATGGATGCCGCCGAGCGCGACGCGGCCAAAGCGCAGGCGCCCTTGCTCGCCCGTGGCGATGCCCTGGGCAAGGAGCTCGGGAAGCTCAAGGATTCGGTCTACGACCCCAAAGTGCAGCACAAAGTGTTCGAGGACAATCTGCACCAGCTGGCGGATCTGCATGATGGACTGGAGCTCGATGCCGGCGGGCTGGCGGGCCTCGGCGTGCAGGCGCCGACCGCACCGCTGCTGGCGATCGGCGCGGAGTTGAAGGGCGAGGTCGAAGCGAAGCTCGCCGCCTACAACTCGCTGCTCTCGGGTGATGTCGCAGCGTACAACCAGGCTGCCTTCCAGGCGGGCGCCCCGACGCTCGCCGCCGGCAAGCCGATCACGGTGGCCGAGCCGCCGCAGATCCACTAGCGGGCTGCAGGCATTCTGGCGTGGCACCCCCGTTTCCAGCGGGGGTGCCACGCTCAAGGTGGCGTCAGAACCGGCTTCCATCCCAGCCCCGGGACGGTCCGCTCTGTTTTCGCGTCCGCGCGCTATGCGGCGGTGGCGCTCGCCGATAGAATCCAACCTCCACCAACCTGCCGCGGGAGTCCTGTCAGATGACAAAATTGCCTGGAACAATTTTGGACGACGCGAAGCGTCGGCCCGCAGGGCTCGGCGCAGGGACGAAGCCGAGCAATCGCATGACCCTGTTTGCTGTCGCCGGTCTCTTGATCGGCTCCCTGGCACTGGGCGTGTCACCAACGCATGCCGCCATGGGAAGCTCGAAGGCGATTGCCGCGGCCGTTGCCGACCCGGCCCGTCCCGCGGACGACCGCGCACGCGATGCCCAGCGCAAGCCGGCTGCTTGTCTGGAGTTCGCCGGGGTGCGTCCTGGCATGACGGTCGCGGAGCTTTTCCCCGGCCACGGGTATTTCACGCGGATCTTCAGCCGGGCCGTGGGTCCCACGGGTCACGTCTATGAGGTCGGCCCGCCGCCGAAGGATCCCAGCAAGCCGTCGGCGGTCAAGGCCATTGCGGCTGACCCGCATTACGGCGGCAACATCAGCATGCTGCTCGAGCCCATTGCCAGTTTCTCGGTGCCGAAGCCGGTGGACCTGGTCTGGACGTCACAGAACTATCACGACCTGCACAACGTCCCGGGGCTCAACGTCGCCGACTTCGATCGGGCGGTCTACAAGGCCCTGAAGCCGGGCGGGATCTTCCTGGTTCTCGATCACGCGGCGGCCGCGGGCTCCGGATTCAGTGCCACCTCGACCCTGCACCGGATCGATCCGGAGGCAGTGAAGAAGGAAGTGACCTCTGCCGGCTTCCAGTGGGTGGGTGAGAGCGATGTGCTGCACAACTCTGACGATGCGCACACCGCCAAGGTCTTCGACCCGTCGATCCGCGGCAAGACCGATCAGTTCATCTTCAAGTTCCGCAAGCCCAAATAGGCGCGGTCAGTACCCGTCGAGCGCCTGCAGGTTCTGCCGCAGGCGCTCGATGCGGCTCAACTGGCTACTTGTTTCGATTGCATCGCGCGGAATATCTGCCCTATCCGCTGGGGCGCTCGCGGCCGCGCGTACATGCGCTCGACATAATCGCGTAGAGCCGGGCAGTCGCCCAGCAGCTGAACCTCGCCCGCCCAATCCAGCGTGTATGCCACCACGAAGTCGGCGACGGTCACCCGATCGCCGACGACGTACTTCCGGTCCTTCATGTGACGCTCGAGCACGGCCGCCATGGGCAGGAAATCCCGGCGGGCGAGAGCAATATCGCCCGGGAGACGGTCCTGCTCCGGATAGAGGGTCGTATGCTTCGCGATCCGCCACAGCGGTTGCTCGAGCTCCGTCACCGCGAACAGGATCCAACGGTTGACCTCGGCACGCAGGCGCAGGTCGGTTGGCAGGAAGCCGCGATCCGGATACTTTTCCGCCAGATAGAGCACGATGGCGGCCGATTCGGTCAGGACCAGGTCGCCGTCCACCAGCACGGGCACTTTGCGGGCGGGGTTGATGGCAGCGAAATCGGGCCTCGCATGCTCGCGCTCCTTCAGGTTGACGGTCACGGCCTCGAAGTCGACGGCGAGCTCCTGCAGCGTCCATCGAGCGCGGATCGAGCGGGTGGGACCGAATTCGTAGAGCTTCATTGCAGCCTCCTGAGGGCTACTGTGAGAAATCGGGTGGCGAGCCTCACAGATGGGGCGCTCGTTGCCGCAACGCCATCATGAAGCCCGCTTGGTCGGCTGGCGAGATCGTGAGTATCTTTCCTCCCTGGTAAATGATTTCCAGCCGGTCCATCGAGAGTGCGGGACCGGAGCGAATGCTGCGCGATGCGCGGATCGCGGAGATGTCCGCGAGCGGAATACGCCAGCTGAAAGGACCGCAGTGCGCGACCAGCCGGTCGTGTTGGAGCTCGTAGTAGGTCGCTATCAGCGTCCAGCATACGAGGACGGTGGCGAGGAACATCATGGCCACGGGGATCCAGAGCAGCCGATTGCCGGGCTGGGTGCCGAAGAGGGCAAACAGCGCAACAGCGGGCATGAGGAGCCCCATCCATTTGAATCGTGCGTCGATCTTCGAGCGGAATATGACATTCATTCGCACACTCTAGCCCGGTCGGCCGGAACCACCCAAGTCCGGGCGCTCGCTCCGCAGGCACGTCCCCCAATCCTTCAGGTCCCCGCGCTGGACCGCAGTGCACGGAAAGCCTCTGCGATCCGCAGCGGGGCGCGCGGCCGGGCATACATACGCTCCATGTAGGCCCGCAGAGCGGGGGACTCCTCCAGCAGCCCCAGCCGAGTCACGCTCGCCATGTCGAGCGTGTAGGCGAGGATGAAATCGGCTGCGGTGATGGAGTCGCCGACGACATGAGCGCGGCCCTGCATGTGTCTCTCGAGTACGGCCGCCATCGGTAGGAAATCCCGGCGCGCGAGTGCCACGTCGGCCGCAATCCGCTCCTCCTCGGGGAGGATGGCGGTGTGCTTGGCGATTCGCCATACGGGCTGCTCGAGCTCGGTGGCCGCGAAGAGGCTCCAGCGGTAGGCCTCGGCGCGGAGTCTCGGGTCGGTGGGAAGGAAGCCGCGATCGGGGTACTTCTCGGCGAGGTACAGGACGATAGCCACCGATTCGGTCAGCACGAGATCGCCATCGACCAGCACCGGCAACTTGCCCGTCGGGTTGAGCTTCAGAAACCCGGGACTCTGGTGCTGGCGGCCGGCCATATCGATACTCACGGCCTCGAAAGCGACGCCGAGCTCCTGGAGTATCCAGCGAACCCGCGTGGAGCGGGTAGGGCCGAATTCGTAGAGCTTCATCGGGGCCTCCTCAGCCGCGGCGGAAAGACGCCGCCGTCTTCCCTTGTAGTCGTGCGAGGAGGGCCTTTTTCGACGCGAAGCGTCGCCTCCTTCTGAGCCTCGCAGCTCCGGCAGTTTACCGGCTAGCGGGCGAGCCTCGGGCGTGGCGCTCACGCGGCGCACACCGATTTCTTGCCTCGGGTTACGGCGACTGCTACGCTCATCTGCAAATGCGAATCACTCTTATCTGTCGCCTCGGCCTGAGGCTGGCGGCTCACCAGGCCGGGTCCCGCGCGCGCAGATAACCGCCGACTGTTGGTTTCGAGGCCGACTTGGAGACAGGGTCACTTGCGACACGTTGTCGGTTTTGACGACAGGATTGGGTGCGTACGGCGGCATCGCTGGTGTCAGTCGTTCTGAAAGGGGTTGGCTGATGTCGACAACTCAGCAGCAGGCTTCCAACCGCCCCGGCCTCCCGAGGCGCCGTCTGGGGATGACCGACATGGCGATCACCCGTGTCGGGTTTGGCGCCTGGGCTATCGGTGGCACGGAATGGTCGACCGGCGGGCGGCCGCTGGATGATGACGCATCGGTCGCCGCGATACGCCGCGCGCTCGATTGCGGCATCAACTGGATCGATACCGCGCCCATCTACGGGCTGGGTCATTCCGAGGAAGTGGTACGCCGCGCCTTGCAGGGCGTGCCGCGGGGCGAGCGTCCATATGTGTTCACCAAATGCGGGATCGTCTGGAACGAGCAGGACCGCAGCGCGCCCCCGCGGCGTGCCGGCTCACCCGAGAGCCTGCGGCGCGAGCTCGATGAGTCGCTGCGCCGGCTCGACGTCGAGTGCATCGATCTCTATCAAATGCATCGGCCGGCCGAGGACGGCACGCCGCTCGAGGAGTACTGGCAGGTCATGCTGGACTTCAAGAAGGCCGGCAAGGTGCGCGCGGTGGGACTGTCCAATCATTCAGTCGAGCAGCTCGAGCGGGCCGAGCGCATCGGGCACATCGACTCTCTGCAGCCGCCGTTCTCCGCAATCCGCCGCCGCGCGGCCGCGGAGATCGCCTGGTGTTTCGCGCATGGCACGGGCGTCATCGTCTACAGCCCGATGCAGGCCGGGTTGCTCACCGGCACCTTCAGCGCGGAGCGCGCGCAGTCCCTATCCCGGGATGACTGGCGTGCCCAGCATCCGGAGTTCACCGGACAGGCGCTGAGGCGCAACCTCACGCTTGCCGAGGCCCTGAGGCCGATCGCCGCGCGCCATGACACCACCGTAGCCGCGGTAGCTGTTGCCTGGACGTTGGCCTGGCGTGGAGTGAGCGGCGCGATAGTCGGAGCACGCAGCGCTGCACAGGTCGACGGTTGGATCGATGCGGCCTCACTCGAGCTCACGGATGCTGATCTGCGGGAAGTCGCTGCGGCCATCGGGCGCACAGGCGCCGGACAGGGACCCGACCTACCGGCCCGGTGAGTCAGGCGTGCGCGCCTGCGCCGGCTACTGCGGCTTCAGCCGCACCTTCATATTGGAGACGTGCCGGGACGACAGCCAGTACGAGCCGAGGTGCTTCTCGATCGTCACGGTGTCGCCCTCGTGGAGGCTGAGATCGCCGGAAGCCCGACCGGTCTGTTGCCACACCTGTCCGTTGTCGAGGTGCAGGATCATTGCATCCGGCCAGCGCTCCACACTCGACACGTGCGCGGTCAACTGCGAGGAAGCGCCGCCAGCGAGCATCTTCCACGTGGGTAGCCGCAGACGCGTCGGGGCTTCCCGGTCCGCCGGTTTTGGCGCCGGAGTCGAAGTCGATGCCGGAGTCGATGCCGGAGTCGATGTCGGAGTCGATGCCGAAGTCGATGCCGAAGTCGATGCCGATGCCGGAGTCGGAGGTGGCGTCGGGGTGTGCATCGCCTGCGCCGAGCTGCCGTTCACGGGGTGACCTGCCCCAGCAGGCTTGCCTTCCCCCGCCGGCTGCATCGCTCGCGACGGCTTGCGCCCCATCTCCTTGTCGTAGCACGCCAGGCGGCGCGCAGGGTCGGATTCCGCGGCGCACGCCCGAAGGCCCGTGCTCGCTTCCTGTGCCAACGCACCCACAGGAAGGCCGTAAAGCACCACCGCGCCGGCGGCCGGCAATACCAATCGGCGCCATGGCGCCACGACACTCTTGGGCAGCAGCTCGGGCATGGGTGCTCTCGATAGGCCTCGCCTCGCGGCGGCGGTAGAAGCCAGTCTAGCTCGGCCTCGGCCAGCTGGCACGGCACGCTCGGAATGCCGTCCGCGAGCGAAGGCTTTGCTCGGGACGCCGCGAGCGAGGGCAGCGGCCCTGCTTGCATACCTCATCGAGCGCTACGCCTGTCAGAAGGAGCTTCGAGGCATGGCCCATAGCTGCCGCGCAGGCTACGTGCTGGCGCCGCTGCTCGGTTTCCTCGGAATATCCGTCGCAGCGATGTGGTTGCTGGTCACCATCGTGACTCACCTGCCTGTGGCATTACACCATATCCAGGTGCCGGGCCTCCTGACCAACGGCGTCGATTTCACGGTGAGCACCTTTTTCCTGTGGGTGCTCCCGGTCGCGGTCGCCACGGGCTTCGGCGCGCTGGCCAACAGACAGCGGATCGCGTTTCGCTGGCCGTTGGCGGGCATCGTGCTTCTGTGTCTGGTCAGCGCGCTGGCCAACGTGTCATTCGTGCTGACCGGCGGACCACAACCTGGCTTTGCGAGAGCTGGACTCACGCTCGACCTTGCAAGTCTGCCGAACCAGTTGCTTCATGCCGCCTGCACCGCGGTTCTGGCCCTGGCCCCGGTGGCCTGGCTGAGACATCGAGCATCCCAGAGAGGACTCCCGGAACGGTCATCGATGTGACCGATCGCTGCGCGCTCGTCACGGAGCCTGAGCGCTCGCGGCGGCGCCCTTGGACTGTCCATTCACCGTATCCCGATCCTCGGGACCCCGAATTGTCCCTGCAGCCGCGCCAGCCTGGCGAGGTCGATGGAGCCGACGATGTTGACGATCGTCAGCTCGCGGGGCTGCGCGGCGATGATCGCGACCCCGTCGGTTTTGTTGCCATTGCGCCGCAGGTAGATGTCGACGTGACTCCCGTCCTTGAGGTCGTGGGTCGAGACCACCGGCTGCCAGTCCGGAGCGACTAGTTGCGCCAGCACTGCTTTGACGTCGGCCTTGGAATACTCTCCGGGCCGATCGAACGTGTAGCTGCGCACGTAGATGCCTTTGAGGCCTCTCACCAGATCACCGACCGCCTGATCGTTGGCGTCGCCATCGTTATCGCTGTTGATGGCGAGGCCGGCCAGACGAAGGAGCGATGGATCGAGCGAGATGTCCACCGACTGCGACGCTTTCTTCGATAGCGCGGTGAAATCCGGCAGCGCGAGCTGGCCGGGATCCGCCGCGGCGGCGAGAGCCGGCAGCGCGAGCAGCGCGGATGCCACGATGAGAGGTCGAAGTCGCATGACGGTCTCCAGGTACGAATGTCGGTGAAGGGCGCGGCAGGCTCGTGCAGGTCAGGAGTCGGGGCTTTCCTCGCGCGCGACGGTGGCGCGCACGATGTTGACGTTGTCGCTGGCAATGCTCAGTGCCTGCAGGAGCTGTGCTCGAGCCTGACTCGCGCGCTCGGCATCGAGTGCGTGCTGTCGCAGCTCGACGAGCCCGACAGCCGCAATGACACAGGCGGCGAGGGCGGCGGCGACCCAGCGCAACCGCGGCGCAGGCGACCGCTTCGACTCGAGTCTTGCCATGGTCGCTGGCTCGCGCGCGCTCGTATCGAGCCGCGAGAGGACCCGTCCGGCGAAATCCGCACCGGGGCGCCGTGGCTGCAGAGCGCGGCGCAATGTCTCCTCGAATTCGTGGCTCATGACGGGCCTCCTGCGGAAGTTGACAGTCCCAGCTCATCGCAGCGGCGACGCAACAGCGCGAGGGACCGTTTCAGATGGCTCTTCACCGTGTTGAGCGGCATGTCGAGCATTCGTGCGATCTCCGGCGGATCGAGATCCTCCTGGTATCTCAGCAGCACGACGGCGCGCGCCGCGGGCGGCAGCCGTTCGACCATTTCACGCAGCCGCCGCTCGAGCAGCGGATCGCCGCCCGTGTCAGGACCGTCAGGGCCTGGCATTTCCGCTGCGCTGTCGAGTGTCACGGACAGGCGGGGAAGCCGGCGCCGCAGCCGGTCGATGGCCCGATGGCAGACGGTCCGGCGCAGCCAGAAGAGAAGGTGCGTCTCGGACTCGATCCCACCGATGTGTCGGTGGGCCGATACGAAAACATCCTGCGCAAGCTCCTCGGCGTCCTCCGGCACCCGCAGCATCCGTAACGCCAGCGTGTAGACGGCATCCTGGTAGGCGCGGATCAGCTCTCTGAAGGCGGCGAGCTCCCCACCCCTGGCTCGCGCGAGTCGGTCGGTCTCGGGTGCGCTGACCGCGCTCGGCATCGCCCCGGTCGCGGATTCGGATGAGCCGGGCGCGCTTGCCGCTGCAGCAGACAGACTCACGGAATCAGCTTCCATATACCCCTATATACGAGAGTCCCCTGGCTCCGGGGTGCAGGCGATCCCGCGGCCCGCCATTTCCGGGGCTTCAGGGCCGCAGCAGCCCGGGCGGGACGTGCCCGGCCGCCGCCTCAGGCCGGCCGGGTCGTCAACGGCACGTGCCGAGGCTCGCTCGCGACACGAGCCAGCCAGGCCCGCACCGCAGGGCAGGGGCCGAGATCGTGCTGCGCCTCGTGGGCCACATGGGTATAGGCATAAAGCGCGATATCCGCGATCGAGTAGCGCTCTCCCACGAAGAAGTGACGCCCGGCCAGGTGCCCCTCCATGACCCCGAGCGCGGCACGGCCCTGCTCGAGGCGCTTCGGCAGCTCCGCGCGGCGGGGCGAGTCCTCCGGCAGGTGCTTCAGGATGTAGCGCGGGGTCGCCACGTAGGGCTCGTGGCTGTACTGCTCGAAGAACATCCACTGCAGGACCTGCGCGCGCTCGAGCTTTCCCGCCGGGAGATAGGGTGTGCCGTCGGCGAGGTACCAGAGGATGGCGTTCGACTCCGCCAGGCACGTGCCGTCATCGAGCTGCAGTGTGGGGATGCGGCCGTTCGGATTCTTCGCCAGAAAATCCGCGGTGCGCGTACCGCCCCGCATGATGTCGAGCTCCACCCAGCGGTAGTCCCGTCCCAGCTGCGCCAGCAGGAGGCGGATCTTGTAGCCGTTGCCGGAGTCCAGGTAATCATAGAGGATCACGCGCGGCACTCCTCGTCAGTCGACCGGTGGGAGTGCCAGTCTACGGCAGAGAGGCCCGCGGAGGTCGCGAGGCGGGAAGCGCATGAGCGATTTGCGAAAACCGGATTGGGCCATCGATGCGGTCGCGCGGCGTTTTTCCGCCAGCTGGGAACCCTGCAAGGGAAGCTCACCCGCCGGTTACCTGATCATGAGCCGCAGGCGCACTGCCGTGGACATCGCGGTGATCGGCCCGAAGCGCGCCATCCGTCGTGATACCACCAGACCTCGGCTGCGGTTCGACAGAGTCGCACTCGGTTTCATCAGGCGTGTGCGCGAGGCGCTGGCCGCGTCGGTACCTGAGGGCCGGACGATAGTCGTGAGCGTGACTGCCCCCATACGGATGGCATCCAAGACCGCAGCCGTCGTGGCTCAGACGATCCGGCAGCGCCTCGAGCGGCGGTCGACGCACCTCCAGATCGAGGAGACGATCAACGGAAATCAAATTCGGGCTCGACTGGCCCAGGATGTCTTCGGGCGCGCCGCGAAGGTCGTCGGTTACGTGCACAACCCCGATTCGGATCCGCAGATTCTCTTCGACATCACCGAGGCGCTCCTCCGGCACGTCGGTGCCGCGGCAAACAAACGCATGCAGGAGAGGTCGCCGGGCGATCGCTGGCTCATCCTCGCCTGCGACGGCGGGCTCCCGCATGCCGAGACCTATGAGCAGGTTCTTTCGCAGCTCGCCATCCCGGGCGGTTTCGAGAAGCTTTTGCTGGTGCTGCCCGACGGCCGGGTCGAAAGCCTGGGCGATTGAGCCTCAAAGCCGCTCGAGCGTCAGCGGATCTTCCTCGCCCCCGAAGTACTTGCGCAGCGCGTCCGCGAAGACCCGATCGTCATCAGCGGCGTGTGCAAAGAGCGTCATGCAGGAGCGGAACTTGAGGTAGTCCGGGTGACCGAAGATCTCCTCGATGCTGCGCCCTTCGACCGCGCTCACCAGCCGTGTGCAGTCCCGTAACCTCGGGCCCAGCACGGGATGTCCCAAGTAGGCTTTGGCCTCGGCAAGGGAAGAGAGGGCGAAGCGCTGTGCCATCGGGCTGTGGCCGAGTCCCTGGATCTGCGGAAAGACGAACCACATCCAGTGACTCTGCTTGCGTCCCGCGCGAAGCTCCGCCATGACCTCATCGATGGCAGGCTGCTGCGCTTCGATGAAGCGCTCGAGACTCGACGAGTGGCTCAACGGGGAAGCTCCGACGCTCGTCCGCAGCGAACGTTCCATCGGGTGGCAGGTTCCCCGGGCCGGAATCAGGCGGCGATGAGCCGCCTCACGCGCGGCTCGCCACCTGTCGCACCCCGTGACGGACGGGCTTCGCCTTCATCCACTGCGCGACCCGCCGCGCATCGGCGACGCGCGTGTATTTTCCCCACGAGTTGAGCAGCACCATGACGACGGTGCGGTGGTTGATGACCGCCTGCATCACGAGACAATGCCCGGCGGCATTCGTGAACCCGGTCTTCTGCACCACGATGTGCCAGGAGCGGCGGTCCACCAGAGAGTCGGTGTTGTGGTAGGCCACCATGCGCCGGCCGGAGCGGATGGTGTAGCCGCGGCTGGTGGAATATCGGCGAATGACGGCGTTCTGCGACGCGGCCATGACCAGTTTGGAGAGGTCTTCCGGCGTCGAGGTGTCGCTGCTCGAGAGACCGGTCGGCTCGACGAAATGCGTATGGATCATCCCGAGCTCGCGCGCCTTGGCGTTCATGGCCGCCACACAGGCCGCGACGCCGCCCGGATAATTGCGGGCCAGCGCGTGGGCTGCCCGATTCTCCGAGGCCATGAGCGCAAGGTGAAAGAGCTCCGCACGGCTGAGGTGGGTACCCACGGCCAGGCGGGAGGAGGCGCCGCGGCCGATGGCCCGATCGGCCGACGTGACGTCCAGCTCCTCATCGAGCGGTTGCTTCGCCTCGGAGACGACCAGGGTCGTCATCAGCTTCGTGATGGAAGCGATGGGAACGGGTACATCGGCCCGTCTCGCGTAGAGCACCTTGTGGCTCGTGGTGTCCAACACGAGCGCTTCGGTCGAGCGCAGGTTCGGCTGCACACTCACGCCGCGGTGGCGGCGATGCAGGTGATGGTGATGCGGGCGTGAGATCGAGGCCAGATGGATCGGCGCTGCGGCGCAGGTGGCCGAGGCCGCGAGAAGCAGCCAGCCCCAGGCGAAAGACAGCAGCCCAGTGCGCTTGTCGTGCCCCGTGGACGACTTTGACGGTAAACCCGACCCCATTTTTCAGTATTCCCCGTTGTCCGCAGTCGACGCGGAATCTCTAAGGTAGCAGATCACGATCCGCGCGCTGCCGCCGTGACGCACGGCGTGTTTCAGCGCGCGGCAGTGAGAAGCCTACAACAATGTTGCGGTGTCAGGCTACGCCGCGAGGGGAATAGCGACCTGCACGCGGTTGCGACCGAGGCGCTTGGCGGCATAGACGGCCGCATCGGCCTGCGCAATCAGCGCTTCTCCCCAGACGCCGAGCGGATCGCTGCTTGCGACTCCGATGCTGCAGGTGAGCTGAATCGGCGCTCCGTGTCCTTCGATGCGCACCTCCGCCACCCGTTGGCGGATGCGCTCGGCGATCGGCTCCGCCGCGGGGGCATGGGCGCCGCTCAGAACCACGACGAACTCCTCACCGCCGTAACGGCCGATGATGTCCGATTGACGCAGCTCCGCCTGGATCGGACGGATGACCGCCGCGAGGCAGGCATCGCCTGCGGCGTGCCCGTAGGAGTCGTTGATGGATTTGAAGAAGTCGAGGTCGAGGAAGAGCACCGCCACGGGAAGGCCGTTTGCCCGGCTCGCACGACAGGCCGCCTCGAGCTGCTCGAGTAGTGAGCGGCGGTTGAGTACGCCCGTGAGGGCGTCCGTCTTTGCGCGGCGCTCTGCCTCTGTCAGTGCATGGCGCTGCTGGCGCAGCCGGTCGGCAACGCCGAGAGACGTGAGAATGGCGGAGGCGACCATCGAGCCGGGAAGACCGTAGTAGAAAAGTGCCTCATCGGCAGCGGCGCGGGTCACGAGGAGCCGCGCCGAGGTCACGATCGCAAACGTCTCGAGCAGCACCCAGGCGAAGAGGAACCAGCCGGCTGCCCGATTGCCGCGCCGCCAGGCGAGGAAGGCGACGACCAGCACGAAGACGCCCGCGCCGAGGAACATCAGGTTGCCGATGTCGACCACCACCTCACCGAGGCCCACCAGCTCTCCGACATTGGCCACCGCCAATACCGCGAACCCCGTGGCCAGCCAGCCGAACGCCCGATAGACGCGCGGGGAGGTATGGCGAAGGTCGGCGATCTCCCGGGCGAAGAGGCTCGCCATCGCGCCACTCAGGGCGACCGGAACGTTCCACGCATAAGGTACGAGCGCGCTGCCGGCGGCGAGCCACGGCCAGCGAAAGCCCTGACCGGAGAAATAGGCGAGGTAGAGCGCCTGCAGACCGGTCATGGCCGCATAGAGGATGAAGAGCCGGTCCGAGAGCACGAACCACATCGCCGCGGTCGCGAGCGCCAGCGCAGCCAGCGCCCCGCAGGCGAGCGAGATCATCAGGGCATGGCGCGCGCCGCGGGCGAGCTCCCTCTCCAGGGTGGCCGCGACGAAATAGACCCGGTCGGCGCCGGCGTCATTTGCCTGAATACGGGCATAGAACACCTGCCCCGCCTGCAATCCGGCCCCCGGGACCAGGAAGGCGGCTTCGTGCGTGGCCCCAAATTCCGGGAGCGTCAGCCCGCGAATGAGCGGTTTGGGGCCCCCGGCGCCCGCGGGGTAGACGCTGACCTGCAGATCGCGGCTGGAGCCCACCACCACCACCGGGAGCGCCGAGGCGGGGATGCTCCGGGTCGCCTGCAGCCGTACCCAATGAGTGCCGCGCACCTGGCGCACGGGCGCCTGTGAAGCCGGTGCCGCGAAGCGGGTATCGAGGGCGCCGCCGGTCACATCGGCCGTCGGCGGCGCCGGGCCGGTGGCGGCCAGGGTCCTGATCTGGAACGAGGAGTCGCCGGCGGCAGCGAGCCCCAGCGAGGGCAGCCACAGGCAGGCCCAAAGCACCCACGCCCGGATCGGGCGCCGGGGCTGGCGGTGAACATCGTCCTTAGAAAGGGCGAGACCTCGGGACACGGAGGGAGAGGCGGATTTCCTGCCGCGGATCAGCAGTGGATGCGAATGGGTATCATCGTCGCAGGGATTCTCCTGGGGCGCAATCTCAGCCGTGTCACGGGCCGCGACGGGTGCGCTGAAGCCCCTCGAGCCTCGGCGGCGCGAGCCTGCCGTGACCCGGGAACGGTTGACACTCCCCGCCCCCCTACCTAGAATCGCCGGCCTTTCTCGGTCCGGACCTGATTCATGCCGGCACCGGAAGCAGCGAGACATATTCCACCGGGCCGCCGAGCGACCAGCAGGCGGCCCGGTCTTTCTTGGAGACAGAATGGCGACCACAGGTCAGCTCATCCGGCAACCCCGCCGGACGAGGGCAGAGAAGACAAAGGTGCCGGCACTGGGGGCTTCACCCCAGAAGCGCGGCGTCTGCACGCGCGTGTACACCACGACGCCGAAGAAGCCCAACTCGGCCCTGCGCAAGGTCTGCCGTGTTCGGCTGACCAATGGGTATGAAGTCACGAGCTACATCGGTGGCGAAGGACACAATCTCCAGGAGCACTCGGTAGTGCTCATCCGCGGGGGTCGCGTTAAGGACCTGCCAGGCGTCCGCTATCACACGGTGCGCGGGACGCTCGATTGCGCTGGCGTAGGCGAGCGCAAGCAGGGTCGCTCCAAGTACGGCGCCAAGCGCCCCAAAAAGTAAGAGGCTGAGATGTCCCGTCGAGCCCAAGCGCCGGTCCGCACCATCCTGCCGGACCCGAAATTCAACAGCGACATGCTGGCCAAGTTCATGAACGTCGTCATGAAGGACGGCAAGAAATCCGCCGCCGAGCGCATCATTTATGGCGCGCTCGACCGTATCGCGGAGAAGACCGGCCGGAAGGGCTCGGAGGCGATCGAGGTGCTCTCGACCGCTCTCGACAACGTCAAACCCGTCGTCGAGGTCAAGTCGCGCCGCGTCGGCGGTGCGACGTACCAAGTGCCGGTTGAAGTTCGGGCCACGCGCCGCCAGACGCTGGCCATGCGCTGGATGATCGAGGCCGCTCGCGATCGCAGCGAGAAATCCATGGCGTTCCGCCTGGCTCACGAATTGATGGATGCCGCCGAGAATCGCGGTGCCGCCGTCAGGAAGCGCGAGGATACGCATCGCATGGCGGAGGCCAACAAGGCCTTCGCGCATTACCGGTGGTGACGCCCGGCGGCTGACACAGCCGGAAGACCCGCAAGAGGATCGTTTTACCGTGTCACGTGCGACGCCCATCGAGCGTTATCGGAACATCGGCATCTCCGCGCACATCGACGCGGGGAAGACGACGACCACCGAGCGCATCCTTTTCTACACGGGCGTTTCGCACAAGATCGGCGAGGTTCATGACGGTGCGGCCGTCATGGACTACATGGAGCAGGAGCAGGAGCGCGGGATCACCATCACCGCCGCCGCCACCACGTGCTTCTGGAAGGGGATGGACAACAGCTTCCCCGAGCACCGGGTCAACATCATCGATACACCGGGCCACGTCGATTTCACGATCGAGGTGGAGCGCTCGCTGCGCGTGCTCGATTCCGCCGTGGCGCTGTTTGATTCGGTGGCCGGCGTGCAGCCGCAGTCCGAGACGGTCTGGCGCCAGATGAACAAGTACCAGGTGCCGCGTCTCGCGTTCGTCAACAAGATGGATCGCGCCGGCGCGAACTTCCTGCGCGTCGTCGAGATGATCCGTACCCGCCTGCGCGCCAATCCGGTGGCGATCCAGCTCCCCATCGGCGCGGAGGAAAACTTCGAGGGCGTGATCGACCTCATCCGCATGAAGGCCATCTACTGGGACATGGAAACCCAGGGCATGCGCTTCGAGTACCGCGACATCCCGGCGAATCTCAAGGATGAGGCCGAGGAGTACCGCTCGAAGATGATCGAGGCGGCCGCCGAGGCCAATGACGGCCTCATGAACAGGTATCTCGAGGCCGAGGACCTGAGCGATGAGGAGATCCGCGCCGGACTGCGTCAGCGCTCGATCCGCAACGAGATCGTGCTGTGCCTCTGCGGCTCGGCATTCAAGAACAAGGGCGTGCAGGCGCTGCTCGATGCCATCATCGAGTTCATGCCCTCGCCGATCGAGATGCCCGACGTCAAGGGAATCAACGATCGCGACCAGCCCGACACGCGCAAGGCCAGTGACGAGGCGCCTTTCTCCGCGCTCGCCTTCAAGCTGCTCAACGATCCGTTCGTCGGCAACCTCACGTTCTTCCGCGTCTACTCCGGCGTGCTCAATTCCGGCGACACGGTGTTCGTGCCGACCAAGTCCAAGAAGGAGCGCATCGGCCGTCTGCTGCAGATGCATGCCGCCGAGCGCAACGAGATCAAGGAAGTTCGCGCGGGCGACATCGCCGCGGCCGTGGGCCTCAAGGACGTCATCACGGGCGACACGCTCTGCGATCTCGAGAAGGTCATCACTCTCGAGAAGATGGAGTTCCCCGATCCGGTGATCTCCGTCGCGGTCGAGCCGAAGACCAAAGCCGACCAGGAGAAGATGGGAGTCGCCCTGCAGCGTCTCGCGAAGGAGGATCCCTCCTTCCGTGTCCACACCGACCAGGAGTCGGGCCAGACCATCATCTCGGGGATGGGCGAGCTGCACCTCGAGATCATCGTCGATCGCATGAAGCGCGAGTTCAAGGTCGAGGCGAACGTCGGCAAGCCGCAGGTCGCCTACCGGGAGACCATTCGCGGCAAAGTCGAGCAGGAAGGCAAATTCGTGCGCCAGTCGGGTGGCCGCGGGCAGTACGGTCACGTCTGGCTGACACTGGAGCCCAACGAGGTGGGCAAGGGCTACACCTTTGTCAATGGCATCGTCGGTGGCACGATCCCGAAGGAGTACATCCCGGCAGTCGACAAGGGCATCCAGGAGGCGTGTCAGACCGGTGTCATCGCCGGCTACCCTGTCGTGGACATCAAGGTCACGCTGTTCGACGGCTCGTATCACGACGTCGACTCGAGCGAAATGGCATTCAAGATTGCCGGCTCCATGGGCTTCAAAGAAGGCTTTCGGCGTGCGAAGCCCGTCCTCCTCGAGCCGATCATGAAGGTCGAGGTCGTGACCCCCGAGGAGTACTCGGGCGATGTGATCGGCGACCTCAATCGCCGGCGTGGACAGATCCTGGGGATGGACGAGGGTCCTTCCGGCAAGGCGATCACCGCCGAAGTGCCGCTGTCGGAGATGTTTGGGTACGCGACCACCGTGCGCTCCATGAGCCAGGGCCGCGCGACCTTCACCATGGAATTCGGCAAGTACACCGAAGTGCCGCCCAACATCGCGGACGGCATCATCAAGAAATGAGATTTTTAAGGTAGCAGGCAGTCATGTCCAAAGAGAAATTCGAGCGTACCAAGCCTCATGTGAACGTGGGGACGATCGGGCACGTGGACCACGGGAAGACGACGCTGACGGCGGCGCTGACTAAGGTGATGG
>Ga0070741_10005361_pt1 | contig 28581 bp, 23 predicted proteins | sample Coa_R1_4_FD_66440 | JGI IMG/M metagenome (GOLD analysis project Ga0070741, IMG submission 66440) | Surface soil microbial communities from Centralia Pennsylvania, which are recovering from an underground coalmine fire - Coalmine... | ecosystem: Environmental > Terrestrial > Soil > Unclassified ... | reverse complement strand
GTCCGCCGAACTCGTTGATCGTCGCGGCGATTTTCGGATTGATGATGTTATCGAGCACGTCCTCGACAATGTGGATCGCCGCTGCGTCGGTCACGCGCAGGCCATTGATGAATTTCGCCTTCAGGCCGGCTTCGCGCATTTTGTCGGTGATCGCTTTGCCGCCGCCATGCACGAGCACGGGATTGATGCCGACAGCTTCGAGGAAAACAATGTCGCGCAGCAACCGCTCGACGACGTGCTCGTCCTCCATCGCGCTGCCGCCGTATTTGATGACGAAAAGCTGGCCGCGATATTTTTGAACGAATGGAAGCGCCTCGATGAGTGCCTCGGCGCGATGTTGCGGGGATGATTGGGACATACTTGATTGCAGATTGATGATTGCTGATTTCAGATTGAAGACAACGGCGTGAGTCAACCTTCAATCTGAAATCAACAATGGTGTCACTCGCCCATATTCAACTCAACGTAGCGGGTGCTTAGATCAGTCGTAAAAACCCAATATTCGGCCGAGCCGAGTTGCAGATTTACGGTCACGGTGAACTTCGGCTGGCGCACGATTTTCTCGAGCTCGGCAAATGGCGTGTTGCTCGCCATGCCGTTTTTCACCGCGGCCACGCCGTTGTAATAAATATCGACGAGCTCCTCGCGGACTCGCGCGGATGAATAACCGATCGCGTCCATGATGCGGCCCCAGTTCGGATCGCCGCCGAACCACGCGCATTTCGTGAGGGTGGAATTGGCGATCGCCTCGGCGGCTTTGCGCGCGTCCTGGTAAGTTGCCGCGCCCTTGACGTTGACCTCGACGAATTTCGTCACGCCTTCGCCATCCTCGACGATCATGCGCGCAAGTTTTCCGGTGACGTAGTTGAGCGCATTTTGGAATTTTTTAAAATCGGCGTGAGAGCGCTTCAATACAGCGTTCCCGGCCAGTCCGTTCGCCAGCGCGAGCACCATGTCGTTTGTGCTCATATCGCCGTCGACGGTGATTCTGTTAAACGATTGCTCGACGGCGATAGAGAGCATTTTTTGCCAATCGTTTTTGACGATCGCCAGGTCGGTCGTGATGAAGGAGAGCATCGTCGCCATGTTCGGATCAATCATGCCCGCGCCTTTTGCGATGCCGCCGATGCGCACGCGTTTGTCATCGATCGTCAGTTCGACGGCGACTTCTTTTGGAAAAGTATCGCTCGTCATGATCGCATGCGCGGCTTTGAGGCTGCCATCTTTCAACAGCGCTTTCGGCATATCAGAGATGGTCTCTTCCATCTTCGCGATCGGCAGTTCGACGCCGATACGGCCCGTTGAACAAACGAGCACCTGACGTTCGCGCAGCTTGAGCGCCTTCGCCGCGGCGCGTGTCATCCGTTTCGCGTGCTCGATGCCGGCGAGACCGGTGCAGGCGTTGGCGTTTCCGCTGTTCGCGACAATCGCGCGGATGTCCGTGCTGCGCATGTGCGCCATCGAAACCCGCACCGGCGCGGCTTTGACTTTGTTCGTGGTGAACGTGCCCGCGGCAACCGTCGGCACGGGCGAATAAATCAGCGCGATGTCCGGTTTGCCTGTGTTCGTCGCTTTGATTCCGCAAAACGCGTTCGTCGCGACGAAGCCCTCCGGCGCAGTCACGCCACCGCAGATTTCAATGAAAAGACTCATCGGAGAAATGATGAATGTTGAATGAAGAGTGATGAATTGGATTCAGCGTGACGGCGCGGCCCATTTTGCATTCTGACTTCTGCATTCTGCTTTAAAGCGCCACGCCTTCCGGCCACCCGCACATCAAGTTCATGCTCTGCACCGCCTGGCCGGCTGCGCCTTTGACGAGGTTGTCCTCGGCGCTCATCAAAATGACGCGACCTGTGCGCGGGTCGTGCCGCCACGCGATGTCGATGAAATTGCTGTGCGTCACGTTTTTCGTATCGACGAATCCTTTCTCGCCCTCAAGTCGCACGAACAGCTCGTCTTTGTAAGCGTCGAGCAATGCGCGCGAAATTTCCTGCGCATTGATGCCTTTGTTAGGCATCGCGTAGATCGTCGTCAAAATACCGCGCGTCACCGGCACGAGATGCGGCGTGAAATTGATCGTCACCGGCTCGCCCGTGGCTTCGCTGAGTTCCTGCTCGATCTCGGCGAGATGCCGGTGTTTCGGAACGCCATACGCGCGCAAGCTTTCGTTGCACTCCGCAAAAAGCAGCTCGATCTCGCCTTTGCGCCCCGCGCCGCTGACGCCGCTCATGCTGGAGACGACGATGCTGCGCGGATCAATGAGCCGGTGTTTTAAAAGCGGATGCAATGGCAGGATGATGCTCGTCGGGTAACAGCCGGGCGATGCGATGAGTTGCGCGTGGCGAATTTGTTCGCGGTAAATTTCCGGCAGCCCGTAAACACTTTGCGGGAGAAGTTCCGGCGCGGGATGCGTCGTGCCATAAAAGTCTTTGTAAACATCCGTGTCCTTGATCCGAAAATCCGCGGAGAGATCGATCACCCGAATGCCCGCTTTCAACAGCGGCTTCGTGAATTCCGCCGCAGTTCCGTGCGGCAGCGCCAGGAACGCGATCTGCGGCTTGGCGGCAATGACCGCGGACGCATCGGAGCTGATGAATTTCAGCTCGGAAAATTTGTGTCCCTGGAACCGCGGAATCACATCCTCGATGGCTTTGCCGGCGTGCGTGCGCGACGTGACGCACACGAGCTCCACACCCGGATGATGCATCAGGATGCGGATCAATTCTTCGCCCGAATAACCGGTGGCGCCGAGCACGGCGACGTTCACGAGGTTCATGCGCGCAACATACGGGCGGCGAATGACGGGTGTCGAGTGCGAGTTGCCCGCGTGCGAAATTCAGCATTCGACATTCGTCATCTGCCGTCCGACATTCTCCGCCGCATGTTCGTCGATCACATCAAAGTCCACGCCAAAGCCGGCGACGGCGGCTCCGGTTGCGTCAGCTTTCGTCGCGAGAAATTCGTGCCGAAAGGTGGTCCGAACGGTGGCGACGGCGGACGCGGTGGCGACATCATCCTGCGTGCCGACACGCATGCGGATAATCTCGCGAACTTTTTCTACGAGCCAATCATCAAGGCGCAGGATGGCGAGAACGGCCAGGGCAAAAACTGCTACGGCCGCGCCGCGAAACCGAAGATCGTCCGCGTCCCGATCGGCACGCTTGTTTATCGAATGCCTGTCACGGAACAACGCATCGCAGGCACGCCGGTCAGCATGGTCGGGCGCGCGATCAACCTCGAGCGCGAAGTCGACACGCCGCAATCCGCAATCGGTAATCTGCAAACGGAAATGGAACTGCTCGCCGACCTCACGCACGACGGCCAGGAGTTTGTGCTTTGCAAAGGCGGCGACGGGGGCAAAGGCAACGTCCACTTCAAGAGCTCGCGCAATCGCGTGCCGCGCGAATACACGCCGGGCGAAGCGGGCGAGGAGGGCGATTTTTATTTCGAGCTGCGCACAATCGCGGACGCCGGTCTCGTTGGTTATCCGAATGCCGGCAAATCGACGCTCCTCGGCAAAATCTCCGCAGCGCACCCGAAGGTCGCAGCTTATCCATTCACCACGTTGCACCCGATTGTCGGTGTGGTGGAATTCCCCGGCTATGTTCGCGCAACCGTCGCCGACATTCCCGGGCTCATCGAAGGCGCGCACCAGAATATCGGGCTCGGCCACGAATTTCTCCGCCACATCGTCCGCTGCAAGCTGCTGCTTTTCGTCCTCGACATGGCCGGCAGCGAAGGCCGCAGCCCGCTCGACGACCTCGGCAAGCTGCGAGAGGAACTCAAGCTCTACGATCCGACGCTCGCCGAAAGACCATGGATCGTCGTCGCCAACAAAATGGATCTGCCGGACGCCGCCGAGAACCTCGCCGCATTCAAGCGCCGCTTCCGCAAACGCGAGATCATTCCCATTTCCGCCGACAAGGGCGAAGGCCTCGACGTGCTGAAAGCGCGCCTCGCGGAGCTTTTCGCGGATAACACGGCGAAATAATCCACCCGCCGATCGCCGCCGTCGCCATCGGCAAATCGCTTCGACTCCGCGCGAAAATCGAGTATTTTCCCGCTCCCGATGCCCAAAGTCTTCATCAAAACCTACGGCTGCCAGATGAACGAGCGCGACTCCGAGCAGGTCGCGCAGATGCTCGTCGCGCGGGGTTATGAGCTGACTCCTACCGAGGGCGACGCCGATGTCGTGCTGCTAAACACATGCAGCGTCCGCGACATGGCGGAGCAGAAGGCACTCGGCAAAATGGGCATGCTCGCCCGGCTTCGCGCGAACAGGCCGGAGATGGTTTTCGGCTTCCTCGGCTGCATGGCGCAGAGCAGGGGAGAGGAACTCGTGCGCGACATTGGCCACGTCGATCTCGTCGTCGGCACGCAGAAATTTCACAAGGTTGCCGATTACGTCGAGGATCTCGTCGCGCACAGACGCCGGCTGCGCGAGCAGCTCATGGATGATGTCCGCTTTTCCATCGTCGATATCGATGACGAGGCGGAGTCGCAGGAGACGATCCGCGATCATGTGCTGGATGATAAACAGTCGACTGCATTCGTTTCGATCATGCAAGGGTGCAACATGCATTGCACATTTTGCATCGTGCCGTTCACACGCGGCGCGGAACGCTCGCGGCGCATCGAGGAGATCGTCGCCGAGGTGCGCGGGCTCGTCGCGCGTGGGGTCAAGGAAGTCACGCTGCTCGGACAGATCGTGAATCTCTACGGCCGGCACGAGTTTCCGAAGGTCGATGGCAAAAGCCCGTTCGTGCAACTGCTCGAAGCCGTCCACGCTGTCGAAGGCCTCGAGCGGCTCCGGTTCACCTCGCCACATCCCATCGGCTACAAGGCCGATCTCATCGAGGCGTTCACCTATTTGCCGAAACTCGTCGAGCACATCCATCTCCCGCTGCAATCCGGCTCGGACCGCATTTTAAAAGCGATGCATCGCACCTACACCGCGGAAAAATACCTCGCGCTCGTCGCGAAAATCCGCGCCGCGCGTCCCGACATCGCCATCACCACCGACGTCATCGTCGGCTTCCCCGGCGAGACCGACGACGACTACGCCGCCACGCGCGAGCTCGTCCGCAGCGTCGAGTTCGACAACGCCTTCATCTTCCGCTACTCGAAGCGCCGCGACACACCCGCCGCAGACATGCCCGGCCAGCTCGACGAAGCCGTGAAGGAAGCGCGCAACCAGGACCTGCTCGGCGTCGTCAACGAAATCGCGAAGCGTAAAAACGACGCGCTTGTCGGCACGCGCGTCGAGATTTTGTGCGAAGGCCCGAGCAAAACCAACGCCGACCGCCTCATGGGCCGAACCCGCACGAACAAAATCGTCATCTTCGAGGGCGGCGAACGCCACATCGGCCAGCTCTTCGACGTGCAGATCACCCGCTGCACCGGCTTCACGCTCTACGGCGACCCGGCGGTGCTCGCCTAATCTTCCCGAGTCGGCTCCGTTCGCGCGGCGCCGTGGATCGCTTCCGGCAAAAATTTGCGCGCTCGCGTGCGTGCTTCTTTCCAAGCTGGAGGAAACTGCTACATTGCCCGCTCTCATGAATTCCAACTACGACGTGGCGATCATCGGCGGCGGGCCTGCGGGCAGCACCGCGGCGGCTTTGCTCGCGCAAAAAGGGCGTCGCGTGGTCGTGCTCGAACGCGAGAAATTCCCCCGTTTTCACATCGGCGAATCGCTGCTGCCCTACAGCGTGGCGACGTTTGACCGGCTCGGTGTGCGCGAAAAAATCGAGCAGATCGCGGTGCCAAAAGTCGGCGGCGAGATCGCGACGATCTGCGGCACGCGCAGTGTGAAGTTTTATTTCAAGGATGGTTTCAGGTTGCAGCATCAGCGCGCTTATCAAGTGGCGCGCTCGGATTTCGACAAGGTGCTGCTCGATAACGCGGCGTCACGCGGCGCGGAGGTGCGCGAGGAGACGACCGTGCAGTCGCTCGATTGCGACGGCGACGGCGTGACGCTGAAGGTCGTGGGTAAAAACGGCGCGACCGGCGAGGTGCGCGCGAGTTATCTGCTCGATTGCAGCGGACGAAACGCGGTGGTCGGCAGCCGCTTCAAGTTGAAACGGGCGTATGCGCATCTGCAGAAGTTCTCGGCTTACGCGCATTTTGAAAATGTGCCGAAGATTTTTGAAGGCGATTGCAATCTCACGCGGCTGATCCGCAGCGAGGATCACTGGTTCTGGATGATCGCCGTTAACGCCGAGCGCACGAGTGTCGGCGTGGTGATGGATACGAGCACTTTTAAACAACTGCGCATGACGCCGGAGCAGGTGCTCGAGCGTTATCTCGCCGAGGGTGAAATGCGCGAGCGGATGCGCGGTGCGGTGCGCGTGACGCCGGTGTATTCGACCGGCGATTACTCGTATCGCAACACGAGCCTCGCCGGCGAACGCTGGCTGCTCGCGGGCGACGCCGCCGGTTTCATCGATCCGATTTTCAGCACGGGCGTTTTTTTGGCGATCCTCTCGGGGGAACAGGCCGCGGACATTTTCGACAAAATCCTCACGACTCCGTCAGCGCGCCCGGCGCTGTTCCGCCGATACGAGAAGAAGATGAACCGCGTGATGAGCATGTATCTGCGCTTTGTCACCGCGTGGTATCGGCGCGAGTTCATCGAGGTATTTTCAAATCCGACCGAGCGCTTCCAGCTCGCGCCCGCGATCAACGCGGTGCTCGCGGGCAATATCGGTAATAGCTTTGCCATTTGGTGGCGCATGCAGTTGTTTTATTTTGTGTTATTCATGCAGCGTTTCGTCGCGCTCTGTCCAAGGCTCACGCTCATCCCGAAAACCGAACCCACATGATCCGCTTCCTTTTTGCCCTCTGCCTCCTCGTTTTCGCCGGCTGCCAGTCCCTGCACACGCCCGCCGCCAATCCCGGTGGTCAGTTCCTTACCGGCCAGATGCACTACGCCAGCACGAAACGCTCGTTCGTCGGCGATTTCACCGCGCGCATTTCGCAGAGCGATTTTCAGTTCGACGTGACGAAAGGCCCGGGCGTGCCGCTGCTGAGCCTCCGCGAGAGCGGCGACACGTATGTGCACTTCGAAGGCGCCGGACATTCGTGGACGGGCAACCCGAAAATCTTCACGCCCGGCAAGCTCAAGAGCTGGCTTGCACTGCACGACGTGCTGCTTGGGAGGGCGCGCGCGGATGTCCGCGTGACGCGGCAGGGAGAGCAACTCATCGCCGATTTTCCGCAGACCGGCGAGCGCTTCGCGTTTCAGTTCAGTCGCTAAAACTCGTCAGTTCGCTGCATGAGTTTAGACCGCACCGTTGCCCATTTTGTCACGCATCGCCGGCGTTTCGTTTTCCTCGTCGCCGGCCTGATCACCGGACTTTGCATCGCGACCATTCTGTTCGCGCTGCGATTTGACTCGGACATTCTCGACCTGCTCCCGCGGCAGTTCGACTCGGTGCAGGCGCTAAAAGTTTCCGATCGCGAATTTACGAATGCGCGGCAGTTGACGTTTGCGGTTTGCGACACATCGGGCGCGCAGGACGCATTCATGCTCGACACTGCCGCGGAGAAATTTCGCGACGCGCTAAAGCAGCAACCGTGGGCCGTGCGTGTCACTTCCGCGCCACCGCTCGATTCATCGGAAGGCGTCGGCGATTTGCAAAAGTATCTCGCCGTGCCGCTGCTGCTGAATCTCGATCCGGCGGTGTTCGCGAACGCAATTCAGGCGCTGCAGCCCGGGCGCATCGCCGCGCGGCTGCACGAGCTTCGGCAAAAAATGGAGACGATGTCCGTGGCCGAGATGAAGCTGAATTTCGACGCGCTCGGCGTGGTGCAGGAAGCGCTGAAGCCGCTTGCCGGCTCGTTTTCCGGCGAGCAGACGCAGTCGTTCACGTCCGCCGACGGCAGCTTGCACCTGGTTTTCGTCGAGACGAATCAGGATGGCATCGACCCGCACGCGTGCCAGGCATTGATGCGCAAAGTCGAAAGCTTCGAGGCGCGTTTCCTCGCGGAAAATTCCGATCTGCCGGTAAAGATTCTCGTCACCGGACGCACGGCTTACGTCGATCAAATTTCGCGCGCGATGCGTTTCGACATTTTGTCCACGCTAGCCGGCTCGATTGTGCTTGTGTCGCTGGTGTTTTACTTTGGCTTCCGCAGGTTCTGGCCGCTCTTCGCGCTCATGCACGTGCTGTTGCTTTGCTGCATCATCGCGATCGCTGTTGGCGGCTTGATTTTTCACCAGCTGAATCTGATCACGATCGGCCTTTGTTCGATTCTCGTCGGCCTCGGCGTTGACTTCGGAATGCTGCTCTACGGCAGCTATCAGTCGCAACGCAACGCAGGCGTCGCGCACGAACAGGCCATCGCCGCATCGCTCCGGCAGCTCGGGGGCGGCATTTTTTTCGGCGCGATCACGACCGCCGCCGGCTTCAGCTCGCTTGCGCTCAGCGGCTGCGCGGCGTTCATGCAGCTCGGTGTGCTCATCGGCATCGGAATTCTTTTTGCGAGCGTGCTGATGATGACGGTTTTTTACGCGTGCGTGAGCCGCAATCGTCCGCCGGAAGAGCACGACTTCCTGTTCGAGGGTGGAAAAAAATACGTGCGCGCAATTTTTAAAAATCCGAAGCCGGTGCTCATCGCGACGACGGTGTTGCTCGTGTTGATGTGCGCCGCCGCGCTCGCGCCGATTGGCAAATTGCGGCTCGAAGCCGACCCGAAAACGATGGAGCCGAAATGCGACGCGAGCACCGCGCTGCACACGATCCAGGAAAAATTTCCCGCAGCGCACGAACCGTTGCTCGTGCTCGTCAGCGCAAAGGACGCGGAGGAATTTCACGGCGCGTGGACAAAGCTGAACGAGCGCTGGGCGCAAGCTGTGAACAGCGGCGGCATCAAGAGCTTTCGCGCACTCGGCGCATTTGCATTGTCGCCGGAACGCATTCATCAAAATCTCAAGCAACTCGCGAATCTCGATCTCAGTGTGGCGCGTGAGACGTTGACGAAAACACTCGATGTCGAGGGATTCAACGCGAATGACGAATCGTTCCAAAATTCCTTCGCACTCATCGACGCGCTGCAAAACGCGAAACAACACAACGCACAAAGCTTTGACTGGCGCAAAATTTTGCCGCCGCAATCGAGCTGGTGGTTCGTGCTCGATCAGTTTTTTGCGAAGAACGGCTATCTAGGCGCCGCCTACATCACACCCGCGGAAAAAATCCGCAGCAATGCAGCGAAGGAATCGCTGCGCGAACAGCTCACCGTGCCGGGCATTTCGATGCGGATCACCGGCTGGAGCTACGTGCTGGCCGACTTGATTCCATGGGCGAAACACAAATTGATCCTGCTCAGCGTGGTGATGGTTTTGTTCAACATCGTGCTGTTGACGTTCCTTTACCGCAGCCTCGCACCGCTGATGATTTTAATGATCAGCCTCGCGCTTTCCATCGGCGCGATGGTTGCGTGCCTGAAGTTTTTCGGCTTCGCGCTGAATCTTTTCAACGTGCTCGCGTTTCCGCTCGTGCTCGGTGTCGGCGTCGATTACGGCATCTACATTTTGTTAGCACTGCGTCAGCCCGGCGATAAAGAACACGCGTTTGCTACAATCATTAAACCAGTGTTGCTCGCCGGCCTCACCGGCATCGCCGGATTCGGCTCGCTCGCGCTCGCGCACAATCCAGCGTTGCAGGGGCTCGGCATCGTCTGTGCACTGGGAATCGCGTGGTGCCTGTTCGCCACGGTGTTTTTCATTCTGCCCGCCTACGTGGCGCGCGCGCAGCGATGAAACGCAACCCGGCGTATCGGCTCGGCACGTTCAAAGCCGCACTCGCGCTTACGAAAATTCTGCCGCGCGACATCGGGCAGGAGATCGCCGCTGCGATTGGCCGCGCGAGCTACGGCGTTTGCCGCGATGCGCGCGAAACGATGTGTGCGAATCTCGCGCTTGCGACCGAAAAATCGGGGGACGCGCTCGACGAGCTCTGCCGCGCGAATTTCGAGAACTTTCTCAAAATGCTCGCCGATTATTTCTATTGCTCGATCGCCGCGCCGACGCAAATTCGCACGCTCATCGAGGACCTGCGCGGCTTTGCGCATCTCGCCGCAGCACGCGAGCGCGGCAAAGGCGGCATCCTCATCACCGCGCATCTCGGCAACTGGGAAATGGGCGGCATCCTGCTCGCACTCGACGGTGTGCCGCTGAGCGTCGTCACGCTTGAGGAGCCGACGACCGCGCTGACAAAATGGCGCGAGGAATATCGCCGCCGCCTCGGCATCAAAACGATCGCCGTCGGCTCCGACAAATTCGCATTTGTCGAAATCATCAGTGCGCTGCGACGCAATGAATTTGTCGCCATGCTCGTCGATCGCCCTTACGCCAACTCCGGCGCGCCCGTCCGCTTCTTTAATCACGACGCGCTTTTTTCCAACGCACCCGCGCTGCTCTGGTCGCACACGGACGCGGCCGTGCTCCCCGCATTTGTTTTGCAAAATACAAATGGCCGCTATACGTCGCTCATCGAGCCGCCGATTGCGATGGACGCCGACGCAGCGGCAAGTTCCCAGCGCATCGCGAACGCATTTGAATCCATCATCCGCGCGCACCCCGAACAATGGTATAACTACGTCCCGATCTGGAAAGATGACGGACGAAATATGGATGAAAACTGACCGCAACCGCGCTTTACTCCACCACCGCATGAACCGACTCGCCGTTATTTTCGTTTACGTATTCTGCACCCTGCAATCTGCATTCTGCGCCGAAATGTCCGCGCCCGAACGCGCGGCGCTGCTTCAGCAATTGCGCGCCATTCACGAAAAGGAGCCGACGTTGCAGTCCGACTTCGTCGAGGAACGCACCACCCATCTGCTGAACAAACCGATCACCAGTGAAGGCACCATCTGGTTCGCCGTGCCCGATAAATTCCGGCGCGAAGTCCGTGGTAATAACCCGAGCACCACCGTGAGCAACGGTAAAGTGCTCTGGATTTACTACCCGAATTTCAAGGAGGCCGAAATCTACACGCTCGGCCAGCGCGCGTTTTTCGACGACTCCCTTTCCGCGCTCACGGCCGGCCTCAATTTCCAGCACATCGACGAATTCTATAACTTCCGCGCGTGGCATGAGGACGGCGTTTATCGGCTTGATCTCACGCCGAAGAAACCGAACCTGCGCAAAATCGTCGAGCACCTCGTCCTCACTCTGGACGGCAATTTCCTGCCGCACAAAAGCGAGCTGCTGCTGCCAAAAGGCGATCGCCTCGTCACCACCTACACGAACCCGCATCGCCCCGCGCTGTCGGCATCGACATTCGAATTCACCCCGCCTGGCGACGCACACATCTCGCGCCCGCTCGGCAAATAGCGGCTAAAAATCGTTGATTTCCCGACGGAGCGTCATAAGTTCTGCGTTCCCGTTTTGCCTCGTGGTGTAATGGTAGCACAAGTGACTCTGAATCACTTTGTCTAGGTTCGAGTCCTAGCGAGGCAGCTTACGGCGAAAACCAGCCGCCGTTAGACGCCACGCGATTGGCGGGTGCGGGGGTCGAGCACGTCGCGCAGTGCGTCGCCGAGGAAATTGAGCGCGAGCAGCGTCGCCGACATCACGAGCGCGGGGAAGACGAGGAGCCACCAGTTGCTGCGGATGGGGTTGATGACTTGCGCGCCGTCGCTCAGCAGCGAGCCCCAGCTTGCTTTTGGCGACTGGATGCCGAGGCCGAGAAAGCTGAGAAATGATTCGTCAAGAATGACCGCGGGAATCGTCAGCGTGAGATAAATGACAACCACGCCGACGAGGTTCGGCAGCAGATGGCGCGTGAGGATTTTTGCGTGGCTTTGCCCGAGCGCGCGGGCGGCGGCGACGAATTGCTGCGACTTGAGCGCGAGCACCTGGCCGCGGACGATGCGCGCCATCGTCAGCCATTCGATGAGGCCGAGCGACAAAATCAGGATGAGGATTTTCGAGTAATCGATCAGCCGCGTCCATCCGTGGCCCGCGAGCCATTGTTTAACATGCGAGTCGAATGCGTTGATGAAAATCAGGATGAGGATGAGCCGCGGAATCGAATAGAGAATTTCCACCGTGCGCATCATCAACGAGTCGGCGCGCCCGCCTGCATAGCCCGCGATGAGGCCGTATGTCGTGCCGACGAAAAACGAAATCAGCGCACCGGAGATGCCGACGAGCAGCGAGATTTGCGCGCCCTCCAGCACGCGGTAAAGCACGTCGCGGCCATTGAGATCGGTGCCGAACGGATGCGCGAACGACGGGGGCGCGAATTGATTTTGCGTCAGCGCGGCGTAACGCGCGGGCAGCGCGAGCGGACCGATGATTGCGCAAAAGACGACGCAGCCGAGCACGATGAGCGATGTCTTCGCGACGCGATTTTTCCAGAGCTGTCGCCAGGCGTTCATGTGATTTTAATGCGGCGATCGAGCAGCGTGTAGCTGATATCGACGAAGAGATTCAGCAGCACGAGCAGCGCGCAATAGACGATCACCACGCCGCCGAGCAGGAATCCGTCGCGGTTTTGGATGGAGTTCACGAAAAATCCGCCCGCCCCCGGAATGTTAAAAATCGTTTCCACGACAATAGATCCCGTCAGCAGATTCGCCGCGAGCGGACCGAGGAACGACACCACAGGCAGGATCGCCACTTTCAGCGCGTGTTTGTAAATCACGCGCGTGCGGCGGAGGCCTTTTGCGCGCGCAGTGCGGATGAAATCGTGGCCGAGCACCTCGAGCATGCTCGTGCGCATCAGTCGCGCGATGTAGGCGACGTAAGGCCCGGCGAGCGTCAGCGCCGGCAGCACGAGCGCGGGCCAGCTTCCCCAGCCGCCGACCGGCAGCCACTGCAGCTTCAGCGCGAAGATTAAAATAAGCAGCGGCCCGATGACGAAGGTCGGAATGGAAATCGCAAACAATGCGGCGAGCATCGCGCCGGTATCGATGGGTGTATTGCGCCGCACCGCCGCCAGCGAGCCGAGCCAGATGCCGCCGGTCGTCGCGATGCAAAACGCCGCGAAGCCGAGCGTCGCCGAAACCGGGAGCGATTGCGCGAGCAACTCGTTCACGCTGCGATTGCGATATTTCGTCGAAAGCCGCAAATCGCCGTGCAGCAGGTCGCCCAGGTAATCAAGGTATTGCTGGTGCAGCGGCCCGTCGAGTTTGTATTTCGCGAGAAGCTGCTTCTCGATCTGTGGCGGAATTTTCCGCTCACGGTCAAACGGCCCGCCGGGCGCGAGCCGGATCAAAAAAAAAGTCAGTGAGACGACGCAAAACAGCACGAAGATCAGCGAAAGAAAACGTCGAAAAACAAACGCGACCATTTTGGAGCGAACTGTGGCTTTCCTGCGGACGACGTCAATCGCAACTTCACCTCGACCAGGCCCGCGTGTGCACCGAGACTCGGAAATTCCCTTCCCTCCATGACCAGGCTAGTCTTTGTCGCGGCAACTATTTTGCACTGCGGTGGATTGGTTTTTGCCAGTCCGTCCACGATCGACCTTTCCAATCCCGACCTGTCCGTCGAGTCAGGCCAGTTCCGGATGGGCGGCGCGAATCCGGACGGCGTCGAGATCAATGCAAACAGCCGTTACCTCACGCTCAGCGGCAAGCCGTGGTATCCGGTCATCGGCGAGTTTCACTTTGCGCGCTATCCGCGCGAGCAATGGGAGCAGGAACTCCTCAAGATGAAAGCCGGCGGGATCACCGTTGTCGCGACGTATGTCTTTTGGATTTATCACGAGGAAGAGGAGGGGAAGTGGGACTGGACCGGTGATCGCGACCTGCGCGCGTTTGTGGAGCTTTGCAAAAAGCACGGCTTGCTAGTCTATCCGCGGTTCGGCCCGTGGGCGCACGGCGAGGTGCGCAACGGCGGATTTCCCGACTGGCTCTTGCGAAAGTGCGGGAAGGATGTGCGCAAGGACGCGGAGCCTTATCTCGGTTACGTCCGCGAGTTTTACGCGCAAATCGCGAAGCAGCTCGATGGCTTGCTTTGGAAAAATGGCGGGCCGGTGATTGGCGTTCAGCTTGAGAACGAGTTGACGAATAATCCGGCGCATATTCTTACGCTAAAAAAAATGGTGCGCGAACTCGGCATCGATGTGCCGCTTTATACGATCACCGGATGGGGGCGCGCGCGGGTGCCGGAGAATGAAGTGCTGCCGGTCTTTGGCGGATATCCCGATGCGTTTTGGAGCAGGAACTCCACGGACTGGGCGCGCGAAAGCAGGGCCAACTATTTTTTTAGCCACAATCGCGATGACTCAACGATCGGCGCTGACCTGACGAAGGCCGGAGCGGAAAAAGCGGACGACGTCACGGCGCGTTATCCGTATGCGACGGTCGAACTCGGCGGCGGAATGCAGGTGAGCTATCGGCGCAGACCGGTGATCGAGGCGGACGATGTCGCCGCGCTCGCATTTGTGAAGCTCGGCAGCGGAAGCAACATGCAGGGCTATTACATGTATCACGGCGGCGCGAACCAGATCGGCCGGCTATCGACGCTGAACGAATCGCGCGCGACGCATTATCCGAACGACATGCCGGTCATTAACTACGACTTTCAAGCGCCGCTCGGGGAGTATGGACAAAGACGCGCAAGCTACGATGCGTTGCGCGTTGAGCATTTGTTCCTGCACGATTTTGGCGGCGAGCTCGCGCCGCTCCCGATGACACTGCCGGATCAACGGCCGGCGAGTCTCGACGATCGCGAGACGTTGCGCTGGTCGGCGCGCTCAGATGGAAAACGCGGCTATCTTTTCGTGAACAACTACCAGCGCATCGAGTCGCTGCCCGCGCATGAAGCCGTCCAGTTTGAACTGAAGCTCAACGACGAGATATTGAAAGTCCCCGCCGAAGCCATTCGCGTTCCCGCACAGACTTATTTCATCTGGCCTTTCAACATGGAGTTGGACGGCGTGATGTTGAAATACGCGACCGCGCAACCTCTTTGCCGGATCGGAAAGACGTTTGTGTTTTTTGCAATCGATGGAATCCCGACGGAATTCGTTTTCGATCCGCACACTCTGGCCGATGGAGAACAGGCGCGCGTTTCCATTGCTGCGCCCGCTTCGTTGACGAAGTTGCATGGCCGAAACGGAACGACTGCGCAGATTCTTCTGCTTTCGCAAGAACAGGCGCGGCGGGCTTACAAAGCGCATCTTTGGGATGCCGACCGACTGTTCCTTTCCAAAGCCGGACTGCTTTTTGATGGAGACAAATTGAAGATGCAATCGCGCCATCCGGAAGATTTGTCGGTTTCCATTTACCCGCCGGCAAACTTAAGCAGTGAGAGCGAAAAAAGCGCGGGTCGTGATGACGGTATTTTTGAGCATTATTTCGCCGACGTGACGGCAACGAAAGTGAACGTGGAGTGGAGGCAGACGAAGCACGCCGAGCCAGCCGCTCCCGTAAAACTCGATGACAAAAATGTTCCGCTCGAACCGGCCGACGCGGATTTCGATCGCGCCGGCATCTGGCAGGTGAGCGTGGCGAAAGATGCGCTTAAAAATGCGCACGAGCTTTTTCTTCGCGTCGACTACGCCGGCGATGTCGGGCGCGCCTATCTCAGCGGGCGATTGATTGACGACGACTTTTACTTTGGTCGCACCTGGGAAATCGGCCTGCAACGCTTTGCCCCCGTTGTTTTGGAAAAAGGGATCACGCTGAAAATTCTGCCGCTGCGCAAAGATGCGCCCATTTACATTCCGAAGGATCGTTTGCCGGCTTTTGACGAAAGCGGCGAAGCGCATCAGGTGCGCTCAATCACGGCTGAACCGGAATACGAAGTCACCGTGGAGCAAACAAAACGCTGACAGTTACTTCGTCGTCATGACGAAGACGCCGTCCCAGCTTACGTCGGGCGGTTGCGCGTGGAGGTCGGCGCAGCGTTTGGCATAGAGCGCCGCCAGCGGGTCGTCTTTGCGGAGCGAGAGGCATTCGTCGAACAGCGTTTGCGCTTCGTCGAAATCACCGGCGCGATATTTTTCGACCGCGCGATTGTAAGCTTCGAGATAACGCTCTGTTTGCGCGCTTAATTTTTCATCGTGCGCGTCGAGCACGGTGAAGACTTCGATCGGGCGCGTCTTTCCTTTCACGCGAACGCAATCGACAAATTGCAAACGCAGTTTGTCGCGGACGAGAGCGGCGACGCTTTCGCCGAGAATGAGCGGGACGCCGTATTCCTTCGTGATGCCTTCGAGCCGCGACGCGAGATTCACCGTGTCGCCGATGACGGTCGGCTCGGATTTTTGCTCGGAGCCGATTGCGCCGAAGATGACTTCGCCATGATTAATGCCGATGCCCATGGCGAGCTCGGGCCGGCCGCGTTTGCGCCATTCGACGTTGAGCTGGTCGAGGCTCTGCTGCATGCGCAGCGCGGTGGAGACGGCGAGTTCCGCGTCGCGCGCCGCGCCTTCGCTGTGAATATCGCCCCAGACCGCGAGGACTGCGTCGCCGATGAATTTGTCGACGGTGCCGTTTGTCGCAAAAACGCATTTTACCATTTCCGTTAAATATTCGTTGAGCTGCGCGACGAGCTGCGTGGAATCGCTTTGCTCGGTGAGCGTGGTAAAACCGCGCAGGTCGCTCATCAAAACGGCGACCTGTTTGCGCACGCCGCCAAGTTGATTCAGGAAGCTGTCACGATTATCGACGACTTCCTTCACGACGTTTTTTGAAACGAACCGCTCGAAAATCCGGCGCACGCGCGCGCGTTCGCGGCGATCGAGAAAATGCTGCCACGCGAGAGCGCCGAGCCCGCCGCAATCGAACGTCAAGATCGTGCTGAGCACGAGCACGAGATGGTTCGCCTTGTTGTAGAGCACAGCGGTCGCGGCGAGCCAGCCCGCGCTGAGCACGACCAGCCCGACGAAGCGCATCTGCGGGTTTTCGAGAATGAAGGAAAACGCCAGCGCGAGAAATCCCGCGCCTAAAATCAGCACCGCTTGCTCCATCGGCGTCGGCTCGGTGATGAAATCGCCGGAGAGCGCATCGTTGATCGCGTTGATGTGCAGCTCCGGCCCGTCCATCATGCCGAACGGCGTCGGCAGCGCGTCTTTGAGGAAATTTCCGTAAGGACCGACGACGACGATTTTATCGCGGAAAAATTCGCCGCTCTGGAAATTTGCGCGCCATAAATCGGGAACGAAAATCGTGTAGGCGGAAATCGGCCGGAAGCCGCCTTGCTCGGCATCGGGCGCGAAGCGGAGAAATTTTGCGCCGCCCGGAATTCGATCCGTGCGTCCGAGCTTTTGCAGAATGCGCGCAGCGAATGATTCGAAGACGCGCTCGTTTTCCGCCGCCGGCATGTGCAGCGCCTCGGACGCGGGAACGCGATAACGCGCGAGCCGCACGATACCGTCCTGCACATCGGGCCAGAAATTGACGAACCCGACGCGTTCATCGTTTTCCGCATCGGGAATCAAATCGGGCGAGGGGAGCGTGATCGTGTGCTTCGCGCCATCGCCGCTTTGGTCGTCGACGAAATTGCTGCCGATCACAACGCGGTCGCGCCATTGATCGAGCGCCGCGCGCAGTTCCGCGTCGCCTTCGCGCGGAGTTGGAAAAAGCAGATCGAATGCGATCACGCGCGCGCCGGCTTGCGCGAGCCGGTTTAAAATCATCGCGTGAACGTCGCGCGGCCAGGGCCAGCCGGTCGCCATTTTCTGCAACGCGGGAGAGGCCGCGAGATCGTCGGAAAAAATGTTCGCGCTCACATTTACCGACGGCTCGTCGATCGCGAGATAAACGATTTGCGGATTCGGCTGCGAGCGCCGCGCGAAGCGGACGAGCAGGTCGCGCACGTGCAGCTCGAGCGTTTGAAACGGCACCGACGAAAAGTGCAGCGCGAGCACAACGGCGGTGCAGAGCGAGCAGATCGCGGCCATGCCGAGGCGTTGCGGAGTGAGGCGCATCGCAGCGATGTAACATTCGTTTTGCGCGCGAACAATGCCGAAGCCGAAGTTTTGCGATTGACAGCATTTGTTAAATCGCAACGATGCCCCGCGTGTTCAAGCCCGCCCTGCACTCGCGTATCCGCATCGCAGCGATTTTTGCGCTGCCCGCTGTCGTCATTGCCGGCCAGCCATTCGAGTCCGCGACCGTCACACGCGTCGAAAACAAAGTCGCATTTGGCGAAAATCAAAACGGCAAAACCACCGAGCGTCCCGCTGCGTTGAAAGACGTCATCAAGGCGAAGGATTATCTCACGACGCAAAGCGAATCGCGAGCGGAGCTGCAGTTCGCCGATCACTCGCTCGTGCGCATCGGCCAGAACAGCGTGTTCTCATTCGACGCTGATTCGCGCACGCTCTCGCTCGAAAAAGGGGCGATGCTGTTTTACATCACGCCGGGATCCGGCGGCGGAAAAATCAAGACACCGAGCATGACAGCCGCGGTCACCGGCACGGTCGGGTTGGTGACGAGTGACGTCATCGTTTGTTTACGTGGCGTTATACATACAAAATTTGGCGACGTGCCCGCCGGTTATGCAGTCGATTCGTCGGGAAATATTTTCAAGTTTGACTGGAAAGGCATCGTGAACGGCGCGCTCGTGAATTTCGGCGGACCGCCACCGACTTTCCCGCTGACACCGCCGCTCGGACCAGAGACGGGCGATCTGAATAGCGACCTTTCCGAATTCCCGGGCCTGCCCGATTTCCGCTGGCTGGATATCGAGGAAGCGACGCAGATCAATCCGCGCATTCGCGATTTCTTAAATACGCCGCAAGCAACGCCGACGCCCACGCCCGAGCCGACGCCGGTGCCGACACCCCAGCCGCGGCCGACGATTATTCCCGACTAACAGCACATTGACATGAAACTGTTGCCCATTTGTTTTTTGTTGCTGAGCGTTTCGGCCGCCTGCGCCGGAACCGACGGAAAAACGACGACCGGCGCAATGTCGGTGACGTTGAGCGCGTCGGAAAAGGAAGACGTCGGCGACATCCGCCCCGCGCCGCCGGATACTTTGCTGTCGCACTTGCGCGCGAATGTGCAGGCACGCGAGGAATACGTGACCAATGCGAAGCTGCTCGGCAATCACGGCAGCAGCGATTTTCTAACGATGCCGACGGCGGAAGTCGGCTTTAACCACAAGCTCGGTCACGGCTTCAGCATCGATCTCATCGCACGCAGCGAATCGACGATTTACGCCGATCACGGCTCGCGCAGTTTCTGGGGATTCAGCGGCAGCGGTTTTGTGGATTGGCGTGGCAAGCCGGCGTGGCCGCGTTTGTTTGCGGGAGTCGAGCCATATCACTACGACAGCTACGACACCGGTCATCGCCTCGCCGAAGCACTCGGCGTTTCCACCGGCATCGACAACGGATGGGTCTTCAATCAGCATCGCACGTTGTTAACGGTTGGATATAAATTCACCACTTACTTCGCGTCGCCCTCGCAGGATGATCGCGACGCACATCGCGTGATCGTCGGCATCACGCACGAATTTCGTCCGCGCGTTTACGGCCAGCTTTTCTATCAATATCAATACAGCGACTACGACAACGAGCATCGCCATGATTCGCGCAATATCGTCGGCCTGAATTTCATCTACGAACTGACTTCGCACCTTTACGGCTCATTCGGCGCGGACTTCATCGACAACAACTCCAATTACCATCTCGCGACTTACCAGAACGTCGGCGTTCACCTCGGTCTCGGGCTTCAATACTAGCGGCGATTTTTCGCTGCAAATCAGGCGCAGTCGCATCGGCGGTTGCCAATTTCCGCAAGCGCCTTTCTAATTAAAAATCGCGATGACCACAGCAAACAAGATCACCGTCACGCGCATTTTGCTGATCCCGCTTTTCGTGATGATGGCGATTTATTACGGCAAAAGCGTCGAAAGCAAACAGCCACACGCGTGGCAACACATTGCTGCAGTCGCGATTTTCATCCTCGCCGCCGCCAGCGACGGCATCGACGGCTACATCGCCCGTCGTTACAACCAGCGAAGCGCACTCGGCGTCGTGCTCGATCCGATTGCCGATAAAGGCCTGCTGCTCGCCGCGATCATCACGCTGAGTTTCAGCAACTGGACTTACGAATTTCCGCTCTGGTTTCCGGTGCTTGTCATTACTCGCGACGTCGTGATTCTCGTGGGCAGCGCGATTTTGCACTACCTCATCGGTAACGTGCACGTTCAGCCGAGTTGGATGGGAAAAGCGGCGACCGCGCTGCAAATGCTCGCAATTTCATTCACGCTCCTGCAGCTCGATTTTTTTGTGAAAACGGTGACGTTCGCTAATCAAAGCTATGAGCTGCACTTCCTCGATATTCCCGTCGCGCTCGCCGGATTTTTTACATTAATTTCCGGCATCGGCTACGTGATGAGCGGCATTCGTCAATTGCAGGCGGGAGGCCATGCCAACTAGAACTGTCGCCATCGTCGGGCGGCCGAACGTCGGAAAATCCGCGATCTTCAACCGGCTTGCCGGACGAAAAATTTCGATCGTCCACGATCAGCCCGGCGTCACGCGCGACCGGCTTGCCGCCGAGTGCAAGCTCGGCAAAAAGCCATTCACGATCATCGATACCGGCGGCATCGGCAGCGTCGTGGACGCGACGTTTTCGGAGCAGGTTCGCGCGGAGGTGGACATCGCGATGCAAACCGCCGACGTCATTCTGTTCGTAGTCGACGCGCAGTCGGGACTCACGCCTATCGACCAGGATTTGGCGCAACAGCTTCGTCGCATTGATAAGCCGATCATTCTTGTCGTAAACAAAATCGACGACCCGAAACACGCCTCGCTCGAATCGGAGTTCACCCGACTCGGTTTTAAACACGTGCTGGCTATCAGCGCGGAGCATAACCGCGGTATCGGGCAGCTCGTGGAGACGAGCGAAAGTTTTCTCCCGGAAGAAACGGAACAGTCGCACGGGCCGCGAAAGCCGCTGAAGCTCGCGATCGTCGGTCGTCCGAACGTCGGCAAGTCATCGCTCATCAACGCAATTCTCCGCGACCGCCGCACGCTCGTCAGCGAAGTCTCCGGCACGACACGCGACGCGATCGACGTGCCTTACACGCGCGGCGATCAGCATTACGTTTTGATCGACACCGCCGGCATACGGCCCCGCGGAAAAGTCGATAACTCCGTCGAGGTTTTCAGCGTGATGCGCTCGGAAAAAAGCATTCGCCGCGCCGATCTGTGCGTGCTCGTGATCGACGCAACGATGCGCGTGACGGCGCAGGACAAGAAAATCGCCGGCCTCATCCAAAAAGCGGAAAAGCCGTGCATCGTCGTTATCAATAAATGGGATCTCGTCGAGGTGGAAGGCGATCACAAAACATTTCTGCGCGAGTTCCTAGCCGAAATTAGCGGTGAACTATTTTTTGTCGATTATGCGCCGCTTGTTTTACTCTCCGCAAAAACCGGCGACAACGTGGACCGGCTTTTCCGGGTGATCGAGCAGGTGCGCGAAGACTCGCGTGGACGCATCACGACCGGGCCGCTCAACCGCATGTTCCAGGCGATTCTCAGCGCGACACCGCCGCCGATTCGCAGTAACCGCCGTTTCAAAATTCTCTACGCGACGCAGGTCGAGCCCAACACCGAAGAGCCGATTCCCGTGCCGCGCATCCTGCTTTTCGTCAACGACCCCATCGCGCTGCCCGACTCGTATCGCAAGCACATCGACGTGCAATTGCGCGAGCAGCAGCGTTTCCTCGGTCTGCCGATTTTGCTGCAATTCCGCGGGCGCGAGCCGCGCGAGAGCAAATAGTTGCGTTCGGCTGGATCGAACGCAAATTGCCGTCCGTTGTCTGACTCCAGCCACATCATGACGCGCCGCGATTTTCTTAAACTTACCGGACGAGCGGCTGCCGCGTGCGCGATTGGCGGCGTCGGCTATGGCTTTATCGAGGCGAAATGGATTCACGTTTTGCGCGTGAAATTCGCCGTGCCAAATCTGCCCGGGCCGTTTCGCGGAATGAAAATCGCGTTTCTTTCCGACATCCATCACGGCCCGTTCGTGCCCCTGAGCTATGTGCGCGATGTCGTGAAAATGACGAACGCACTGAAGCCCGATCTCGTCGCGCTCGGCGGCGATTACGTTCACCACGGCACGCGATACATCGAGCCATCCATTGCCGAACTCGCGCATTTCGACTCGAAGCTCGGCACGTTCGCCGTGCTAGGAAATCACGATCATTATTTCCACGGAGCCGCGCGCTCAAAAGCGGCGCTAAAAAAAGCCGGCATCACCGAGATGACGAATTCCGGCGTCTGGCTCGAGCAAAATGGCGCGCGCTTGCGCCTTTGCGGCGTCGGCGATTTTTGGCGCGACGTGCAGGATTTGCCCGTGGCACTCGCCGATGCGACGGATCGCGACGCAGTCATTTTGCTCTCGCACAATCCCGACTACATCGAACAGATCCGCGACAAACGCGTCGGCCTTGCACTCAGCGGCCACACGCACGGCGGTCAGGTGAATTTCCCGCTGATCGGCTCGCCGATTGTGCCGTCGCTTTACGGAAAAAAATACACGCGCGGTTTTGTGCAGGCTCCGGTTGCCCGCGTTTTTGTCACGCGCGGCGTCGGCACCATCACGCCGCCCGTCCGCTTCCACTGCCGGCCCGAGATCGTGCTCGGAACGCTTTGTTAGACACTTTAGCGCGAGTGTTCCTTCGGCCAGTTTAGCACGTCGAGATTCGGCTTCACCGGTTCCTTCTCCGGCCACTCGAATTTGCAATCCTCGCAGAAATATTCGCGCGGGATGAGACGCATCGCCGCGAGCACGCCGAAGAACCACGCCATACCCGTGCGACGCGAGAATTGCGGATACTCGATATGCGACGAGCCGCATTGCGGACAGCGCACCGCTTCGCGCAAGACGCCATCCTTCGCGTCCCATTCCTTCATCAGCGCCAGCACGCGATCGTTATCGACCTTTGGCACACGCACCCGCATGTGTGCGCGCGGTTCGGTCGTGGAAAAAAAGAGCATCTGCGTCCCTGACTCATCGAGGACTTCCGCGCGGATGCCCGCGTCGGTCAAACGATTCCGCAACGCCTCGGCGGGACGTTCGCTGTTGAAGGTGGCGACGGTAATTAGCTGTTCTAACATAAGTATAGTTTAGTTATTAGAAATCGATTGTCACTCTGAACATTGCCGGAATCGCGCGGGAGGAATCGTTTGGGCGTTCACTCGCAAAATGTGGTGATGCTTTCCCAACGCCGCGCAAATTTCTTCGGACAAATCGGCAAGCTCGGCGAAAATAAACCCGTGAGTTTCATTTTGACGCTTCTCGGAACGATGTTTGGCATCGACATCGCGTGGCTGGTTTGCGCCGTGCTGCTGACGCATCGCAGGCCGTGGAGCGTCGTCGCGATTGCGTTTATAGTCGCGCAAATTTTAGGGCTGCTTTGCCTCGTTGGCGGACGAATGTTGCAGACGAATTGGGACCGCACGCTGCCGAAGTTTGTCTCGAGCGCGATTTTCATCTGGCACTTTTTCGGCATCGCCGCGCTGGTGCTGGTCGCCGTGCTTGCGCTGATGTTTTCGACGCTACTCGCCGTGAAGCACGCCGTTTCGCCGCGCAAAGAAACGACGGCCGCGCAGGCTGAAGCGCAGATCACCCGCCGGCAATTTCTCGAAATCACCGCGGCTCTCGCGCCGCCGCTTTTTACGCTGAGTTTAACGGGCATCGCGATGGCGCAGCTTCGCAGTTTTCGCGTGCGGCGATTTGTTTTAGCCATTCCGTCGCTGCCGCGCGCGCTCGATGGGCTTACGATCGCGCAGGTCAGCGACATGCACGTCGGGCGTTTCACTTCCGGCTGCGTGCTGCGCGAGATAGTGAAGACGACGAACGAGCTGCGCGCCGACCTTGTCCTGCTCACGGGCGATTTGATTAACGACGCGCTCGCCGACCTTACGCACGGCATCGAGCTCGTGAAAGCGATGGAAGCGCGCTTCGGCATCTGGATGATCGAAGGCAACCACGACCTCATTGAAAACGGCCGCGAGTTCGAGCGGCGCGTCCGCGAATCGGGCGTGCCGTTTCTGCTCGATCAATCCGACGTCGTGACGATTCGCGGCGTGCCGGTGCAGCTCTTTGGAGTCCGCTGGGTGCGTTCGCGAAATCACGACGAGGCGATCGCCGAATCGGTCCACGCCGTTTTGCAAACACGCCAGCCGGATGCGTTCCCGATCCTGCTGGCGCATCATCCGCACGCGTTCGACGCGGCGGCCGATGCCGGTTTGCCGCTCACGCTTTGCGGGCACACACACGGCGGGCAACTGATGTTAAACGAGCGATGCGGCTTCGGCCCCGCGCTGTTTCGTTACTGGTCGGGCCATTATGTGCGCGGCGGGAGCCAGTTGATCGTCTCCAATGGAGTCGGCAACTGGTTCCCGCTGCGGATCAACGCGCCGGCGGAGATCGTGCACATCACGCTCCGCAGCGCGGCGGCGTGACGAAAGTTTAGAATTCGTCCGCGTAATCTTTCATCGCCGCGGTGATTTTTTTCAGCCCGAGCTCGATGCGCGTCTTGATCGTGCCGAGCGGAATACCCGTCTGCCGCGCAATCTCGCGTTGGCTCATCCCTTTGTAGTAAGCCATCTCCAGCGCCTCGCGCTGCGCGACCGGCAGGCTCTCGAGCAACTGCTGCAAAAGTGCGCGCAAATCCGCCGAGTGAATATCCTCGTCGCCATCCTTGATCCACGCGTGCGGCTGTTGCTCCTGCTCCACTTGGAAGCGGTTTTGCGTGTCGCAGCGCGACTGGCATTTGCGCAACCGGTCGATCGCGCGCCGCCGCGCCAGCGTGATGATCCAGCCAAGCGGCCGGCCTTTGTGCTCATCGTAGGAATCGGCGCGGTTCCAGATCTCCATGAAGATCTCCTGCAAAAGATCGTCCGCTTCCGCGTCGTTGTTGATCACTTTCATGACGACTGATTTGAGGATCGGCGCGTGGCGGTCGTAGAGCATCTCGAAAAAGTCCGTCCTCCGCGCTTTGATCATTGCCATCAGATGTTCGTCGGTGAGGTCGAGTGGATCGGGTGTGGTATGGATGAGTTGATTCATAGTGTTTACGATTTGAGTTCCTGGTTGATCGCCCACAAAACGCAACTGACCATTGCGCTCAGGGCAACGAGTGTGAGTGGTAGGGAAAACATGGCGCAGGTGGCTTTAGCAATGCGCATACCCATCCCTGTTTACTCTGTAGAGAGCGAGTTGCGGCGTGTTTCTTGCGTCGCGATTCGTTACAGAACTGTTGTGCATCGCTCCGCTACACCGCGCGAAACGCGCAACGTGATTTACGGGAAAGGTGTGAACGTTCCGGAAACGTCGGGAGCATCGCGAAAAACGCGGTAAGTTCCCTCGATCAGGCTGTGCGAGATCGTCAATGACGTGAGGTGGAAGCGATGGCACTGTTGCCGGTCGCAATGGCAGCGCTGACATTTCCAGCCGAAACGTTCTGGCTCGGAATCGAAGCGCTTCAAGTCCCGTTCAAAGCGTTTCAAATCGGAACCGAAGCGTTTCGGATGCGAACCAAAGCGTTTTGACTCCAATCGGAAGCGTTTCAATTCCGATTCGAAGCGCTGCCAGTCCAAATCGAACCGCTTCGAACCCGAATCGAAGCGCTTCAAGTCGCGCCCGAAGCGTTTCAAATCCGAACCGAAACGCTTCCAATCGGATTGGAAACCGCTCCCGTTGCTCAAAAATCGCCATCCCCCATTGCCACCTCAAATTCCTTATCGCGTGCAACTCTCGTCGCTTTTTGAGATACAAGGCGACTTATGCGCATTCAGAAATTCGTAATAGGGTTGAGTTTATTGCTTCCCATCGTCGCCCTGGCAAAAGGCAACGGCGTTGGTTTCACGATGGAAGGCACGCTCAGCAATTTCAGGGCGAGCGGAGAGACATGTCATTTCACATTTGCCGGCACATTCCATATCACTCGTTGGTATGGCGTAAGAAATTCGACAGTCGAGATAGACTGCAAGCAAGGGTTTCCTGCGACAGTGACTCAGTGTAATTTTTTCGTTGCCACGCATCCGACTCTAAATGCGGCGGCCGTGCGTAATGATCCGAAAGCACTATCAGGCATACTCAAAGTGGCCGCTGAACGCCGCAGGGTGATAAAGTTCGAGTTGGTTGCTGTGAAAATAGCTTTTGGAGATAGTGGTAGCATTACTAACTTGGAATGCGCTGTTGCGAGAGCTACAGATTGGGACCTCCACTGAGTAGATTTTATAGAGTCGCCTAACTATTGATTCTCGAGTCTGAAGCCAGCCGCTAGCGCATCCAATCGCTCGGCGGTTTGCGAGACGTCTTTGTCGAAAAGGAACGGAGAAGCCGCCCGTTGATTTGTCCACGCTCGCTGCCGGCAGGAAACAGATGCGCGACTTTTACTCGTCCACGACGAGCTTCACCGTCGCATCGCCGCGCGTCATCTTTGAATACGGGCAGGTGTCGTGCGCCGCATCCATCACGCTTTGCGTCTGCACGTGCGTTGCGCCGGGCATCTTCGCGTGCAGCTCGACCGACAGGTGATATGCGCCGCGTTCATCCTCGTGCAGCGACACCAACGCGCGCACGGTCGAGTTCTCCGCCGGCACGTCGAGCCGCTCCGCCGCATTAAGCAGAGCCCCGTGATAACACGCCGCATATGCCGCGGCAAAGAGCAGCTCCGGATTCGGCCCGCGCTTTTCCATTCCGGGTTTCAAGGGATGACCGAGCTGCACGTTGAGCAATCCATCGGGACTGGAAATGCTGCCTGTGCGCCCGTTGTCGGCGACTGCTTCGGATGTGAAGAGTGTTTTCATGTTGTTGATATCGGTTTCGTCCTTGGAATCGTGCTTCCCGTTTTCAGAGGACGTGACGGCGAAAACTTATCACAGCGATCCTGGGAGGGATCGTCTTCTGGCCTTACCTGCAGAGGTTTTTTTAGCTGAACCTGCGCGTTTACTTTCGCCAGACGTCTCCGACGTTTTCGCGGAACCAGCGGGACGTGACGACTTTTTGCTGGGTGTAAAATTGCACGCCTTCACGGCCCTGGATGTGAAGGTCGCCGTAGAAGCTCTCGTCCCAGCCGGTGAATGGAAACATCGCCATCGTCGCCGGGACTCCGACGTTGATGCCGACCATGCCGGCTTTGACGCGGTGCTTGAATTCGCGTGCGGCTTTGCCGGAGTTGGTGAAAATGGCGGCGCCGTTGCCGTAGGCGCTTTGGTTCGCGAGTTCGATGGCATGGTCGAGATCATCCATGCGCACGACGTTAAGCACGGGGCCGAAGACTTCCTCGCGGGCAATTTCCATTTCGCTTGCGACTTGATCGACGATCGTCGCGCCGAGGAAAAAGCCGTTCGGCGCGTCGGCGACTTTTAAATTGCGTCCGTCGGCGATGATTTTCGCGCCTTCGCGTTCGCTGTTCGCGACGAGGTTCATCACACGCTCGCGATGTTGTGCGGTGATCACGGGGCCCATGTCGGGCTGATGCGATGGGATGTCGGTCGGTCCGACTTTGATCGCACGCGCGGCCTGGACGAGATCGGGCAAAATGTGATCAGCCGCGGATCCGACGGTGATCGCCGTGGAGCCGGCCATGCAGCGTTCGCCCGCACAGCCGAACGCGGCCGTCGAAAGCGCCTCTACCGTGCGCGGCACGTCTGCGTCCGGCATGATGACGATGTAATTTTTCGCGCCGCCGTTCGCCTGCACGCGTTTGCCATGGCGCGTTCCGGTTTCAAAAATATGTCGCGCAACCGGTGTCGAGCCGACGAAGGAAATCGCGCGCACTTTCGGATGCGTGAGCAGCGCGTCCACGCAATCGCGTCCGCCGTGCACGACGTTGAGCACGCCCTTCGGCAGCCCGGCTTTTTCCAAAAGCTCGATGATGATGAGCGACGTGAGCGGCACCTTTTCGCTCGGTTTTAGGATGAACGTGTTCCCGCACACGAGTGCGAGCGGGAACATCCACATCGGCACCATTGCGGGAAAATTAAATGGCGTGATGCCGACGCAGACGCCGAGCGGCTGCAGCAGCGTCTCGCAATCCACGCCGCGCGCCAGATCGGGCAGCGTGTCGCCCATCAGCAACGCCGGTGCGCCGCACGCGTATTCGATATTCTCGATGCCGCGATAAACGCTGCCGCGCGCCTCGGCGAGTGTCTTGCCATGCTCGCGCGTCACGCTCTGACACAGGCGGTCGAAGTTCTCCTCGACGAGCTGGCGGTAGCGGAAAAACAACCGCGCGCGCTCGACGACCGGCGTATCGCGCCACGCGGGGAATGCGGCGTGCGCAGCCTCGACGGCGTCGTTCACGACATCCGCGCCGCACATCGGCACTTCCGCGATCACTTCGCCGCGCGATGGATTGTAAACCGGTTGCGTAGCGAGGCCGGAGACTTCGCGCCATTCGCCGCCAATGAAATTTCGACAGGGAGTCATGATTTTAAAATGCCTCGCGCAAAGTCCGCAAAGGAAAGTTTTTAACTTTGCGTCCTCAGCGAACTTTGCGCGATGGCTGATTTGTTTCTGGTTTATCCGCGTGCCAACGCGTCGCTTTGCTTCACAAATTCATCGCCGCTCCACTCGTGATCGCCGGCGACCATTTTCTTCGCGGGCGCGGCCTTTTGGGCGGCTTTGCGTTCA
>Ga0070741_10005360_pt1 | contig 28584 bp, 31 predicted proteins | sample Coa_R1_4_FD_66440 | JGI IMG/M metagenome (GOLD analysis project Ga0070741, IMG submission 66440) | Surface soil microbial communities from Centralia Pennsylvania, which are recovering from an underground coalmine fire - Coalmine... | ecosystem: Environmental > Terrestrial > Soil > Unclassified ... | reverse complement strand
CCTGAGCGGCGGCGGCAGCGCCGGCTACAACGCCAACGCCGCCACCAACTATGCCTACGACCCGCAGGCTAATCCTGTTCGCAATCCCAATCCGTGGGCCAACAACTACGCTTACGATCCACGCGCCATCCAGCCGACCCTGAGCGGCGGCGGCAGCGCCGGCTACAACGCCAACGCCGCCACCAACTATGCCTACGACCCGCAGGCTAATCCTGTTCGCAATCCCAATCCGTGGGCCAACAACTACGCTTACGATCCGCGCGCCGTCCAGCCGACCCTGAGCGGCGGCGGCAGCGCCGGCTACAACACCAGCGCCGCCACCAACTACGCCTACGACCCGCGAGCCGCGGCCGCACAATTCGATCGGCCCAACCGAATCAGGATTCAATACGATCCGCCGAAAAATCCCGATCTGCAGGAGATTTACGGCCGGCTGGAGGACCGTCAGTTCCTCGAGAAAATCCAGCGGATACTAAGCCCGCTTCGTTTGCCCGAAGAATTGACTGTCAAGACCGCGGAATGCGGCATGATGAATGCGTGGTACAAGCGGGAGAACTCCAAGCCAACCGTGACGGTCTGTTACGAGCTTTTGAAGAACATTTCGCAATCATTGCCAAAGCAAACGACCCCAAGCGGCATCACACCGGCCGACGCAGCAATTGGGCAAGCCGTATGGCTCGTTCTCCATGAAGTCGGACACGCAACGTTCGATATGTTCAGAGTACCCATATTCGGCCATGAGGAGAACGCCGCGGACAATTTTGCAGACTATATCATGCTGCAATTTGGCAAGGGCCAGGCGAGACAATTGATCGGCGGCGCGGCCTGGGCCTGGAGAGGGTATGTTGCCGACTACCGAACGAATCCCGAAATAAGGGAACAGCTGGCCGCGTTCGCGAGTAATCACGGTCAGCCGCAAGAACGCTTCTACAATCTTATGTGCCTGGCCTATGGCGCCGACCCTGTGACTTTCGCTGATCTGACCCAGGACGGCTTTTTGCCGCCCAGTCGATCGCCGAATTGCAAATACGAATACAAAACCCTGACCGATGCCTTCCATCAGGAAATCAGCCCACATATCGATCAGGAAATGGCGCGGCGGGTTCTGGATACGTCGTGGCTTCCAGCACCGCAGTCGATGACCGCCGCTCAAAAGTGAGGACCGGCGCCCAAGCGCAGCGCTGCCTTCCACATAAAATCAAATCCTGGCGCAGTGCGTGCGACGGAAGGTGGGCAGAAACTGTCGATGTCCGAAAAGGGGCCGGAAACGGACATTTGACACCGCCTCCTTATCCCCCTCAAAGGCAGACGGTTCGTGCAACGACGCCGTCACGCCGTCGCGGGCCGGTGGGCGCGCAGGAAAGAGCGGATCTGCCGCACCGCGAGCGGAATCCGTTCCTTCGGCTCCTTCCACGGGAACATGCTGACCTCTGCGTTCGGCGCCAGCATCGCGGCCTCCATCGCCACCGCATACGGATGCGACGGCACGTCGTCGGGCAGGATCAGCACCGGTGTGTGGCAGTTGCGCACGAAATCGCGCGTCACCGTGAAGACGAAGTCGGGGTCGGTGCGATACATCCTGGTCAGGAATTTTTCCGCCTGCTCCATGGTGATGTCGGGCCTGCCCTTCACAAGCTCCGGCGCCCAGCGCTTCATGTTGTTGTTATAGAAGTGGTCGCGCATCTCGGGTCGCGAGCCCGAGGGCTGCGCCAGCACGGCGGCGACGATCCGGCCGGGCGCCCGCTTCAACAAATTCCAGATCATCGGACCGCCGATGCAAAATCCCAGCACCATGAACTTGTCGACGCCCAGATGATCCATCAGGCCGAGCTGGTCGTCGGTGTGAGCATCCCAGGGCCGCTCGATCTCGAGCGGCCCCGTGGACTGGCCGCCAATGGCGTTGCGAAGGTCGGCGCCGACGCAGCGGTATTCGGACTTGAACTCGTCCATCGCATCGAACGGCGAATACGGCGCGGACAGATTGGCGATGGTGGAATTGAGCCCGCCGCCGGCAATCATCAGCAACGGCAAGCCGGAGCCCTCCTCCTTGAAATGGATGCGAACAGGGCCTTTCTCGTAAATGCTCATGGCAGCTCCTTACCGTTGGGATCTCGCTCGTCCAAGACCCCGCCAAAGCGCGACGCACGCAAAGCTGACGCCTGAAGGTCGTGGTAGTAACGCCCGGTCTCCGCCGTCCGCTCAAGATTTACTTCAACTGATCGCGGACCTTATCGAGGCCGATCTGGACGCAGGCCTCATCTTTCTCGCCGCCGGGAGCACCCGATACGGCTGCCGCGCCGACGACATCCTCGCCGATCTTGATCGGCAATCCGCCCCGCGCGGTCGTGAAGCCGGTGAGAAATTGCGCGCCCATCTGCGGATTGTCCTTCAGCCGCTTTTCCATGTCGCCCGAGGCAATCCGAAAGGTGCGCGCGGTGAACGCCTTCTTGAAGGCATTTTCCATGGTATGGGGGCCGGTGCCGTCGCCGCGGACCTGAACCATGATCTCGCCGACGCGGCCCACGACCACGGCCGAAACCTTGTAACCCTTGGCCTTGCAATCAGCCATCGCGGTGGTCGCGACGGTCACGGCGATATCCGCCGAGATGTCTTTGTTGGTGAGCGTCTGGGTCAGCGCCGGCGTGGCCAACGCACAGACGATTGCAGCGAGTGCGATGCGAGAGCCAAACATGAGATTCCTCCCCCAAGCCGAAAACCCTGTGCAACGAACCTTCCATCTGCGAGCCGGGAGCGCGTCATCGCGGGTCCGGCGGCTGATGGGTAGCGATCGATCAGCCGCCGGAATGACTATTCCTACCCCGCGACGCTCCCCCACTTCTCCGCCAAATGCTCCGCCCCGCGCAGCGCGGTGGCGAAGATGGTGTAGGTCGGGTTGGAGGCGCCTTCGGTCGGGAAGATGCACGGGCCGGCCATGAACAGATTGCCGACCTCGTGGGTCTGGCCGTAGCTGTTGGTCACCGAGTCCGACGAATCCTTGCCCATGATGGCGCCGCCGTGCAGGTGCGAGGTCGGCATCACCGGCCCTTTGCCCGACCATGATTCCTTGGCGTCGGTCGCCTTGGCGATCTTCAGACCCTGCTCGAAATTGGCGTTCCACAGCGCCACCGCGTCGTTGTCGAAGCTATGGATGAGCCGCGCCATGGGCAGGCCGTACTCGTCCTTGTCGCTGATGAGCTCGATGCGGTTTTCAAGCTGCGGCAAGTCCTCGCCGAAGATAGTCAGATGGGTGAGCCCGCGCGCCGCGCGCTTCATGTAGGCGGCAAGCTCCGGCCCGAACAGATCGCCGCGGGAGAGCGCATAGTCGCTGGTCTTGTGCGAGGTGCCGGCGCCCATGAACGAGGAGCCGAACGCGTTCGGGTAACTGGTCTTCGAATAACGGTCGTACGACATGAACTGCGCGCCGACCGTGCCCATATGCGGCGTGATGTCCTCGTCGAACAGCGCCCAGGTGCCGGCGATGTGGTGGGTCATCATGAACTTGCCGACCAGGTCGTTGGAATTGGCGAGACCCTTCGGATGCTTGCCGCTGGTCGAGTTGAGCAGGATGCGCGGGTTCTGCGCCGACCAGGCGGCCAGCACCACGACGCTCGCCTCCTGCACCTGGCGCTCTTTCTTGTCGTCGTAATATTCGACGCCGATGGCACGGGTGGCGGCGTCGTTGGTGAGGACGCGCGTGACGTTGCTCAGAGCACGCACCTCGGCGCCGGCCTTGCGCGCGTCCGCCAGATACGTCACCACCGGATTGGCGAGCGCGCCGATCGGGCAGCCGACGGCGCACCAGCCGTCGTAAAGGCAGGCGGCGCGGCCCTTGAACATGGTCGAGTTCATGCCGTTCGCCATCGGGATCAGATGGATGCCGTTGGCCTCGGCGCCTTTGAGCCAGACTTCGCCGGCCGGAAAGACCTTCATCGGCGGCATCGGATACGGCTTGCCCGGCGGCCGCCATTTCTCTTCCGCCTTGGCGTCGCCCGACACGCCGATGTCTTCGGCGACCTTGTCGTAGAACGGCGCCACATCCTCATACGCGATCGGCCAATCGTGGCCGCGATTGTGCTCGCTCTTCATCTTGAAATCGGTCGGCAGAAAGCGCGGGAATTGCGCGAAGTAATGCAGCGCGGCGCCGCCGACCGCGTAGGCGCCCTGGTTGGCGTAGGCGAACGGGTTCTTGCCGCCAAGCAGGATCGGCCCGCCGGCCGGTTTGAGCCGCCGGCCCCACATGTCGGAGCTGACCAGGTCGGTCAGCTTCCAGTCCGGCCCGTTGTCGAGCACCACGACCTTCTTGCCGGCCTTGGCCAGCACCGCGGCATAGACCGAGCCCGAGGCGCCGGAGCCGACGACGACGACATCGACTTTTTCGTTGGCCATGATCCCCTCCTCACCACTTCTGCGTCGGTGCGATGTGCGGCATGTAGGGAATGCCGAGCGCGGCATAGCCCTCCATGGTGCCGTAGACCACGTCGACCGCGTCGCTGCGCAGCACGCCGAACACGAACGGCGATGCCGGTCCCTGCCAGCCGTCGATCTTGTTGATCCGCATCTGGCCGACGAAATCGTGCTGCTCGGCGGCGGAAAGCGCGGCGAATTTTTTGCCCTTGTTCTTGTCGCTCGCCGCATCGACCGCGCCGAGCGCCGCGCGATAAAAGTTGGCGAACGGCGGACGGACGTTGAGGATGCGCGCCTGCAGGAGCGCCTTTTCGGGCGGCCCGGAAATCTGCTGATCGACGAACTGGGTGATGCCGGCTTCCTTGGCGCCGGGCACCAGCGTTTCGCCGAGCGCATCGAGCGTCGCCGCCTGCTCGGCCGAGAGCGTGCGCAACGGCACGCCCTGCGCATGCGCCTGCCGCGGCGTCAAAAGCACTTCGGCGCCGCCGACCACGAAGGCCAACGCGCCGAACCCCGCGCCTTGCACGAAGGCGCGCCGTTCGATGGCGGTCATGACGTTTCTCCCCTCGCCGCGGCTCTCTTCGGTCTTTGAAAAACGGCGGCCGCGGCGCCAGCGAAATTCAACGCCCTCTCGGCGGCTGAATCAAGCGCAACGAACCGCGTAAGAAACCGTGCAAGAAACCGTGCAAGGAACCATGCAAGGAACCGCCTGCCGCCGGCGCGCATTGGGCCATCGGAGTGATCGTCATGACCAAGCTACCGCACGACGCACTGGTGTTCATCGGCGACGGCCGCAAGGCGCTGTTTCTGCGCAACGCCGGCGACGAGCAGATGCCCGATCTGCGCACCGAGCAGGTGTTCAACGACGACAATCCGCCGAGCCACCAGCAAGGCACCGACCGGCCCGGGCGCGGCTTTGCCGGCGCCGGCTCGCGGCGCCGCGGCGGCATGGCAGAGACCGACTGGCATCAGCTCGAGGAGCAGCGCTTTGCCGAGCGCGTCGCCGCCGCGCTGGCGGACGTGGTGCGCAAGCGCCACGTGCCGGCGATCCTGGTCGCGGCGCCGCCGCGCGCGCTCGCCGACCTCCGCCGCGCCTTTCACGCCGACGTCAAAGCCAGGATCGTCGCCGAGGTCGACAAGGATTTGACCAAGCAGCCGGTCGACCGGATCGAGGCGCATCTGTGCCGGTGAATGTCTTGCCGCTTGTCGGCCCGGAGCGGGGCGCCCAGCCGGAATTTCCGCTTTTGCGGGAATAAAGCGCAGAAGAATCAGCGACGTAGCCAGTCGCTCTGCGCCGCAACGATTCTCGTCAACGATTCCAATGGCTTAGCTGGCCGTGCGGAGCGGCAAAGGCGCGAAAAGCCTGATTTTTCCGAGCCGTTTCACTCAGAATCGCACGGAAGTGCCCGCCGTAGCGTGACAGGCACATGACAACGGCAGCAATGCCGCGCTGCGATGTGTCGGCCTGCGGACCCAGGCGATTTGCACGCCAAGCCCGCTCCAGCCCCCTCCGGCATCATTTCCGTCCACAACCATCCCGATCGCGACCGCCCGCAGCTTGGGGATTCCCTACGAATCTCCGATACTTGCAGCGCGGCCGGCGATTCGTCCCCGCAATCCCCACATTTAGCGGTTGATTCAGATTTTCATACTAAGTCTTGACGTGGCCCGCCGCCTTGGCCTAGCTTTCGAAAGTTCGGCGCGCGGGTAGCAGAGTCCGCCGGGCTCTCCACAAAGGGTTTTGGGGACAGCGGCGCGCCGCACGTCGGCGCGCGCGTGGGACACGTGTCGCCCTTTGTGGGAAGCGCCTGGTTGGAAGCAGCTTGGGCGCGTCGCAACGAAGATCCGGTCTCGAACCGGGCGTGAATACCGGGACGTGGGGTGGGGTGTCGGAGCCGACAGGAGTGAGGCGGGGCGCGGCCGAAAGCGTAGGGCCGCGTCGCGGGCAAGCCGTCGGCGGCTTATATTTGGAGCGGACTTCGCTCCAGCCGCCGGCAAGGACAAAAAGGGAAGGACAAGGGGCCAAGACATGCGGATCGAGCGGCATTTCACCAAAGCCGGACAATCGCCTTATGCGGACATCGTGTTCCACCTGACCACGAGCGAAATCCGCAATCCCGACGGCTCCATCGTCTTCCATGCCGACGACGTCGAGGTACCCGTGCAGTGGTCGCAGGTCGCCTCCGATGTGCTGGCGCAAAAATATTTCCGCAAAGCCGGCGTGCCGGCGCGCCGCAAGAAGGTCGAAGAGGAAACCGTCCCGTCCTGGCTGTGGCGCAGCGTCGCCGACGAAGCCGCCCTCGCCGCGCTGCCCGAGAGCGAGCGCTATGTCGGCGAGCATTCCTGCAAGCAGGTGTTCGACCGGCTCGCCGGCACCTGGACCTATTGGGGCTTTAAGGGCGGCTACTTCTCGACCGAAGCCGACGCCCAGGCGTTCTTCGACGAGCACCGCTACATGCTGGCCATGCAGATGGTGGCGCCGAACTCGCCGCAATGGTTCAACACCGGCCTGCACTGGGCCTACGGCATCGACGGCCCGAGCCAGGGCCACTTCTACGTCGATTACAAGACCGGCGAGCTGATGCAGTCGGCCACCGCCTACGAGCATCCGCAGCCGCACGCCTGCTTCATCCAGTCGATCGCCGACGACCTCGTCAACGAGGGCGGCATCATGGACCTGTGGGTGCGCGAAGCGCGCCTGTTCAAATACGGCTCCGGCACCGGCTCGAACTTTTCCAAGCTGCGCGGCGAAGGCGAGAAGCTGTCCGGCGGCGGCAAGTCGTCCGGCCTGATGAGCTTTCTCAAGATCGGCGACCGCGCCGCCGGCGCCATCAAGTCGGGCGGCACCACGCGCCGCGCCGCCAAGATGGTGATTCTCGACGCCGACCATCCCGACATCGAGCAGTTCGTCGAGTGGAAGGTGCTCGAGGAGCAGAAGGTCGCGAGCCTCGTCACCGGCTCCAAGATCAACCAGCAGCACCTGCGCACCGTCTTCAAGGCCTGCGTCAACTGCGAAGGCTCCGGCGACGATTGCTTCGATCCGGAAAAGAACCCGGTGCTGCGCCGCGAGATCAAGGCGGCGCGAAGGAACCACGTGCCCGACAATTACATCCGGCGCGTCATCCAGTTCGCCAAGCAGGGCTACACCGACATCAACTTCCCGATCTTCGACACCGATTGGGACTCCGAAGCCTATCTGACCGTGTCCGGCCAGAACTCCAACAACACCGTGCGCGTCGCCGACGAGTTCCTCAAAGCCGTCGAAGCCGACCGCGACTGGGATTTGTTCTGGCGCACCAAGTCCGGAAAGGTCGCCAAGACGCTCAAGGCACGCGAGCTGTGGGAGAAGATCGGCTACGCCGCCTGGGCCAGCGCCGATCCCGGTCTGCAATTCCACACCACCATCAACGACTGGCACACCTGCGCGGCATCGGGGCCGATCATCGCGTCGAATCCGTGCTCGGAATACATGTTCCTCGACGACACCGCCTGTAACCTGGCGTCGATCAATCTCTTGGCGTTCCACGGCGCCGCCGCGGCCGGTGCAGCCAGCACCTACGACGTCGAGGGCTACGAGCACGCCGTGCGGCTGTGGACCATCGTGCTCGAAATCTCGGTGCTGATGGCGCAATTCCCCTCGAAGGAAATCGCGCAGCGCTCCTACGACTTCCGCACCTTGGGCCTCGGCTACGCCAATGTCGGCGGCCTCTTGATGTCGTCCGGCATTCCCTACGATTCGGAAGCCGGCCGCGCCATTTGCGGCGCGCTGTCCGCCATCATGACCGGCATCTCCTACGCCACCTCGGCCGAAATGGCGGCCGAGCTCGGCGCCTTCCCGCGCTACGCCGAAAACCGCGACGTGATGCTGCGCGTCATGCGCAATCATCGCCGCGCCGCTTACGGCGCGCGCACCGGCTACGAAGAGATGAGCACGCCGCCGGTGCCGCTCGACCACAAGGCCATCGCCGACAAGGCCCTCTCCGACCACGCCAAGCTCGCCTGGGACCGCGCGCTCACCCTCGGCGAAGAGCACGGCTACCGCAATGCGCAGGCGAGCGTCGTGGCGCCGACCGGCACCATCGGCCTCGTCATGGACTGCGACACCACCGGCATCGAGCCCGACTTCGCGCTGGTGAAGTTCAAGAAGCTCGCCGGCGGCGGCTACTTCAAGATCATCAACCGCGCCGTCCCCGAAGCGTTACGCGTGCTGGGCTATGGCGACAGCGAGATCGCCGAGATCATCACCTACGCGGTGGGTCACGGCTCGCTGGCCGACGCGCCGGCCATCAATCACGGCACGCTGCGCGAAAAAGGTTTTACCGACGAGGCGATCGAAAAGGTCGAGAAGGCGCTGCCGACCGCCTTCGACATCAAGTTCGTCTTCAACAAGTGGACCTTGGGTGCCGACTTCCTCACCGAGCAGCTCGGCGTCGGCAAGGCCGATCTGGTCGTGCCGACCTTCGACCTCCTCGCCCATCTCGGCTTCACCCGGCGCGAGATCGAAGCAGCTAACATTCACGTCTGCGGCGCCATGACGGTCGAGGGCGCGCCGCATCTGAAACCCGAGCACTACGCCGTGTTCGACTGCGCCAATCCGTGCGGCCGCACCGGCAAGCGTTACCTCTCGGTCGAGAGCCATATCCGCATGCTGGCGGCGGCGCAGCCGTTCATCTCCGGCGCCATCTCCAAGACCATCAACATGCCGAACGAGGCGACGGTCGAGGACTGCAAGCAGGCGTATCTCCTCTCCTGGCGGCTCGGGCTCAAAGCCAACGCGCTCTACCGCGACGGCTCGAAGCTGTCGCAGCCGCTGCAGAGCCAGCTCATCGCCGACGAGACCGAGGACGACGACGTCATCGAAGCCTTCCTCGACAAGCCGGCGGCGGCGCGCGCCTCCGGCCTCGCCGAGAAAGTGGTCGAAAAGGTCGTCGAGCGCATCGTCGTCATGCGCGAGCGCGAGCGCATGCCCGACCGCCGCAAGGGCTACACCCAGAAGGCCGTGGTCGGCGGCCACAAGGTCTATCTGCGCACCGGCGAATACGACGACGGCCGGCTCGGCGAAATCTTCATCGACATGCACAAGGAGGGCGCGGCGCTCCGCTCGCTCCTCAACAACTTCGCCATCGCGGTGTCGCTCGGCCTGCAATACGGCGTGCCGCTCGACGAATACGTCGACGCCTTCACCTTCACCCGCTTCGAGCCGTCCGGCCCGGTGCAGGGCAACGACACCATCAAATACGCCACCTCGATCCTGGACTACGTGTTCCGCGAGCTGGCGGTGAGCTACATGGAGCGCTTCGACCTCGCCCACGTCGATCCGTCCGGCGAAGGCTTTGACGCGCTCGGCAAAGGCGTCGAGGAAGGCAAACCCGGCCCCGAGGCGCGCTACGTCTCCAAGGGTTTGACGCGCTCGCGCACCGACCGCCTCAAGGTCATGCAGGGCGGAGTGGAACGCAGCGACGCCGCCTCACCCTCCCCTGCGGCGGGAGGTTCGGCGAGCGAAGCAAGCCGGAGCACGGTCGTCACCGCCTTCTCGGCCGCCGCCCCGCGCGCCGAAATCGCCGGCGCCACGGTCCTGAAAACCACCGTCGAGCAAAAACTCTCGCCCGCCCAAGCGCTCGAGCAGATGACCGACCCCCGCGCCCACGCCAAAGCCATGGCCGCCGAACGCCGCGCCGAAGCCAAAGCCAAAGGCTACGAAGGCGAAGCCTGCGGCACCTGCGGGAATTTCACGCTGGTTCGGAACGGGACTTGTTTGAAGTGCGATACGTGCGGAAGCACGACGGGGTGTTCGTAATCAAGTCACTGAACCTCACATAATCAATCCGCGAACGCGCGGCCTGTTGGCCGCCCGTTCGTCTGCGTTACGTGGCTTTAGCTATGGATAAGCTGTTTCATGTTTTTGTCAGCTCGACGTATTCCGACCTGCAAGAAGAGAGAAGCCGGGTTAGCGAGGGTTTGTCGAAAGCTGGGCAAGTACCCGAGGGTATGGAAATTTTCCCGGCGTCGAGTCAAAAACAAATAGACTTTATCAAAAGTGTCATCGATAGGTGCGATTACTACGTTGTCATCGTCGGCGGAATGATATGGGAGCACTACGCCCGACGGCGTCAGCTTCACTGAGTTGGAATATGAATACGCGCTATCGAAGAACCTGCCTACTCTTGCTTTTTGGCCTCGCACCCCGATCAGCTAAACCCATCAAAGACCGACAACGATTCCTCTAAGGCTGCGAAGCTTGCGAAATTTCGAGAACGGCTAGAACAAAATAGCTTAGTGGACTATTGGATTTCGGCGGACCAGCTCGCAACAAAGGTAGTTGCAGCAATTGCGCAGGAGGTTTCCACCAATCCCGGGATTGGATGGATACGGGGGAACAGAGCCGCTTCCGAAGACCTGCTAAATGAAATAAACGAGCTCAGAAAAGAGAACGATGAGCTAAAGGGGGCGCTAAATGCAGCAAAACCGCCTGTCAGCGTGCCCCACCTCGCGAAGCTCGATGAGGCTTTCATTTTACATTACGAATACAAACCGAGGTTTGATGGATCTTGGCGCGACTCCGAAATCGCACTCACTTGGCAGCAAATTCTGAAGATTGTCGGCCCTGATTTTCGCACGCCCAGCAATACCGCTCGTGTAAGTGGGGCCTTAAAGCAGTACCTCAAGGAGATTGCCGGCAAATCATTCTACGACGCCAAATTTCACCAAACAGACCAGGAAACAGTGCTCAACCAGCTTGAGCTATTGGGCTACCTGCGGAGCGCTGTATATAATCTACAAAACGGCGGGCAGGCGTTATTTTATACGCTCACCCCATTAGGCGTATCTGAATCCATTCGATTAAACGCGGTGACCTCGAAGCGGGCGTAGCTAGCGTAGCCCGGATTGAGTGAAACGAAATCCGGGGCAAGCCTCGACGCTCATCCTGGATTTCGCTGACGCTCAATCCGGGCTACGCGGGCCTCAGCCTTTGTGCTAAACTGCCGCCATGAAAACCAAATTGCTCACCCAGGCGCTGGAGCGGATCGAGACTTGGCCCGCGGAGGCGCAGGATCAGCTTGCCGAGATCGCGTTCAATCTCGATGCCGGACTCAAGGACGTGCCCTATGAGCCGACGGACGAGGAGCTTGCGGGCATTGACCGCGGCTTGCACGATGCCGAGCAAGGGCGGTTCGCAACCGAGGCGGAAGTCGAGGCGGCGTTCGCCAAATTCCGCCGCCGATGAAGGTCGTCTATACCGCTGCCGCGCTTCGCGACCTTGATGAAATTGCCGAATGGCTGGCCGTCCACTACCCCACCATCGCGCCCACGATTGAGCGCCGAATCCGCGCTGTGATCGAACACATAGGGCGCTGGCCCGAGAGCGCGCGGCGCTCAACCAAACGCGCGGGGGTGCGCGTCATACCGATTGGCCGCTATCCCTATAAAGTGTTTTACCGCATTACGGAGGATGCAGTCGAAATCCTACACATCCACCATGCGGCACGACGACCTTGGGACGAACAGGAATAATGCGATGACTATTTCGGCAACGGCAGTCCGTTTTGACGAGTACACGATGTGGGTCGATCTCTCCGACGGCCGCACGTTGGGCGTTCCTTTGGCTTGGTTTCCGCGCCTCCTGCACGCGAGCGCGGAGGCGAGGCAGCTGGTCGAGATTGGCCGCATCGGCCTGCATTGGGAAGAGCTTGACGAAGACATTTCGATCGCGGGCCTGCTCGCCGGGCGCGGCGATATGACGAGGCGGTCAGAACGCGCCGTCTGAACAGTGGCCTCCGCAGGTATTCTCCACTAGCTTGCCCCTCGCCTTTAAGGGTTCGCGAATCCGATTCCGCGACAGCCCGAACATTCAGCCTAGAAGGATCACAATGGTGACTAGCCCAATGCGCGAATTCTTGAGTGCGATTATTGCCATAGCCGTGTTGTTTTTTGTCCCGGCGCGGGCGGAAGACGTCGTCAGGCCGTTTGTGACGACAAGCGAGTACGTCGCTTATTGTACCGGCGCCAAACTCAAAAGCGACTGCTATGGCGGCTACGAGGCCGCTTTGGTCGAAGTGATCGTCAGCAAGCGCGTCACTAATATTTGCGCGCCTTCGCAAAGCGGTGGTGAAGCCGATGAAACAAAGTACCAAGCAGCGGAAGCATTGGAAATTGCGCGTTATGTGAAATGGCTTAAAGACCATACAAGCTACATGCAGGTAGATTTTCGCAAGGGCTTGGCGTCGGCCATCGCCGCTATCTATGGCTGCAAGTAGGGCAGCAATGGCCTCCGCGGCTATTCTCCGCTAGTTTCCGGCCCCCGCCCTCACAGGAGAGGCACCATGCGAGAGTTCTCGCGCCGCTCGGCGCTCGCCGCGTTTGCCGCAACCACAGGAGTCTTGGCCTTGTCCGAATCCGCTGATGCCCAGAATGTCGTGACCACGTCGTCGGGGCTCAAATACATCGACGTCAAGGCCGGCACCGGCGCTTCGCCGCAGACCGGCCAGACCTGCGTGATGCATTACACCGGCTGGCTCTACGAGAACGGCAAGAAGGGCGCCAAATTCGACTCCTCGGTCGACCGCGGCCAGCCGTTCGAGTTCAAGATCGGCATGGGGCAGGTCATTCGCGGCTGGGACGAAGGCGTCGCCACCATGAAGGTCGGCGGCAAGCGCACGCTGATCATCCCGCCGGCGCTCGGCTACGGCGCGCGCGGCGCCGGCGGCGTCATCCCGCCGAACGCCACGCTCATGTTCGACGTCGAGCTGCTCGCGATCAAATAACTGGCCGATGATCTCTTTCCTCATCCTGAGGTGCGAGCGAAGCGAGCCTCGAAGGATGCAGGCCGAGGCGCATCGGCCTCGCCCTTCGAGGCTCGGCGCTGCGCGCCGAGCACCTCAGGGTGAGGAAAATTATGATTGGCGCGTCACTCACTCCGGCACGTCGCCGAAGCGATTGGGCTTGCGGTTGCCCGGCCAGCACATGATCCATACCGCGATCGCGGCGAGCGGCAGGCCGAGTACATACGTCTTGAGCGGCGCGTGCGCCAGGAACGCCCAGCTCGACTGCGCGGCGGCAACCCAGATCGCGTGATAGCCGGACCATCCGAGATCGTGCAGGCGCCGTACGGTCAGCGCGGCAATGCCGATGGCGAGCAACGCGAGGGCGACGATCACTACCATGACGCCTGCCTGGTAGCCGAGGGGGCTTTCGGTCAAGAATAAGGGCACGCTCGCGATCGAAAACGTCCCAGTGCCGATTCCGAGATAGGTGCTCCGATTTCGGAAAGGTCCGGGCCCTAGTCGACCGTCAAAGGAGAGGTACCGATGCAACAGCGTCTTCATTGCAGGTGCCCGTACATCCTGATCACGCCCGCTGCCGGTCGTTGTCGATCGGCAGCACCTGGCCGCTGATCGACTTCGCCGCGTCGGAAGCCAAGAACACCGCGAGCGCGGCGATGTGTTTCGGGTCGATCATCGCCTTGATCGACTGCTCGGCCATCGCTTCGGCGCGCACCTCGTCGAGCGTCTTGCCGCCGATCTGGGCGCGGCCGGCGAACACGCGCTCGATGCGGTCGCCCGTGACGGCGCCGGGCGCGATGGCGTTCACTCGGATGCCGAATTCGCCGAGCTCGATCGCCAACGTCTTGGTGAAGCCGATCACGCCCCATTTGGTGGCGGCGTACGGGCTGCGATTGCGAAAGCCGAAGCGGCCGGCGACCGACGACATGTTGATGATGACGCCTGCGTTCGATTGCTTCAGGTGCGGGATCGCCAGCCGCGTGACGTCGAACATGGCGGTGAGATTGACTGCCACCACCTTGTCCCAGTCGTCCGGCGGATAATCGGCGACCGGCAAGGTCATCCCCGAGATGCCGGCATTGTTGATCAGCACGTCGAGCCCGCCGAGCGCTGCCACCGCGTCCGGCACCATGCGCTCAATCGCGGCGCGGCGCGCCAGGTCGCAAGGCCGCGCGATCACGGCGGGGATTTCTTTCGCAATCGCCTCGAGCGCCGCGGTGTCGATGTCGCAGACGAAGACGCGCGCGCCGCTCGCGGCAAACGCGCGCGCAAATTCGCGGCCGATGCCGGCGGCGCCGGCGGTGATCAAGACCCGTTGCGGCATGGAGGCTCCCCTCACCCGTTCGTCGCTTCAGCATGGATTGCCGGGTCAAGCCCGGCAATGACGATTTCCAGCAAGGGCCCCGCGGGTCGGCAGGGTGACCCCGACGGAATCGCGCCGCCTTCGGTTAACGAGATATGAATCCGGCGAAAAACAAACTTTGGGACTCCCGGCCGAGTCTCGCCCATGCTCCGCCTGCCGATTCCCGGAGCCGCCGATGGACAAGGCCCTCTTTTTCGCCCTGCTGGCCGCCTGCGCGGTCAATGTGGCGTGCCTGTGCGGCCACCTGTAGGCCCTGATACAATCACGACCATGGACGATTTCCCCGTAGCCCCGCCGATCCTCGTCAAGGACACGCCAAAGCCGCGGCGGCTCACGACGCTCAAAGACGCGCGCGCCTATGTGGACGAGGCGCTGCGGCTCGGCCGGCCGGAGCCGTGGCGCGAGGTGTGGCACCGCCTCAACGCGGTGACCGGCGAAGAGGACGCGATCGAGGCGATCGGCGACTTGCGCGAATTGCTGGCCGAAGAGGATTTGTTGATCCCCGACGCCGGCTGAGCCGCGCTCGAGCGGTCGCGCGCGCTGGGCGCGCGGCCGACCAAGGTCAGATCATTTCCCGTCTTTGCGCACCGAAGGCCGGGGCGCCCGTACGCAGATCCCGAAGCCGCGGCCGCCCCGGTTCAGCACTTGCCGTTATGCCGTTTGCTTTGCCCGGCCATCATGCGTTCGCAATCGTTGCCGAAGGTCTGGCCGTTGCAGCCGCAGACCGGCCGATGAATCTTCTTGTTGCAGGCATCCGGCCGGGTCGCGCAGCGCCCCTGCATATCGGGCGTGAAGCATACGCCGGTCTTCAATTGGCAGAATTCGTGCGCGCCGCACGTCAAGCCGGCGAACCCACCGCATTTTTGGCCGATGCGCGCCGAGCTTGGCGTGCTCGCCAACCCGATGCTGAGAGCCAACGCGACCGCGGCGGAAATTCCGAGAATCTTCGACATCGATGCACCCCCCTTGCCCGCGATTCTGTGGACACGCGTTCGGCGTGAGCGCGGATCGGAGGCGGGCTGTCCGTCACGGCGCGACGAAAATCATGTCACAACCTCACGGCGCAGGCAACGGCGCCGCGTATTTGCGCTACAATCGCCGCATGCCCGCGACCGCCTTCCATCTCATCACCGACTGGTCGCTCGACGCGCCGCGCGAAGCGGTGTGGCGGGCGCTCAGCGCGCCGGAGCAATGGCCGTCGTGATGGCGCGCGGTTGCGGCGGTCGAGCGGCTCGCCGACGGCGATGCCAACGGCGTCGGCACAGTGCGGCGCATGACCTGGCGCACCGCGCTCCCTTACACGCTGACCTTCGACATGCGCACGACGCGCGTCGAGCCGCTGGCGCTGATCGAAGGCCGCGCCGAAGGCGAACTCACCGGCCTCGGCCGCTGGCTTCTATCCCACGACGGCGCGCGCACGCAGGCGCGCTACGAGTGGATCGTCGACGTCACCAAGCCGTGGCAGCGCACGCTGGCGCCGCTGTTGCGCCCGATGTTCACCTGGAACCACAACGTCGTCATGGGCTGGGGCGAAGCGGGGCTCAAGCGCAAGCTCGGGGCAGGCTGACAAACCGGGCAAAGCCGTTACAATGGCGGCAGGGGCAAGCGCCGCGGCGCCCGCCCGCGCACGGTCGGTCCGTCGCGCGGGCGGGCAGCAACGACAGTCAGGTCCGGAAATCGGGGGGTTGGAAATCATGTACAAGAGTCTGGTCGCATCCGTGTTCGGCGCGCTCGTTCTCGCGGGCGTCGCGGCAATACCGGCAAGCGCCGCCGACGACATCGAATCGCGGGTGCAGGTGTGCGCCGGCTGTCACGGCGAGAAGGGCGTGCCGATCAACACGGCGACGCCGATCATCTGGGGCCAGCAGGCCAATTACCTGTACAAGGAATTGCACGATTACCACAGCGGCGACCGCGCCAATCCGTTCATGTCCTCGGTCGCCAAGCAGTTCACCCTGCCGGAGCTGCGCGAGGTCGCCAATTACTTCGCCGCCAAACAATGGCCGGCGCAATCCCATGCCAACAATCCCGGCGCGGCGCCGCAGAGCGCCGAGATGTGCAAGGCCTGCCATCAGCCGAATTTCGTCGGCGGCTTGCCGGCGCCGCGGCTTGCCGGCTTGAGCGCCGATTATCTGCTCACCGCCATGAACGGTTTCGCCGACGGCAAGCGCACCAACAATCTCGACATGCCGGGCTTCATGAAGGCGCTGTCGGAAAGCGACCGCGAGGCGATCGCGAAGTATCTCGCGGGCCTGTAAGCTAAGCGCGAGGCCGCGTCAGTCGCCCCACCCGCCGCGGTCATAAAACATTCCGCCGCCGCCGGCGTAATAGCCGCCGCGCATCGCGGGCGGTGGCCCGCGCACGACGGGCGGCCGATCGTAATCGCGATACGAATAGCGCTCGCCCGAATAGGGGCCGCCGCGGTCGTCCGAATAGCGGGCGCCGCGGTCCCCCGGATAAGGAGCGCCGCGGTCGTATGAATAGGACGCGTTGCGATCGGCCGGATACGGCGCGTTCTGCTCGCGGCGGCCGCGTTCGGCGTTCCTGATCCGGCGCGTCGGCTTCGGCCGCGCACGGGCGTGGGCGGGCGCTGCTTTTTGCTCCGGCTCGGCGCGATTGTAGACCTGCGTGCCCGGCGCCGAGCCTGCCGGTACGGCCGCCTCCTCCACCGGATGCTGGTCGGTTGCGGCCGCAGTCGACGACGGTTCGGCCGGCGCCGGCGATTGCGGCGCTTGCTGCGGCCCGGCTTGCGCGCCGGCAGGCGCAGGCGGTGCGGCGGCCCGCGCTGCGGCCTCTACCGGCGCCGCGGCCGCGGCCGGTTGCGGCGCTGCCGGTGCGGCGCCGACCGCAGGCGCGCCGCTGTTATCGGCCGTGATCTTGAGCGCCGTGGGCGGGCGTGACGAATTGCCGGTGCCGACCAGACTGGTCACGGCGATACCGCCGCCGACCGCGCCGATCGCGCCCGCAATGGCGACGATTTGCACGGTGCGCACGACGCGGCCGAACCGGTTCGACCAGGTTGGTTCCGGATAGATCAACGGCGCCATGCCGGCTCCCCCGTGCTGAGCCCCCGCTTCTGCGAGGCCGGTGGGGAGAACGCGCCAGATTGCCGCCGTGTTCCGGGCGCGACCGGGCCAATCGGCGGGCCGCGCAGCGCTGGGCGGCCTGCGCGGCGCGATCGCGGCACCGTGCGGGGCGCCCTACTCTTCCGGCTCGGTCGTGAAGAACAGCGGATAGCCCTTGCTCTTGCCGAGCTCGGTCGCCTCCTTGGCCTTGGTCTCGGCGACGTCGCGGGTATAGACCGCGATCACGCAAGCGCCCTTCTTGTGCGCCGTCATCATCACCCGATAGGCCTGCTCGGCGTTCATCCGGAACACCGCCTTGAGCACCTGCACGACGAACTCGCGCGGGGTGTAATCGTCGTTGAGCAGGATCACCTTGTAGAGCGGCGGCCGCTGCGTCTTGGTCTTGACCTGGGTGCGCGGCTTGACGAGCGTCTTGTTATTCATCGCGCGAAAGCCTTTGCGGCGAACGGCACGGTCTCGCACTATAATTCAATCGGCGTGCCCGGCCCAGCGGGCGGCGCGCTGCATGTCGCCCGAGATCTCGATCAGCGCCGCACGGCCGCGCCGCGCCGCGGCGCGCGGCGTTCGACCACGACGGCGCGCGGCGCCGCATGCGCCGCGGTGCGCCCGGTCCGCGCCGTGATGGTGATGCGGTCGACGGACTTGCTCGCCAGACGCAGCACCGCGCCTCTCGCCTCATCCACGGAGATGTACATCAGCGAGGCCACGATCTCGGCCTGCTCGCCGGTCTCCTCGGTCAGGCCCTGCGCGGCGAGCACCGCCTCCTCGATGGTCGGCGGATCGCGGCGTACCCGGCGCCGGCCGTCCCTGGTCTCCCAGACCTCGTTGCTCATCTGATGCCTCGGCGATTGGTTCTGCCGCCCATTATTGGCGCTCTATTGCAGTGCAGCAAGACCGTTGTGCGACGCACTCACGACAATGTCATCGCCGTGCCAAGGCCGAAACAAGCCGAAGAAAGCCAAAAAAGCAGGCGCTCGCCGCGGCCATCGTGCAGCCGCGGCAGCGCCTGCCGAACGTGTGCGAATGACGCGGCTGGATCGCCTACATCTCGCTGAACAACACGCCGCCCTTGCCTTTCGACGTCTTGGCGCTCTCGACCAGCGAGACCGTGACGGCATCCGGCTTGGCCCCGGCGTTCTTCACGATGGCGGCCGTGATGTCCTGGATGAGCCCGCGCTTCTGTTCGAGCGAACGGCCTTCGAGCATGTAGACGACGACTTCCGGCATGACTGCCCTCCCTGTGTTTCGGATCCGGCGAGACGCAACGAACGGCAGCAGAGCCGGCGCCGGCTGGCCTGACGATCGGGCCCATCATATCGGAAAGTTGGCGCCGAAAGTGCAACAGGAAGCGCGCCGCCGGCGCGCATCGCCGCCATGCGCGTTTTCCATACCGCGGCCGAGAACGCTAATTGGTCGAGAACATCGAGCCGTTGCGCGAGCTGAACAGTCGGAACAGCGGTTCGAATCCGCTGCCGTTGTGGCGCGGCTTTTTGCTCTGCCACCGCCGCATGGTCTCGTAGCCGGCAACGCGGTGTTTTTTGGTTGCCTTCTTGCCCGGTGCGGCTTCCGGCACCAGCGCGGTCTCGTCGTGCGCCGGCGCCGCGGCCGGCTCCTCGATATGCGCGGTGTGGGCCGGCGCTGCACCGGCTGCCGCATCGGGCGCGTTCGCAATCTGCGGCGGCGCCGCGTTGTTTGGATTTGCTCCGGCGATCGCGGCCGGCGGCGCCGCAACGGCGGCGGCCTGCGCGGGCACCGGAGCCGATTGTGCGGGTGCCGGCGCAACCGCCGCCGACGCTGCATTAACCACGGGCACGCCGCTCACCAGCGCATGCGCCGCGATCGAGCTGTCCGCCGTGCGCGACGCCGGACGCGCCACGAGCGACACCACCACGGCGGCGCCTGCGGTCGCGCCGATGGCAGTCGCCACGAGCGCAATGCGCAGCGTCCGGACAAAGCTCGGCCGCGGGGCGAGATAGCCCCACTCCGGATGGAAATTCCCGGCAGAACGCATTACCGCGACCTCCCGGACAGCACCCACGCTGCCCGCATGCCTGCACGGCCCGCCAACAAAGCTGCCAACTCCAGATGGCCGGGCCGGTTCCTGCTATGTCGCCGCAGCTGCGCGCGAAGTTCAACCATGAGTCTCGGCTTACCCGCCACACGCCACCCCGGCAAGCCGCCCGGAACCGGAATCCCACGACTGTTGCCGATCGGCACCAGATTGCGAACACGCCGCGCGGTTTTTGTCATTGTCACGCAACGCTTCGTTCACATTGTCCACAAGAGCGGCCGGCGCGAGCGACCGTGCGATGCGCGGTCTCTGCGAGCGCAGCCCGCCGATTCGCATCACGACGCGGCGCTGAACATCTGCTCGCCCGGCTCGGACTCGTCGTCGCTGCCGAGCCGATGGCCGAGCCACGACGGAATGCCGCCTATCGTCATGACGGCGTGCACCGGCGCGCGCACCACATGGTCCTTCACGGACAAGAGCTTCGCCACCAACGAGCGATGTTCGGGATCCGCGGGTGGCGCGGCACTGTTCTGCAAGCCGGCCACCGCGGCCGGCTCTTGCGCGGCCGGAGCCATAGCCACCAGCGCCGCAGCCGGTGCCGGGGCTTTCGCTTGCGGAGCCGGAGCCGGCGCCGGAGCGATTGCGGCAACGTTCACGCGCGGGGCAGGCGCTTTAGCAGGCGCCACGTTGGCGGTCCGGCGCAGCGCAGCGACGACCAGCGCGGTGTCTGCCGCGTCCTGTGCAGACGGCGCAGCGGCCGGCGCCTCGGCTTTGGCATAGCGGCTCGCCTGCGCGGCCTGCTGCGCCAGCAGGAAATTGCGAATGAGATCATGCTCGTCGCGCACCAGCTGCAGCATCTCGGGCGATGCCGGCGCCGTTGCGACAGCCACGCCGCCGGCCGGCATCGCCGCATGGCCGAACTGGTAATGGGCCAGCAGCGCCGCGCCGATCACGCTTGCCAGCGACGCCGGCAGCACTTCGAGCACCAGCTTGCTCGCCAGGCGGGCGAACAGCGGCGCCGCCTTCGCAGGCACCGCGCTTCGATCCGCCTCATTTCGATCCACCGCACTTCGATCCACCGTCGCACCATGCTGCATGAGCCGCGCTCCAGGCTTTGAGCCAACGTTTCGTTGAGCCGAATTTTTTCAAACGGTCGATTGAATTTCAAACATGTGTTTAAGGCACGCCGCGGCCGGAATCAAGGAAATTCTGCGGCACTCTTCGGACTTTCCTGCGGAACTTTGGGCCGCTCAGGCGGCACCGAAACCGGCACGGCCCGCCGCGCGGCACGTCAGGCCCGGCCGAAGCCCGTGCCAAGCCCCTGCACGGTCCAGCGGCTCAACAGCTGCGCCAGCCAATCCACCGCCGTTTCGTCGAGCTCGAGCGACACCGGCGGCCCGGCGAGCTGCTCGCGGTTGCGCACGAAGATGCTGCATTGGCCAAGGAGCCAGATGGCCGCCACCGACAGCGTGCGCTGGTCGGCCTCGGGCAGAAAGCGGTGCACCAGGTTGGTGGTGAGCCCCATGAACGAGGCCGCCTCCTCGCTCAGCAGTTTGCGAAACACCGGCGTCGGCCGCACGGTTTCCCAGTTGAAGATGCGCATGTGCCGGCTGGTCTCGTCGCGCGCCGACAGCGGCCGCAGCTGGCGGCGCACGAAAGCGGCGAGCGCCTCTTCGCGCGGCAGGCCGGCGGTCTCGTCGGCATGAGCGATCTGGTCCTCGGTGAGGCCGCGGAACGCCGTGCGCAGCACCTCGCGGTAGAGCCCTTCCTTGCCCTCGAAATGATAATTGATCGCGGCCTGGTTGACCCGGGCGCGCGCCACGATGGCGCGGATGCTGGTCGCGTCATAGCCGCGTTCGGCGAACAGCCGTTCGGCCGCCTTGAGGATGCGGTCGCGGGTAATTTCCGAGGGCCGGGTCATTGCGGGTTCCGTTTTCAAACTCTCGTTTGAAAACGTATACGCGCCCGCCGCGCCCGGTGCAACTGTTGGGCGGGGACGGCTAACGCCTGCCCGGCGCGCCCCCTCGCCCCGAAGGGGAGAGGGTCGGGGTGAGGGGTACGGACGTTCAGAACATTCCGCGCCCGGCCCCTGCGCTCGAGCGCCCCCTATTGCAGCCCGGCCGCATGCAGATAGCGCAGCTCGACGAAGCGCTCGGCCGGCGGCAGCGGCGGCTGGATCCGGCCCGCGGTGCCGAGCAGCCCGATCACCGCCGCCACGCCACCCATGTTCATTTCGCCCTGCCTCGGCATGACGCCGCGGTCCGGCTCGTAATAGAGCGCCAGGATGGCGCGCGCCGCCGCTGCATCGGCGCCCGTCGTCTCGACGATGGCCTGCACCACCGCGTCGCGGTGGGCCGGATCGCGCAGGAAGCGGAAGGTCGCGCCGAACGCCCGCGCCAGCGCCACCATCGCTTCGGCGTGCGCCACAGCCCACGGGCGCCGCGCCGCAATGACGTTGAATTGCAGGTTAGGCACGACCTGCAGCGAGTCGCCGAGCTTCACGTATCCCTTGCGCGCCAGCACCACGTCCTCGGGCTGGCTCAGCGGCACCGCATCGCATTCGCCGTTGACCAGACACGCGGCGCGCTGGCTCGAGCCGATGATCTCCTTGAAGCGGTAATCGCCGTCATGCAGCCCGCCCGTGGCGAGCAGCATCTTGGTCGACAGCGTGATGGTATCGGGCGGTGCCGACAGCGCGACCAGCTTGCCTTTCAGATCGGCGATGCTCCTGATCTGCGGCTTGGCGATCAGACTGTACATCGGATTGGCCACCCCGCCGATCACCGCGACCGCATCGGAGCCGTTGAGCGCCGCCTCGATCATGTAAGGCAGCGCAGTGCCGGTGGCGTCGACCACGCCGTTGTCGAGCGCCGCCACCATGTGGGTCGTGCCCTTGAGCGGCACCATGATGACGGCAAGCCCTTCGCGAGCAAAGAAACCGTTATGCGCCGCCACTGCATTCGGCACCTCGCCGATATTGCGCGCCGAATTGGCGTTGAAGCCGAGCCGCAGCGCGATCGGCTGCTGCGCGGACGCAGGCGCAGTCATCGCCGCGCAAATAACAGCGAGCACGGTGACTAAAGCGAACGCCACAGATTGCCGTGCCATGTTTCCCTCCTCGTCATGCCCGGGCTTGACCCGGGCATCCATGCTGCCTCAACGCAGCATGGATTGCCGGGTCAAGCCCGGCAATGACGCCTTTGAACCAAAATCGGCATCCGCCTGACAAAAAACGGTAACGCACGCTTGGCCCGCGCGGTCGAACCGCTGCGGAGGGGGACATTCATGACCGACATCGACAGCAGCACACCGCCCGCGAAGCGGCACGGCGGCCGGATCGCGCTCCTTGGCGCCGGCGCAACGGCGCTCGCCATCCTCAACATCGCGCTCGATACGGAGGCCCAGTCGACGGCCGTATTGATCCTGGAATACGGCGCCCTGTCGCTCGGGCTGTTGGCCCTGATCGGAGGGCTGATGATGACCCTGCTGCAACGCTGAATGCGCAGGGTTTGTAGGAAAATCCGCGGCGCGGGCTACGATGCTCCGGCCGCGTAAGCCGCGCGACGTCCGCCACCTTGTCGGTAACGGGGTGAATAGTCGACATGCGGGCCGCAGGCCTTCAGCGACGCGAATAACCCTTACGCGACGTGGGACGCCAACTCGGAAATGGGCAACTGGGTAAGCTCATTCAGTTTGGCGGGGCGATGGTTATTGATGTGCGAAGCCGGCAAAGCATTCTCGGGATGAGCCGCAAAGCAGTCACATTTTCGTGCAGCAATTTAGCGTCGATAAGCTGCTGAAAGAGGCCTACGACATTGTAAGGTGCTGCGTCATGCGTACCGTCAGTGCAATTTTCGTTCTTACCGAGAATACGCGACGGACATCGGAGGGGGCCAACTGCTGGCAGCCGACCGCGGGCGAAATTGATGAGCTTGTGAGCGGGCTGCACAATTTGCGGGAAAGGCTGGTCACTGATGTCAATCGCATCCAAGACGACATCATGCAGTATGCAGCGTTGGGTCAGGCGATAGCCCGGCTTACCCAGATCGGTGCCGAAAGCATGGCCCGGGTGACGGGGTTGGATTTCGCCAAAGAGCGTTAGCTTCCACCGTTTGGGCTGCAACGCGCAAGGACGGGTCGTACCCGGCCTGAGCCGATATTGATCTTTTCGCCGGACGGACAACCGTGTTGCCCGTCAGCCACGCTCGGGAAAATTTAAATCGATGCGTCGCGTAACCCACCGGGCAGCTACATACTTCTACGTATTTTATCGGCGCATCCCACCGCGCACAACTAACCAGGATGAGCACTGTTTGAAAAATGCGCGCGAGCCCCACGTTCGCGTGAAACCATGTACCGCGTAAATGCCCACTTACGAGGACTTTGTGCGACTAGCTCGGACTTATTGGCGTCACGCTCATGCTGCGTCATCATGGGCAGCTGCTCGCGAGCTCTTCCGTATAGCACGCGAGTACCAACAAGAGGCGGCGAAGCTGGACGGCGGCAAACTGCCGAAACTGAGCGGCGATAAAGACCAGGCGCTGTAGGCGGTCCGCCGCCTTTTTTCATTTCCGAAACCGGACCTTTCTCGGACATCAACACAAATGCGCTTTGTCGGCCAGGAGTCTAGCCGGTAGTATCGGCTCATATGGCCACTGACGATCCAGCATGGATATACGAAACACGGCTCGTCCCCACGATTTTTGAGCCCTGGGCACGAGTTCTCATCCATCTCGCTCGTCCCCAAGAGGGTGAGCACGTTCTCGATGCATGCTGCGGAACCGGAGCAGTCGCAAGAATCGTCGCTCCTATTGTGGGTCGTTCCGGAAACACCACAGGACTGGATTTCGACGCCGGCATGATCGCTCTCGCCCAACGACTGAGCCCCGAAGTTGAATGGCGGGTTGGCGATCTACAGAATCTGCCGTTTACAGACGGGGCTTTTGATCTCGTAATCTGCCAACAGGGGTTGCAATTTCTGCCCAATCGCGAAGCCGGATTGAACGAGATCTATCGTGTATTACGACGAGGTGGCCGGATGGTACTCGGTACCTGGACCCAACTCGCAAAATCACCAGCTCATGAGACATTGTTTCACGGTTTGGGCGCGACATTGGGTATTGATATGAATATGCCGCCTGCGTGGTCCCTCCCGGAGGAAAGACAGATCACGACGCTCGTTTCGTCGGCGGGATTTGTCGACATCAAAACGTCTGTCGAATTGCTCTATTCGGAGTTTTCTTCGGCACGGCAGTTTGTCGAGACTATCATCGACGGCAGTTCAAAGCTGACGCGGCAAATGCTGGCGCAGCTACCGAATGATCGAAAGGTCGCGTTTATTGACGACGTCGCCGCACGCTTGCGTGGCTTCGAAACGGTTGGGGCTCTCAAAGTGCCGATGGAATCCAGATTGCTGATCGGTTGGAAAAGTTAATCTTGTCCTCCCCCTTGCTGCGGCCCGGCACGTGTAGGGGGCACCGCGCCGCGAAAGCGCAACTGATCATGACCTTGCTGCAGCGCTGAGTTTTCTTTGATCGGCCGCCGAACCAAAGAACAAGCACGGAAAAAACCAAACATGCGACGCATTCTGTTTGGCGGCCTGGCTGCGGCGGCCGCACTGGCCGCGGTGCTGGTGGCGCTGCGCTTGTGGCCGGCCCGCACCGTGGCGCTCGACGTCGCGTTCACGCTGACCGACCAGAACAATCGGCCACTGCCGGGCGAGCCGGTCCGCTTGGTGTTCGGCGGCAAGGGCTGGCAAGCCCCGGACGCCGGCGTGCGCATCGTCACCGCGGCGGACGGCACCGCGCGCTTCGCCACGCCGGCTGCGGTCGCGCGGCGCTGGACCTTCGTCAATATCGGCTTCACCGGGTTGAGCATGCCGGTGCGCGCCGATCGTCTGCCGGTCGCGCTCGAGCTCGCCTTCGTGGTGCCGCAAAAAAACGGCGGCGACGTCACGCATCGCTGGCTCTACACCGCCGCCATCGATCGCCTGCCCGACGGCGATTGCTCCAGCGACGATCTCGACACCGTCTACGACGTCGGCACCGGCGGCGCTTTCACCAAACTCATCGGCCGCAACGCCGCCGGCCCGAACTTCGACGGCCTGGTCGACGGCTGGCGCCTCGACGCCGCCGGCTACAAGCTGTCGGACTTCATGCTGACCGCGCCCGACGCCGCCACTCCCGACCAGCCGTGGCATCTCAAACTCGGCCTGCGACGAATGCCGAAGCCGCTTTTGGTGCAATAGCAAGCGTAGGGTGGGCGCCGCGCCGTGAGGGCGCAGCCGTGCGGGCAAAATCGCTTACGCGCGGCGCCCACCCGGTTGCGCCGAGCGGACGATTTTGCCCGCCCTACACTTGCTGATCCCGGGTTTCGTTGCGCTCCATCCGGGCTACATCCGTCCCGACAAATCTCGCATGCCGCCGCTGCGGTACCGGGCTCGGCCACGTGACGAAGGTTTGCGTGTGCCAAAGATTCACGTTGATTTTTGCTAATACCCGATCGGCATGAATTGTTAGCCAAAATATGTATTGGACGCGCCGGGTGGTTCGGCGTCAGAGCTGATCCGCAATTATTGTTTGGAGCGTCTCGCGTCGAGGCAACGACCGGGCGCCAAGCGGGAGGATATCTTGTCGAAGCAAATTCTGGTTTGGACAGGCGGAAAACTTCATCGCAGCAGCCGCGGTATCTTGCTCGCGAGTCTGTTTTCTCTGTTCGCCGCGACAGCTCACGCCACCGCAATCAAGGTCATGTGCGACAGTCCCGTGGAGCCGGCCTTGGCCAAGGTCGCCGACCTTTTTCGCCAAGAGACGAACAATCAAGTGACCTTGTCGTGCAATGCGGGGCCCGCCATAAAAAAACGGATCGAAGGAGGCGAGGTCGCCGACGTTGTTGTCATTGAGCCGGACTTTGCCGAGCAACTTACCAGTTCAGGCAAAGTGCGCGCGGGGAATCGACCGATGGTCGGTCACGTTGGTGTTGGCCTTGGCAACCGCCTGGGCAGTCCCGCGTATGACATATCGACAATTGAAAAATTCAAGAACACTTTGCTTGGTGCCGATCTCGTCGTTTTTAACAGTGTCAAATCGGGAGAGGCTTTTGCCAAGGTTCTTGAGCGGCTCGGGATTGCCGAGACCCTCAAGCCGAAGATCGTGCGCACGGCGCCGCTGGCCATTTTCCAGCCTGTCTTGAAGGGCAACAGCAACGACATGGCGGCGGGGACGATACCGCTCATCGCGACGACGCCGGGCATCAAGCTTCTTGGGCCGTTGCCGGGCGATTTGCAGAGTTCGATCCCGTACACCGCCGCGCTGATGACGGCCGCCCCGCAGCGCACGACGGCGGAAAGCTTTATCAAGTTCCTGGTATCGCCAAAGGTGAAGCAAACATTCGCGGCGAACGGAGTCACGTGAGTAGCGCGCGTAGGCTGGGCACGGCCGTGACGGCGCAACTACCGCCACCAAACGTCGCCACAACAACAAGCGTACTCTGGCTCTGGCATCGTCGATCCCCGCCCAAACGTGTACGCGACGATAGCACAAACTAGCAACGCCTCCAGCCTCTACTCGGTTAGCCCAACGGGCTCGACCAAACGCGCTTCCCGATTCGCTTCGAAACAAACCGGAGTTGCTTGTTGTCCTGGCCGAAGACGAACCTGTGCGCTTGTTGCGCGATTTGGTTATTGACGGCCTCGACAATCTTATCGGAAGGCATCGACGTAATGGACCGGACTGTTTCCTCGTCTTTCGTGGCAATGAACACCCTCCTCGGAGAAATCGGCAGGAGGATAAAGGCATCCTGTTGCGAAAGCCCGTTCGACATGATGATCGGACGGTCGGATGTTAAGAGCGAGTGTTCGGCTGTTCGCACCGTATGAGTGGCCCACTTGAATGAGGCGAGAACGCGAACGACGCGCTTGCTCCTAACTAGCTCAGGCAAGACGCGGACCGAGGGTATTTCGACTGGATTTTTAAGAAAGGCCTCTTTGTATTCGTCGAAGGTTTCCGGATCGCTTGGCTGTCGGATATTTGGATAGTCTTCTCGGATATTTTCCAGAACTTCGCCGGGCTCCAGCGTTTGCAATTTCTCCTTCATGCGCAAGAGATGCTCGGGGTTACGAACGATGAGGGAATACAGAAATTGGCACCAACCTAGCGCGTCCTGTTCCTCAAGCTTTCCCGGAGCCTCGCCATCGACCATCATGCGCTGCAAAGCCTTTGCCGCGCGATTGTCGATATCGGACATTAGCTTCGTTTCAATGATGTATTCGTCCCCGGGAGCACTTCCGGGAAGCTTGTAAAGGCCTCGAACGTAGCCGGTACCGTCTGGGAACGTCGGGCGCGCGACCACGCCCTGATATCTGCGGCAAAACTCAATGAGCCGCCCGTCCTTGCCTGCCCATTGTTGCAGGTAAAAGATCGGGATGTAGTGGTGTTTCGGCTCCTTCGGCATTTCCGAGATATAGCAAGCGTAGGCTGGGCACCGCGGCGTCAGGGCGCAACTGCGTGGGCAAAATCGCTTAGGCGCGGTGGCCACGCGGTTGCGCCGAGCGGGCGATTTTTCCCACCCTACCCTCCTCCATCCTCGCCGCGAATCGCGTTTCGAGTGCGTCGCGAAATTGACGAGCACAATCAGCGGCATAGCCCGCGAGGTTGCGAATCATGACCGAGTGACTTGCGACGTTTCAATTGCATAGCCCGCGTGTATCTTGAAAAAACGACGTAAAATCAATGCTCATCACGCGACACGTTGACAACGTTTCTGCGACTATGATTACAGGGCCCCAAGCTCGCTCATCGAAGGGCACATTCCGGATGCGATCCTGAAGGTGGAGTGAGCTGCGGCGCCTGCGCGCGGTTTCGCACACTGCGCCCGGGCGGCTTCGGACCCTGCCTCTCCGGCACAACGACCGGGGCGCGAGGAGCTCGCTAGTAAAAGGGG